>Ga0208370_100165_pt1 | contig 20896 bp, 23 predicted proteins | sample Subbio12Jun_QV11_FD_184822 | JGI IMG/M metagenome (GOLD analysis project Ga0208370, IMG submission 184822) | Serpentinite rock and fluid subsurface biosphere microbial communities from McLaughlin Reserve, California, USA -CR12Jun_QV11 (SPAdes) | ecosystem: Environmental > Terrestrial > Deep...
GGGAGCCGCGAATTCGCCACCCCCGAGGCCGCCGAGGCGAGCCCGCTGGCGCAGGCGATCTTCGATACGGGCGAGGTGGTGAACGTGTTCTTCGGGGCCGATTTCGTCAGCGTCACCGCCGCTCCCGGTGCTGACTGGAGCGCGCTGAAGCCGCAGGTGATCGCGATTTTGCTCGATCATTTCGTCTCCGAGGCCCCGCTCTTCACCCCCGCCACCGCCGGCGGGATCGCCGTCCCGCCGCCGGAAGAGGACATGGCGGTCGAGGAGCGCCCAGAGGATGCCGAGGTCATCGCCGCAATCAACGAACTGCTCGAAACCCGCGTGCGTCCGGCGGTGGCGGGCGACGGCGGCGATATCGCCTATCGGGGTTTTCGCGACGGAGTCGTCTATCTGACGCTTCAGGGCTCGTGCTCGGGCTGCCCGTCGAGCACCGCGACGCTCAAGCACGGGATCGAAGGGCTGCTGAAGCATTACGTCCCTGAAGTCGTAGAGGTCAGAGCCGCCTGATCCCTCCCCCCAGTTCCGGGAATTTTCCATGACCACGCAGTTCCACGACAACGTCCTTGCGGACGCGGTGCTCGCCCAGCTGTTCAACGAGGCGCGCAGCTATAACGGCTGGCTCGACCGGCCGGTCAGCGACGAACAGCTCCACGCGATCTGGGACCTGATGAAGATGGCTCCCACCTCGGCCAACATGCAGCCGGTGCGGATCGTGTGGGTCAAGTCGCCCGAAGCCAAGGCGCGGCTCGTCGAATGCGTGTCCGAAGGCAACAAGAAGAAGGTCGCCGCCGCGCCCGTCACCGCCGTCATCGGCTACGACATCGACTTTCACGAGGAACTGCCCTGGCTGTTCCCGCACACCGACGCGAAAAGCTGGTTCGAGGGCGACGAGAAGGGCCGCGAGGAGGGCGCTTTCCGCAACTCCGCGCTTCAGGGAGCCTATCTGATGCTCGCCGCGCGTGCGCTCGGGCTCGATTGCGGGCCGATGTCGGGTTTCGACCGGCAGGCGATCGAGGCGGCCTTCTTTGCCGACGAACCGCGCCACCGGGTCAATTTCATCTGTTCGGTCGGCTATGGCGACCCGGCGAGCATCTTCGATCGCTCCCCCCGCCCCGATTTTGCGCGCTTCAACACCATCGCGTAGGGCGGATCGCCGCTTGCCTGCGACGGGTTGCTGAGGCAGGGCGCAGGCCATGCGGCTGCTCGTGATCGAAACCGCCTCAGAGGCGTGCAGCATCGCCCTGTTCGAGGGCGATGAACTGGTGGCGCAAGATCACCGGGTGATCGGGCGTGGCCATGCCGAGGCGCTGGTGCCGATGATCGCCGCCCTGCCCGGCAAGGGCCGGGCAGGGCGCATTTGCGTGGGCCTTGGCCCCGGCAGCTTCACCGGCGTGCGCATCGGCCTTGCGACCGCGCGCGCGCTGGGCTTTGCCTGGGAGGCCGAGGTGCTGGGCTACCCCACCCTCGCGCTGATCGCCGCGCAGGCGCAGGCCGCCTGTCCGCTCGAAGCGGTGACCGTCTGCGTCAACGGCGGACATGGCGAGTGTTTCATCGCCGATTTCGGAGCGGACGGTCTGCCGCTGGGCGAGGCCGCCTCGCTCACCCCCGAGGCTGCGGCCATCCGCCCGCGTGCGGCGCTGGTGGCGGGCAACAGGGCGGCGGCGCTTGCGGGGGGCGGTTCGGCACGCGTGCTCGACCTCCTTCCCGAGGCCGCCGCCGTGCCGCTGCTGCCGCAAGCACTGCTCACCTGCGTTCTCGCCCCGATCTACGGACGCGGCCCTGATGCTACCCCGATGGCGGAACGACTGCACCGATGACGCCCTGCCCGCACCTCCTCGACCGGATCATGGCGGTGATGGAGGCGGCCTTCGATCCTGCCTATGGCGAGGCCTGGAACCGGCGCCAGGTGGCCGATGCGCTGACCCTGCCCAGCACTTATGCGCTGGTGGTCGATGCAGCAGGCGCGCCGATCCCCGAGGGCGCGGGGCCTGCGCCTGCCGCAGCGGGCTTCGTGCTGACGCGCCACGTGCTCGACGAGGAGGAGCTGCTGCTGATCGCGGTCGTGCCACCTGCCCGGCAACGCGGGATCGGCGCAGCATTGATCGAGCATCTCTTCGCCGCCGTCCGTGACCGGGGCACGCAGCGCGTCTTTCTGGAAATGCGGCGCGGCAATCCGGCGATCCACCTTTATCGCAAGTTCGGCTTTGAACCGATCGGCGAGCGGCGAAACTATTATCGCATGGCTAATGGGGATCGCATTGACGCGATTACTTTCGCCCGTTCGATCTAGTAATCTGCGGTTCATCCCGGATCGGTGAACAAGCAAAGCAGCCTAGTTGCCAATCCTCGTGCCCTAGTTCATGGCGCGACAGGGGGCGTGATCGCAAAGACGCCAGTGAGGAAATCATGAACAATCTGGAAATGGATATGAAAGAAACGCTTATCACGCTGACCAGCGACATTGTCGCCGCCCATGTCAGCAACAATGATGTCGCGGTTGCCGACGTGCCCGGCCTCATCACCAACGTATATGCAGCTCTTGCCAATCTTGGCGAGACGCCGGTGGTGGAAGAAGCCAAGCCGCAGCCGGCCGTCGCGGTGCGCAATTCGATCAAGCCCGATTACATCGTGTGCCTTGAAGACGGCAAGAAGCTGAAGATGCTCAAGCGCTATCTTCGCACCAACTACAATATGAGCCCCGAGGAATACCGGGCGCGCTGGGGCCTGGCGGCAGATTATCCGATGGTCGCCCCCACCTATGCCGAAAAGCGCCGCGATCTCGCCAAAAAGATCGGCCTCGGCCGCAAGCCTGGCGAAGCCGCGCCCAAGGCCCGCCGCACGCGCAAGGGCGCATAAGCCTTCCCCACCTGCCCTGTTGAGAGGGTGGACGGCCCGCTTGAGCATGCAGCCTCGTCCCTGTAGGGATGGCGCTGCAATGCTTTCGGGCGGTCGCATCCGGATGGGGCGCCGCGCCTGGCGATGGAGCTTTCCTTGACCCAGAAAATCGATCTCGAACAACTCTGCGCCGAAAAGGGCCTGCGCATTACCGAGCAGCGCCGCGTGATCGCCAGAGTGCTTTCGGAAAGCGACGATCATCCCGATGTCGAGCTGCTCCACAGCCGCGCTGCCGCGATCGATCCGCGCATCTCGATCGCCACGGTCTATCGCACCGTGCGCCTGTTCGAGGAGGCGGGCATCCTCGACCGCCACGACTTCGGCGACGGGCGCTCGCGTTACGAACCCGTGCCCGAGGCGCACCACGATCACCTGATCGACGTCGAGACCGGCAAGGTCGTCGAATTCGTCGATCCCGAAGTCGAGGCGCTGCAACGCCAGATCGCGGAGCGGCTCGGCTATCGCCTCGTCGATCACCGGATGGAGCTTTACGGCGTGCGCCTCTCCCGCAATGACTGACTGGGAGCTGCGGCAGGCCGCCGCACGCGGGGAGACGACGCCGGTCTCCGCCGCCGGCTGGATGCGGATCGTGGCGCGCGCACTGGCGCTGATCGCGCTGATGGCTGTCTTCGTGCCGCTCCATTACCTTTACCGAACCCTGTCCTACGGCTCGCCATTTCCGATGCTGTTCCTGCGCTATGCCGCGCGGGTCTGCGGTGCCCGGGTCGAGGTGCACGGAACCCACCTCAAGCGTGACGTGTTCTTCGTCGCCAACCACATTTCGTGGGTGGACATTCTGGCGCTGGCGGGCGCAAGCGGGACGGCCTTCGTCGCCAAGGCGGAACTCGCAGAAGCACCCGTGGTCGGCTGGCTCGCCAGCCTCAACCGCACGGTGTTCGTCAAGCGCGAGCATCGCATGGGCGTGGCCGAGCAGATCAACGCGTTGAAGGAAGCATTGGTCGACAACTGGTCGGTCACGGTCTTCCCCGAAGGCACCACCACCGACGGGCAATCGCTCCTGCCGTTCAAGACCTCCATGCTCTCGGTGCTCGAACCACCCCCGCCCGGCGTGCTGGTGCAGCCTGTGATCCTCGACTATGGCCCCACTGCCGAATGGATCGGCTGGATCGGCGAGGAAAGCGGCTTCAACAACGCCAAGCGGGTTCTGTCACACAGGGGCACCTTCAAGGTCGCGCTGCACTATCTTGAGCCTTTCAGCCCCGAGGATTTCAAGGGCCGCAAGGCGATCAGCCAGGAATCGCGCCGCCGCATCGAGGAGGCGCTGGTGGAAATCCTCGGGCACCCCCTGCGCCCCTTCGCGCATGACGTGCCCCCCGTGCGCTACGAAGCGAAGACCGAGGCGGCGGATTAGAGCGTTTTCCGACCATTCTGGCCCACCCTGACGGAGCCGCTTTGCGCTCAGGGTGAGCCAGAATGGTCGGAAAGTGCTCTAAAGGCCTGCCCTAACCAGCCAATCGTGGAAGATCCGCACCGGGCGGCTTTCCAGCGCCACGGGCCTGCACACGAACCAGTAGGAATAGGGGCTCTCCACCGGCACGCCCGGGAGGTTGGTGAGGCGGTTGTCGTTGGCGCGCCGCAGGTGATCGTCGTGCATGATCGCGATGCCGAGGCCCTGCGCCGCCGCTTCGAGCATCAGCGCGCCCGAATCGTAGTGGTCGATCGCGGCCGGATCCATCGTGTCGAGCCCGTTCGCCTTCTTCCACGCCATGAAGCTTTCGGGCAGTTCGTTATGGATGAGGAAGGTCTGCTTCGACATGGCTTCAGGCGTGATATCCGGGCCGATGGCGCGCGCGATTTCCTTGGAACAGATCGCATGGACAAGATTGTGGTCGAGCCGCACCGCGTGCAGCCCGCTGGCCGGCCCGCGCGAGAGAATGATCGCGGCATCGAGCGTGTCGCCCACCCGGTCCTCCAGATGCGGCGCGGTGTCGATGTCGATATGCAACAGCGGGTGCCGCTTGCGCAATTCGCCAAGGCGCGGGAACAGGCGCTGGCTGCCGAACATCGGCAACACGCCGAGGCGCAGGCGCAGCAGCGCGATATTGTCAGACTGGCTCTCCACCGCCCGGGCGAGCGCTTCCATGTGCGGGTTCACGGCTTCGTAGAAAGCCTGGCCCTCGTCGGTCAGTTGCATCGACTGGCGCGCGCGGGTAAACAGCTTCTTGCCGACGAACTCCTCAAGATTGCTGATCCGCCGCGACAGCGCCGAGGGGCTGAGCCCGATCTCCTCCGCCGCCGCGCGGGCTGAACCCAGCCTCACGGTGCGCATGAAAGCTTCGAGCGCGCGCAGGGGGGGAAGACGACGTGCAGGCATGAACTCTCTCCTTGAGTGAGGGGAGATACGCCCAACACCGCAATTCGGATGCAAAAAATCGAAGGAAAAATTGGGTCTTGTGCGAAACGTTGCGCCTACTGCACGTCTTCCTCGGTCGCCGGGGGATGCAGCCGCAGCCGCTTGACATGGGTCTCGTCCCCCGCCGTCACCTCGATCCGCCAGCCGCTCGGATGTTCCAGCACCGTGCCGACCGGCGGCACCGCCTCGGCCAGCACGAAGGCAAGCCCGCCCAGCGTGTCGACCGCCTCTTCCACATCGGCGAGGCGCGGGTCGATGCGCTCGGCGATGTCGTCTAGCTCGGCGCGGGCGTCGATGTCCCACATCCCTTCGCCGATCGGGGTGATCAGTTCTTGCGGGGCATCGTCATGCTCGTCCTCGATGTCGCCGACGATCTCTTCGACCAGGTCCTCGATGGTGATGAGCCCGTCGGTGCCCGAGAACTCGTCGAGCACGATGGCAAGGTGCACCCGCTGGGTGCGCATGTCGGCGAGCACGTCCAGCGCTCCGCGCGCCTGGGGCACATAGAGCGGCTGGCGCATCAGCGTGGTCCAGTCGGCGGGCGGCGGCGTGCCGTTGGCGAGGAAGGGAAACACGTCCTTGATGTGGATCATCCCGATCACGTGATCGAGCGTCTCGCGGTAGACCGGCATGCGCGAATGGCCGTGCTCGGAAAAGGCCGCGACCATTTCGTCCCAGCTGATCCCGGCCTCGACCGCGATGATCTCGCCGCGCGGCACGGCGACATCATCGGCATCGTGGTCGGAGAAGTGAAGGAGGTTGCGCAGCATCTGCCGCTCGACCCGCGACAGATCGCCCTGGGTGCTGGAGCCCCCGTCATTGCCGGTGCCTCCGTTCTCGTCTTCGTGCTCGTCGATCGCTTCCTCGAGCTGTTCGCGCAGGGACCGCGCGCCCTCGAGCCTCAGGATCTTGCGCAAAGCAGGCCACAACCCGCTGCTACTGTCCGCGTCTCCCGATTGAGACGTGGAGGAATGGGAATCGGCCATGGCCTTGCAAGGGGCTCCTTGTGGTTTCACACGCCATATGGGTCAGCGATGCCCAGTTTGGCAAGTATCCGGGTCTCCAGCGCCTCCATCGCCTCGGCCTGTTCGTCGTTTGTGACATGGTCGTGACCGGCAAGGTGGAGCAGGCCGTGGACGATCAGGTGGGCGGCGTGCGCTTCGAGGGTGACGCCCTTTTCCGTCGCCTCGCGTGCGCAGGTTTCGTAGGCGAGCGCAATGTCGCCGAGCATGACGGGCGGGCCTGCGGGCGCGAGGCTTGCGAGTTCCGCGCGCTCCAGCATCGGGAAAGAGAGCACGTTGGTCGGCTTGTCGCGCTGGCGCCATTCGCGGTTGAGCGCGTGCACCTCGGCATCGCAGGTGAACAGCAGGCTGACAGCGAGGCGCGCGTTGGCGAGCAGCGGCTCACCCGTGCCCGCCGCCACCGCCGCGCGGGCGGCAAGCGCTTCCCACTCACCCGGGGGCCAATCTTCGATGTCGACATCGATCTGCATCATCGCACTGCCCATAACGACAATCCGGATGCGAAGGAAATCCTGCGCGCATGGCCGACGCACACGCCAAAACGGATGCAATCCGGCGTGATAATCCCACCGTTTACCGTGATCGGAAAGACGCTTTTCATCCTGTCGGTCAATAGCCTGCCATGGCCCTGTTCCCGCAAAGAAAAGGTCGTCAACCATGCGTGCATTGCTATCGAGCGTCGCTGCGACCCTTGCGCTGATCCTGTCGGGTTGTGGCGGAGACGAGAATAACGGCGGATCGCCTCCGGTCATCGTCACGCCCGGGCCGACACCCACCCCCACGCCAACCGGCACCCCGACCCCAACACCGCCCACGACATCGGTGTCACAGCGCAATGTCGCCGGGTTCAGCAACCCGTGGGCGATGACATTCCTGCCCGACGGGCGGATGCTGGTGACCGAAAGGCAAGGCGCGCTGTGGCTGGTTACGACGGGCGGCACCAAGGTTGCAGTAGCCGGCGTTCCGCCCGTGGCGTTCGCCAGCCAGATCGGGCTACACGACATCGTGCTCGATCCCAACCATGCCGGCAACGGCCGGGTCTGGCTGAGCTATGCCGAGGCTGCGCCCGGTGGCGGGCAGCGCATCGCGGTCGCATCGGCCACGCTCGGCATCGGCGGCATCCCGGCGCTCCAGAACCTGTCGGTGGTGTGGCGCAGCACCCCTGCCACCACCGGCGGGCATCTGGCTGCAAGGCTGGCCTTTTCGCCCGACGGACGGTTCCTGTTCGTCAGCACCGGCGACCGCCAGCAGGGCGGTCCGGCGCAGGATCTGTCGACGACGCTCGGCAAGATCGTGCGGCTGAACCTCGATGGCACTGCGGCTGCGGGCAATCCCTTTGTATCGACCCCCAACGCGCGGCCCGAGATCTTCTCGCTTGGCCATCGCAACCCGCTGGGGATTGCCTTTGCCGCAGACGGGCGGCTGTTTTCGAGCGAGATGGGCCCGCAGGGCGGCGACGAATTCAATCTGATCGCAGCAGGCAACAATTACGGCTGGCCGCTGGTGTCGGAGGGGAACAATTCCGACGGTTCGCCGATCCCGCGCCATTCGACCAACTCCGCCTTCACGGCGCCCCGCATCTTCTGGACGCCGACCATCGCGCCAGCCGGGATCATCCAGTATCGCGGCACGCGCTTCGTCGGGTGGACCAATGACTTCCTCGTCGCCGGACTGGTGCAGCAGGGCCTGGTGCGGCTGCGCCTCAATGCCAATTCGGTGCAGGAGATCAGCAGGCTGTCGCTCGGCGCGCGCATCCGCGAGGTCGAGCAAGCGCCCGACGGCCGCATCTGGGTGTTGCAGGACGGCACCAACGCCAACCTTGTCGAATTGACACCGAACTGAGCACGGCCGTGCCGGCGCGTCAGGTGCCCTCGCCCTCGCCCTTGCCCTCATAAGCCTCGACGATGCGGCCGACGATAGGGTGGCGGACCACGTCGGCGGCGGTGAAGCGGATCGTGCCGAAGCCCTCGATACCCTCAAGCCTTTCCACAGCATCATTGAGCCCGCTCATGCGCGGGCCGCCGGGGATGTCGACCTGCCGCGGATCGCCGCACACCACCATCCGGCTGTTCTGGCCGAAGCGGGTGAGGAACATTTTCATCTGTTCGCGCGTGGTGTTCTGCGCCTCGTCAAGGATGATGAAGCTGTCGGCGAGCGTGCGGCCACGCATGAAGGCAATGGGCGCAATCTCGATCTCGCCGTTCGCCAGCCGCCGCTCGACCTGTTCGGGCGGCATGCAGTCGTTGAGCGCATCATAGAGCGGGCGCAGATAGGGATCGACCTTCTCTTTCATGTCGCCGGGCAGGAAGCCGAGCTTCTCGCCCGCTTCCACCGCCGGGCGCGACAGGATCAGGCGCTGGACGCTACCGGTGATGAGCTGGCTCACCGCCTGCGCGACCGCGATATAGGTCTTGCCCGTCCCCGCCGGTCCCAGCGCGAAGATGATGTCGTCGCGGGCAAGCGCACGCATATATTCGATCTGCGTCGCCGAGCGCGGGACGATGGTTTTCTTGCGCGTGCGGATCATGATCGGGGGCGCGCCCTGATCGCCCGCGATGATCCCTTCGAGCGTCGGTTCGGACGACATGGCGATCAGCGCCTCGATCGCCCCGCTGTCGAGCACCTCGCCGCGCGCCAGCCGGTCATACATGGTCTTGAGGGTCTCGCGCGCCCGGGCAACATCGTCCTCCGGCCCTTCGATCACCACCTGATGCCCGCGCGCGTGGATGAAGACCCCGAGCCGGTTTTCGACCTGCACCAGATTGGCGTCGAACTGCCCGAACAGCGGCCCCAGCAGGGCCTGGTTCTCGAAGGTCAGATCGACACGCGCGCGCCGGGGAGCCGGAATGCCGCGCGGATCGGGCGAGAGCGCCGGGTGTCCGGCACGGGAGGGTCGTCGGCCCATAGGTTCCTTTGGCTGCGACCGAGGGACCATCCCTCAGCCCACGAGTCGGGAAGGTAAGCAGGGGCCCGGGCAAAGCAAGCAGCGCCCGCAAAGGGCGGTGGAAAGTCACGGATGCTTCACATGACCCGGTGATGTGTGATATTTGGGTGCCGCTAAGTGTCTGAAAGGGCGGTTCTGATGCGCTTGCGTGCCGGTTTTCTGGTGGTGATCGCGGCGGCGTTCCCGGCGGCGGCGCAGGACGCGCCCGAGGCTGCTGCACCCGCAGAGGGGCCGGCCATCATCGTGCGCCCACCGCCCCCCGAGGCGGAGCGCCACAAGCAACTGCGCGACTTCACCCGCGAGGTGATCCGCCCGCCCAGGATAAACCAGCCGATCGCCAGATTCGCCTTCCCGGTCTGCGTCGACGTGCGCGGCCTCGCGGCTGATGATGCCGCCGTCATCGCTGAGCGCATCCGCGAGAATGCGGAAGCGCTAGGGGTTGGTGCCGATCGCGCGCCCGATTGCGTCCCGACAGTCCGCGTCGCCTTCATGGCTCCAGCGGCGGGCCCGGCGACGGGGTGGCTAACGTCGGAATCGCCGCAGCTCGCCCACCTCGCCAGCTACCAGCGCGAGCGGGTGCTGGCCGAGAGCGGACCGGTGCGGGCATGGAGCAAGGTGGCGGTGCGCGATTTCTTTGGGCGACGAATGCAAGTCGGAGAAACAACCTTTATCGATCCGCCGCCACGAAGTCGCACCGATCCCATCACCACCACCGAGATCACCGGCGCGGCGGTGCTGATCGCGCGCGATGCGGCGCATGGCTACACCCTCGGCCAGCTGGCGGATTATGCGACCATGCGCGCGCTGCTCGGCACCGGCGCGGCCGAGGGGGGCGCGCCGGTTGGCACGATCCTCACCCTGTTTGACGATGCCGCACCGCCCGCCGGGCTGACCGATTACGACAAGGCGCTGGTGCGCGAACTCTACGATGCGTCACGCAACGCCAAGCCGCGCCGGATCTACAACGACATCGCCCGCGCGGCAGTGGTGGCGGAGCGGTCAGACGGGCGCGCGAACCAGGCCCCGTAGCGAATTCGGCCCGGCCTCGGCCAGTTCCACCTCAATGAGGTCGCCGATGGCGTGGTCGCCCTCGAAATGCACGCTCTGGAGCCATGGCGACTTGCCGAGCCATTGGCCCGGATGCCGCCCGCTGCGTTCGAGCAGCACTTCGCAGCGTTTGCCGAGACTTGCCTGATTGAAGGCGTATTGGTGCGCGCCGATGCGTTGCTGGAGGCGCTGGAGCCGGTCGTCCATGACATCCGCCGCGATCTGCCCGTCCATGGTGGCGGCAGGCGTGCCGGGGCGCGGCGAATATTTGAAGCTGAAGCAGGCGGCGTAGCGCACGACATCGACGATGCTCAGCGTCTCGGCAAACTCGCCTTCCGTCTCGCCCGGAAAGCCGACAATGAAATCGCCCGACAGCGCGATATCGGGCCGCACGGCGCGGAAACGCTCGATCAGTTTGAGGTAGCTTTCCGCCGTGTGCTGGCGGTTCATCGCCTTGAGGATGCGGTCGCTCCCGGCCTGCACGGGGAGGTGCAGATAGGGCATCAGCTCGGGCACCTCGCCATGGGCGGCGATGAGGTCTTCGTCCATGTCGTTGGGGTGGCTGGTCGTGTAGCGGATGCGCGCGAGGCCGTCGATCTGCGCGAGCCGCCGGATCAGCCCGCCCAGCCCCGTGCGGCGGCCCCTCTCGTCCTCGCCCGCCCAGGCGTTGACGTTCTGGCCGAGCAGCGTGATCTCCTTTGCCCCCGCCTCGACCAGTTTCTGCGCCTCGGCCAACAGATGGCTGTACGGGCGCGAGATTTCCGCGCCGCGCGTATAGGGCACCACGCAATAGGTGCAGAACTTGTCGCAGCCTTCCTGCACGGTGAGGAAGGCGCTCGGCCCGCGCTTGCGGCGCGCAGGCAGCGCGTCGAACTTGGCGATGGCGGGCATGTCGGTATCGGTCGCACGCTCGCCGCCCGCCGCCTTGTCGAGCATTTCGGGCAGGCGGTGATAGGCCTGCGGGCCGACCACGATGCTGACCGCCGGGGCACGCGCCATGATCTCCTCGCCCTCGGCCTGCGCGACGCAGCCCGCGACCGCGATCAGCGGCCTCTTCCCCGCCTCTTCGCCCGCCTTCACCAGCCGGCCGATGTCCGAATAGACCTTCTCGGCCGCCTTCTCGCGGATGTGGCAGGTGTTGAGAATGACAAGATCTGCCTCCTCGCCCTCGGGCGCGGGCGCGATGCCGCGTTCCGCCAGCAGCTCGCCCATGCGCTCGCCGTCATAGACGTTCATCTGGCAGCCGAAGCTCTTGACCCGGTAGGTCTGTGGAGGCGCGGATGGTTTCATGGAGGCTGCGCCCTTAGCGCCGATGGGGACGAGGTTCAATCGCTGCGAGGCGCAGACGGCTGATGATCTTGCCCGCGCCCGGCGCTATGATGATCGCCGTCATGCCCTTTGCCGCCTCTTCCCGAAACGACAACACCGCGCTGGATCGCAAGTATTACGATGTCGAGGTGCTAAGCCCCGCCGAACACGTCCGGCTGGCAGGGCGAGGCAAGGCCGAAGGCGTGATCCTGGAAATCGGGCCGTCCGCTGCGCCGAGCCTGAAGGTCTGGTCGAGCTTGGCCGATTGCAGAGGCGCGCTCGCCCCGCACTATGCGGCGATCACCGTGGCCGGGGTTGGCAGCTCGGCGCTGGGCGCGGCGGCGCTTGGGCGCAACGTCGCCGACGCGGTGGACGCCCCGGTGCTGGCGGTGGTCGCAGGCAACGGCATGGGCGACCTGACCGGCGAGGCGCTCGGCGGGTTCTTCGTGTTCGGCGGGATCAACGCCCTGCGCCACGGAGCCGCTGTGATGAACCGCTCGATCGGCACACTGCGCGCGTTCTGGCCGTGGCTGGCACCGCCCGCCTTCGACACCTTCGATCCGGCACAGGGTTTCATGCTCGCCCATCTGAGCACGGATGTGCGCTCGCTCGCGGCGCTGCTGGCAGGCCAGGTCAAAACCGATCTGCTGGTCGGTCATTCCAAAGGCAACCTGGTGATCTCGGAGGCGCTTTTCGCGGTGCGGCGCCAACAGCCGGCCCGCTATGCCGAGTTCGCACCGCACCTGCGGGTGGTCACTTTCGGCGCGCGCATCGCAATGCCGCCGGAAATCGCGTCAGTCATCGACGTGATGGGCAGCGAAGATCGCCTGGGCGAATTCAACTCGCGCCGCGATATCGCCGTCGATGTCAGCGTGCAGGGGGCAGACCACCACACCAACACCCGCCTGCCGGGCCATGTGCCCGTCACACAGGTGTTGAAACGGGTGCTGAAAGGAGACGCTGCCTGAAGCCCGCCCCGGCTCAGGCCACTGTTGCCTTGACGATCTTGCCCGGGCTGCGCGGCGGTTCGCCCTTGGGGATGGCGTGGACGTGTTCCATGCCGCTAACCACCTGGCCCCAGACGGTGTATTGCTTGTCGAGGAAGCGCGCGTCGTCGAGGCAGATGAAGAACTGCGAATTGGCGCTGTTGGGGTTCTGCGCGCGGGCCATCGAGCACACGCCTTCGACGTGCGGTTCGGCGTTGAACTCGGCCGCGAGGTCGGGCTTGTCGCTTCCGCCCATGCCGGTGCCGGTCGGATCGCCGCCCTGCGCCATGAAGCCGGCGATCACGCGGTGGAAGATCACCCCGTCGTAAAAGCCTTCCTGCGCCAGCTCGGTGATGCGCGCGACATGGCCGGGGGCAAGATCGGGGCGCAGGCGGATGACGACATCGCCCGCCTCGCCGTCGCCGTTGTCGAGAGTGAAGGTGAGGGTTTCGGCCATTGTTCAAATCTCCAGGTATCAGAGCCGTTCGGGCTGCGCCTGTCGAAGCACCGTTCTTCCTTGCGTCACCCTTGGGCGGCGAAGCAAAGTGCGGCCCTTCGACAAGCTCAGCACGAGCGGGCGTGGGGTTGTTCGGGGCAGGCTTTTAGCAGCCATTCCCCGCCTGTCACCCTACAGCCTTGCTTTTGCGCAATCCCCGCCTAAACCGCCCCCATGGCCGAGGACCGCATCCCTGAACACGAAATTCTGATCGCCGATTCCGGCGAGGCTGCGGTGCGCCCCGACGACCGCGTCGACGATGAACGCCACGACGAGGAGAACCGCCTCAAGCCCTCCTTCGTCAGCGCCGTCCACGAGGCGCTCGCGGCAGGCGACAAGGGCGCGGTCTATGATCTCGTCGAGCCGCTCCACGCCGCCGACATCGCCGACCTGATCGAACTGCTCGAACCGCGCGAGCGCGCGCAGCTCGCCTCCGCCATCAGCGACCTGATGACGGGCGACGTGGTCGCGGAGCTGAACGACTACGTGCGCGAGGACCTGATGGAAGCCCTGCCCGCGCAGGCGGTCGCCTCCATCGCCGAGCAGCTCGACACCGACGATGCGGTGCAGCTGATCGAAGACCTCGACGAGGCCGATCAGCGCGCGGTCATGGCCGAACTCGAGCCGGAAACGCGCGAGGCGGTTTCCAGCGCGCTGGCCTATCCCGAGGAGACCGCCGGGCGCCTGATGAGCCGGCACTTCGTGGCGGTGCCCGAGCATCTCACGGTCGGCGATCTCATTGATTACTTGCGCGAGAACGGCGATCTCGACCACGATTTCTTCGAGGTCTTCGTGATCGACGAGCGCCACCACCCGGTCGGCACCTGCGCGCTGAACTGGATTCTCACCACACCGCGCTCGGTGAAGCTGACCGACGTGATGAAGCGCGACCAGACCCTGATCCCGGTGACGATGGATCAGGAAGAAGTCGCGCTGATGTTCCAGAAATACGCGCTGATCTCGGCCGCCGTGGTCGACGAGAGCGGGCGGCTGGTGGGCCAGATGACGGTGGACGACATTGTCCACATCATCTCCGAAGAAGCGGGCGAGGATGCGCTGCTGCTGTCGGGCGCGGGCGATGGCGACATCAACGAGCCCATCGTGGATAGTTACAAGGCCCGCGTGCGCTGGCTGCTGGCGAACCTGCTCACAGCGTCGGTCGCCTCCTCGGTGATCGCGCAGTTCGAGGATGTGATCGCCACCATGGTCGCGCTCGCGGTGCTGATGCCGATCGTCGCCGGGATCGGCGGCAATGCGGGCACGCAGACGCTGGCGGTGACGGTGCGTGCGCTCGCCACCAACCAGCTGACCGACGCCAACACCTGGCGTGCGATCCGGCGCGAGCTTTCCATCGCAGTTCTCAACGGGGCGAGCGTGGCGCTGGTGCTGGGCAGCATCGTCGCGGTGCTGTTCCAGAACCCGCTGCTGGGGCTGGTGATCGGCGGAGCGATCCTTTGCAACATCGTCATCGCCGGGATCGCGGGGGTGTGCGTGCCGCTGCTGCTGCAACGGCTCAAAGCTGACCCGGCGATCTCTTCGTCGATCTTCGTCACCATGACGACCGATTCGATGGGCTTTCTGGTCTTCCTCAGTTTGGCAGTGGTGAGCGGTCTGGTCGGCTGATAGCTTCTCCCCGAAAACATCAGGGAGAGAGCGAATGGCAGGGCGCGTGGCAGGCAAGGTGGTGCTGCTGACAGGCGGCGCGATGGGTCTGGGCAAGGCGTCGGCAAAGGCGCTGCTGGCCGAAGGGGCCACGGTCGTCATCACGGACATCGACGAAGGCTCGGGGCGCGCCGCAGCTGCGGAACTCGGCTGCGGTTTCCTGCATCAGGACGTGACCGACTGGACGCGCTGGCAGGCAGTGATCGCCGAGGTGGAAGCGCAGCACGGGCGGCTCGATGTGTTGGTGAACAACGCCGCCATCACCGTCTTCGGCTCGATCGCCGACATTTCGCCCGAAGATTTCCGGCGCTGCTACACGGTCGACGTCGATTCGATCTTCATGGGCTGCAAGGCGGCGATCCCGCTGATGGCGCGCCACAAGGAATGGGGGGGCAGCGGCGGGTCGATCGTCAACTTCTCGAGCGCTGCGGGCAACAAGGTCTCGCCCGATCTTGCCGCCTACAATAGCGCCAAGGCGGCGGTGGTGACGCTGACCAAGAGCATCGCCCTTTATTGCGCGCGCGAGAAAAACGGGGTGCGGGTGAACTCTGTCCAGCCGGGAACGATCCTGACCCCCAATGTGGAGAGCGTGATCGCCGGCACCCCCGATCCCCAGGCAACCCGCGCCGCTTTCAGCATCGCCCAGCCCATCGGCCGCATGGGCGAAGCCGAGGATATCGCCCATCTCGTGGTCTATCTCGCCAGCGACGAAAGCAGGTTCGCGACCGGCGCGCCCTTCATCGTCGACGGGGGCCTCAGCATTGCGTGAGGGAGGGGGCATGACTGAGGATCGCTTCGCCATCATCGACCTCGCCGCGCTCTACATGCGCGCGCTGGACCGGCTGGATGGAGACCTGCTGGCGGCGCAGTTCTGGCCCGAGGCGCGGTGCGAGTACGGGGTATTCAGCGGCGCACCGGCGAACTTTGCGGTGTTCTGCAGGACGATGCTGAAAGAGCACCAGCGCAATCATCACCTGATCGGCCAGCACCTGATCGACTTCGTGTCGGGGCACGAGGCTTTCGGGGAGGTCTATTATCAGGCCTATCACCGCCTGTTCGACGAGGCCGGCACTGCGCGCGATCTGTTCATCGCCGGGCGTTACGTGGATCGCTACGAATGCCGTGAGGGGGTCTGGAAGATCGCCTACCGCTCCGAACTGGTCGATTGGGTGCGCGATGATCCCGCCACCGACGGCATGGTTGCAGCCGCCCCCTTCATCATGGGTCAGCGCAAGCCTGACGATCCGCTCTATGACCGAGGCGCGATGCGATGAGCAGGCCCGACCTTACCCTCCCGTCCGATCCAGCGCTCGCCCCCGGCGAGGCGCGCTGCCCCGGTCCCTCGATGCAGGACATCCTCGATGCGGACGGGGACAATCCGCCCGCTGCGATGCGCGCGCAGAGCTACACCTTCCTCGGCGACGATGACCTGCCCTTCGCCCGCTACACCGATCCGGCCTTCCACGAACTCGAGCTGGAACGCCTCTGGCCGCGCGTGTGGCAATGGGCCTGCCGCGAGGAGCACATCCCCGATCCCGGCGACCGCTATGTCTATGACGTGGGGCACCATTCGGTGCTGGTGGTGCGCGGGACCGACGGCACGATCCGCGCCTTCGTCAATTCCTGTCCGCACCGGGGGATGAAATTTGCTGCCGAGGGCTCGCGCGGGGTGAGGCGCGCGCATATCCGCTGCCCCTTCCACGGGATGAGCTGGAACCTCGACGGCAGTTTGCGCGAAGTGCCGTGCCGCTGGGATTTCCCGCACATCACCGACGCCAATTTCGGCCTCGACGAGATCGCCTGCGACACCTGGGGCGGCTTCGTGTTCGTCCACATGGGCACCGACCCGCCGCCGCTGGCTGAACAGCTCGAGATCATCCCCGCGCACTTCAAGCTTTGGCCGATGGATGACCGCTACGTCGCACTCCACACCGAAAAGGTGCTGCCCGCCAACTGGAAGATGGCGATGGAAGCGTTTCTCGAAGCGTTCCACGTGCTCGAGACCCACGCGCAGGCGGTCTATACCGCCGCCGACGCCAATGCGCAGTACGACATTTTCGGGCGCCACGTATCGCGCTTCATCCACGCGGTCGGGGTGCCCTCGCCTCACCTCAGGCAGGACCTCAGCGAGGCCACGCTGTTCGGCAAGCTGGGGCGCGATCCGGCCGCCTTGCCGGAGGGCGCCAAGGCCCGCAACGAGCACGCCCGGCTCTTGCGAGAAGAACTTGGCACGGCTTTCGGCACAGACCTCAGCGACGTTTCCACCAGCGAGATGCTGGACTCGATCGAATACTTCCTCTTCCCCAATGCCTTCTTCTTCCCCGGCATCGGCATCCGCCTGTGCTACCGCTTCCGTCCGCTCGGGCCGGATGAGTGCCTGCACGAAATCCTCGTCCTCCAACCGCTGCCCGAAAGCGGCGAGCGCCCCGCCCCTGCCACCCCGATCCGGCTCGGGATCGAGGACAGTTACACCACGGTCCCCGGCTTTGCTCTGGCCGAAATCCTCGACCAGGATACCGAGAACCTCAAACTCCAGCGCGACGGGGCAAAGGCCTCGCGCAAAGGCGCGCAGACGCTCGGGAACTATCAGGAGGCGCGGATCCGGCGGCTGCACCTGACGCTCGACGAATACCTCTCCGGTTGACTTCGGGACGGGGGTGCCGAACAAGGCCCCCATGCCGCTGCACTTGACCAAGATCGCCTTCGGGGCGAAAAGCTATGACCACCTCGCCGGATGGTATCGCGGGCGCAGCGACATCCGGCTCACCACCCGCAACCGCCCGACCCGCCACGCCGAGTGCATCGGCGGCTCGCTCTACTGGATCATCAACCACGCCATCGTCGCCCGTTCGCCGATTCTGGGCTTTGAAAAGACCGACGATGGCCGTTGGGACATCGTGCTCGAGCCGCGCCTGATCCGCGTCCACACGAGCCCGAAGCGCGCGCATCAGGGCTGGCGCTACCTCACACAGGACAAGGCCCCCAAGGACGTGGCCGAGGGCGAGGATATCGGCGATGCCCTGCCCGGCCGCCTCGCGATGAAGCTGGAGCGGCTGGGGCTGGTGTAGAGGACGGTCCGACCATTCCAGCCCGTCATGACAAAGAGCCTGCAACAGGTTCGGGGTGACGCGCTGGGATAGTTCCGGCCTTGTCGCCTCACCCCGCCGCAGCCGCAGCCCGCACCTTTGCCGCTACGCGTCTCAATGCACTGACATAGACCTCGGGGCCTTGCGCGCCGGGGATGAGGAACTTGCCTTCCACGATCATCGCCGGGACGCCGGAAATGTTCATGTCCCACGCCTGCGCCTCCTCGGCGAGCACGCGGGCCTCAAGGTCAGGATCGCCCAGCGCTGCCTTGGCGGCCTCGCGGTGGAGGCCGACGCTCGCAGCAATATCGAGCAGCACCGTCCGGTCGGAGAGGTTGCGGCGCTGGTTGAAATGAGCGCGAAACAGCGCGAGTTTCAGCGCGGTCTGCACCCTGGGGGCGGCCTCTTCCAGCGCGTGGCTGAGCAGCTTGTGGCAATCGCGGGTGTTCCACATCATCGCGGGCGGGGCCTCGCCCTCGCCCTCGAAGGACAGCGAAACCCCCGCCTCCTCGGCGATTTCCTTCATCCGGCCCCGCACTGCCGCGCCCTCCTCGGCGGAGCGGCCGTATTTGCGCCGCAAGTGCGCCTCCTGCTCTTCGCCCTCGGGAGGCATCTGGGGGTTGAGCTCGAAAGGCCGCCAGCGGATTTCCGCCGCGATCTCGCCTTCGAGTTCGCGCAATGCCCGCATCAGCTGACCATAACCGATCAGGCACCACGGGCACATGACATCCGACCAGATGTCGATGACAAGGCGATGAGCGGTCAACGGTCGAGCCACCAGCACACCAGATGATGCGCAATCGCGAAAGGGCGCGGGAAATAGAGCAGCTCGGTGCCCGCCTCGCCCGCCGCGCGCGCTGCCATGAGTTCGGCGCGGGTGAACCAGCGCGCGTCCTCGAGCTCGGTCGTGTCGATGGTGAGCGTCGGATCGTCCGCGACCGAGATGCAGCCGATCATCAGCTGGCTCGGAAAGGGCCAGGGCTGGCTGGCGATATACCTGACGTCGCGCACGCGCACGCCGGCCTCCTCGTGGATTTCGCGCGCGACCGCTTCCTCGATGGTTTCGCCCGGTTCGACGAAACCAGCAAGCGCGGAATACATCTTCGGCGGGAAGCGCGGTTGGCGGCCCAGCAGCAGGCGCTGTTCGCCATTGGCCTCATGCTCGACCAGCATGATCGTGACGGGATCGGTGCGCGGGAAATGGTCCGCGCCGCACGTGTCGCAGTGCCGCTGCCAGCCGCCCTTGGCAAGCCTCGTGGGTGCACCGCAGCGCGCGCAGAAGCGGTGCCGGGCGTGCCAGTCGACAAGGCTCCTCGCCCCGCCGTAGATCGCAAGGTCGGGCGGGGCGAGTTGGGTCATCAGCTGCCACGCCCGCGGCAGGGCATAGGCCGGGCCTTCCGCGCCCCTCGCGGGGACGGGGGCAAAGTGCGCCTTCCCGTCGAGCATCCCGAGGAACACCAGTTCCACCTCCTCGGGCACGTCCGCCAGCGAACCCCAGACGAGGCCCCCCTGCTCGTCCACACCCGGCAGCAGCCCGTCAAGCAGCAGCACCTTCGCGCGCCAGTTCATCAGACCCGCCAGCGCCGCATCATCGACGCGGATCTGGTCCGCCCGATCGATCGGCGATCCGGCGAAGGCCATCGGCGGGGCAGACGCGGGGGCGTGCATCAGGCGGCCTTCTTCCGGGCGCGCATCGCGGCAAGATCGCTCTCCATCGCGGCGAGGAATTCGTCGCGGATCGGGAAGGCTTCGGGCGGCATGTACTGGGTCCACAGGGCGCTGCGCAGACCAAGGTCGAAATCGACCGCCGCCAGCGTGCCGGCCGCGCCGCCCCAACCGAAGGTCGTGCCGGACGAACGTCCGCCCGCGCCGTGGCCCTCGCCCTCCATCCAGCTTCCCGCGAGATCGACCGTGGCGGGGATGAGGTTCGAGGTGCCCACCCGCACCGCCTCCTCGCTCATCACGAACTTGCCGTCGATCCGGCCATAGCCGAGCAGCATCCTGAGGAAGCGGTCATAATCCTTTGGCGAGGACACGAGGCCCCCGCCGCCAGCGGGCACCTCGGGCGGATCAAGGTAGATCGAATTCATCGCCGGATCGATCGGAAAGGCCGTGCCGCCAAGGACGCCGTAATTATCGGTCAGGCGGTGCACCTCGCTGGCGGGAACCTGCATCCAGGTGCTGGTCATGCCGCAGGGGTCGAAGATGCGCTTCTTCAGAAAAGCCTCGAACCCCATCCCGCTCGCCACTTCGATCACCCGCCCGAGCAGGTCGATCGAGCAGCTGTAATTCCACTTCGTCGCGGGCTGGAACATCAGCGGCAGCGCGGCGAGGCGGTCGGCCCATTCGGCGAGGCCAGGCGCGGGCGTGACAGGCGGGAAGCCCGGGATCGGCATCCGGCTCACCCGTCCGCCAACAAGGCCGGCTGCGCCATAGGCGTCCACCAGCGGCGATTTCGGGTTGATCTGATAGGCCAGCCCGGCGGTGTGAGTCAGCAGCTGGCGGATGGTGATCGGACGGATCGCAGGCTCGGTGTCCATCAGATCGGCATCGGGTCGCACCAGCACCCGCATGTCGCGGAAGGCGGGAAGGATCTCGGCCACCGGCTGATCAAGCCCGAGCTTGCCCTCGTCGATCAGGATCATGGTTGCCATGCCGGTGATGGGCTTGGACATCGAATAGATGCGGTAGAGCGAATTCTCGTCCACCGGCGTCGGCTTCCCGAGCGCCAGCGTGCCGCCGCCGACGGTGTGGGCGTGATCCTCCTGCCCCCAGCCGAAGGTCAGAAACAGGTTGGCCAGCTTGCGGGTGCCGACATATTTGTTCGCCATCGCGGCGACAGCAGGCCAGTCCTCGGCAACGTCATGCGCCAGCAGCGCGCGGCCGAAGGGCAGTCCCGAAAGCGCGCCCCCGGCGGCCAGCAGCGCGCCGCTGCGGAGCAGGGCACGGCGCGAGATCACGGAGGAAGCGATGGCGTAGGTCGGCATGGGGGGGGGGAATCTCCTCATGGATGCGTCGCAGCCTTGTCTGCGGCAGGGCGGGGCGCGGGTCAATCGTGGGCAACGGGGGTGCTTGC
>Ga0208370_100168_pt1 | contig 20693 bp, 25 predicted proteins | sample Subbio12Jun_QV11_FD_184822 | JGI IMG/M metagenome (GOLD analysis project Ga0208370, IMG submission 184822) | Serpentinite rock and fluid subsurface biosphere microbial communities from McLaughlin Reserve, California, USA -CR12Jun_QV11 (SPAdes) | ecosystem: Environmental > Terrestrial > Deep...
CCCGCCACTATGGGCCTCGCTAATGTTCTGGGGGCCGGTGACGGTGGGCGCGGTGATCTTCGGCCTCAGGCTCTACAAGACCATGTGGGTCTATCATCAATACGAGGAACGCCAGACATGAGCCGCCAATTGCCCTTTTTCCCGACGCTCATCGTTCTGGCTGCGGTCTGCACCATGATTGCCCTCGGGGTCTGGCAACTCGGGCGCCGGGCCGAGAAGGAGGCGCTTATCGCGCATTACGCGGAGGTGGCGTCTTCGGCCGAAGCGGTGGATTTCCCGTTTGCCGGAAGCGGAGAGGGGGTGCTGTTTCGGCGCAGCCGGATCGATTGCACTACGGTCATCGGGGTCGAGGCCGTTTCCGGCACCTCGGCGCGGGGCCAGAAGGGCTGGGTCCAGCGCGCGACCTGCGCAGTCGGCACCAACGCCCCCGTCCCGGTCGATCTCGGTTTCAGCCGCGATCTCGTCACACCCTCCTTTACCGGAGGTGCGATCGCCGGAATCATCGCCTCCGGCCCGCGCCTTGTCGCTGATCCGCCGGTGGCAGGGCTCGAACCGATGGCGAAGCCCGATCCCGGCGATCTGCCCAACAACCACCTCGCCTATGCCGGGCAGTGGTTCTTTTTCGCCCTGACCGCGCTCGTCATCTACGTGCTGGCATTGCGCCGCCGCCGGGGCTAGGCGCTTCGCCCATGCAATACGTTTCGACACGCGGGAGCGCGCGTGCGCTCGATTTTGAAGGGGTGACGCTGGCGGGCCTCGCCAGCGACGGGGGGCTCTATGTGCCGGCCGAATGGCCGCGCTTCAGCGCAGCCGAGATCAAGGCGATGCGCGGGCTGGCCTACCCGGACCTTGCCGCACGGATCATCGCACCCTTTGTCACGCCGAGCCTTACCGAGGACGAACTGCTGGCCCTGACCCACACCGTCTATGGCGATTTCGGCCATGCTGCTGTTACCCCGCTGGTGCAGCTTGACGCGCAGCACTGGCTGCTCGAACTGTTTCACGGGCCGACACTCGCCTTCAAGGACGTCGCCCTCCAATTGCTCGGCCGGCTGTTCGAGACCTTCCTCGAACGTCGCGATGAGCGCCTCACCATCGTCGGCGCGACCAGCGGCGATACGGGCTCGGCGGCGATCCAGGCGGTCGCGGGGCTGGAGCGGGTCGAGATCTTCATGCTCCACCCCAATGGCCGGGTCAGCGACGTTCAGCGCCGCCAGATGACCACGGTGCTCAGCCCCAACGTCCACAACCTTGCCATCGCGGGCAGCTTTGACGATGCGCAGGCGCACGTGAAGCGCATGTTCACCGATGGCGACGTTACCGGGCGGCTCAACCTCGGCGCGGTCAATTCGATCAACTGGGCGCGGCTGATGGCGCAGGTGGTCTATTACTTCGCCAGCGCGCTTCAGCTCGGGGCGCCCGAGCGGACCGTGGCCTACAGCGTTCCCACCGGCAATTTCGGGGATGTCTTTGCAGGCTATGTCGCTGCGAAAATGGGCCTGCCCATAGAACGCCTGATCGTCGCCACCAACATCAACGACATCCTCCACCGCGCGCTTTCGAGCGGCGACTATTCGGCCGGCGGCGTGACCGCGACCATCACCCCTTCGATGGACATCCAGGTCTCCTCGAACTTCGAGCGGCTGCTGTTCGATGCCGGTGGGCGCGACGGGGGGGCGATGGCTGAACAGATGCGCGCGTTCGAGGCGTCGAAGGCGATGCATCTCACCAATGCCCAGGCGCAAGGGGCCGCCGCGCTCTTTGCCAGCGCGCGCGCCGATCAGCACGAAACCGCGCGCGCCCTGCAATGGGCCTATCGCGCGGCAGGGCAGGTGATTGACCCGCACACCGGCGTGGGCCTGCACGCCGCCCGCGCGCTGGCGGCCGACGGCACGGTGCCGCCCGCCGTCCCGCTCGTCACCCTCGCCACCGCCCACCCGGCCAAGTTCCCTGATGCGGTGGAGCGCGCCATCGGTATGCGCCCGGCGCTTCCGGCCCGGGTCGGCGACCTGTTCGGCCGCGCAGAGAGCTTTGTCGAACTGGCGGGCGATTACGCCGCGACCCGCGATCACGTGCTGACCCACGCCGGCGGCCCGCAGGCGTGATGGCACGCCTTGTCCAGCAGCCGCTGGTGATGGAGTGCGAGGGGTGGGACTGCTACCGCCTGCTCGACAGCGGGGCGGGGCGCAAGTGGGAGAGCTTTGGCCCCTGGCGCTTCATCCGCCCCGAACCCCAGGCCCTGTGGCAGCCGCGCGTGGCCGATTGGCCTGCTGCGGGCGAGTTCATCCCCGGCTCCGACGAGGATGGCGGCGGGCGCTGGCAGTTCACCCAAAACCTGCCCGAGCAGGGCTGGGAGCTGGCATGGAACGAGGTTCGCTTCACCGCCCGCCCCACGCCCTTCCGCCACCTCCAGTTCTTCCCCGATATGGCCCCTGTGTGGGAGTGGATGCGCGCGCAGCTCGAAGCAATGGACGCGGCCGAGACGATGAACCTGTTCGGCTACACCGGCCTCGGCACGCTGGCGCTGTCGCGGCATGGCAAGGTCACCCATGTCGATGCTTCCAAGAAATCCGTGGCGCAGGCGCGCGAGAATGCCGTGCTGTCCGGCATGACCGAGCGCCCGATCCGCTGGCTCACCGATGACGCGGCGAAATTCACCGCGCGCGAGGTGCGGCGCGGACGGCGTTATGACGGGATCATTCTCGATCCCCCCAAGTTCGGGCGCGGGCCGGAGGGCGAGGTGTGGCGGCTCGAGGAGCACCTCCCCGGCCTCGTCAGGGACTGCGCGCGGCTGCTCGACGGCGACAGCCGTTTCCTGTTCCTCACCGTCTATGCCGTGCGCATGAGCAGCCTTGCCATCGCGGGCCTGCTCGCGGAGGCGCTCGGCCATCTGCCGGGCGTGATCGAGCACGGCGATCTTGCTGTGCGCGAGGACGGAGAGGGCGGGCGGCTTCTGCCCACCGCAATCTTCGCCAGATGGAGCAATCCCGTCTAAAGGGCACAGCCCATGACCGATTCGCTCACTCTTGAAGTCAATGACCTCGTCGTCGATGTCCTCACCGGCATCTATTCCGAGGAGACCGGCAAGCCCCAGCCGCTGCGCATCTCGATCGCGGCGCGCTATGCGGTGGCGGACCGCTACGAGCCGGACACGCCGCTCGATGCCTCGAAGAATTACATGGACTTAAAGTTCGCCGCCTCGGCCGGCCTGCCCGCAGGCGTGCACTTCAAGCTGATCGAAGCAGTTGCGGATCATATCTGCGAGACGCTGTTCGTGCAGGACACGAAGGTGAAGGCGGTGACGGTCAAGATCGTCAAGCTCGCGATTGCCGAGGCCGGGGAGCAGATCGGCATCACCCTGCACCGCGAACGGCGACCGGATCACGGGGGCTGAGCGGGTGCAGCGGCACCACGAAGTCGGCCTGCTGCCGGACAGCGCGCTCGATGCGGCAGGTGCCTTCATGGCCTTCCACCTCGAAGCCGCCCGCGCCCTGCTGGGCGATCCGGGAACCACCGCGCTCGTCATCGTCCTGCCGCCCGCCGGGCCCGATCACCGTGACTGGCGGCTTGCACTCGCCCGCGATCTGGCGCGCGAGGCGGCACCCCGGCGGGTCAACTGCGTCGCCGGGCGCGAGGGCGCGGCGCTTGCCGAGACGCTGCGATTTTTGGCAGATGCGCCGGGGGTGACAGGCCAGTATCTGGTATGCGATGGATGACGCCGTGCCGCGCGCCCCGCTCCGCAAGCCCGATCTGATCCTGCGTCCCGAACCGGCGCGGGCGCAGCCGCTGGTGGATGCCTTCCGCCGCCGCATCACCTATCTGCGCCTTTCGGTCACTGATCGCTGCGACCTGCGCTGCGCCTATTGCATGCCCGAGCGCATGACCTTCCTGCCCAGGAAGGACGTCCTGAGCCTTGAGGAACTCTACGAACTCGCCTCCGGCTTTATCGCGCGCGGTGTCACCAAAATCCGCATTACCGGCGGCGAACCGCTGGTGCGGCGCGACATCGTTGATCTGTTCGCGGCGCTGGGGCGGCGGCTCGGCCATGGTCTGGAAGAACTGACGCTCACCACCAACGGCACGCAGCTTGCGGCCCATGCCGGGGCGCTGGCGCGGGCGGGGGTCAGGCGCGTCAATATCTCGCTCGACACGCTTGACCGGGCGAAGTTCGCGGCGCTCACCCGCCGCGACAGCCTGCCGCAGGTGCTCGACGGCATCGCTGCGGCCAAGGCGGCGGGGCTCAAGGTCAAGCTCAACGCCGTGGCGCTGAAGGGCGTCAACGAGGACGAACTGCCCGATCTCATCGCCTGGGGCCACGGGCAGGGCCATGACGTGACGCTGATCGAGGTCATGCCGCTGGGCGATGTGGAGGCGGAGCGGCTCGACCAGTATCTCCCGCTCGACACCGTGCGCGCGCGGCTGGCCGAACGCTGGACCCTGACCGAGAGCGCGCACCGCACCGGCGGCCCTTCGACCTATGTCGATGTGGCCGAGACCGGCGGCCGGCTGGGCTTCATCACCCCCCACACGGGCAATTTCTGCGAGGGCTGCAACCGCCTGCGGGTGACGGCGACGGGCCAGCTCTACCCCTGCCTGGGCGGCGGCGAGCGGGTCGATCTGCGCGCGGCGCTGCGGTCCGACGCGCCGGAGGCGGCGCTTTGCGCCGCACTCGACGAAGCGTTGCGGATCAAGCCCGAAAAGCACCATTTCCGCATGGACGCGCGCGGGGCACCCCCGGCGCTGGCGCGGCATATGTCGATGACGGGGGGCTAGGGCTCGGTGGTAACGGTGGTGTTCCTCGGCAAGCTTGCCGACCTCGCAGGCGCGGCGTCGCTGGCGCTCACCGCGCCGCTCGACTGGGCGGCGCTCAAGGCGGCGCTGCCCGATCCGGTGGCCGAGGCGCTGGACGATCCCGGGAACCGCGTGGCGCTGAACGGCACGCTGCTCGCCGACAAGGCTGCGCTGCGGGCGGCTGAGGGCGACGAGATCGCGCTGCTTCCGCCGGTGTCGGGGGGATGATGCGCGACATCCGCCTGCTCGACCGTCGCTTCGTTCCCGGCACCCTGATCGGGGCTTTCACCAAGGCCAACCCCGGGTTCGGCGGCGTTTGCAGCTTCTTGGGCGAAGTGCGCGGGGACGGGGGCGTGGAGGCGCTCGAACTTATCCATTACGCACCCCTGACCCTGCCGGGAATGCACGAGCTGGCAGATTGTGCCTTCGATCGCTTTGCCCTGATGGGCCTGCTGATGGTCCACCGCGTCGGCATGATGCGTCCGGGCGAGCCGATCGTCTGCGTCGCGGCCGCTGCGCGCCACCGCCGTGATGCGATCGATGCGGTCGATTTCTGCATGGACCACCTGAAAGGTGCCGCCTGGTTCTGGAAGCGCGAGAGGCGCGCGGGCGAGTGGCGCTGGATCGCGCCGCGCGAACAGGATCACAGGGACCTTGCGCGCTGGCAGGCGTGATTTGATCGGGGTCAAAGCCCGGCTGCCCCCGGACTGGTAAATCTCCTTCCAACAAGGAGACCTACCATGAGCCACATCGTCCACGATCTCATCGCCCGCGGCGAAGCCCGCATTGTCGAACAGCCCGGCGCGGCACCGGTTCGCCACCAGGTCGAGGTCGATCGCAATTTCGGCCTGCCGACCGCGCTCTACGGGGCGACCGTGGCTGGCTATCTCGGCTTTCTGTTGATCGTCGGCAGCGCCTTTGCCAATCCCGTGCTGGCGATCCCGATGGCGATTTTCGTGCTGTTCATCCTCGCGGGCTTCGGCATTCCGGCGATCTGGACCCGGCTTGCGGGCAATGCCAGCGCGCCGCAGACCCTCGGCGAGTTCGAGGCGCGCGGGATCATGACCAATACCGGGCACCTCGCCCCGCGCGATGCCACCATCCAGGTGCTGATCCTGCCGGTGCTGCTGGTAATCTGGGGCCTTGCGGTGGCGGTGATCGCCGCCGTGGTCGCCTGACAGGAACTCCCCTCGGGGCGGCGGCTTCTCTCCCCCGCTGCCGCCCCAGCTTTTCTTTCCCGATCACGCGGGGGCGGGAGGTCTCGCGCCGCCGCAGGAGGCCGCAATCAGACAAGATGCTGTCGGCCCGAAATTTCTTGCAGCAGTTCCGGATTGCACAGCGCGATGCCGCGCTTGCCCTCGCGCTTGATCGCGCCCACGTCCTCCAACTCGCCGAGCTTGCGGCTCACCGTCTCGATGGTGAGGCCGAGCATATTGCCGATCTCGCCGCGGGTCAGCGGCAGTTCGAAGAAGCTGGTAAGATGGCACGAGCTTTCGCTGGCCGCAGCCGCGAAATCGTGGAGCAGCGCGGCGAGCCGCGCCTCGGCGCTGGCGTGGCCGGTGAGTTCGAGGAGGTTGCGCGTCGCCAGCAGGTCAGCCTGGCTGCGGCGCAGCAGCGCGCGGGCAAGGGCGGGGTAATCCTCGATCGCCCGCTCGATGTCGCGCCGCGCGAAGGTGCACAGTCGGCTTTCGGTGAGCGCCACCACATCGTGATGCGCAAACGGCGCGAAGAGTTCGCCGATGAAGCCTGCCGGGTGGACGAGGGCGAGGATCTGCTCGTTGCCATCCTGGTCGATCGCCGAAACCTTGAGCGCGCCCGTCAGCAGCGTCGCGCAGGCGGCCTCCTCGTCACCAGCGGCAAACAGCATCTCGCCGCGCTTCAACACGCGGGTGCGCCCGGCTGCGGCCATCGCATTGCGTTCCTCGGGGGTGAGCACCGCGCAGGCGGCGGTTTCCTTGACCGGACAGGTGCTGCACGCGAGGTTCATGATCCCATCGTCTCCCACAAACGCGCAATGCCCGCATCCTCGCGGGCGAGGCTTGCTGCCACCTCGCTCTGGAGCGCGGCAAGCGCCGGATCGGGGCTCAGCGCGGCAGCCGCTTCGGCAACGAGCGCGTCGAGCGCGGCGAGCGTTCCGGCGGTCCGCCCGCGCTGTGCATCAAGCTCGGCCAGCGCGACCAGCGCAGCGGCGCGGGCGTTGCTCTCGAAGGGCTTTCCGGCGGCGGCGCGCGCGAGTCGGGCGGCACCATCTTCGCGCGCGAGGAAAGTGGCGTGCGAAGCCGTCGCCGCTGCGCGCAGTTCGGCAAGGCGAGCGGTCGGGGTGGCGGGGCGAATCGGCGCGGGCGGGACGGACGCTGCGGGCACCGGCCCGCTCTCGAACGGTCGCACCGCCAGCGAGGGATAGGAATCGCTTCCCCCGGCGCAGGCCGCAAGGCCCGCGAGCAGCGACGCGACAGAGGCGGTTTTTGTCGGTTGTGAACGCATAAAAATCCCGTGTCCTGTTAGCATGACACCGGATGCTGGCAAAGCGTCCTCACAGAAACGGGGGAACGACTTTTTGACGGGCGCAGCACGGCTGGGGCGTTGACTTGGCGGCGCCTTTCCCCTAACGGCACGCATCCTTTACGGGGCTGCACTTGCGCAAGCCCCGCTTTGCTGGTCGGTTCGTGTGGGCGTTACCACCTGTGCCGGGCACCGCGTGAGACAAGAGAGTTTAGAGCCATGTTCGCTGTAGTGCGCACGGGCGGCAAGCAATATCGGGTTGCCGCCGGAGACAAGATTGCCGTTGAAAAGCTCGCGGGCGAAGCCGGCGACACGATCACGCTGGGCGATGTCCTGCTGGCCGGTGAGGGCGAGACTCTTGCCGATGCCGCGTCGGTGACTGTCTCGGCCGAGATCATCGCCCAGGCGAAAGCCGAGAAGGTGGTTGTCTTCAAGAAGCGCCGCCGGCACAATTATCGCCGCAAGAACGGTCATCGCCAGCAGATGACCCTGCTGCGCATCACCGCCGTGGGCGCCGGCGAAGCCGCCAAGCCCAAGAAGGCCGCCGCCAAGAAGATCAAGACCGAAGACGCCCCTGCGGCGGCATCGGCTGAATAAGGAGCCCGCACCATGGCACACAAGAAAGCAGGCGGTTCGTCGCGCAACGGTCGTGATTCGGCCGGTCGTCGCCTTGGCGTGAAGAAGTTCGGCGGCCAGGAAGTGATCGGCGGCAACATCATCATCCGTCAGCGCGGGACCAGGGTGTATCCGGGCGTCAACGTGGGCATGGGCAAGGACCACACCCTCTACGCGCTCGAAGCCGGCGTGGTCCGCTTCCACGCGGGCAAGCTCGGCCGCAAATACGTTTCCGTGGACGCCATGGCCGAAGCCGCCGAATAAGCGGACGATTCGCTGAAGGGTCGTCCGCCAAGGACGGTCCCGGTCGGTGAAAGACCGACCAGATGAGGGAGACAGGACCGTCCTCGCACCGAGGGGGTCTGTCTCCCTTTTCGCGTTCTCCCTCGAAAAGATGCGAAATCATAATGTTTCGCGGCCTTAAAATTGTCATGCGGTCGCCCTAGAGGCAGCGCGGGGCGAGGAAGGGAGTTCTCGTGTTCCATCGCAGTCAAAGATTGCTGCTCCGACCGATCTGGCCCGAAGATTGGCAGGTGCTCTTCGCGGGGATCGCGGACGAGGGCGTGGTACGCAACCTTGCCCGCGCGCCCTGGCCCTATGGCGAGGACGATGCGCGCGCCTTCGCGTCCATGCCCGCCGATCCGTTTCACCCCCGCTTTCTGATTACCCGCGCCGCCGATGCCGCAGCGATTGGCTGCATCGGCATCGCCGAGCCGGGGGATGCCGGCAGCAGCCATCCCGGCGAGTGCGAGCTTGGCTACTGGATCGCGCGCGAGCACTGGGGACAGGGCTACGCGACCGAGGCGGGCGCGGCGGTGCTGGAAATCGCCGCGATGCTCGGCCACGGGGTGCTCACGGCTGCGCACTTCCTCGACAATCCGGCCTCCGGGCGGGTGCTGCGCAAGCTCGGCTTCGAGCCCACGGGCCGGGTCGAACCGCGATGGTCGTGCGGGCGGGGGGGCGAGGTCGAGGCGGTGCAATATCGCCGTCTGCTGGGGCAGGGCGTGATCGCAAGCCAGCGCGCCGCCTGATCGCGGGCGCGTCCGGCTTGTCCGTTCCTGGATAATTCCCTAGGGCGGCGGCCTTATGGTTGCCAGAAAAAGACTGACCCCGGAAGAATCGCGCGGCACCGCGCTCGAGGCCGCGCGCGCGCTGCTGATCGAGACGGGGCCGCAATCAGTGACCTTGAAGGCGGTTTCGGCGCGCATCGGGCGCACCCATGCCAACCTGCTGCACCACTTCGGTTCGGCTTCGGGCTTGCAGAAGGCGCTCGCCGAGCATCTTGCGCGCACTGTCTGCGAGACCATCCGCGAGGCGGTTCATGCCAGCCGCGCCGGGCTCGGCCACCCGCGCGAGGTGGTCGATCTGGCCTTCGACGCCTTCGACCGGGAAGGCGCAGGCGCGCTTACCAGCTGGATGCTGCTGACCGGCAACGAGGATGCGCTCGATCCGATCATCGGCACGATCCACGACCTGCTCGACGAGCTCGCCCCGGGCGAGCCGCCGGAGCATATTGCCGACCGCCGGATGCACCGTGAAACGCTCAGCCTGGTGCTGCTGGCGCTGGGCGATGCGCTGATCGGCGATGCGCTGGCGAAATCGCTCGGTCTGCCGCGTGATTCCGCGCGCGAGCGGGCGACGGCGATGCTTGAGGCGAGCTTCGCCGAGCGCCAGCCGGGCTAAGCTAGGCTTCGGGCGTCGTCACCCCGACGCGTTGCCATTCGGGCAGGGCAGCCGGATCGAGGCTCTCGACCCGCAGGTGATCGACCGCCAGACCGAGATCGGGATGGGCCGCCGTGCGCCGCGCCGCGTCCGAGGCGGCGATCGGCACCACCACCAGGCGGCGATTGACCTTCTGCCGCCAGTTCATGCGCGCCGTGTTTTCCTGCCCGACATAGCAGCCCTTGGTGAAGCTGACGCCGTTGAGTTCCACCGCGTTGGTCTCCAGCCACAGGATGTCACCCATCTCCGCCCGCCCTTCGGGCACGCCGATGCCGAGGCGGTGAGCGTGCCAGAGGTCGTCGGCACACTCGCCGCCGGGCGCGGCCAGCCAGCGCAAGCCCAATTCGGCAAGGCGCGGATCAGGAACGGCCCCGTCACGCGGTTCGGGGCTCCAGTGGACGGCGAGGCTTTCGTCGCGGGCAATGGCGATCCTGCGACGCAGGCGATAGAGCGACAGGCGCCTGACCAGCTCGTCGGCATGGGCGGCTTCGCAATCGAGCAACAGCCCTGCCGCATCGCGCCACACCAGGAAGTCGAAAAGGTGCTTGCCCTGCGCGCTCAGCAATGCGGCGTAGCACGGCAGCGGCCCCATCACGTCGTTGGTGACGAGACCCTGGAGGAAGGCCGCGACATCCTCGTTCTCGTCCAAGGGCGAGAGGCGGACAAGCGCGCGCGATGCGAGGTAGGTTGCCGTCATGCGTGACAGATAGGCATGGGCGGAGCTAAGGGGAAGCCATGACCGACCGCCTCACCATCCGCCGCCCCGACGACTGGCACCTGCATTTCCGCGATGGCGACATCATGCGCGAGGTGGTGCCCTATACCGCGCGCCAGTTCGCCCGGGCGATCGTGATGCCCAACCTCACCCCGCCGGTAACGACGACGCAGCTGGGCGCGGCCTATCGCGACCGCATCCTCGCCGCCGTGCCCGAAGGCGTGCCCTTCACCCCGCTGATGACCTGCTACCTCACCGACAACACCGATGCCGAGGATCTCGCGCGCGGGGCGGCCGAGGGCGTGTTCACCGCAGCGAAGATGTATCCCGCCAACGCCACGACCAATTCGGCTGCCGGCGTGACCAATGTCGAAAAGCTCTATCCCGTGCTCGCGCGGATGGAGGCCGAGGACATCGTGCTGTGCATCCACGGCGAGGTGACGGATCACTCGGTCGATGTGTTCGACCGGGAAAAGGAGTTCATCGAAAGGCACTTGCGCAGGCTTGTTGCGGCCTTTCCGAAGCTCAGGATCGTGTTCGAGCACATCACCACCTCGGATGCGGTGGACTTCGTGACCGCCGCCGGGCCGCAGGTTGCCGCGACCATCACCCCGCAGCATCTCCACATCAACCGCAATGCCATGCTGGTGGGCGGGATTCAGCCGCACAACTACTGCCTGCCGGTCGCCAAGCGCGAGACGCACCGGCTGGCGTTGCGGGCGGCGGCGACCAGCGGGAACCCGAAGTTCTTCCTCGGCACCGATTCGGCGCCGCATCTCAGGAAGGACAAGGAAAGCGCCTGCGGCTGCGCGGGGATTTTCGGCGCGCCCTATGCGCTCGAAAGCTACGTCACCGTGTTCGACGATGAGGGTGCGCTCGACCGCTTCGAGGGCTTCGCCTCGCTCCACGGTCCGGCGTTCTACCAGTTGCCGGTGAACGAGGACGTGGTGAGCCTCGAACGCGCCGAGGTGGCGGTGCCGCCGGTGATGCACGTGACGGGCGAGGAAATCGTCCCCTGGCACGGCGGGCAGGTGCTGGGGTGGAAATTCCTAGGCTGACGCGGCTTTCCGCTTCGCCCACAGATCCCATACGAACACGCCCACCGCCACCCAGATCAGCACGAAGCTCGCCAGCTTGGCGGGGGCAAGCGGCTGGTGGAAGACGGTGAGGCCAAGAACGAACACGATTGTGGGCGAGAGATACTGGATGAAGCCCAGCGTCGAATAGTCCATCCGCCGCGCGGCGATGGCGAACAGCAGCAGCGGCACCGCCGTCACCACACCGGAAAAAACGATCAGCGCGCTCATCCACGCGTCCTGCCCGAAGGCCGAGCCTTGCGGGCCTGCCGCATACCACGCCGCGATGGCGATGGCGGCGGGGAGCAGGATTGCGCTCTCGATCGTGAGACCGGGCAGCGAACCGACTGAAACCTGCTTGCGAACAAGGCCGTAAAGCGCAAAGCTGAAGCCCAGTGTGAGGCTGATCCACAGGCTCGTCATCGTCTGTGCGCCGGTTGCCAGCAGCGCTACCGCCACGCCGGCGATCGCCACCGCCAGCCACTGGCGCTGCGAAAGCTTCTCGCCCAGCACCAGCGTGCCCAAGAGCACGTTAAGGAGCGGGTTGAGGTAATAGCCGATCGAGGTTGCATAGACCTCGCCCGCCATGATCGCCCAGATGTAGACGAACCAGTTGATGCCGATCAGCACCGCACTTGCCAGCAGGGCGAGCAGGCTCTTCGGCGTCTTCAGGGCCGCGAGAAGATCGGGAAACTGGCGGCGCACCGCGACGATCACGAGGCACAGCGGCAAGGTCCAGATGATCCGCCAGCCGACGAACTCAAACGCCGGAACGCTCTGGACCAGTATCAGGTAAAGCGGCAGGAAGCCCCAGATCAGATAGGCCCCCAGCGCTGGCGCGAGGCCCGAGGCAGGCGGTGTGGCGGCGGAGGCGGGCGCGGGGAAGTTCATGACCGCGCGGCGTTAGGGGGCGCGGGCGCGGGGCGCAAGCGGCGCGGATCACTGAATGGCGGCTGTCAGTGGCGCTGTTGCTTCGTTCATATTGAAAACTCTAAAGATGAACGAAATCGCTTGCGGACCTTCCCACCAAAGGGCCGCCGGCGCGCCGCGCCTTCGGGCCTGGCGCGGAAAGCGCCTCCGGTATCCCAGGATGTCGGAGGCGTTTTCATGCGCGCAGGGGAAGGGCCGGTTAACCATCGCCGTGGCATGGGAGGGTCATGCGCCCCGCTGCGATCCTTCCGGCCTTTATCGCGCTCGCCGCCTGCTCTTCCGGCGATGACGAGGCCGCGAGCGATGCCGCGCTGATCGACCGCGACCCGGTGATTGCCCGCGCACTTGGCGACCCGCTGATGAGCGATCCCGATCTTGCCACCCGTAACGAAGCCAACGCCGCGGTCGGGTTTGCCGGCTCCGCCGCCCTGCCGGTGCTGCCCGCAAGCAGCGCCGATGCCCGGGCCGCGCGCGAGGCGCTGCGGCTCGAACTGCTTGAGAGCGGGCCGATCCCCGACCTACCGGCGGCGCAGGGGGGCGATGGCAGGGCGCTCGGCCCGATGTCGGGCGCGGCCGATCTGCTTGCAGCGGTGGGTGCCCCCGGATCTTGCGCGGCGCGGCTGAGCGAGGATTTCGCGCTCGCGGCCAGCCTGCCGCCTGCAGCCGCCCTTCCGCCGCGCGGCATGGTGCAGCAGGCCGGCGGTTCTGACGCACCGGGCTGCCGCATCCGCATCGTGCGCTATCTTACCGCCGCGCCGCGCGAGGATGTGCTGCAATATCACCACGCCCGGGCCCTGCGCGCCGGGCTGAGGTCGCAGCGCGAAGGCGATGCGATCACCGCTGTCGGCAAGGGCGCGCAAAGGCTTGCGGCCCATGTCCGCGCGGCGCCCCACGGGCTGACCGGCGTGACGCTGGTCTTCCGCGCCGACTAGCGCGCGCTAGGACCGGATGCCGACGTTGAGCGTCGCGCGCGGCTGGTCCAGCTCGGTGCTGGCGACCGGATAGGCGCAGTAATCGGCCGCGTAATAGGCCGCCGGACGGTGATTGCCCGACAGGCCGATTCCGCCGAAGGGTGCCTTCGAGGAGGCACCGTTGGTCGGCGCTTTCCAGTTGATGATCCCGGCCCGGATATTGGCCCAGAAGCGCCCGTAATCATCCGGGCTGCCGCCGATCAGCGAGGCCGAAAGGCCGAAGCGGGTGTTGTTCGCCTCGGTAATCCCGGCATCGAGATCGGGCACGCGGATCACCTGCAAGAGCGGGCCGAACAGCTCGATGTCGGGCCGCTCGGGCACGTCGGTGACATCGATGATCCCGGGGCTGAGGAAGGGCAGGTCGGGCACCGACCGCCGCATGTTGAGCAGCGCCCGGCCCCCTGCGGTGATGAGCGCGACGAAGCTTTCCATCAGCCGCTCGGCAGTCTCGTTGTCGATCACCGGCCCCATGAAGGGCTGCGGCTCGCCCACCGGATCGCCGACCATCAGCTTTCTGGCGAGCGGGACGAGTTCGGCCATCAGCCCATCATAAACGCTGTCCTTGACGATCAGCCGCCGCGCGGCGGTGCAGCGCTGCCCGGCGGTGGCGAAGGCGCTCTGAACGATGATCGCGGCGGCATCGGCGAGCTTGGGTGTGTCAGTGACGACGATGGGGTTGTTGCCCCCCATCTCGAGCGCGACGATCTTGCCGGGATTGGCGGCGAGCTTGCGATTGATCGCGATCCCCGCCTGCGCCGAGCCGGTGAACAGCACGCCGTCGATCCCCGGATGGGCAACCAGCGCCTTGCCTTCCTCCGGCCCGCCGATCACCAGCTGGATCACGTCCTCGGGAACGCCCGCACGGTGGAAGGCGGCGACCAGCGCCTCGCCGACCGCAGGGGTCTTTTCCGAAGGCTTGAACAGCACCGCATTGCCCGCGATCAGCGCGGGCACGATGTGGCCATTGGGCAGGTGCGCGGGGAAGTTGTAGGGGCCGAGCACCGCCATCACGCCGTGCGGCTTGTGGCGCAGCGCCGCGCTGGCACCGACGCCGGCATCGAGCTTCTTCTTGCCGGTGCGCTCGGCATAGGCGCCGACCGAGATATCGACCTTGTTGACCACCGCGTCGACTTCATTGCGGGCTTCCCACAAGGGCTTGCCCGCCTCGCGCGCGATCAGCTCGGCGAACATGTCGGCATCGCGGCGCACGGTGTTGGCGAAGGCACGCAGCACCTCGATCCGGTCGATCAGGGCGCGCGCGGCCCAGGGCGCCCAGGCGCGGCGCGCGGCTGAGACGGCGGCATCGACATCGGACAAGGGGCCGCGCCACAGCTCCTCGCCGCTTGCAGGTTCGTAGGAGATGAGAATGTTGTCGCTCACGCCCGCGCTGTATGCCTGTTGTGCCCTGCCCCCGTTTGTCGGCGGCACTATCGCGGTTGTGTCTGAAAAGATAGGGGCAAGCCCGTTACGCATGACCCGCAGGGACCGGCGCGGGGCCGTGGGCATCGCCCATCCGCCTGATGTTTTCGACCTTGGCGTGGAGCGGTCCCCAGTCGTCGCCCTCGGCGATGGCGGCCCAGATCGCCTCGACCTCCTCGATCAGCATCGCTTGCGGCGCTTCGTCCGACCAGTAGGGGTGATCGGACGGCAGCGGGGCATAGGCCGCCAGTGCCTCGCCGAGCGCGCCCTGCGCCGCGCCGCGCCCGCTGCGGTGGGCGAAGAAGAAGGCATCGGGCTGCACCGCACCTTCGCGCATCGCCTGTTCGCAGGCAGCCACGAGCCGCGTGTCGGCCTCCACCCCCTGCGGCTCCACCCCCAGCCGCCAGCACCAGCGCCGCGCGACGGCCTGCATGTAGAGCAGCCCGAAGCGTTCGAGCGCGGCGACCAGCGGCGCGGTCTCGGCGAGAAGCCTGAGCGCGACCGCCAGCTGCCCGCAGTTCCAGTGCAGCGCCTCGGGCTGGCGGCCGAAGGCGTAGAGCCCGGCATGGTCGAAATAGGCGGCGGTAAAGCCGGGGTCCCACGCGGGCAGCCAGCGCCAGGGGCCATAGTCGAAGCTTTCGCCGGTGACGTTCATGTTGTCGGTGTTGAGCACCCCGTGGACGAAGCCCGCCACCATGTAGCTTGCGGCGAGATCGGCCATGCGTTCGACCACGGCGTGCATCAGGCGGATTGCGGGTTCCTCGCGCGCGGGGGCGTCTGCGGGCGGGGGCGGGGCGGGGAAGCGGGTGAGGCAGTAGTCGATGAGGCTTTCCATCGCCTCGGCGTCCTCCAGCGCGAGCAGGCGCTGAAAGGTGCCGATGCGGATGTGCGAATGCGACAGGCGCACCAGGACCGCCGAGCGGGTGGGAGAGGGCTCGTCGCCCCGCCACAGGCTCTCGCCGGTCTCGATCACGCTGAAGGTCCGGGAGGTACTGACGCCCAGTGCCTCGAGCATCTCGGTCGCGAGAATCTCGCGCACGGCACCCTTTAGCGTCAGGCGGCCATCGCCCGCGCGGCTCCACGGGGTCTGGCCCGAACCCTTGGTGCCGAGGTCCATCAGGCGGCCCTGCGTGTCGCGCAGCTGGGCGAACAGGAACCCGCGCCCGTCGCCGATCTCGGGGTTGTAGACCCGGAACTGGTGCCCGTGATAGCGCAGCGCGAGCGGATCGGGCAGGTTGCCGGGCAGCGGCGCGAACCGTCCGAAATGGGCGGCCCATTGCGCGTCCGTCAGCCCCGCCAGCCCCACCCCGGCCGCCGCGCGGTCGTTGCGGAAACGGATGCGGGTTTCGGGAAAGTCGGCAGGCGCGACCCTGTCCCCCAGCCAGCCCGCCAGGGCGAGGATCGCGGGATCGGCGCGATAGGTCGCGGGCAAATCGGGGAGTTGCACAGCATCGCTCATGCCGCGATAGTGGGGGCAAGCAGGGACGGGCGCAAGGCGCGCCGCCCGCAGGATCACAGGGAACGACCAGGGCTCATGGCCGCAACTTACGAAGACCGCTTCTGGACCAGCAGCGATGGCCTCACGCTGCATTACCGCAATTATCCCGGCCCCGACGGCGGGGGGCGTCTGCCGGTGCTGTGCCTGCACGGCCTTACCCGCAATTCGCGCGATTTCGCCGACCTTGCCGAAACGCTCGCCGCCACCCGCCGGGTGATCGTGCCCGAGATGCGCGGGCGGGGGATGAGCGACTATGCGCCGGATTCGGACACCTATTCGCCGGCCACCTATGTCGCGGATGTGGAAAAGCTGCTGGCCGAGCAGGACATTGCGCGCTTCGTGGCGGTGGGCACTTCGATGGGCGGGCTGATGACCATGCTGATGGCCGCAGGCAAGCCCGGGCGGATGGCGGCGGTGGTGATGAACGACATCGGCCCGGTGGTCGAACCTGAAGGGCTGTCGCGCATCTCGGGCTATGTCGGGCAGGGGCGCAGCTACCCCACCTGGGTTCACGCCGCCCGGGGCCTTGCCGAGACGCACGCGGCGGCCTTCCCCGACTACACGCTCGACCAGTGGCTCGACATGGCCAAGCGCACCATGGTGGTGAGCCAGAGCGGGCGAATCGTGTTCGATTACGACATGGCCATCGCCGAGCCTTTCGGAAAGCCGGGCAATGCCGCGCCGCCCAACCTGTGGCTCGCCTTCGAGGCGCTGGCGGGCGTGCCGATGCTGCTGGTGCGGGGCGAATTGTCCGATCTCGTCAGCCCCGACACGGTCAAGCAGATGGGCACGCGCAACCCGAAGATGCGCACCGTCACCGTCCAGCGCGTGGGCCACGCCCCGACGCTTGACGAGCCCGAGGTGCGTGCGGCGATCCTCGATCTGCTGGACGCGGCGGAGTGAAGCAGGGCCGGGGGCCTGCCCCGCGCGTTCTGCACCTTCATTCGACCTTCAGCGCCGGCGGCAAGGAGGTGCGCTGCGCCCGGCTGATGAACGCATGGGGGCCGCGCCTCCAGCATAACATCGTCTCAGCCGAGCCGCACGCGATGGCGGCCGCCGCCCTGATCGGCCCGGGCGTGCCGGTCGCCTATCCGCAGGACTTTCCCTCGCTCACCGGGCAGCCGGTGCCATGGCGTCTGGCGCGCCTTGCGCGGGCGATGCAGGGCTACGACCTGGTGTGCACCTACAACTGGGGCGCGATGGATGCGGTGATGGCGCACCGCCTGTTCGCGCCGGCCTATCGCCTGCCGCCGCTGGTCCACCACGAGGACGGCTTCAACGAGGACGAGGCCGAAAGCCTCGACCGGCGGCGCAACCTCTACCGCCGCGCCGCGCTCGGGCGGGCGGCGGCGCTGGTGGTGCCCTCGACCGGCCTCGAGACCATCGCCCGCGAGGTCTGGCACCAGCCTGCGCGCCGCGTCCGGCGCATCCCCAACGGCATCGACACCGCCGCCTTCGCCGCGCCGCCCGACGCCGAGGCGCTCCCGATCCGCAAGGGCCAGGGCGAATTCTGGGTCGGCACGCTGGCGGGCCTGCGCCCGGTCAAGCGCCTGCCCGATCTGGTCGCCGCCTTCGTGCGTCTGCCCGCCGACTGGCACCTCGTCATCTGTGGCGAGGGGCCGGAGCGCGCCGTCATCCTGGCCGCTGCCGGGGCACACGGCATCGCCGGACGCGTCCACCTGCCGGGCACTGTCGACCCGGCCCGCGTTGTCGGCCTGTTCGACATCTTCGCGCTCTCCTCGGCCTCCGAGCAGTTCCCGCTCTCGGTGGTCGAGGCGATGGCGGCAGGGTGCCCCGTGGCGGCGAGCGACGTGGGCGACATCCGCCATATTCTCGCGCCGGAAAACGCCGCCCTGCTGACCCCGCCGGGCAACCCCGGCGCGCTCGGCGAAAGCCTCGCCGTGCTCGCTGCCGATCCGGTGCGGCGCGCAAGGCTTGGCGCAGCCAATGCTGCCCGCGCCCGCGATGAGTTCGATCTTGCCGCGATGCGCGCCGCCTACGAGGCGGTCTATGCCGCAGCGATGGGGCGAGGCTTCTGATATCTGCCTGATATCTGCCAGTCTGCAAAGCCTGCTTCATCTCCTGTTCAATTGCCCCGGGTCATTTGGCCGGTGCCATTGCACCAGAGGCAACACCTGCCTAAAGAGCGCGCTGCCTGTCGCCTGACAGCGGCGCACGACCGAACCGAGGAACAAGAAGGCCCCATGGCGCGCACTCCGACCATCACTCCCGAAGGTTCCACGCCCTCGCGCGAGGACGAGGTCCTGATCCGCGAGATCGACGAGGCGGTGCGCGAGGATGCCGTGCTCGCCTTCCTGCGCAATCACGGGCTGAAGGTCCTTGGCGTGATCGGTGTCGGCATCGCGGGCCTCGGTGGCTATCTGGTGTGGGATCACTACGCGGAAGCGGAGCTTGAGCGGCAGTCCGAGACGCTGATTTCCTCGCTCGACTATGCCAAACAGGGCGATTTCAAGACTGCATCGCAGAACGTCGCAGGCCTGCTCGGCGACGACAGTTCGCCCGGCGCGCGCGCCTCGGCGCGGTTCATGCAAGCGGGCGCGGCGCTTGAGCAAGGGGACAGCGCCAAGGCCACCACGCTCTACAAGGCGATTGCCGATGATGGCGCTGCGCCCCCGGCACTGCGCGATCTGGCGCGCATCCGGGAAATCAGCATCAATTTCGACCGGATGAAGCCTGCCGACGTGATCGCCCGGCTCGGCGATCTTGCCAAGCCCGGCAATGCCTTCTTCGGCAGCGCCGGGGAACTGGTGGCGATGGCCCATCTCGAAAGCGGCAACCGCGCCGATGCGGGCCGCATCTTCGCGGCCATCGCCAAGGACGAGGAACAGCCCGAAACCCTGCGCAGCCGCGCGCGGCAGATGGCCGGGCTGATGGGCGTCGATGCGGTGGTCGACGTGGAAAAGCTGCTCAAGGATCAGGGGGTCGCGCAAGACGACGGGGATGACGGCGGCACCGCCGCGACCCGATAGGACGAAGATTGGACGCTGCTTCGATGATGAACACCAGACTTGCCCGCGCCGCGTTGCTTGCGGGCCTGATGACTGCCGGGCTGACCGGCTGCAAGGGCGGCCTGTTCGGCGGCGACGGGAAGAGCGATGTGACCCCCACTGTCGGCAACCGCGTGCCGATCCTGTCGCGGATCGAGAGCGGGGCCGAGGTTGATCCGGCGCTCGCCGCGATCTCCGTGGTGTTGCCCCCGCAGCGCGCCAATACCGAATGGGCGCAGGTCGGCGGGGCGGCGAGCAAATCCTACGGCCACCTCGCGCTGGCCGACAACCCCGCCAAGGCCTGGACCGCGCGGGTTGCGGGTTCGAGCAACCGGATGCGTCTCGCCGCCGCGCCGGTGGTGGGAGGCAACAAGCTCTTTGCCGAGGGCACCGATGGCGTGATCGTGGCCTTCGACAAGAAAACCGGCGCCAAGCTGTGGACCCGCGGTGATGATGACATGACCAAGGATCAGGCCCCTGCGGCCTTCGGCGGCGGGGTCAGCTTTGAGGCGGGCAAGCTCTACGCCACCAACGGGGTGGGCGAGGTCAAGGCATTGAACGCCGACACCGGTGAGGTGCTGTGGAAGGTCAAGCCTGCCGGGCCCTTGCGCGGTTCGCCCACCATCGCCTTCGGCCAGCTATTCGTGATGACGCAGGACAATCAGCTGATCTCGCTCAATATCAGCGATGGATCGCTGGTGTGGGACGAAAGCGGATCGAACACCCAGTCGGGCGTGTTCGGCGTCGCTGCGCCTGCGGCCGGGCAGGGCACGATCGTGGCCGGCTATTCGAGCGGTGAACTCACCGCCTATCGTTACGAGAACGGCCGCGTGCTGTGGTCGGACGCGCTGGCACGCACCAACATCTCGACCACCGTCGGCTCGATCACCGATATCGACGCCGATCCGATCATCGATTCGGGCCGGGTCTATGCGCTCGGGCAGGGCGGGCGCATGGCGGCCTATGAACTGGTCACCGGCCAGCGCATCTGGGAGCTGAACCTGGCCGGCATCTCCACCCCCGCGATCGCGGGCGAGTGGGTCTTCACCCTCACCGACGATGCGCGCCTGCTCGCCATCGCCCGGTCGAGCGGGCGGGTGCGCTGGATCACCCAGCTCAAGGCCTACAAGGACGAGAAGGACAAGAAGGGCCCGATCTTCTGGACTGGCCCGGTGCTCGCGGGCGGCAACCTGTGGGTGGCAAGCTCGCGCGGGGAAGTGTGGAAGGTGAGCGCGGGCGAGGGCTCGGCGAGCCTGTTTGCCGATCTCGGCCAGCCGATCAGCCTCGCGCCGGTGGTGGCTGACGGCTACCTCTACGTGCTGGACGACGGCGGCACGATCCACGCCTGGAAGTAGTCTTGGATGGGCCATGCGGCGCGAGCGGCGCGGTTGCGCGGTCATTGGCGGATCATGCGCGGGTCGTTGTCGTATCATCGCCCGCGCGTGC
>Ga0208370_100169_pt1 | contig 20693 bp, 16 predicted proteins | sample Subbio12Jun_QV11_FD_184822 | JGI IMG/M metagenome (GOLD analysis project Ga0208370, IMG submission 184822) | Serpentinite rock and fluid subsurface biosphere microbial communities from McLaughlin Reserve, California, USA -CR12Jun_QV11 (SPAdes) | ecosystem: Environmental > Terrestrial > Deep...
CGGCAGCCTTCCGCGGCCGCGGTGTGCGCGCGTCCTACCAGCGCATCATGGGCCGCACCACCGCAGCGCTCGGCGCGGGCTATGACCGGCGGACGTTCATCGCGGCGGCCGGCACGGCGCTGGCGCCCGTCAACGGCCTTACCGACGAGACCTACTACGTCATCGGCGGTCTCACCCGCGAGATCGGGCAGACCGCCAACATCACCACCAATGCCTATGTCAACTGGTTCGACGGGGCGGGTGCCAACGACAATGTCACCGCAATGGGCGGCACGCTCGCCTACAATCAGTCGATCACCCAGCGGCTGGTGGGGCGGGCGGCGATCGCGGTCGATTATTTCGACAGCGAGTTCACCGCCCAGGACTTCGCCTTCGCCACTGCGCTGGTCGGCCTGCGCTATAATTTCTGAGGGGATAGCGGCTCATGTACGAACAGTTCTACGGCTTCAGCGGGCGCCCCTTCCAGCTCACCCCCGATCCGCAATTCTATTTCGAGAGCATCAGCCACAAGAAGGCGATGAGCTATCTCGGCTACGGCCTGTCGCAGGGCGAGGGCTTCATCGTCATCACCGGCGAAGTGGGCGCGGGCAAATCGACGCTGGTCGCGCACCTGATGGAGCGGATCGACCCGGCAGCGCTCACCGTCGCGCAGGTCGTCACCTCGGCGCTTGACGGGGCGGAGATCGTGCATGTGGTGGCGCAGGCCTTCGGACTTCCCGTCGAGGGCCACGACAAGGCCGGGGCCCTGGGCGCGATCGAGCGGTTTCTCCAGGACGAGGCCCGCGCCGGGCGGCGCTGCCTGCTGGTGGTGGACGAATGCCAGAACCTCGATCTTGCCGCGCTCGAGGAGCTGCGGATGCTGTCGAACTTCCAGCTCGGGTCGCACCCGCTGCTCCAGAGCCTGCTGCTCGGCCAGCCCGAATTCCGCCGCACGCTTGCCCATCACCCCGGGCTCGAACAGCTGCGCCAGAGGATCATCGCCTCGCATCACCTCGAAGCGCTCGATGCGAGCGAGGTTGAGGATTACGTGTCCCACCGGCTCGTCCATGTCGGGTGGGACGGGCGTCCCGGCTTCGAGGCGGGGCTGCTCGAAGCGCTCTACCACCACACCGGCGGCATTCCGCGCCGGGTCAATCAGGTGATGAACCGCCTGCTGCTGCTCGGCGCGATCGAGGAGCGTTCCGAGCTGAGCCTCGCCATGCTCGACGACGTGATCGCCGAGATGGCCGCAGATCAGAACCGCGGCGCGCGCGCAGGCAGCGACCTGCGCAGTGCGCCTGTTGCCCCCGCCCCCGTTCCCGCATCCGCCCGCGCAGCGGTGCCCGCCGCGCCGCAGGGCAGCCTGCCCGCGACCGAAGTCGCCGCACTGCTCGCCGAGCGCGATGCCCGCACCGCCGAACTCGAAGCGGCGATCGGCGAATTGCAGGCGGCCGGCCTCGGCCAGCGCGCCGTGCCGGGCGAGGGGGTCTCGCCGGAGGATGCGGCCCTTGCCGAAGCCCGCCTCGCCGCAGCGCTGGAGCGGATCGAGGCGCGGCTCGAGGAGCAGGAGCAATCCTTCCGCCACGTGCTGACGATGCTGATCGAGTGGCTCGAGGAAGACCCGTCGCGCAGGGCCGCCTGAGGCCATGAACGCGCCCTTTCCCGAACCCTCCGGCATAGCACCTGCCGCGCCCGGAATCGTCAACGGCCTGTCGGTCGATGTCGAGGACTGGTTCCAGGTCGGCGCTTTCGAGAACGTGATCGCGCGCGGCGAGTGGGACAGCATCAAGACGCGCGTGGAAGACAATGTCTATCGCGTCATCGACCTTTTCGCCGAAGCCGATGTCAGCGCGACCTTCTTCACGCTGGGGTGGGTTGCCGGACGCCATCCCAACATGATCCGCCGCATCGTCGATGCCGGGCACGAGATCGCCAGCCACGGCTATGACCATGCGCGGGTCTTCACCTTCACCCGCAGGGAGTTCGCCGAGGACATCCGCAAGGCGCGCGCCATCATCGAGGACTGCGCGGGGGTTGCCGTGACCGGCTACCGCGCGCCGAGCTTCTCGGTCGATCACCGCACCCCCTGGGCCTTCGCCGAACTGGCGGAGCAGGGCTATGCCTATTCCTCCAGCGTCGCGCCGGTGGCGCACGATCACTATGGCTGGCCCGAGGCGCCGCGCTTTGCCTTCCGCCCGCTGCCGTGGTCGTCGCTGATCGAGGTGCCCGTGACCACCGCGATCCTCGGCGGGCGGCGCGTGGCGGCGGGCGGGGGCGGGTTCTTCCGGGTGCTGCCCTATGGCTTCTCGCGCTGGGCGATCCGGCAGGTGAACCGCCGCGATGCGCGCCCGGCGGTGTTCTATTTCCACCCCTGGGAAGTCGATCCCGATCAGCCCCGCGTCGGCCATGCGCCGCTGCGCTCGCGCTTCCGGCACTACACGGGCCTTGCCAGGATGGCGGGCAAGCTGCGGGAACTGGTGCACGAATTCCGCTGGGGACGGATGGACCTCGTCGTCCACCGCGAGGCGGTGCGGGCGGAGGATCTGGTTCTCCCCCCACCCGAGACGGAGGCGGCGGAATGAACGCGCCGGTCAGGACCGCGACGACGCTGCGGGCGCTGGACTTCCGCGATGCGGGCGAAGTGCACCGGATCGAGAGCTTCCTCGCCGAGGCGCACGGGAGCCTGTTCCATCGCCCCGCCTGGCTGCGTGCCGTGGAAGCCGGGACCGGCCAGCGCGCCGCCGGGCTGGTGGCCGAGCGGCGCGGGACGATCACCGGCTGGCTCCCGCTGACCGAGGTGCGCTCGGCGCTGTTCGGCAAGGCGCTGGTCTCGAGCGGCTTCGGAGTCGGTGGCGGCATCATTGCCGTAACCGAGGATGCCGCGCGCGCGCTTGCAGAGAGGGCCAAGGCCCATGCGGTGCGTGGCGGCTTTGCCGCCATCGAACTGCGCGGCGGCCCGGTGCCGGGGGATTGGGACATCTGGTCCGACAAGCATTGCGGCTTCGAGCGACCGCTGGCCGCCGACGACGCGGCGGAACTGCTCGCCATTCCCCGCAAGGCGCGGGCCGAGGTGAGGAAGGGGCTGGGCTTCGGCCACCGCATCACCACAGGCGGCAGCCGCGCCGATCTTGCGGCGCATTACGCCTGCTACAGCGCAAGCGTGCGCAATCTGGGCACGCCGGTATTCCCGAAGCGCCTGTTCGCCGCGATGCTGGAAACCTTCGCCGGGAGCAGCGACATCCTCACCGTGTGGCAGGGCAACACACCGCTGGCGAGCGTGCTGAGCTTCTACCATGATGGCGCGGTGATGCCCTTCTGGGGCGGGGGCGTGTTCGCCGCGCGGGCGGCGCGGGCGAACGAAGTGATGTATTACGAACTGATGCTCCATGCCCGCCGACAAGGCATGACACGCTTCGATTTCGGACGATCGAAGACGGGGAGCGGCCCCTTCGCCTTCAAGAAGAACTGGGGCTTCGATCCGCAGCCGCTCACCTATGGCGGATGGACCGCGCCGGGGCGGCCGCCGCGCAATATCGACCCCACTGATGCGAGCTATTCGCGCAAGATCGAATTGTGGAAGAAGTTGCCGTTGCCGGTGGCGAACGTGCTGGGGCCGTGGATCGCGCGCGGACTGGCGTGATGGGGGGCATCCTGTTCCTCGCGCACCGCGTGCCCTTTCCGCCTGATCGCGGCGACCGTATTCGCTCGCACCACCTGCTGAAGGCGCTGGCGCGGCTCGGGCCGGTCCACGTCGGCTGCTTTGCGGGCGAGGATGGCGGCGGCGAGGATGCGCTGACTGCTGTCGCGGCCTCGGCTTGCGTGGCGGCGCGCACCAAACCGCTGCCGCTTGCAGGGGTGGAGGCGGTGCTTTCGGGCAAGCCCGTCAGCCTCACTGCCTTCCACAGCCGCAGATTGGCCGAATGGGTCCGCTCGACCATCACCCGCGAAAGGATCGCGGCGATTGTCGTCTTTTCCGGGCAGATGGGGCAATATGTGCCCGAAGGCTTCACGGGGCGGGTCGTGATCGACCTGTGCGATGTCGACAGCGCCAAGTTCGAATCCTACGCCGCTGCGGGCGAGCGGGTCTGGCTCAACGCCCGCGAGGCACGGCTGCTCGCCGCCGAGGAAGAGCGTCTTGGACGCCGCGCCGATGCGACGATCCTGATCTCCGAGGCCGAGGCGGCGCTTTATCGTTCCCGCCTCGCCGATCCGGCGCGGGTCAACGTGCAGGTGATCGGCAACGGCATTGACGCGGCCTTCTTCGACCCTGCCGCCGCCGCTCCGCATCCCGAGATCGGGTGCCTGCCGGGACCGCATTTCGTCTTCACCGGGCAGATGGACTACCGCCCCAACGAACAGGCTGCGCTGTGGGTGATGGATGCCCTGCTGCCGCGCCTGCGCGCCGTTCATCCGCAGGCGGTGTTTCATGTCGTCGGTCGCAATCCGACCGCCGCGCTGACGGCGCGTCACGGCGCGCCGGGTGTGCAGGTGTGGGGCGAGGTGGCGGACGTTCGCCCCTTCCTCGCCGCCGCCGATGCGGTGCTCGCCCCGCTGATGATCGCACGCGGGGTGCAGAACAAGGTGCTCGAGGCGATGGCAATGGCCCGGCCCGTGGTCCTCACCCCCGAGGCCGCAACGGGCATCGCCGCCGAGGACGGTGCGCAATGGCTCGTCGCCCCGCCCGACCCGCAGGCGATGGCCGCGCGGATCGACGCGCTGCTGGCCGAGCCCGGCGCGGGGACGCGGATCGGCGGCGCCGCACGTCGCTTCGTGCTCGCGCATCACGCATGGGATAGGGTGATGAGCGCGCCGGTTGCCGCGCTTCTCGGCGGGGAGCGCGACAGGACAGGACAGCGCGATGCCGCCTGAAGCCGCCTCCCTTGCGCCCGCCTCTGCCGCCGCTGGCCTTCCCGCCGCGTGGCGCGCGCCGCTCGCGGCTCTTGCAGTCGCCGCGCTGGCGCTGGTCACGGCGACGGCCGACGCCTGGGGCGCGATGGTGCACCAGTGGTGGAATATCGACACCTACAACCACTTGCTGCTTGTCCCCTTCATCGTCGCCTGGCTGGTGGCCCTGAAGGAACGCGATCTCGCCCGCCTTGCCCCGCAGCCCTTCGCGCCCGCTCTCGTCGCGGTGGCGGCGGCGCTTGGTCTGTGGGTGGGGGGCGAGAGGCTGGGGTTCGATCTCGTCGCGCAGGCGGGTGCGGTGCTGGCGTTGCAGGCGGCGGCGGTGACGCTGCTGGGGCTGCGTGTCAGCCTCGTGCTTGCCGTGCCGCTCGCCTTTGCCGCCTTTCTCGTGCCGTTCGGCGACGAGATCATCGCACCGCTGCAATCCCTCACCGCCGATATCGCCATCGCGCTGACCCGCTGGAGCGGGGTCGCGGCGCGGATCGAGGGGATCCACATCCACACGCCGGCCGGACTGTTCGTCGTCGCCGAGGCCTGTTCGGGGGTGAAGTTCCTTATCGCGATGGTCCAACTGGGCGCGCTGGTCTGCGCCGTCCGCTTCTCGCGCTGGCGGGTCCGCATTGCCTTCATCGCCGCCTGCATCATCGTGCCGATCCTCGCCAACGGGGTGCGTGCCTTTGCGACGATCTATGTCGCGCAGATCATCGGCGCGGAGCGTGCAACCGGGTTCGATCACATCGTTTATGGCTGGATCTTCTTTGCGATCATCGTCGCGCTGCTGCTTGGGGCGGCATGGCGCTTTGCCACGCGCGAACCGGAAACGCATGGCTGGCCGCTCGCTGCAATCGCGGGCTGGCGTTGGGTCGCGCGCGCCGAGGCCTTCCGGATTGCGCCCATCGGCGCGATGCTTGCGATCATCGCCCTTGCGGCGATTGCCGCGCTCGGCCTGCTGGTCTAGGCGGGACAGCGCGATGTGCGGGATTGCCGGGATCTTCCATGCCGAAACCCCCAAGCCGGTTGACCCTGCGCGGGTCGAGCGGATGTGCGACGCGCTTGCGCATCGCGGGCCGGACGGCGCGGGCGTGTGGACCGACCACGGGGTGGGGCTCGGCCACCGGCGCCTTTCGATCATCGACCTTGCCGGTTCCCCGCAGCCGATGCATTCCGCCGATGGCCGCGCGGTGATTGTCTTCAACGGCGAAATCTACAATTTCCGTGAATTGCGCCGCGAGCTGGAGCAGGCGGGCTTCGCCTTCCGCACTGCGGGCGACACCGAGGTGATCCTCGCCGCCTACCAGCGCTGGGGGCCTGATTGCCTCGCGCGATTGGACGGGATGTTCGCCTTCGCGCTGTTCGACCGCGACAGGCGCCAGTTGTTCCTCGCCCGCGACCGCTTCGGGGTGAAGCCGCTGTTCTGTGCGCACCTGTCCGATGGTTCGATCACCTTCGCCTCGGAATTGAAGGGTCTCCTCGCCCACCCGCTGCTGCGCCGCAAGGTCAATCCGCAGGCGATCGAGGCCTATATGACCTGGGGCTACGTGCCCGACAGCCACGCTATCCTCGCCGGGGTCGAGAAGCTTCCCGCCGGGCACTTCTGGCTGCTGGAGCAGGGCAAGGCACCCGGGCGCCCGCAGCGCTGGTGGGAAATAGACTTCAGCAACCGCGAGCGCGGGAGCGAGGCCGATCTGTCCGCCCAGCTTGTTCACCTGCTACGGGAGGGCGTGCGTTCGCGGATGGTCGCCGACGTGCCGCTCGGCGCGTTCCTGTCGGGCGGCGTCGACAGCTCGGGCGTGGTCGCGCTGATGGCCGAGGCGAGCGCGCAGCCGGCGCGGACCTGCTCGATCGGTTTCGATGTCGCCGCCTATGACGAGACCAGCCATGCGCGCCGGGTTGCGACGAAGTTCGGCACCGACCATCAGGAGCGGATCGTCGGGCATGACGATTTCTCCGCCGTCGACGCGCTGGCCGCCATGTTCGACGAACCCTTTGCCGATGCCAGCGCACTGCCGACCTGGCGCGTGTGTCAACTGGCGCGCGAGCGGGTGACGGTGGCGCTTTCGGGAGACGGCGCGGACGAGGCCTTCGCCGGGTATCGCCGTCAGGTGTTCTTTCACCATGAAGAGCGCCTGCGCGCGCTGCTTCCGCAAGCGCTGAGAGGTCCGGTGTTCGGCGGCCTCGGGCGGGTTTACCCCAAAGCCCACTGGGCACCGCGCCGCTTGCGTGCCAAGACGACGCTGCTGGCTCTGGCGGTGAGCGCAGAGGAGGGCTACGCTGCTGGTCTGGCGCTCACCACGCCTGCCACCCGCAAGGCGCTCTACACGGAGGCTTTCACGGCCAGCCTCGGCGCTTTTCGCGGCGAGGATGAGCTGATCGCCCTGATGCGCGCTGCTCCCGGTCGCTCCGGGCTGGACCGGGCGCAATATGCCGATCTTGCCTTCTGGCTGCCCGGCGACATCCTGACCAAGGTTGACCGAACCAGCATGGCGGTGAGCCTCGAAGCGCGCGAGCCGCTGCTCGATCACCGCCTCGTCGAATTCGCAGCGCGACTGCCGGAGGGAATGCGGGTCAAGGGTTCGATCGGCAAGTATCTGCTCAAGAAAACCCTCGAACGCTACCTGCCCCGCGACATTCTCTATCGGCCCAAGCAGGGCTTCGTCACGCCCATCGCCGAATGGCTGAGGGGGCCGCTCGCGGGCGCGTCGCGGGGTATCGCCTCGGGCAGTCTGGCGCAGACCGGGTTCTTCGATGCGAAGGCCATCGGTGCAGTGGCCGAGGCGCATATCACAGGCCGCGCCGACCATTCGCGCACCCTGTGGCAGCTGCTGATGCTGGAGAAGTCGCTCGGCCGACTCGGGGTGAGCGGCTAATCCTCGACCCCGTGGCCCTTGGCCATGTAGTCGGCGCTTTGCATCTCGTTCAACCGGCTCACCGTGCGCTCGAACTCGAAGGCACCGTCGCCCGCCTGGTAGAGTTCTTCCGGCGGCGCGGCGGCGGTGACGAACAGCTTCACGCGGTTTTCGTAGAGCGCGTCGATCAGCTTGGTGAAGCGGATCGCCTCGTTGCGGTTCTCCGGCCCCATCCTCGGGATGCCGACGAGGATCACCGTGTGGAAGGCCTGCGCCACCGCAAGGTAATCCGCAGCACCGCGGTTCTCGGCGCAAAGCTTCTTGAACGAGAACACGCCCACGCCCTTGAGGCTCTTGGGCACATGCAGCGTGCGCCCGCCGCCAAGGTCGAGTTCGCCCGAAGGGACGTTGGCGGCATCCTCGGGCGCGAAGTCGGTGAGGCGGAAGAAGGCCTCGCGCACCTGCGCGGTCGCCGCCTCGCCCAGCGGCGCGTGCCACATCGCAAGGCCGCCGATGCGGTCGAGCCGGTAGTCGGTCGGGCCATTGAGGCTCAGCACGTCCATCCGCGCCTCGACGAGATCGATGAAGGGCAGGAACAGCGAGCGGTTGAGGCCGTCCTTGTAGAGATCGCGCGGCGGGCGGTTGCTGGTGGTGACGATGACCGTGCCCGCTTCCATCAGCGCGGTGAAGAAGCGGCCCATGATCGCGGCGTCGGCGGTGTTGGTGACCACCATCTCGTCGAAGGCAAGGCACCTGAGGCCTGCCGCCATCTGATGCGCGACGGCCGTCAGCGGGTCGGTGCGCTGGGCCTTGCGTGCCTCGGCGATGCGGCGGTCGACTTCGAGCATGAAGGCGTGGAAGTGGACCCGGCGCTTGGCCGCAATGCCGAGCGTATCCACGAAGAGGTCCATCAGCATCGACTTGCCGCGCCCGACGCCGCCCCAAAGGTAGACGCCGCGCGGCTCGGTCGATGCAGGGGCGCTGCCGGTGAGACGGGCGATAAGGCCGATCTTCGGCGGCGGTGCCTCAAGCGCATCCTGCAAGTGGGCGAGGCGGATTGCCGCCGCGCGCTGGTCGGGATCGGCGCGCAGTTCGCCGCTGGCAATCAGCGCATCGTAACGGGCAAGCAGGCCGGGCACCGTTTCAGCTGCGCGGCTGCATCTTGCGCACGATGCCCGAAAAGCTCGCCACGGTGTCGTCCACCTGCACGACCATACCGCGGATGAAGACCAGCTTGCCGGTCTCGCGCACGATCTCGGTTACGGCATCGAGCGGGCGCCCGGGATCGCCCGCGCCCACGAACTGCGTCGAAAGCTCTAGCGTCACCGAAGGCCCCGCGTTGCCGGTGCCGATCCGGTGCATGGTCACGAACAGCGCTATGTCGATCAGCGCCAGCGTCACCGCGCCGTGGATCACCCCTTGCAGGTTCATGTGCCGCCGCTCGGGAAACATGCGCAGCCGCGCCTTGCCGTCGTCGTCTACGCGGGTGATGAGCTTGCCCATCACCGCGCCGTTGAACAGCGTCTCGTCCTTCAGATCCCAGCGATGCCAGCCAGGATTTTCCGGGCATGGCCCGTGCTCGAAGACGTCGTCCTTGAAGGTCACCGGATCAGATGGCCCAAGGATCAAATAGCACGTTCGGCCATCATCTTCTTGGTCTCGGCGATCGCCTTGGCCGGGCTGAGGCCCTTGGGGCACACGTTGGCGCAGTTCATGATGGTGTGGCAGCGGTAGAGGCGGAAAGGATCTTCGAGGTCGTCAAGCCGCTCGCCGGTCATCTCGTCGCGGCTATCGGCCAGCCAGCGATAGGCCTGGAGCAGGATCGCGGGGCCGAGGAACTTGTCCGAGTTCCACCAATAGCTCGGGCACGATGTCGAGCAGCAGGCGCACAGGATGCATTCGTAAAGCCCGTCAAGCTTTTCGCGCTGCTCGGGCGATTGCAGCCGCTCCTTGCCGGACGGCGTCGGGCTGACGGTCTGAAGCCAGGGGCGGATGCTGGCATACTGCGCATAGAAGTGGGTGAAGTCGGGCACGAGGTCCTTGATCACATCCATGTGCGGCAGCGGCGTGATGCGGATCTCGCCCTTCAGGTCCTCGATCGCTGTCGTGCAGGCGAGGCCGTTCTTGCCGTTCATGTTCATCGAGCACGATCCGCAAATCCCCTCGCGGCACGAGCGGCGGAAGGTCAGGGTCGGGTCGATCTCGTTCTTTATCTTGAACAGGGCGTCGAGCACCATCGGCCCGCATTCGTCGAGATTGATCTCGAACCTGTCGTAGCGCGGGTTCTGGCCGCTGTCGGGATCGTAGCGATAGATCTTGAACGCCTTCACCCGGCCGCCGCTGGCCTTGTGGGTCTTGCCGTTCGCGTTGATCTTGGAATTCTTGGGGAGAGTGAAGGTCGCCATGAACTGATCCCGGTTTCGAATTGCACCCTATCTAGCGGCATCGCGCGCCTGCGCAAGCGGGCGGTGTTGCACGCTTTCGCACAGGGGTTGAATGCGCCTCACATGGCGGAACCATGCGCGCGCCCACGCGCTTTGAGCAACAATGGCAGACAGCGCACAAGTATCGGAAAAGGTAACGCACTGGCCGCAGGTGGCGGCAGTGTTCGGGGCGAGCGGCGGGATCGGCGCGGCGCTTTGTGCGCGGCTGGCGGCGGGCGGAGCGCAGGTGGTCCATGCAGGATCACGGCGTGGGGAAGGGCCGCCGGGGTCGGCACTTCGCCCCTTCGCCTTCGACCTTGCCGACGAAGCCAGCATCGCCGCCGCCGCCGCCGCGATGAGGGACGACCCGCCTGAATGGGTAATCATCGCCACCGGGGTGCTGACGCTGGCTGACGGCACCGGACCGGAGCGGACCTACAAGCGGCTCGATCCGGCGGCGATGGCCGAGGTTTTCGCATTGAACACCATCGGCCCTGCGATGATCGCAAAGCACATGCTGGCGCTGATGCCGCGCGGGCGGCGCTTCACCCTTGCGGCGCTCTCGGCGCGGGTCGGGTCGATCAGCGACAACCGCCTTGGTGGATGGCATTCCTACCGGGCGAGCAAGGCGGCGCTCAACATGTTGCTGAGGAACTTCGCGATCGAGATGGCGCGCACCCATCCCGACAGCGTGATCGTGGGGCTGCATCCGGGGACGGTCGACAGCGCGCTCTCGGCACCCTTCCAGACCGGGCTGCCCGAAGGCCAGCTGACCGCCCCCGATGTTGCCGCGGCCAACCTGCTCGCGGTGCTGGCCGGGCTCGGGCCCGCGCAATCAGGGCGCGTGTTCGACTTTCGCGGCACCGAAGTGCCCGCCTGAACGCGCTTCCCTTGAGGCTCCGAGCGGCTAGACTGCGGCCCGAGGGAGACGAGGATGGGGATCAAAAGCTGGTATGAGGCCAAGATCATGCCGCGCCTCATCACCTGCGCCTGTTCGCAGGGGCAGGTGATGAAGCGCCGCGCGGCGGTGGTGCCGCGCGCCCGGGGCGACGTATTCGAACTGGGCTGCGGGGGCGGGATCAATCACGCCTTCTATGACCCGCAGGCGATAACCTCCTATGCCGGGATCGACCCGCACGCGGGGCTGCTCGAAGGCGCGCGCGCCGCCGCGCGGGAAAAAGGCTGGGCGGCAGACCTCAGGCAGGGGCGGGGCGAAGCAATCCCCTTCGCCGATGCCAGCTTCGATTGCGTGGTGTGCACCTTCACCTTGTGCTCGGTCGAGGAACCCGCGCAGGTCATGGCCGAACTGCGCCGCATCCTGCGCCCCGGCGGCCAGGCGCTGTTCCTGGAGCACGGGGCTGCACCCGATGCGGCGGTATATGGATGGCAGCAGCGGATCGAGCCCTTGTGGAAACGCCTTGCGGGGGGCTGCCATCTGACCCGTCCCATTGCCACCGCACTTGAAGGCGCAGGCTTCGCGGTGGAAAGGCTGGGCGAGGGCTACACGCCGCAGGCGCCGCGCTTTGCCGGATGGATGGAATGGGGCGTGGCGCGCAGGCGGGCATGAAAAAGGGCGGGAGAGGTTTCCCGCTCCCGCCCCGTTTCCTGTCCGCTCGGTCTGCGGATTATTCGCCGAAGGTGCGCTGCCACCAGCCGCGGCGCGGCTTGGCCTCGTCCTTGCCGACGGTGTCCCCGGTGCTGTCCCCGGCGCTGTCATCGTCAGCCGTTTCCGCTGTCATGGCCTCGGCGGCTTCGGTCGCGTCGTTCGGGTCAGGGATCAGCGCAAGGTCTGCCGTGACCTGTTCGGAAAGCGACCCTGCGGCTTGCGCGGCCGCCGCCTTGGTCTTGCGCGGGGCGCGCTTGCGCTTGGGCTTTTCGGCCGGCGTTTCCGCATCCCCGACAGGGGCGGCTTCGGCGGCCACAGGGTCCACCATGTCGAGCGCGGGTTCGGCGGCGGCTTCGTCGGCGGCTTCAACGGCGACCGGCTCGGGCTCCTTCTTCTTGCGCGGCGCACGGGTGCGCTTGGGCTTCTCGACCGGTGCTTCGGTTTGTGCGGGTGCTTCGGTTTCGGCGGGCGCCTCGCTCGCCAAGTCCTCCACAAGCGCGGGCGCTTCGGCTTCGGTGTCGGTGTCGGTTTCGCTTTCGGTCATGCCTTCGTCGTCATCGCCGGTGGCCTCGCCGTCAACGCCCTCGCCGTCGCCGCCTTCGCGACGCTTGCGACCGCGACCGCCGCGGCGGCGGCGCTTCCTCGACCGCGCCTCGCCGTCATCATCGGTTTCGGGGGCGACGGTCTCGTCGGCGTCCTCGCCATCGGTATCGGTTTCGGCACTGTTTTCGCCGGTCTCGCCGTCGGTGCCGTCCTCGCGTTCACGATTGCGATTGCGGCCCCCGCGCCGACGCCGACGCTTCTTCTTGCGGCCACCCCCTTCGTCGCCCGCGTCAGCGCCGTCGCCGTGCTCGCGGCGCGCAGGGCGCTGCTCACGCTCCTCGGCCTCGTCCTCGGCGAAATCGTCCTCTTCCTCGGGCAGGTCGTCGTCGTCCTCGTCGTCGATGATCGGCTCGAACCGGGGCGCGTGGACGGGGCGCGGGCCGGCGCTGGAGACGCTCATCTTTGCGCCTTCCTGCTCGCCCTCGGGCACGACCTCGACACTGACGCCGTAACGCTGTTCGATCTCGACCAGATCGGCGCGCTTCTCGTTGAGGAGGTAGATCGCCGCCTCGGTGCTCGCCGCCAAGCGGATTTGCGTGCCCTTGCCCCTGGCCGCTTCGTCCTCGATCAGACGCAGCGCCGAGAGCCCCGCCGAAGACGCGGTGCGCACCAGGCCCGTGCCGTCACAATGCGGGCAGGGCCGGGTGGTCGCCTCGAGCACCCCGGTGCGCAGACGCTGGCGGCTCATCTCCATCAGGCCGAAGGAGCTGATCCGGCCGACCTGAATGCGGGCGCGATCATTCTTCAGCGCCTCCTTCATCGCCTTCTCAACCTTGCGGATGTTGGAAGGGTATTCCATGTCGATGAAGTCGATGACGACAAGACCCGCCATGTCGCGCAGGCGTAGCTGGCGGGCGATTTCCCTGGCGGCTTCGAGGTTGGTGTGGAGCGCGGTAGCCTCGATCCCGTGTTCCTTGGTGGAGCGCCCGGAGTTGATGTCGATCGATACCAGCGCCTCGGTCGGGTTGATGATGAGATAGCCGCCGGATTTGAGCTGCACCATCGGATCATACATCGCGCGCAGCTGGTCCTCGGCGCCGTAACGCTGGAACAGGGGCACAGGGTCCGAATAGGCCTTCACCCGCCGCGCATGGCTGGGCATCAGCAGCTTCATGAAGGCCTTGGCCGACTTGTAGCCCTCCTCACCCTCGACGACGACTTCCTCGATTTCCTTGTTGTAGATGTCACGGATAGCGCGCTTGATGAGGTCGCTGTCGGAATGGATCAGCGCCGGGGCGACCGAGGCGAGGGTCTTTTCGCGGATCTCGTCCCACACGCGGGCCAGGTAATCGAAGTCGCGCTTGATCTCGGGCTTGGTGCGGCTCATCCCGGCGGTGCGCACGATCAGGCCCATGGTGCGCGGCAGTTTGAGGTCGGAGACCATGTCCTTCAGCCGCTTGCGGTCGCTGGTCGAGCTGATCTTGCGGCTGATGCCTCCGCCGCTGGTGCTGTTGGGCATCAGCACGGTGTAGCGGCCGGCGAGGCTGAGATAGGTGGTAAGCGCCGCGCCCTTGTTGCCACGCTCTTCCTTGACGACCTGAACAAGCAGCACCTGGCGGCGCTGGATCACGTCCTGGATCTTGTAGCGGCGGCGCAGCGCCATACGCTTGGCGCGGACTTCGTCGACCTGCTTGGCCCGCGCACGGCCGCGTTCGCCGCCCTTGCCCTGACGACGGCGACCGCGGCCGCGACGGCTGCGTTCCTCGCCGCTGTCGCCGTCCCCGGCGATCTCCGCGCCGTTTTCGTCCTCGCCGCCTTCGTCCTCGCCGCCTTCGTCCTCGCCATTGTCCTCGTCGGCGCTGTCCTCTTCGTCGGAGGCGCCGCCTTCGATCGTGGCGACCTCGTCCTTGTCGGAAGTATCGACTTCCTCAACCCCGTTCTCGGCGAAGTCCTCGGCTAGCGCCTCGCCGCTGTCGTCCTCGGCATCATATTCCGCGCCGGGCGCGATGCCTTCGTCCTCTTCTTCGGCGCGCAGCCGCTCCTCTTCCTCGGCGGCCTCGGCCTCTTCGGCGAGCAGCGCGTCGCGGTCCGCCTTGGGGATCTGGTAATAGTCGGGGTGGATTTCGCTGAAGGCGAGGAAGCCGTGGCGATTGCCGCCAAAATCGACGAAAGCGGCCTGTAGCGAAGGTTCGACCCGGGTTACCTTGGCGAGATAGATATTTCCCTTGATCTGCTTGTGTTCGGCAGATTCGAAATCGAATTCCTCAATCCGGTTGCCTTGCAGAACCGCCACCCGGGTTTCTTCCGGGTGGCGCGCATCGATAAGCATGCGCGTTGTCATTGAATAGTCTCCATGCGCCCGGCCTGGTCCGCGAACGGACACGAAGGGGGCGCGCATTATGTGATGAACCGGCGCGCACTGAGGCTGTGCCGGAAGGGGAAATCGCGCTGTGAGGAGCAAAGCCGCTCGGCGCGAAGCTCGTGTCTGCGGTGGCGGATATGCGGGCTAGCGCCGCGCCTTTTCCCGCAACGGCACAGGGGCGCGATGGGCGCATGGTGCTCGTTGTCCGGGAAAAGCGATCTGTCACTGCATCAACCTGTACTGGGCCGGGGTGCGAAGATAGAGAATGTGCCCCGGCGCAAGAGGCGGGCGAGGGCGCAAGGCTGCGCCATGATCCGGCCTCTATGACAGGTCTGCTAGCACTGTGGGACAAACCCCGCAACTCTATTGCGTTTCTGCGCCCCGAGAACGTAAGCCGCAGCGGCAATGAGCTATCGCACGCTTCTGCTGATCCTCGTGCTGGTGCCGACCGCTCTGCTGGGCGGTGCGGCGGCACTGGGGGTGAGGATCCCGGTGCCGCAATGGGGGCGCGACTATGTGCTGCGCTTCGTGCTCGATGAAGGGCAGACGGAGATCGAACTGCCCCCGGTGGTCGGCCCGTCCGATCCCTCGCGCCCGCTGGTGGTGATTGATGCAGGACATGGCGGGCGCGACCCGGGGGCGATCGGGACCGACAACGAAGGGCAGCGCTTTCGGGAGAAGGATATCACGCTCGCCCTCGCGCTCGCGCTGCGAGACGAATTGCTGCGGCAGGGCGGGATCCGCGTTGCGATGACCCGGACTGACGACCGCATCCTGCCGCTGGCGCACCGCCCCGAGATCGCCCGGAGGCTCGAGGCCGACCTGTTCATCTCGATCCATGCCGATTCCGCCGGGGAGAACGCCGATGTGGGTGGGGCGAGCATCTACACCCTTTCGGATGCGGCATCGAGCGAGGCGGCGGCGCGTTTCGCCGCCCGCGAGAACGACGCCGACCGACTCAACGGCATCGCCATCGACGGACAGACCGCCGATGTCAGCGCCATCCTTGTCGAACTCTCCCAGCAGCGCACGCAAGAGGATGCGCTCGCCTTTGCGGGCCTCGTGCTGCGCGAGGGCGAGGGCGCGCTCGCCTTCGTCCCCCAGCCGCGCCGTTCGGCCGCGCTGGCGGTGCTGCGCGCGCCCGATGTGCCTTCGGTGCTGTTCGAAAGCGGCTTCGTCACCAACCTCACCGATCGCGCGCGGCTCACCACCGCAGAGGGCAGAGCGCAGTATGCGGCGGTCCTGGCCCGGGCGATCCGGGTCCACTTCGCCCGGCGACGGGAGGAGGGGGCGGGCGGCGGATAGGTCCGCAAAGCGGCTAGCCTTGGCCGAGCCTCGCGTGCTAGTTGCCTGCGGCCCATGACCGTGCCTGCCCCCGCCCCCGACCAGACTTCGACCTGGGCCTATTTCCGCTACCGCGTGAACCGCGATGTCGGCGGGGCGCTGGCGTGGTTCCGCGCGCGCTGGCGCGAGAGTCGACTGTTCAAGGCGGTGGCGATTGCCTTCGGCCTGTTTCTTGCCCTGTGGATCGCGGTGTTCGTGTGGCTGGCGAGCGATCTGCCCGAGGCCGAGGCGCTGCTCGATTACGAGACCCCGCTGCCCACCGTAGTGCGCGGATATGACGGCGAGATCGTCCATTCCTATGCCCGCGAGCGGCGTGTGCAGCTCCAATATGCCGATTTCCCGCAGAAGCTGATCGAGGCCTATCTGGCGGCCGAGGACAAGACTTTCTTCAGCCACGGCGGCATCGATTTCTTCGGCACCGCCAATGCGGTGTTCGATTATGCCCGCAAGGCCGGCTCGGGCGAGCGTGCGGTGGGCGGATCGACCATTACCCAGCAGGTCGCCAAGAACCTGCTGCTGGGGGACGAATATTCCGTCACCCGCAAACTGAAGGAAATGATCCTTGCAGGGCGCATCGAACAGGTGCTGACCAAGCAGGAGATTCTCGAACTCTACCTCAACGAAATTCCGCTCGGGCGCCGCTCCTTTGGCGTGCAGGCCGCCGCGCGCGCCTATTTCGACAAGGATGTGGACGCGCTCGAGCTGCACGAGATGGCCTTTCTCGCGATCCTGCCCAAGGCGCCCGAACGCTATGGTCGCAAGGGCCAGGAACAGGCCGCGTTCGAGCGGCGCAATTTCGTCCTCGACCAGATGGAGAAGAACGGCTTCATCACCGGCTCGCAGCGCCGGGAAGCTGCTTCGAGGCCGCTTGGCCTCGTCACCCAGCGGCGCGAGCGCAGCGTCGATGCGGGCTACTTCCTCGAAGAGGTGCGCCGCGAGCTGATCGGGCGCTTCGGCGAGACTGCCGAGGATGGCCCCAACAGCGTCTATGCGGGCGGGCTGTGGGTGCGAACCAGCCTCGACCCGCAGATGCAGCTTGCCGCGCGCGATGCCCTGCGCGAAGGCTTGCTGCGCTATCACGGCGGGCGCGCATGGGCCGGACCGATCGCGACCATCGACCTGTCCGAGGGCAACTGGGCGAGCCAGCTGCAATCCTCGCCGCTCGGCATCAGCTACAAGGACTGGCGCGTGGGCGTCGTCACCCGGCGCAGCGGACAATCGGCGCAAATCGGCTTTTCCGACGGCACCGAGGCACCGCTCGGCAATCTGCCGAACGCCCTCAAGCCGGGCGACGTGATCGCCGCCAGCCCCTCGGGCAATGGCTGGAACGTGCGCACCATTCCCGAAGCGCAGGGCGCGCTGGTGGTCGGGAGCGCGCAGACCGGCCGGGTGCTGGCGATGCAGGGCGGTTTCGATCATCGCCTGTCCGATTTCAACCGCGCCACGCAGGCCAATCGCCAGCCGGGATCGACCATCAAGCCCTTCGTCTATGCCGCAGGCCTCGATACCGGGATGACCCCCTCGACCCAGGTCGATAACGCGCGCTTCTGCTACTATCAGGGCGCGAACCTCGGCGAAAAGTGCATCCGCGGCTCGGGCAGCGGCGGGCAGCATCCGATGCGCTACGGGCTCGAACAGTCGCAGAACATCATGACCGTGCAGATCGGCATGACCGCAGGCATGAACAATGTCGTGCAGGGGATCGAGAAGCTCGGGATCGGCAAGTTCCCCGCCTATCCCTCGACCGCGCTCGGCGCAGGGGAAACCACGCTTGTGAAGATGGTCGCGGCCTATTCTGCGCTCGCCAACCACGGGCGGCTCAATCCGCCAACGGTGATCGATTATGTGCAGGACCGCCGCGGCAAGGTGCTGTGGCGCGCCGACAACCGCGAATGCCGCGGCTGCAACATGGCCAAGTGGGACGGCAAACCGATGCCGCGCTTCGGGGTCAAGGGCGCGCAGGCGATGGACGCGCGCACGGCCTTTCAGGTGATGCACATGCTGCGCGGCGCGGTCAGTCGGGGCACGGCGACGGTGCTCAACCCGCTCGGCCTGCCGCTGTTCGGCAAGACCGGCACCACCACCGGCCCCAAGGATGTGTGGTTCATCGGCGGCACGCAGGCGATGATCGCGGGTGCCTATGTCGGTTTCGACCAGCCGCGCAACATGGGCGGCTATGCCTATGGCGGCACCATCGCCGCCCCGATCATCAAGAGCCTGATCGAAAAAACCCGCGCGAAGTGGTCCGACCTTCCCGCTGTCGCGCCTGCGGGCGTGCGGATGGTGCGGGTCGATCGCCGCTCGGGCAAGCGCGTCCTTGATGGCTGGCCGACCGACGATCCCCGCTCGGCGATCATCTGGGAGGCCTTCAAGCCCGATACCGAGCCCGAACGCTACACCCGCCAGGACGCCATAGCCGCCAAGCGCAACGAGATTCTCGCGCTGATCCGCGTCGGCCGCCTGAACGCCGAACGCGCGGTGGTCGATGCGCCGCCGGACGAGGCGGTGGAATACGAAGAGGGCGGGATCGACTGATCCGGGCTGGAACTTCCCGCCCCTTTCGGAGGTTTGAGACACATGACACGTCGCATCTTCGCCTCGCTCACCGCGCTTGCCCTGACCGGGCTTGCCGCCGTCGCCGTCACCAGCGCTTCTGCCGAACTGCCAAAGGGCGCCAAGGCCCCGGCCTTTTCGACCCGCGCCGCACTGGCGGGCGAGGAGTTCGGCTTCACCCTCGGTGCCGCGCTCGCCAAGGGGCCGGTGGTGCTTTATTTCTACCCCAAGGCTTTCACCAGGGGTTGCACGCTCGAGGCCAATGCCTTTGCCGAGGCCATGCCAAGCTTCAAGGCGGCAGGGGCGAGCGTGATCGGCATGTCGGGCGACGACATCGCCACTCTCCGGCGCTTCAGCCGCGAGGAATGCCGCGATGCCTTCCCGGTCGGGGTCGCCTCTGCGAAGATCGCTCAGGCCTATGACGTGGCGATGGGAAATTCGGGGCTCACCACCCGCACCTCCTATGTCATCGCCCGCGATGGCAGGATCGTTGCGGTGCATTCCGATGCTGACTACCGTGGTCATGTTGAAAAGACGCTGGCGGCGGTGCGCGCGTTGAAGAAGTGAGGCGGGCAGGGCGCTTTACAATCGCGCCGCCGACGCTAAGCGATGCCGACTTTTTCGCGTGACTGAAGGATAGACCATGCGGGCCGAGGCCCAGGCTTACATCAACCGGATCGAAGCGGCACTGGCGTTGGTGCGCCTCTCGCTCGACTGGGAGCGCGCGCTGCGCCGGCTCGACGAGCTGAACGCGCGGGTGCAGGACCCGAACCTGTGGGACAATCCCAAGCAGGCCCAGGCGATCAGCCGCGAGCAGAAAACGCTCGAGACGGCGGTCAACACGGTCAACGAGATCGCTGCCGAGATGGCCGACGCGATCGAGTTCATCCAGATGGGCGAGGCCGAGGGCGAAGACACCATCGTTGCGGATGGCCTAGCGACGCTGGCCGCGCTCGCCGAGCGCGCTGATGCCGACAAGGTCCAGGCGCTACTTTCGGGCGAGGCGGACGGCAATGACACCTATCTCGAAATCCACGCGGGCGCGGGTGGAACCGAGAGCCAGGACTGGGCCGAGATGCTTTTCCGCATGTATGCCCGCTGGGCCGAGCGGCGCGGGTTCAAGGTCGAGACGGTCGAATATCAGGCGGGCGAACAGGCCGGGATCAAGTCGGCAACGCTGCTGATCAAGGGTGACGGCGCGTATGGCTATGCCAAGACCGAAAGCGGGGTCCACCGCCTCGTCCGCATCAGCCCCTACGACAGTTCCGCTCGCCGCCACACCAGTTTTTCGAGTGTATGGGTCTATCCCGTGATCGACGACAGCTTCGAGATCGAGATCAACCCGGCCGATCTCAAGATCGACACCTATCGTGCCTCGGGCGCGGGCGGGCAGCACGTCAACACCACCGATTCCGCCGTGCGCATCACCCACCAGCCGACCGGCATCGTGGTGGCCAGCCAGCAGGATCGCAGCCAGCACAAGAACCGCGACATCGCGATGAACATGCTGAAAGCGCGGCTCTACGAGGCCGAGATGCGCGCGCGCGAGGAAGCGGCCAATGCCGAGCACTCGGCCAAGAGCGACATCGGTTGGGGGCACCAGATCCGCTCCTACGTGTTGCAGCCCTATCAGATGGTCAAGGACCTGCGCACCGGCGTGGTCTCCACCGCGCCCGATGCGGTGCTCGACGGGGCGATCGATCCCTTCATCTCGGCCGCGCTCGCCCAGCGGGTGACGGGCGAGAAGGTCGAGATCGAGGACGTGGAGTAGGCGCGGATGCGGTTGCGGCACACGATCATCGCCGGTGCCGGCCTTCTCGGGGCGGCGATGCTGGGAGGTTGCGACGCCCTTATCCCCGCCGATTCGGCAAGGCCCGACAGCGCGGTCGCCTTTCCCTCGCCCGACCGGCCGATCGCCAAGGTCGTCTCGAACCAGTTTTCCAACGAGGACGCCCGCGACGAGCGCAACGAGGCGCAGGTCGTGATGGATCTCGCCGACATCCGCCCGGGCATGACCGTCGCCGATATCGGGGCGGGCGAGGGTTATTACACCGTGCGCCTCGCCGAGCGCGTCGGTGCCGACGGGCGGGTGCTGGCGCAGGACATCAGCCGCGAGGCTTTGGACCGGCTCG
>Ga0208370_100170_pt1 | contig 20660 bp, 21 predicted proteins | sample Subbio12Jun_QV11_FD_184822 | JGI IMG/M metagenome (GOLD analysis project Ga0208370, IMG submission 184822) | Serpentinite rock and fluid subsurface biosphere microbial communities from McLaughlin Reserve, California, USA -CR12Jun_QV11 (SPAdes) | ecosystem: Environmental > Terrestrial > Deep...
TCCATCACGTCTGGCCGGGTCTCCGGGGCGTCGACAAGGCTCTCGGCGGTGAAGGCGAGGATCGAGTTGGTGCCATGGAGCGCCATCCACTTGCCGCCCTTGTCCAGCCACGCCTTAAGTTGCGCTGCCTGTTCCTCGGTCGGCATCAGGTCGCAGGTGTAGGTGATGAGGAAGCGGCACTGATCCAGCCGCTCCAGCCCCGAATAGTCGCAGGCGACCGTGGTGCGGATGTGCGGGTGCTCGGCGAGGAGCTTCAGGATCTCGAGCCGGGGGTAGTCGATATCGTGATACTTGCCTGCGGCAATGAAATGCGCGTCGATCCGGGTTGCGGGTTGTTCTGCCAAAACCTTAACTCCTGATCGACCCGCCGCCATCGACGGTGAGATCGCAGCCCGTGGTGAAGCTGGCCTCGTCGCTGGCGAGGAAAACGACCGCGCGGGCGACCTCCTCGGGCTCGCCGATGCGGTTCATCGGGTGGGTGGCGGCGAAATTGGTCTCGATGTTCTCGGGGGTGTCGGCTCCGGAGAACTTGTAGCGATCATACATCGGCGTGCGGATCGCGCCGGGGTGCACCATGTTGACACGGATCGGCAGACCGCGTGTCGCAAGGTCGAGCGCCACGGATTGCGTAAGGCCCCTGAGGCCGGTCTTGGACGCGCTGTAGGCCGCAACAAAAGCCGCCGGGCGCAGCGCGATCATCGAGCCGATGTTGACGATGGCACAAGGCTCTCCGCTCGCTTCCATTGCCGGGATCGCGGCGCGCATTCCGTAAAAGGGGCCGTGCAAATTGATGTCGATGGTGCGCTCCCACACGTCGAGCGCGCCGTCGGCCACGGTGCCGGGTTCGGAAATCCCGGCGACGTTGGCAAGCACGGTGAGCTTGCCGAACCGGGCCTGCGTGGCGGCGACGGCGGCTTCCCATTGCGCAAGGCTACGCACGTCGAGCGCGACGCTGGCAGCGCATTCGCCCAGTTCGGCGGCCATGCCCTGCGCCTTTTCAAGCTGCACATCCGCCAGCATCACGCAGCCGCCTTCGGCGACGATCAGCCGCGCCACTGCCGCCCCGATCCCCTCCGCGCCGCCCGAGACCAGCGCGACCTTGCCCTGCATCCGCATGGCTATTCGCGCTCGAGGATCGCGACCGCCGAAAGACCCGGCGCACCATAGACATGGGAATAGCCGAACCTCGGCCCGCGGCCATTCCTTTCGGGGACCTGCCGTTCACCCCCGCGCTGGCGCAGTTGCTGCACGTTTTCGTAGACTTGCCGCAGACCCGAGGCACCAACCGGCTCCCCGCAGGCAAGGCATCCGCCATCGGTGTTGACCGGCAGCCTGCCGCCGTTGATCTCGGTCCAGCCGTTGGCGAGCCATTCTTCCTGCTCGCCATCCGCGCAAAAGCCGTTCTCGGCCATGTGCATGATCTCGGCCCCGCTCTCGGTATCCTGGAGCTGCGCGACCGAGATGTCCTCCGGTCCGATCCCGGCCTTCTCGAACGCGGCCTGGCTGGCAAGCACGGTGGGCTTGCCGCCCTCTTCGATGCTGATGCCGGGCTGGAACACCTCGAAGGAGTTGGGCGGGCGGGTCTTTACCGCAATGCTGCGGATCTTGACACCGTCCGCGCCGAGTTCGCGCAGTTTCTTCTCGCTTGCAAGGACGAGCGCCACCGCGCCTTCGGATGGCGAGCAGAACATGTATTTCGTGAGCGGATCATTGATCATCGGCGCGTTCATGATCGTTTCCAGATCGACCGGGCTGCGCCGCCAGGCATGGGGCGTGATGGTGCCGTTTCGGAAAGCCTTTTCCGCCACCCGGCCAAGCGTGGTGCGGGTGATGCCGTGAAGCTGCATGTAACGCTGGATTTTCAGTGCGAAAAACTGCGTGGTCAGCATCATGCCGGTCTGGCCATACCACTCCGGTAGGCCGTAATCGGACGGCTTGGCGTTGAAGGCACCGCGCGGGTGCTTGTCGAAGCCGACCGCCAGCGCGAGGTCATACATCCCGCTCGCGATCGCCTGCTGCGAGGCGGCAAGCGCGCTTCCGCCTGTGGCGCAGCCATTGGCGACATTGGTGAAAGGCAGGCTGGTCAGCCCCAGCTCGTTGACCATGATGTCGGCGCTGCCCCCCGCCGCCGAGCCGCCATAGGCGCATTCAATGTCAGGCCATTCGAGCCCCGCATCCTTGAGCGCCTCGCGCACGGCATGGACCCCCTGTTCGCGGCCCGACCGGCCTTCGGTGCGGCCGAAGGGGTGAATGCCTGCGCCGATGATGTAGACGTTCTCGCTCATGCTGCCTTGCTTTCTGGTGCGGCCACGGGACGGAAGGCGAAGGTGTCGTAGCGCGCGTTGAACGGCACGATGCAGAACTCGAGCTCCATGCCGAGGTGCAGATCCTCCAGTCGCGCATCGACGATGCGGCTCTCGACGATTACCTCGCCGGGCAATTCGACATAACCGAGCAGGTAAGGCACGAAATCGTGCGGTTCCCCATCTCCGTTGGCACCGGGGCCGCTGCCGGGGCCTTCATAGGGCTCCTTGGGCAGGAAGCCCTGCGAGGTCCACGACCACAGCCTGCCGCGGCGCGAAAGCCTGCAAGGCACCACCCCCTCGGCCGCATCGCCAACCGGCATGGGGAACACGATCTGCCCCGAAGGCAGCCTGCCGCCCATCAGGTGCGGCTCGGCGTCGTCACTCCACAGGTTCGGGTCGATCTTTTCGCCCATTGTTCAGCCCCCTCCCACGCGCGGATCAAGCCGCGAGCGCATACTCCGCGAGCACCGTATCCACGTCCCCGAACAGGCGCGAGAGCAGCAGCACGCGCTTCAGGGCGTGGCCGATCGCCAGCTCGTCGGTGATACCCATTCCGCCGTGCATCTGCACCGCCTCGCGCGCAATGGCATCGACATTCTCGCCGATGAATGCCTTGGCCCCCGCGGCGGCACGCTGCCACTTTGCCGCGTTGCTCCGGTCGGTCAATGTTGCACGGTAGAGCATTGATCGGGCTTGCTCTTCCCGAGCGTAACAATCGACTAGGCGGTGCTGCAAGGCCTGAAAGCTGCCGATCGCCACGCCGAACTGCTCGCGCTCTTTCACATAGGCGAGCGTATCGTCGAGCAGGCGCTGACCGAGCCCGACCATCTCCGCCGCAGCATAGAGGCGAACATCGGCAACGATGGTATTGAGCGCTGCCGGATCGAGCGTGAGCTTTGCCGATGCGGGCGTGCGGGTGAGCCTGATCTCGCCTGCGATGCTGCCGTCGGCGAGGCGATAGGGCCGCACCTCCAGGCCGGCGGCGTCGCTTGGCACAAGGAAGCAGGCGGTCTGCCCGCCAAGGTCGGCGGTGACGATGAACAGATCGGCGAGCAAAGCGCCCAAGACCATCGTCTTTTCGCCGGTAAGGGCAAAGCCGCCGCCTGCACCTTCGGCCTTGGTGCCCTTGGCATTGAGGCTGTAACGCTGGCCGCGTTCGGTCCAGGCGAAGCTGGCGATGGTGGTGCCGGACAGCACCTCTTCCAGCACCGCGCCCGCCCCCCCGCGCTCCAGCAGCAGCGTCGGCAGGATGCCGTGTTCGAGCAGCGGATCGGGCGCATTGGCCTTGCCGATGGCTTCAAGCACCAGCGCAAGATCGGTCGATGACCCGCCCATGCCCCCTGCATGATCGCTCGCTGACAGCGCAACGAGCCCCATCTCGGCCAGTTGCTGCCAGCGCGCGCGGTCATAGCCCGTGGGCGAAAGCCGCAACCGGCGGCGCGCCTCCACATCGATCGGCGCCGCGAAGCGCTCGACCGATGTCACGAACATCTGCTGTTCTTCGGAAAGGTCGAAATTCATGTGCGTCAGGCTTTCCGGGTGAAGGTAATCGGCAGATGGGTCACGCCGCGCAGCAGGATGTTGGGAAGGATGCGGATCGCATCGTCATCGGCCACGGCGAAGTTGTCGAGCCGCTCGAGCAGCTCGTCGAAGGCGACCAGCATTTCCTTGCGCGAAAGCATGTTGCCCACGCACATGTGCGGCCCCTTGCCGAAGCTGAGATGGGTGCGGGCATTGGCGCGCTCGATGTCGAAGCGGTCGGGATCGGGGAACTTGGAAGGGTCGCGGTTGGCAGCCGCATAGCGCAGCTGCACCACCGCGCCGTTCGGGATCTTCATCCCGCCAAGCTCGGTATCCTGCTTCACGATACGCCACATTCCGGCGGTGGGCGTTTCGTAGCGCAGCGCTTCTTCGACCAGGTTCATCATCACCTTGGGATCGCGCCCGCCCGCTGCTGCCTTGGCCTTTTCCATCTGATCGGGGTTGCGGATCAGCTGGAGCAATCCGCCTGCCAGCGTCGAGGTGGTGGTCTCGTTTCCGGCCACCATGAACTGCTGCATCAGCGACATGATCTCGGGGTCGCTCAGCGGGGTCTCGCCCTCGACCCGCGCCTCGACGAGGTCGGTCAGCAGGTCGTTGCCGCCATTCGCCTTGCGGTCGTCGATCAGGCCCTTGATGTAGTGCTGGAACTCGACAAGGCTGCGGGCACACTCCTTCTTCCGCTCGAAATCGACCATCTGGCTGAAGCGGTCGACTGCGGCGTCCGACCAGCGCTTGACCCGCTCGGGATCATCGTCGAGCCCGATCTGCCCGGCGATCATCGCCACGGGCAGCGGCACGCCGAATTCCTCGACGAACTCGCATTCGCCCCGGTCGGCGAAGGCCTCGATCAGCTCGATCGATTTCTGTCGCATATCGGCCTCGATCGCGTTCACCCGCGGGGCCGAAAAGGCGAGGTTCACAAGCTTGCGGTTGCGGGTGTGGACCGGGTGGTCGGCGGTCAACAGGGTCGGCAGGTCGGGCCAGCCTTCGGCCAGGATCGCCTTGATCTCCTCGTCCGCTTCGCGGCCCATCAGCGCGGTGAAATCGTTGGAAAAGACCTCGGGCTTCGCCGCCGCCTCGCTGCACAGATCGTAGGTGTAGACGACCCAGGTGTTCATGCCTTCAAGATGCTCGATGGCGATCCCCGCCTCGTGCACCGCGCGGTAATAGTCGAACGGGTCGATCAGGGTTTCCGGCGCAAAGACATTGCCTTCGGGCTTGTTCATGGCGGCTCTCTCTTGCTCTTTGGGGGTGATACCGAAAGCCTAGCCACTTGTGCCGCCCGAGAGCGATGCGCGTTTGTGTTAGGATTGCGCCTCAGGCGGGCGGAGCGAACTCGCGGGCAAATTCGGCCATGTCGAAATAGTCGCGCCATTGGGCGATCAGGCCCGCCTCATCGAGCACGAAGGTGCCCATCACGCGGATCGCGGCGCGGCGCCCGTCCTTGAAGATGAAGCCGTCGGTGCGCTCGGTCAGCACGGTCTTGCCGTTTGCCGCGATGGCGTGGGTCACCCAGTCGCAGGACGCGATGTTGGCAAGAAAGCCTTCGACCATCGCGCGCATCGCGGCGGTCCCGTGCACAGGCTCCATCGGGATGTTGTGATAGACGATATCCGGCGCGCACAGCGCCAGCATCGCGTCCACATCGCAGGCGTTCCAGTGGCCGATGAAGGCCTCGACAGTGGCTAGCGGGGTCATTTCGCGGGTCCTCCTGAGATGTAATCGAGCGCCTGCGCAAGGATGCGGCGGACGTGGGGGTTGGCGTAGGTGGCGGGGCCATCGCCGAATTGCAGGTAGATAAGCGGAGCGGGGCAGGCGCGGCTTTCCCAGACGATGCAATTGCTTGCGCGCGGGTGCTCCCAGCCCGCGCGGCTGAACATCGCGCCTGCCACGGCATTGGCGGCAGAGTAAAAGTTGTCGGAGGTGAAGGCGAAGCCCTCGGCACGGGTCAGGGGCATGACGGCGGCTTCGGCGACATGGCAAAGGTAAAGCTCGTCGGTCACGGGAAAGCTCTCGGGCAGGCCTGCCAGCACCGGATGATCGGCCACGCGGCGCGCGGTATAGCTGACATCGTGGCGATAGCCCGAATCCGGCCCGTGCGGCCCCGGGCTGTAGTGGAACTGCCCGCCGAGCCACTCATGCCATTGGGGCCACTCGGCCCACCCGGCCAGCGCATGATGCATCGCCACCGCGCCTTTGCCGGCGGCGAAGCGCGCGGTCAGGGCTTCGCGGAAAGCGGGCGCGGGCGGGCGCGTGGTCACCGTGCCTTCACCGAAGCGGTAACCCGCCATGTCGTAGAACAGCACCGCATCGGCCGCCATGAAAGCATCGGCCGCATCAGCCTCGCCGCCCTCGGGGTGGATCAGATGGGTGATGTCCCATTCGCCCAGAGCTTGCAAAAGCGCGTCAAACGGCCCGGTTTCGTAGGGGTGCCCGCCCGACAGGACCAGAAGCGAGCGCATCAGGCGATCTTGAGGATCATCTTGCCGTCATTCGTGCCTGCGAACAGCCGCATGAAACTGTCGAAGGCGTTCTCCAGCCCCTCGTCGATATGCTCGTCGATGGTGAGACGGCCCTGCGCTGCCCAGACGCCCATCTGCTGCGCGCCCTCGGCAAAGCGGGGGACGTAGTCGGCGACCAGCAGCCCGCGAATGTGGGCACGCTTGACGATCAGCTGCCACAGGTTGCGCACGCCCCGAGGCTCGGTGTTGTATTCGCTGATAAGCCCGCACAGGCCGACGCGCGCATGAAGGTTGAGGTTCATCAGCCCCGCATCCAGGATGATCCCGCCGACATTCTCGAAGATCACGTCGACCCCTTCGGGGCAGGCCTCGGCGATGGCCTTGGTGAGCGCCGCCTCGTCCTTGCCGCGATAGTCGATCGCGGCGTCGAAACCGTATTTCTCCGTCAGGCGCGCGCATTTGGCGGGGCCGCCCGCGATGCCGACTGCCCGGCACCCGTGGAGCTTGGCGAGCTGGCCGACAAGACTGCCCACCGCGCCGGCCGCGCCAGAGACCAGCACCGTCTCCCCCGCCTTGGGCTCGCACACCTCGAGAAACCCGAAATAGGCCGTCATCCCCACCGCCCCGAAGATCGAGAGGTAGTTGGTGACGCTCGGCACCAGCGACGGATCGATCGGCTGGGTGAAGCCGCCCGCGATCCCGATGGAATAATCCTCCAGCGCGTTGAGGCCCATCACCCACTGGCCGGGCGCAAACCCTTCCGCGCGGCTTTCCTCGACCACGCCGATGGTGCTGGCCCGCACCGGATCGCCCAGCGGGATCGGCGGCATGTAATTGCCTGTCGCATCCATCCAGCCGCGCATCGCCGGATCGAGCGAGGCGTAATGGTTGCGGATCAGGAACTGGCCCTCTTCGAGCGCCGGGGTGGGCTGGGTGGCAAGTGCGAAATCATCGGGCACGGGCGTGCCGTCCGGGCGGCGCTGGAGGAGGAAGCGGCGGTTCTGGGGCATGATATTCCTTGGGTCCGAGAGGATCAGGCCGGTTCCAGCTTGACCGGAATGGCGCTTTGCAGGCTTTGCCCGGTGATGGGATCATAATCGACCACCTCGCTCACCAGCCGGTTGGTGGACGAGCCGCGTGTCCGCACATCGTCCTTCCCCGCATCGGCATCGCCATAGGCGTGGGCCATCGACACGATCCCGCGCCGTACCTTGTCGCTCGCCTGCACGACGCCGTGGATCGTGGCGTGGGGGGAAGTGATCGCCACCAGCCCGCCTTCCTCAAGGCCAAGGGCGGCGATGTCGTCGGGGTGGATGAAGGCAGGGTTGGTGGTGGTCTTGGCCTGGAGCTTCTTCAAAGGGTGGCCGATCGAGTTGAACCGGGTCTTGGAACGGCGCGAGATCAGCCGGAAATCGAAGCCGTCGCGCAGGGCGCGGTTTTCGGCATATTTCCCGATTTGTGCGGGCATCGCCCCCGCCGCAAGGTCGAAGCGGTGGAACTCGCTCTCGTCGAGCGGCTCCACCGCCGGGTGCTTTTCAGGATAGATCACCGCCGCCCCGCCATTGGCCTGGCAGTCCGCCCGCACCTGGCTGGGGAGCACAAGGCAGCCAGTGACGGCGAGATCGAGGAATTCCTGCTTTGTGGGCTTGCGGTCCATCGGCAGCAGGCCGCCGGTCAGCACCATCTGGATGCCGAGATGGCGGGCGAGCGTCCAGAACATCTCGTATTCGTCGATGCAGTCTCCCGGCGCCTCGACCACCGCCTCGGTGTAGCGGGCATAGGGTTCCTCGTGCCACCATTCCGAAAGGCTGGTGATGTCCTCGCGCTCGAGGCATTGCGAGGGCGCGAGCACCACATCGGCGCGCTTGGCGCTGGCGCTCATCCACGGATCGATCTGCACGAACAGCTCGAGATCATCGAGCGCGCGGACCATCTTGGCCTGATCGGGGAAGCCGACAACCGGGTTGCCGCCGACCGAAATCAGCGCGCGCACCTGCCCTTCGCCAGGGGTGAGAATCTCGTCGGCGAGGACGTTGCAGGGCATCTCCCAGCCAAGGTGCCCGAGGCCGCGGAAACGCGACTTCGGCATTCCTTCAGCACCGAACATCGGCACCGGCGGGCCGACCTGCGCGCGCCGCGCGGTCTGGTAGGGGCTGAAAACGCCCGGGATCGCCGCCTTCTCCCCTTCCTGCTTGAAGCGGGCGCAAATGGTGTTGAGGCACACCACGAGATATTCGGTCAGCGTGCCGTTGCCCGCCATTTCGGGGCCGGTGCCGGTCACCGCACAGCCTTTGCTGCCGCCCGCAAACATCCGCGCGGCGGCGACGATCTGGCCCGCCTCCAGCCCCGCCCGCTCGGCGGCGACCTCGGGCGGGAAGGCCTTCACCGCCTCGGCGAGTTCGTCAAAGCCGTCGACATGGGCGGCGACGAAATTGCGGTCGTAGAGCCCTTCGGCAATGATCACGTTGAGCATCCCGGCCAGCATCGCCGGATCCTCGCCCGGCTTCACGGGCAGGTAGATGTCAGCGAGCCGCGCGACATCGCTCTCGCGCGGGTCGGCGACGATCAGCTTCATCCCCTCGGCCTGCTTGTCGCGGATGCGGCGCGACGGGCTGAACGGCGGCACGCCCCCGACGGGCGAATAGTGCGAGACGATCGGATTATTGCCGATGAAGAAGGCGACGTCGCTTTCGGAAAAGGTGTTCGGCCCCGCCATCCACTTGCCGTAGCGCGCGGTGGTGAAGACCTTGGCGGGCTGGTCGAGCGTGACGGAGGTGTAAAAATTGCGGCTCCCCACGGCCTTGGCAAAGGACAGCGAGGCGGCCATCGCGGCCGAGTTCTGAAAGCCCCCCGAACCCATGAACACCGCTACCGAATGCGGGCCGTGGGTGTCGATGATCCGCCGCAACTCGCGCGCCACGTGGGCCAGTGCCTGATCCATCGGGGTGGGCATGAATTCGCCTGCATCGTTCCTCACCAGCGAATGGTGCAGCCGGTCCTGCGAATTGTGCGAATCCGGCAGTTCCCGGCCCTTCATGCAGGTATAGCCGCCATAGGCCGGGTCTTGCGGGTCGCCGCGCACCTCGACGACCTTTCCGTCCGCCACATCCACCTCCATCGCGCAGTTCGCATGGCAGAAACGGCAAAAGGTCTTGTGAGTCTGGATACCCATCGTGTCTCTCCCCGACAGCATTCCGGAGACTACCACAGGGGCGGCGCGGCTCGACTGACACTTTTGTCCGTGGAGGCCTATCGCCCGCGCCCGCAATAGGGCAGGCAAACAAGGGAGATATCCGATGCCCACCACCACCCGCCAATGGCTGCTGAACGGACACCCGCGCGGCCGCGGGATCGAGATCGAGAGCGACTTCAAGCTCATCACCGCCGAGCTGCCCGATCCCGGTCCGGGCGAGATGCTGCTCAAGACCCATTACCTCGGCTTCGATCCGGCGCAGAAGGGGTGGATGGAGAACATCGCCGACTACGTCGCGCCCATGAACATCGGCGACGTGATGCGCGGCAGCGGGATCGCGGAGGTGGTTGCCTCGAACGGCGGCCGGTTCGCGGTCGGCGACCTCGTGTTCGGCACCACCGGCTGGACCGAATGGCTTGTCACCGACGGCAGGGAGCTCAACAAGGTCGAGACCGAAATCTCGCCCACTGCCGTGCTTTCGGTGCTCGGAACCACCGGCCTTACGGCCTATTGCGGGCTGTTCAAGGTTGGCAGGCCCGTGGCGGGCGACACCGTGCTGGTATCGGGCGCGGCAGGGGCGACCGGAAGCATTGTCGGCCAGCTCGCCCGAATTGCCGGATGCCGCGTGGTCGGCATCGCGGGCGGCCCGGAAAAGTGCGACTGGCTCGTCAGCGAAGCGGGCTACGATGCCGCGATCGATTACAAGGCGGGCGGGGTGAAGGAACAGATCCGCGAACTGTGCCCGCGCGGGGTCGATGTCATCTACGACAATGTCGGCGGCGCGATCCTCAACGACATGCTGGCCTGCATCGCCACCGGCGCGCGGGTGGTGATCTGCGGCGGGATCAGCCGCTACGAGACCGGCACGCTCCCCGCCGGACCGGAGAACTACTTCAACCTCGTCTTCCGGCGCGGGACGATGGCGGGCTTTATCGTGCTCGACTGGGCGAGCGAATTCCCCGGCATTCGCAAGCGGCTGGAGGGCTTCGTCAAGGACGGGCGCCTGACGTATCAGGAGGACATACAGCACGGCTTCGAGAACGCGCCGGCCACCTTGCAACGCCTGTTCACCGGGCAGAACCGCGGCAAGCAGATGCTGAAGCTGTGATGCCTCAGCCGGGGCGCAAGTCCTCGGGCCGATTGACGTTCATCAACGGGGCGGGGAGTTCTACGCTCCGCGCCCCCACATCGTCAGCAAAGCGGTAGAGCGACCTGCCGCCTCCTGCCAGAAACGCCTCCAGCATGGGGCGGACGCTCGTCGGCCACCGCCCGACCACCGGCTGGCTTGCGACGATCGCCGCACCCTCGCCCGCAAGCGTTGCGGCAAGATCGTGCGGCAGGTCGGGCACGTCCACCCCGGCGGACAGGACATGGGCAAATCCCCGTTCCTCCGCGTGGCGCAGCGCGGCGGCGAGCCCGCCGAGCGGGCCGAGCCCCGGTCCGGGCCAATCGGGGATGCAGGCGAACCCCGGCTCCGCGCGCCCGCACACCACCACGCCTTCGCACTGGGCCGCCAGCGCCGCCGCCACCCGGTCGATCAGGCGCGCGCCGTCCAAGAGCGCGTGGGCCTTGTCGCTGCCGAACCGCCGCGCCTGTCCGCCAGCAAGGATCGCGCCCAGATACATGGGCCTGGGGTCACTCGAAGTCCTCGGTCGCATTGCCATCGGCATTGTAGACCGGGCCTTCCGCGTCGATCCGATATTTGCGGCTGACCGCAGCCGTGATCCCGAACTTGCCGATGTGATCGCGCATTCCCGTGTATGCCGGGTCGCGGAAATGCGCGGCGAGCGCCGCTTCGCTTTCCCACTCCTCGAACACGTTGACCCGCGCCGGGTTCATCGCGCAAGCGCTCCAGTCGTAGTGGATGCAGCCTGCTTCCGCGAGCGCCGCCTCGATATGCGGGCGGGCGGTGCGCAGGGCCTCGTCGCGCCGGGCGGGGTCGAGGTCGATTTGCGCGGAAATCAGGATTTTGGCCACCGGCTCAGTCTTCCGCGCCGAATTCGGCGACGATGCGGAAGGCCCGCGAGGTAAACCGCCACTCGCCGTCCACCTTCGCCAGCGTGTCCTCGTAGAGCCCGCCGACATGGCGCGCCTTGCCGTCCTTGGGCTTGAGGATCTCCTGCGTCTGCACCCGCGCCCTCGCGGTGTCGCCCTCGACCGCGATCATGCAGGGCACGCAGTGGAAGCTCACCGCCTCAAGCCCGCCCATCGCCCCGTTCCAGAAGGCGACGATCGCCTCCTTGCCGCGGGTCTGGTGCCCCATCAGGTCCCATTCGGCGTCCTCGGCCCAGACGCTCGCCCAGGTCGCGGCATCGAAGCGCACCACGCCATCGGCATAGGTGCCGTTGAGTTCTTGGATCGCCATGCGATCCTCCAAGGGTCCGGTAAACATCGTCGCTCTCCCCGTGCGTAGGATGCCGCTATCGGCTCGCAGACCCGCCGGCGACAATGCCCACTTTTGGGAAGGGTGAGCGCCGCCCCGCCCGTGTTACGCCTGCACGAAGGAGAGGAGACAGAACATGGGACAACTCGCAGGCAAGACCGCCGTCATCCTGGGTGCGGCGTCGGAAGGCAACATGGGCCAGACCATCGCCCGCCTGTTCGCCAGGGAGGGCGCCAGGGTCATGGTGGCGGGCCGCAAGGAAGCGCCGCTTGCCGCGCTCGCCTCTGAAATCGCCGGGGAATACACGCTCTGCGACATCACCAGCCGGGCCGAGGTCAACGCCATGGCCGACACGGCCCGCGACACCTTCGGGCGGGTCGACATCGCGATCAACACCACCGGCTGGGGCCTGCTCGCCAGCCTGCTCGAGATTACGGAAGAACAGCTCGACCAGATCGTTTCCCTGCAATTCAAGGGGGTGCACCACTTCCTCCAGGCTTTCGTCAGGGTCATGTCGGAGCAGCAGCCGACCGGCGGTTCGCTCATCAGCCTGTCCTCGGCGACCACCAGGGCGATCATCACCAACCACGCCGCCTATATCGGCACCAAGCGCGGGAGCGAGGCGCTGATCGAGTGCGTGGCGAACGACTACGGGCACCTCGGGATCAAGGCCAACACGGTCTCGCCCGCCTTCACCGAAAGCCCGATGACCCACCAGAGCTTCCAGGTGCCGGGCCTCGTCGATGCCTTCCTGCCGCGCTATCCGATGGGGCGGCTCAACACGGTGGACGATGTCGCCCACGCCTGCCTGTGGCTCTGCACCGATCAGGCCTATGTCACGGGGGCCAATATCCAGCCCAACGGCGGGCTGATCCTGCGCGGCAATCCGCAGGCCTCCGATGTTGCGGCGGCGGTCGGGGCGGCGATGGCCAAGCTGGAGGGACAGGCCTGAATCACCCCGCGATGTTTCACGTGAAACGTCGAACGCGATGGCGATGAACCGACAACGAACGCGCAACGCGGTGTTCAATACTGCGCGGTCCCCCCGTCCACACTGATCTGCGCGCCGGTGATGCCTGCGCCCGCCTTGCTCGCCAGCAGCACCGCGACGGCGGCGATTTCCTCGACCTCGTTGGGGCGCTTGATCGCGGCTTCCGATGCGAACATCGTCACCATCTCCTCGAACTCCATGCCCATCGCCTTGGCCGTGGCGGGGCCGTTGTTGCGGATGATGTCGGTGATGACGAGGCCGGGGCAGATCGCGTTGACCGTTACCCCCTGTGCACCCACTTCGCGCGCAAGGCTTTTGGTCATGCCGTTCACCGCGTGCTTGGCGGCGGAATAGGCGGTCAGCACCGGCTTGCCGTGCTTGCCCTCCATGCTGGAGATGTTGATGATCCGCCCGTCCTGCTTTTCCAGCATGGTGGGAAGCGCGCGGCGGGTGGCCCAGAAGGTCGAATAGACGTTCCACTTCATCGCCTCGTCGAAGGCATGATCGGACAGGTTCACCAGCGGCTGCAAGTCACCCGCCCCGCCCGCGTTGTTCACCAGAATGTCGAGCGTGCCGAAATGGGCGATCACGCGATCGACGAAGCCTTCGCAATCGGACTGGTTCATCACGTCGCCCGCAACGAAGATCGCCTTGTCACCAGCTCCGAGTTCCTCGAGCACCTTCGCGCCCTTGTCCGCATTGCGCGCAAACAGCGCGACCTTGGCGCCTTCGGCGAGAAAGGCCTCGGCGATCCCGCGCCCCATGCCCGCCGTGCCCCCGGTGATGGCGGCGATCTTGCCTTCGAGCTTCATGTGTCTTCCTCTCCCTTTATTGCCGCCTTGCCTGCGGATCATCGCCATCACGAATAGGGGGGCGGCGGCGGGCGCGCACCTTGCCAAAATGACGGGTTGCTCAGGGGAGGGCGCAGGGCGTCTAACCGGTTCATGAGCGACGTCGATGTCATCATTCTCGGCACCGGTGCGGCGGGCCTTGCAGCGGCGCTGGCGGCGCACGAAGCGGGCGCATCGGTCGCCCTGATCGAGCGCGGGGAGCGGATCGGCGGCACCTCGGCAATTTCGGGCGGGGTGATCTGGGTGGCCGACAATCCCCGGATGCGGGCCGCCGGGCTGGCCGACAGCCGCGCGGAGGCGCTCGCCTATTTCCGCAGCCTCGATCACGGCGATCTGGTGGACGAGACGCTGGAAGCCTTCATCGACAAGGGACCGGAAGCGCTGGCCTTTCTGGAAGGCGCGGGGGCGCTCTCGGTGTCGGTGCTGCCGGGCTATCCCGACTATTATCTCGACCGGCCAGGCGCGAAACCGCAGGGCAGCCGCGCGCTCGACCACGACCTGTTTTCGCTCGGCGAACTCGGGGAGTGGGCCGCGCGGATTTACGCCATCGAGGAGCCAAGGCCGCTGATGCTGCGCGAAACGCCGCTGGGCGGGGCGCGCGCGCTGCCGCCCCCGGAAGTGCTCGGCCAGCGCATCGCGGCGCGGCAATGCGGGTTCGGGCAGGCGATGGTGGCGCGGCTGCTCAAGGCCTGCCTCGTGCGCGGGATCGAGCCGGTGATCGGCGTGGAGACGCATCGGCTGGTCAAGAACCTTGCGCGCGTTACCGGGATCGAGGGCGTGAAGGACGGCCAGCCCTTCGCCCTGTCGGCACGGCGCGGGGTGATCGTCGCCACCGGCGGCTTCGAGTGGGATGCCGATCTGCGCCAGACCTTCCTGCGCGGCCCCGTAACCGCCCCCGCCAGCCCGCCGACCGGCTTCGGCGGGGGCCTGCGTCTCGCCATGGCGGCGGGCGCGAAGCTGGGCAACATGACCAGCGCATGGTGGGCGCCGACCCTCGTCACCCCTGATGCGCCGTGGCCGGGCGGGGAACAACGCGCGCAGATCATCCTGATCGAACGCACCGTGCCCCACGCGATCATGGTCAACCGCCGCGGGCGGCGCTTCTGCAACGAGGCAGCGAATTACTCGGCGCTGGGCGGCGTGTTCCACCAGTTCGATCCGGCGACCTATGACTATCCGAACCTGCCCTGCTGGCTGGTGTTCGATGCGCAATATGCCGCGCGCTACCCCCTCGGCACGCGCCAGCCGGGACAGCCGATGCCCGACTGGGTAATGCGTGCCGACACGCTTGAGGGGCTGGCGGCGCAGATCGGGCTCGATGCGGGCGCGCTGGCCGAAACGGTCACGCGATTCAACGTCCATGCCGATGCGGGCCACGATCCCGATTTCGGGCGGGGGACGAACGCCTATGACCATTTCTACGGCGACCGCTCGCGCGCGGGGGCGGCGGTGACGCTCGGCGCGATCCGCGAGGCCCCGTTCTATGCGGTCGAGATCGCCTCGGGTCTGCTAGGCACCAACGGCGGGCCCAGGACGGACGGGCAGGCGCGCATCCTCGGCCATGATGACGCGCCGATCCCCGGCCTGCTCGGCGCGGGCAATGCCATCGCCTGCCCGACGGGCGGGATCTATGCCGGGGCGGGCGGCACACTCGGCCCGGCGCTGACCTTCGGTTATATCGCCGGGCGAACGGCGGCGCTGGCGAACGCCTAGCCCCTCCCTCCACCTCGTCATGCTGAACTCGTTTCAGCATCCATTGCGCGTCATGGAGCGGAAATTGCGGGCGGAGGGATGGACCCTGAAACAAGTTCAGGGTGACGGATGTGTCGGAATTACGCCCCCAGCCACCGGTCGATCGTGTCGTGGAAGAAGCGCACCCGCGCCTCCTGCCCCGCCAGATGCCCGCCCCTGTAGCCGCGCGACCTGAGGCCCTTCTGCTGCTCGCTCCAGATGGCGACGTCCTGATCTATGCCGGGGCCGCAGGAAAGTTCGCCCACCACGCCGCGCCGGTGCGGCACCCGCACGGTGCGGTCGACCTCCTGCCCCATCGAATAGGCGTAGTAGCGGTCCACGCCGTCAGGAAACCAGGTGAAATACCACATGTCGAAGAAGCACCGCTCCGGGTCGGTCGGGTGGGGATCGGCGCGCAGCCAGATGCAGCCGTCGGGCTTCAGGCTGAAGCTGATGTTGGGGAAGACCGTGTAGTGGAAGTGATCGGTTAGCTGCGCATCATGGAAATGGCTGAAATCGTATCCCTTCTCCGCGCCGCGCGCGCGCTTGGCCGCTTGCAGCGCGGCGCGGGTGCGCAGCGGATCATCGCGGAACTCCTCAGGGTCGAGGCCCCAGTAGGTCAGTTCGGAGCGCATCATTTCGAGCACGGTGTCGGTGTGGCCCCGCAGCGAGCGCGAGGGGCGCGATCCCGGCATGAACATCCGCGCGTGGCCGTGGGGCGCGTAGAGATCGAACTGGCAGTCCTTGTAGCTCTGCTCCATCACGAAGCGGGTCTGCGGGTGGACGAAGGGCAGGTGATAGGACTCGTTGAAATTGTCCTGCACGCATTTCCAGTTCCAGTCGCCCTCCAGCGTCACCCAGTGGGTGCGGTGCATGGCTTCCATGTTGTAGAGCGCCAGTTGCGGGCCGATGGGGCCGAGATGATCGGCGAGCGGCGGGGCGGCCGGATCGAGATTGACCCAGACAAAGCCCGCGAAAACCTCGCACAAGACCTCCTCCAGCCGCACCTTGCCGCAAGGATTGCCGCCGCCGAAATCCTCGGGGCAGGGGACGAAGTTCAATTCGCCTTCGCTGTCGAAGCGCCAGCCGTGGTAGGAGCAGGCGAGGCGTTTGGCGTTGCCTTCCTCCTCCATCACCAGCCGTTTCCCGCGATGCGGGCAAACGTTGTAGAAGGCGCGCACCTGCCCGTCCTCGCCGCGCGTCACAAGCAGGGATTCGCGCCCCAGTTCGTAGGTGAAGAAGTCCCCCGGTCTCGCCACCTGCCGCGCAAGACCGCCGATCAGCCACGCCTTTGTCCAGATGCCGTCCCATTCGCGCGCCATGAAGTCATGGCTCCAGTAGCGGCTGCCCGCAATCGGCCCGTCCGACAGCGGCGGCATGGGCTGCGGCGTCACGTCGATCCGCTGCGGCGCGGGCCTCGCCAGCGTCGCCATCTCAGCGCCGCTTCGGCTCGAAAGTGATGTGGAGCTGCTTCAGGCTGCGCAGCAGGAAGTGCGGGTGGTAGCTGAAGTCGTTCTTGCCCGGCGCGAAGTCCATGTCCTCGAACCGGTCGACCACCGCCTGGAAACCCCAGGTGAGTTCGCGCCGGGCGAGCGGCGCGCCGAGGCAGTGGTGCGTGCCCGAGCCGAAAGCCATGTGCGCGCCCGCCTTGGGCCGGTCGAGATCGAGCTTTTCGGGGCATTCGAAGAAGCGCTCGTCGCGGTTGGCCGCGCCGTAGCGGACATTGACGACCGAACCGGCGGGGATGGTCACCCCGCCAAGTTCCACATCCTTGTGGGTGAAACGCATCAGGCTCTGCACCGGGCTTTCGAGCCGCAGGACCTCCTCGACGAAATTGCGCATGTAGCGTTCGGGATCGGCTTTCAGCTTGGCCCAGACGTCCTTGTTCTCGATCAGCAGCTTCATTCCCGCCGCGAGCGCATTGGTGGTCGTCTCCGAGCCACCCACGAAGGTGTCGGCCATCATCTCGGCGTGGAGTTCGTTGTCGTTCAGCGGGCGGCCCCAACCCTCGATAACGGTGTTGACCAGCACGCTGATGAGGCTTCCGTCAGGCTCCTTGCGCAGGCGCTCGAAGATCGGCTGGAAATAGTGCTGCGCCTCGATCTCGCGGTCGACCATTTCGAGATGCCGGTCCTCGGGCAGCATCAGCGAGATGCGGTGGAAGAAGGCGTCGGTCCAGCCCTTGATGCGCCACATGTCCTCGCGCGCTGCGCCCATCTGCTCGCCGATGATGAACAGCGGCAGGGGCACGCAGAACTGGCGCACCCAGTCGCATTCGCCGTCGGGCAGGAATGCGTCGATCAGCTCGTAGGCGAGGGTTTCGACGCGCGGGTCGATCTCCTTGATGCGGCTGGGCTTGAACGCCTCGTTGAACATCGCGCGCATCTGCTTGTGATTGGGATCGTCGCGGCCCGCCAGCGTCGCCGCAGGCAGCCAGCCCTTTTCCTTGAACCGCGCCGCGACCTTGCGCCCGCGCTCCATGTCGGTGGGGCTGGCGCGCATCAGTTCGTTCGCGGCGGTGGAGGGGAAGCGGTCCGGGTCCATCAGCACCTCGCGCACGTGATCGTAGCGGCTGACGACCCAGATCTGCGTGCCCGGGATGTTGTAGACCGGGGCCTCGTCGCGCAGCTGCTTGTAGGCCTCGTAAGGGCACTGCTGGAGCTGCGGGTCGAACAGGTTGATGGTCGGCTGGTTCATCATCGCACCTCGATCTTGTCTGCGCCCCACGGGGCGATTGTCTCGGCGGTCTTGAAGGCTTGCGGAAGCTCCTCGACCATATGCCATGTGGCCGCCAGCCTGCCGAAGCCGACGAAGAAGGCGACCGTCATGCCGAGCTCGACGATCTGCGCCTCGCTGAAGTGGCGGCGCAGGTCGTCATAGACCGCATCGTCGATGGCGAGGTGATCGGTCGCCATCAGTTCGCCGTATCGGATCGCCGCCTTCTCGGCGGCCGAGAGGTTCCCGGCTTCCTGCGGGCGTTCCAAGGAGCATACCAGCCCTTCCGTCACGCCGTCGGCCAGCGCATCGGCATAGCGGATCGCCATGCAGGATCGGCACTGGTTGAAGAAGGCAATGCGCAGGCGCACCAGCTCGACCAGCCGTTCGGGCAGGGTGCGGTGGCGTTTCAGCGCGCCACCGAAGCCCATCAGCCCCAGCGCCTGATCCGGGCAGTGCGCGAAGAAGCGGGTGAGCCCCTGTTCGAGATCGGTCAGGTTCTCGGGCCGGATCGCGGCGACAAGGCGTTCGTCCCATTGCTCGTGCGGCAGCTTGGCGATGCGGCTCACATGTCTCTCCCACTGGCAAATTAGCGCGTTTCCGTAAGGGCAAGGCTGCGGGACAAGGCCCCGGACAGCAATTGGCGGTTTCGCTAAGCGGCGAGTCGCCCCGCAAGGGAGAGGCGGATTTGCGAGCCGAAGCTCCGCGCCGTTTGGCAGAGGTCGACCTGTTTGCGCCGGGCGCGCAGGAGCATTGGTATGCGGCCTATGCGATCCTCCACGCCGAGGCCCCCGTGCAGCGCCTTCCCGGCGAAGGTCTGACCCCGGGCACCGATGCCTTCGTGCTGGCCAAGTATGAGGATATCGCCCGCGTCGTGAAGGACTGGGATCGCTTCCCCCCCACGCTTTCGCTGCTGGTAGCGCATATCCAGGCCTCGGGCGAAATGCCGAGCCACATTCCCGATATCGACGCGATGGTCGCCAGCATCGTCTCGCTGCGGCCCACGCCCGATCTGTGGCGCGCGCACAGGAAGGAGTTGACCGATCCCTGGGTCGGGCCGGGCTGCACCCGCCATGCGGCGATGATCGCGGGCCATGTCGATGATCTGATCGCCGGGCTGCTGGCAAAGGCGCGGAGCGGCGAGCCGGTTGATTTCGTCGCCGATTTCGCCCGGCCCCTGCCCCAGCGCACCATGGCGAGCGTGCTCGGCTTCCCGCAGGAAGACATCCCGCAGCTAGAGCAGTGGGGCAATGCGCAGGTCATGTCCTACGTGATCGGGACGACCCACAAGAACATCCTTACCCCCGAACAATCGGCCGAGAAATTCCGGCTGCTGGCAGGGATGAAGGACTATGTCGCCGAGCAGACCCGCCTGAAGCGGGCGAACCCGCAGGACGACATGGTAAGCTTCCTCACGCAGGTCGACTATCAGGCGCTGGGGCGCAAGCTCACCGACGACGAGATCAACGGGGTGGTCTATGCGATGGTGATCGGCGGGCTGGAGACGACCCAATATGCCATCGCCGAGCAGGCGCAACTGCTGTGCGATCGGCCCGGCATGTTCGCACAACTGCGGGGCGACCGCAGCACGATCCGCACGTTTATCGAGGAAGGGATGCGGCTGCGCTCGCCGACGCAGGGGCTTTCGACGCGGATCTGCGCGCATGACGAGGTGTTCCAGGGCGTCGCCGTCCCCGCCGGCTCGATGCTCCACCTGCGCTGGGCGGCGGCCAATATCGACCCCGACGAGTTCGAGGACCCGCTGGAACTGAACCTCGGTCGCAAGGCCGCCACCCGCCACCTCGCCTTCAGCCAGGGGCCGCGCTCCTGCCCGGGCTCGAACCTCTCGCGGCTCGAACAGACGATCGCATGGGATCGCCTCGCCGATGCCTTTGCCGATCTCGCCTATGGCCCAGGCAACGACTTCCGCCATCAGGGCGGGATCATGCTCGGCATCTACCGCCTGTTTCTGAACCTCACCCCCGCCTGAACGGAGAGACCCGCATGGCCACACTGCTCGCGCATATCCAGATCCAGCCCGGCAAGGAGGAAAAATGGGAGGCGATCATGCGCGACATGGTCCACCACACCTTCGGCACGGAAGAGGGCGTGATCCGCTACGAATACTGGAAGGGACAGGAGCCGCTGAGCTACTATTGCCTGCTCAGCTTCAAGGACAAGTGGGCCTTCTATCACCACCAGATGTCCGACCACCACGAGGGCCATGACTTCGCCGACGTGCTGGCGGGGATCAAACTCGAATATATCGACCCGGTCGAGGGCGCGGGCGGGGGGCTGCCGCACACCACCGATCCTGCGCTGCCCGACGATGCGAGCGAGGCAATGCGGACGGCGCAGGAGCGTTTTCCGCTGGCGATCCCCGCATGGTGGAGTGCCCGCGCATGAGCATCGAGGCAAAGGTGCAGGAACTGCTCGACCGGCAGGCGATCAACGATCTCATCGCACGCTATTCGCGCACGCTCGAC
>Ga0208370_100171_pt1 | contig 20633 bp, 21 predicted proteins | sample Subbio12Jun_QV11_FD_184822 | JGI IMG/M metagenome (GOLD analysis project Ga0208370, IMG submission 184822) | Serpentinite rock and fluid subsurface biosphere microbial communities from McLaughlin Reserve, California, USA -CR12Jun_QV11 (SPAdes) | ecosystem: Environmental > Terrestrial > Deep...
GTCGACGCGAAGGAGACGATCAGCGTGCCCCACACCACGCCGAACAGCGCGCCCGCCGCCAGCGTCATGACCGCCGCGCCGGGAACGGATGCGGCGGTGACGATGACATAGGCCGCAAAGAACCCGGCGATCACCGCCAGCGGATTGTCGCGCTGGAAGCCGGCTGTTTCGGCAGCCAGCGCCTTGATCCCCTCCAGCGTCAGGTATTGCCCGAGATCGAAGGCGACATAGGCCGCGACGAGCACGGCCAGAACAGCGATGATGGCAAGCTTCTTCACATGGTTCCCTTTCGCGCAGGTTCGCGGCCTGACCCGCGCCGGCTACGCACCCCTTGCAAGGGCGGCGTATTTCATGATCCAGCGTTTATCTATCATGTGCTTCCATGCGAGCACCCGGCGGCCCTCGGCGACGAGGGGGCCGTAACTGGCGATCGCGCGGCCATCGCCGGTGTTGATCATATAAAGGCTGTGGCGGCGGGGGCGGTAGGCGGCCTGCGGCACCTCCCCGGCAATCAGGCTGCGCAGGTTGGCGGCGAGCACTTCGCCGGCGAAGACGGCATGAACGCCCGAGCGGGCGAGCGGGCGGTCGGTGCGCGTGGCGACGTCGCCAGCGGCAAGGATATGCGGGTGCGAGGTCGAACACTGGCGGGCATCGACGGCGATGAAGCCGTCTGCATCGGTGGCGATGCCGCTCGCGCGCACCCAGGCGGGCGCGGCGCTGCCGGTGGCGGCGACGACGAGCTGCGCCGGTTCGAGCGATTGCCCGTCCGCCACCAGCGTCCCGCTCGCGAAGCGCGCCTTGGCCGCGATCACGGCAATCCCCTGCCGCGCGAGGGCGGCGGCGACCCGCTTGCGCACCCTGTCCGAAAAGCCGGGGAGCAGCCCGCCCGCGCCCGTCACCAGCGCCACCTCGGGCTGCGGCGCGGCCTGCACCATGTTGCGCAGCCCGAAGGCGATCTCCACGCCGCCTGCCCCGCCGCCCGCCACGACGATGCGCGCCAGCGCCCGCCCGGACGCGCGCAGATCGGCCATGTGCGCGACAAAGGCATCAATGGGACGCACCTCGATCAGCCGGGGATCGCTGCCGATCAAGCCTGCGCCCCGCCCCTCGCCGCCGGTATCGAACGAGGCGATGTCGAAGGCGAGCGCCCGCCCCCCGGCGGTGGTCACCATCCGTGCGGCGGGATCGAGCGCCGCACAGCGATCCAGCACCAGCTCCGCCCCCGCGCGCGCGGCGAGCGCGGCAAGGTCGATCAGCCCGTCATCTGCGCTGTGCTGGCCCGCAAGCCAGCCGGGGAGCATCCCCGAATAGCGCAGGGTCGGCTCGGGGGTAAGCAGCACCCGGCGTCCGGCGGCGGGAGGGCCGCGGCGGATCCAGTCGGCCAGCACCCCGACATGGGCATGACCCCCGCCCGCAAGCAGCACCGTGCCCGCCGCTTCTGCCTGATTTCCTGCAATCACCTGCGCCTCTTCACAGGTGGTTCAGCAACCCGCAAGCTTTGCGCGCTAACGGGCGTGGCGCGCCCTTGATTACCTCCTATCACATCCTGCAAACCCACATCTTCAGAGGCTCAAACATTATTCCCCCTGCGGAACCGCGCGCGCGCTCAACGATTGATCGCTTGCGGTGCCGCCTGGTTGCAATAGATGCACAATTTCACCGGCGCGCGCCATCCGGCCGGGCATCGGATCGCTTGGACACAGGTTTCGGACGGAAAGGCTGCCATGGCAGGTGAAGGCCAGAATTACGGCTCGCAGATCTCGCTGGTGAAGTTCTTCAGGATCTTTTTCGACATCCTGAAGCCCGAAGCGAATTTCTACTGGCTGGCGGCCGTCTACGGCATCGGCATCAGCTTGCTGAGTCTGGCGACGCCGATTTCGGTGCAGATGCTGATCAACACCATCGCCAACACCGCCATGCGCGCACCGCTGGTGATGCTGGCGCTCACGCTGTTCGGCCTGCTGCTGATCTCCAGCCTGCTTTATGCCCTGCGCGTGCACCTGATGGAGATCTTTGCCCGCCGCTTCTATGCGCGCATGGTGGCGGAAATCTCGCTGATCGCTGTCTATGCCCAGAATCCCTTCTTCGGCGACGTCAAGAAAGGGCCGTTGTTCAACCGCTATTTCGACGTGATCTACGTCCAGACCGCGATCCCGATCCTGTTCATCGGCGGCTTCACCACGCTGCTCCAGATCGCCGTGGGCTTCGTGCTGGTATCGCTGTATCATCCCTATTTCCTCGGCTTCACTCTGGTGATGATCGCGCTGATCTGGATCGTCTGGCTGTCATGGGGCAGCCGCGCGCTGCGCACCGGCATCGATCTCAGCCATGCCAAGCACGCCACCGCCGCCTGGCTGGAGAGCATCGGCGGCTCGAACGGCTTCTTCAAGTCACAGCGCCGCATCGATTACGCGCTGGACAGGACCGAAGATTTCACCCGCAACTACATCGTCCAGCGCAGGCGGCACTTCCGCCACCTCTATTCGCAAACAGTCGCCTTCCTGCTGATGTATGCCGCCGCCAGCGCCGCGCTGCTGGGGCTGGGCGGGTGGCTGGTGATCGAAAACCAGCTCACCCTCGGCCAGCTCGTCGCGGCCGAGCTGGTGCTGTCGGCGGCGTTCTTCGGCGTGGCGCAGCTCGGCAGCTATCTGGGCTATTTCTACGACCTGTTCGCCGCGGTCGAGGAAATCTCCCAGTTCTACGATGTCGAGCAAGAACAGCCCAAGGGCGCCGATCCCTTCGCCGGGCCGGACCACACCATCATCATGAGAGGCGTGCGCGGGCAGGCGCGGAATGAGGAAGTGCAGTTCGATCTGGAAATCCCGAGCGGTGCGATCATCATGGCCGCCGTCAGCCAGCACGGTGTGCAACGGCTGTTCACCAACCTGCTCAAGCTCCACGCCCTGCCGGAAGGCGGGATCGCGACACTTGGCGGCATCGACATGAAGGCGATCGAGGCGCACCACCTTCGCAAGAACGTCCACGTGCTCGACCGGCCGACCATCGTCGAGATGACGATCCGCGAATATCTCGCCCTGGCCTGCCCCGACGCCGCCCCGCAGCGAATGCTCGGCGCGCTTGAAACGGTCGGCCTTGCGGGCACCATTGCAACGCTGGAAAAGGGGCTCGACACCCCGCTCGCGGCAACCGGCTTTCCGCTCTCGGCGGTCGAAATCCAGCAATTGAAGCTCGCCAACGCCCTGCTTGAACGCCCGCGCATCCTCGTGCTGAACCGTCTGTTCGACCTGCTCGAGCCCGAACCCATCGCCCGCGCCATCGCCGAACTGCGCGCGCAGGCCTATTCGACCGTGATCTATTTCTCGGACCGCCGGATCGATCTCGGCTTCGACCGCTTCCTCTATCTCGAAGCCGGGCGGCAGCGCTATTTCGCCAGCTTCGAGGAATTCAGCGCGGCCAAGGCCCGCTCCGCGCCGCCGCCGGGCGAGCCGCTCATCAAGGGAGACGCGTGACCATGGCGACGATCAAGGGCGACATGGCGCACTTCACCACCCTCGCGTCGATCCGCGTGCCGCAGGTGATGCGGGTGGTGTTCTTCATGCTGCTGGCGAGCATGGTCATCACCGTAGCCTTCCTGATCTACGTCCCCTGGGTGCAGACCACCACGGGCCGCGGAGTGGTGACGACGCTGAGCCCCAACGAACGCAAGCAGGATATCAACGCGCTAGTGCCCGGCCGGATCGAGGAATGGTATGTGCGCGACGGCAGCTCGGTGAAAAAGGGCGATCCGATCGTGCGCATCGCCGACATCGACCCCAACCTGATCGAGCGCCTGCAATCCGAACGCCGCCAGATCGAACTGCAATTGCAGGCCGCCCAGTCGGCGCTCGCCACGGCAGAGCTTGACGTGCGCCGCTCGCGCGAGCTGTTCGAGGCCGGCCTTGCGGCACGCCGCGATTACGAACTGGCACAGATCAAGGTCGCCGAGATGCGGGGCAAGGTCGCCGCCGCCGAGGCCGATCTGAACCGGGCCGATGTGAACATATCGCGCCAGTCGGTGCAGATCGTGCGCGCCCCGCGCGATGGCTTTATCCAGAGCCTCAACGCCGGTGACGCCGCCACCTTCATTAAGGCGGGCGACGTGCTGGCGACCTTCGTGCCCGACAATGCCGTGCGCGTGGTGGAGATCTTCATCGACGGGCGCGACGTCGCGCTGGTGCAGGCGGGCGACAAGACCCGCATCCAGTTTGAAGGCTGGCCGGCGGTGCAGTTCTCCGGCTGGCCCTCGGTCGCGGTCGGCACCTTCGGGGGGGAGGTTATCGCGGTAGACCAGTCGGCCCAGGCCAATGGCCGCTTCCGCGTGCTGATCGCTGAGGACAAGCTCGACGGGTATGGATGGCCCGAAGAACGCTACGTCCGTTTCGGCGCGGCGGTGCAGGCGTGGGTGCTGCTCGAAACCGTGCCGGTCGGCTACGAAATCTGGCGCCAGCTCAACAACTTCCCGCCCGAACTGACGCCGCAGTCGGGAAGCGGCGGGTCGGCGAACTGACGATGGTGCGAAGTCCCGCCTTGCTGCGGCCGGGCGCACTGCCTGGACCCGGATTGATCGGCGCAGCCGCGCTGGCGCTGGCGCTCGTGCCCCTGCCGGCTGCGGCGCAGGACATCGCCCCTGTCGGCGATCCGCTCGATATCGCGATCGCCACCGGGCCGCTCCTGCCCGAGGAAGTGCTGCGTTCCTCGGCGCTGACCTTCCCCGCCATCCTCGAGGCCTTCGAGCGCGAGGCTGCGACCCGCTCCGACCAGCTCGCCGCCGACGGGGCCTTCGATCTGATGCTGCGCGCCGACGCCTTCGACCGCCTCACCGGCTTCAACGATGGCGGTGCCGTGCGTGCCCAGGCGATCCAGCCGCTGCAACCTTTCGGTGCCCAGATTTTCGGCGGCTACACCATTTCCAACGGCCGCCTGCCGACCTCGCAGAGCGGCTTTACCACCCCCGATTTCGGCCGCGTCAACGTGGGCGCGCTGTTTTCGCTGCTGCGCGACCGCAACATCGATCCGCGCCGCTTCGCGCTCGAGGATACCCGGCTTGCCACAAGTCAGGCACAGCTCGATGTCATGCTGGTGCAATTGAACGTCCAGCAGGAGGCCCTGCGCGCCTATTGGCGCTGGGTCGCGGCGGGCGAGGAAATCCGCGTCTTTGAAGAACTGCTCGAAATCGCCGAGGCGCGCCAGATCGGTCTGACCCGCGAAGTGGGCGAAGGTGCCCGGGCCCGCATTGCGCTCACCGAAAACGAGCAGAACCTGCTGCGCCGCCGCACGCTGCTCGAACAGGCCCGCCGCGACCTTCAGATCGCGGCCAACAGCCTCGGCTTTTTCCTGCGCGATTCCAGAGGGCAGATGTTCGTGCCGACGCGGGAACAATTGCCCGATCTAGCAAGCCTGAAGGCGATCCCGCCGATCGAGACGATGCTGGCGGTGCCGATCAGCGATGTGGTTCAGAACCGGCCCGAACTGGCGACCTTCCGGCTCGCGCTGGAACGGGCTGCCAACCGTGTGGAACTGCGCCGCAACGATCTGCAACCGCGGCTCGATGCCAGTGTCGAGCTGTCGTCCGGGGTCGGCACGGCCGGCTCGCCGACCGGGGATTTGGCCGGCGCAGCGGTGGGTGTGACCTTTTCCGTGCCGCTCCAGCGGCGCGAGGCGCGCGGGCGGCTGCAACGCGCCGAGGCCGAACTGCGCGAGACCGAATTGCGCCAGCGCCGCACTGCCGACCTGATCACCACCGAGGTCGGCAATATCCTCGCCAGTCTCTCGGCGGCACTCAGGGTCGCCGAACTGGCCGATGCCGAGGTGCAGCAGGCGACCACCATGGTGCAGGCCGAACGCACCCGTTTCCGCCTCGGCGCGGGGGACTTCTTCCTCGTCAACCTGCGCGAGGAAGCTGCCGCCAACGCCCAGGTCAGCGCCATCCGTGCGGACCTAGCGGGCCGTCTCGCCGAGGCGAGCTACAATGCGGCGACGATGAACCTTCAGGCGCTGGGGCTGGAGTAGCCCGCCGGTCAGACCCTGCCCCGCAGCGCCTGATAGGCCGCCGCCGAGACGGTGTTGGCAAGGTTGAGGGAGCGGATGACCCCGGATCGCATCGGCAGCTTAAACAGGCGGTCGGGATGGCGCCCGAGGATGGCTGGCGGAATGCCCTTCGTCTCCTGTCCGAAGACAAGCAAGGCGTCCTCGGGATAATCGGGCTCATAGAAGCTGCGGGCACCGAATTCCTCGAACAGAAAGATCTGGTCGGGCCGGGGTTCACGCGCCGCAAGGAAGGCGTCCCAGCTGGCATATTGGGTCAGGCGCACATGCGGCCAGTAGTCGAGGCCCGAACGCTTCACGCGCTTGTCGCTGATCTCGAAGCCGAGCGGGTGGATGAGGATCAGCTCCAAATCCAGCGCCACGCAGGTGCGCCCCACCGCGCCGGTGTTGCCGGGGATTTCGGGCTGGATGAGGACGATGGCGAGGCGCGGGGCGGTCATCGGCGGATTTGCTCGGCGGCCTGTAAGGCGGAAGCCCCACCCCGCCCTTCCCCGCGGGAAGGGGGGATCAGGAGAGTTTGCCCTTCAGCAGCGTGTTCACCACCGCCGGATTGGCCTTGCCCTGCATCGCCTTCATCACCTGGCCGACGAAGAAGCCGAACAGCGCTTCCTTGCCGCTGCGATACTGCTCCACCTTGTCGGCATTGGCGGCGATGATCGCGTCAACGGCGGCTTCGATGGCGCCGGTGTCGCTGACCTGCTTGAGCCCCTCGGCCTCGGCGATTTCGGCCGGATCGCGCCCGGTCCTGAGCACGATCTCGAAGATTTCCTTGGCCTGCCCGCCGCTGATTTCGCCCTTGTCGGCCATGGCGAGGATCGCGGCCTGCGCGACGGCGGTGGCTTGGGCGGGATCGGCCTCATCGCCCAGCGCCTTGATCACCCCGGGGGCGACCGACAGCGCCCAGTTGGCCACAGGCGTCGCCACGGCTGGCTCGCTCTTGCCGGTGGCGAGAGCGGTTTCGGCCAGCAGCGTCTCGAAGCGGGCGAAGGTCTCGACCTCGGCGGTCAGTTCTCTGGCGTTGTAAGGCGTCAGCCCCAGCACCTCGACATAGCGGCGGCGCTTGGCATCGGGCAATTCGGGCAACGAGGCGCGGCATTCCGCCAGAAAATCCTCGTCCAGCACCAGCGGCAAAAGGTCGGGATCGGGGAAATAGCGATAATCGTGCGCGTCTTCCTTGCTGCGCATCGTGCGCGTGGTGCCGGTGCCGGGGTCGAACAGCCGGGTTTCCTGCACCACCGTGCCGCCCGCCTCGAGCACATCGACCTGCCGCATCGCCTCATGCTCGATCGCCTGCATCACGAAGCGCACCGAATTGACGTTCTTGGTCTCGGTCCGCGTGCCGAAAGGCTCGCCCGGGCGGCGCACGCTGACGTTCACGTCCGCGCGCATCGAGCCTTCTTCCATGTTGCCATCGCAGCTGCCGACATAGCGCAGGATCGCGCGCAGCTTGCGCACATAGGCCCCCGCCTCGGCAGGCGAGCGCATATCGGGCCTGGAGACGATCTCCATCAGCGCCACACCCGAGCGGTTCAAATCGACATAGCTCATCGTCGGGTGCTGATCGTGCATCAGCTTGCCCGCATCCTGCTCGACATGGATGCGCTCGATCCCGATCACCTTGTCCTCCGGGATCCCCGCCTTCTCGTCCGCCTCGATCAGCAGGCTGCCCTCGCCCACCAGCGGATGATAGAGCTGGCTGATCTGGTAGCCCTGCGGCAGATCGGCGTAGAAATAGTTCTTGCGGTCAAACCGGCTCCAGCGGTTGATCTCCGCTTCGATCGCCATGCCGGTGCGCACCGCCTGGCGGATGCACTCGGCATTGGGCACGGGCAGCATCCCCGGCATGGCCGCATCGACCAGACTGACCTGGGCATTGGGCTCCGCGCCAAAGGCCGTGGCCGCGCCCGAGAACAGCTTGGAGCGCGAGGCGATCTGCGCGTGGACTTCAAGGCCGATCACGACCTCCCATTCGCCGGTTGCGCCGTGGATGCGGTAGTTGCTCATTGCTTGTCCTCGTCCTCGATCACCTTGCCGTCCGGCCCGAACCGCATTTCGCCATGCTCGACATTCTTGCGCACCCAGTTGGCGACCATGAAAGTTACCGGCACCGCAAGGGCGATGCCGATCCCGGCAAGCCAGAGCGGCGTATCGAACGTCACCACCACTTCTCCGGCTTCGCGGTGAAGCCCGCGCGTTGCTGGATCGCGAGGCCCGCATTCAGCACGCCCTGTTCGTCGAAGGGGCGGCCCACGATTTGCAGGCCGAGCGGCAACCCATCGGCGTTGATCGTGGCAGGCACGCTCATCGCGGGCAGGCCCGCGAGGCTGGCGGGCACCGCAAAGACATCGTTCAGATACATCGTCAGGGGGTCTTCGTTCATTGACCCCAGCGGGAAGCTCGCGGTCGGCGTGGTCGGCGCGAGGATCACATCGCACTCACCGAAAGCGCGTTCAAAATCGCGGGCGACCAGCGCGCGGACTTTCTGGGCCTGGGTGTAATAGGCGTCGTAGAAGCCTGCCGAAAGCACATAGGTGCCAATCAGGATGCGGCGCTTGACCTCGTCGCCGAAGCCCGCCGCGCGGGTGGCGGCATACATGTCTTGCAGGCCCGAGCCGCCTGCCCCGGCCCCCGAGCCGGGGTCGGGAAGGTCGCGCAGGCCATAGCGCACCCCGTCATAGCGTGCGAGGTTGCTCGACGCTTCGGCAGGCGCGACGATGTAATAGGCGGGCAGCGCATACTTGGTGTGCGGCAGCGAGATGTCGATGATCTCGGCACCCGCGTCCCTCAGCCACGCCTTGCCCTGTTCCCACGAATCGAGGATCGCCTGATCGGTGCCCTCCATGCGGTATTCGCGCGGGATGCCGACGCGTCTTCCGCGCAGGTCGCTGTCGAGGGCCGCTTCCCAGTCGGGCACGTCCATCTGCAAGGACGTCGCGTCCTTCGGATCAAACCCCGCCATCGCGCCGAGCATGATCGCGCAATCCTCGACCGAGCGCGCCATCGGCCCGGCCTGGTCGAGGCTGGAGGCGAAGGCGACGATGCCCCAGCGCGAGCATCGGCCATAGGTCGGCTTGATCCCGCAGATGCCCGTAAAGGCCGCAGGCTGGCGGATCGAACCGCCGGTGTCGGTGCCGGTCGCCGCCGGCGCAATGCGCGCGGCCACGGCGGCCGAGGAGCCGCCCGAGGAGCCGCCGGGGCTCATCGGCTGGTTGCTGCCCGCCTTCCGCCACGGCGAGGCGACATTGCCGAAATAGGAGGTTTCGTTCGACGATCCCATCGCGAACTGATCAAGATTGAGCTTGCCCAGCATCCCTGCGCCTGCGTCCCACAATTTCTGCGAGACGGTCGATTCGTAGCGCGGCTCGAAGCCTTCGAGGATGTGACTGGCCGCCGTGGTCTGCACACCGTGGGTGGCGAACAGGTCTTTCATCCCGATCGGCACGCCCGCCATTGCGCCCAGCGGCGCACCAGCGGCGCGCGCGGCATCCACCTTGTCGGCGGCGGCGAGCGCGTGGTCGGGGGTGGTGACGATGAAGGCGTTGAGTTCAGCGGCCTCGGCCACGGCGGTGTTGAAGGCTTCGGCCACTTCGCGCGCGGTGAAGCTGCCGGCGCGCACACCGTCGCGAATGTCTTTGACGCCGAGAGAGGTTAGGTCTGTCATATTGTCTTGCGAATCCCCGCGAAGGCGGGGACCTCGGGCCTCCCGCGCAGCACCCTGTTGCCGGAGGCCCCCGCCTTTGCGGGGGCGAGCGTCGGTGCGATTGCTGTCACTCGATCACCTTGGGCACGCCGAAAAAGCCATGCTCGGCGGCGGGCGCATTGGCGAGCACATCGGCCTGCCTGCCGCCGCCGGTCAGCGGGTCGGCGTCGACCACGTCCTCGCGCAGGCGCAGCGTGTTCGGGATCACCGCCGCCATCGGCGCGATACCGGTCACGTCCACCTCGCCCAGCTGCTCAACCCACTGGAGGATGCCGTTGAGTTCCGGGACCATGCGTTCGAGCGCCGCGTCATCCATGCGGATGCGCGCCAGCGAAGCGATTTTGGCAACGGTTGCCTTGTCGACCGACATGCGCGCCCTCCGCCCTTACCGGCCCGCGCCGCCCTGCGGCGCACCGCCCGGTGCGCCCGGCGCCGCGTCGCCCATCCGCTGCTGCATGGTCTGTTGCAGGATCTGGAGATTGCGGTCGAAGGTCACGCGGCTCATGATGTCGATCACTTCGATATCGAACACCAGATCGGCGTTCGGCGGGATCGGCGCACCCGGGGGCGGAGTGGCACCGTAAGCCAGATCGGCGGGGATGAAGAGCGTGTATCTGCCGCCCTTCTGCATCTGCTGGAGGCCCTGGAAGAAGCCCGGAACGGTCGTCCCCTCTTCGAGCGGGAAGGGCGTGCCTTCGGGGAACAGGCCCTGCACGGGCAGCGGGATGTCCTGCGATTCGTCGAACACCGTGCCGTCCGAGGCGAGCTTGCCCTTGTACTTGACCCACACGACCTCGCCGACCTTGGGATTGGGGCCGGTGCCCGCCACCAGGGTATCGACGTTCAGTCCGCGCGGCACGGCGGCCCAGGCGAGGCCCGCGCCCACCAGCACCGCGAGGATCACCCCGATCCACAGTTTGGTCAGCGAGCCCTTGGCGACAGGCTTGATCGGAACGCGGGTAATCTCGGTCATGGTTACGGTCCTGATGAGCGGCACCTTCACGCCGCGTTACGACGACAAAAGGGCGCGGGGATAAGCCGCGCCCTGATGGCTGATCGGAAAGGGGGTTTCAAGCGGTTCCGGTTGCCGAAGCACGCATGATGACGGGATTACTTGCTCCCGTCGCGCTCCATCCGCTTGCGCTCCATCTTACGGGCGCGGCGCACGGCGGCGGCCTTTTCGCGGGCGCGCTTTTCCGACGGCTTCTCGTAGTGGCGACGCAGCTTCATCTCGCGATAAACGCCTTCGCGCTGGAGCTTCTTCTTGAGCGCGCGCAGGGCCTGATCGACATTGTTATCGCGAACCATGATTTGCATAAACGACGAATACCTCATGTCCAAACGCCCAGAGCCCCGCCGGTGTTTCTGCGCGGGGTTGCGCGGTGAATTTCGAATGAAACGTGGGCGATTCCCAAGGGGAGCCGCCCGCCAAACCGCGCCCCGATAGTCCAACAACGGCAAAATGGCAAGCCGCCAGAACCGATTCCCGCGCCGAGCCGACCTAGGCAGAGCGCCAGTCGCCCGCTAAAGGCTGCCCATGGACGCTGTCATCTCCCCTCTCAAGGCCATCCTGTTCGTCGCCGCAGGCGGCGCGGTCGGCGGTGCTGCCGCCTCGCCGATCACCGGCCTCGTGGCGGCGCGGAACGTCCGATGACACCTGCCCCCGATCACGACAACGTCCGCCAGTTCACCGTCGGCCCGGACGACGACGGCATCCGGCTCGACCGCTGGTTCAAGCGCAACCTGCCGCTGATCGGCTTCGCCACGGTCTCGCGCTGGGCGCGCACCGGGCAGATCCGGGTCGATGGCAAGCGCACCCGGCCCGAGGATCGCCTTGCGGCGGGGCAAGTGCTGCGCGTGCCCCCGGGCGGCGATGAGCCCGCGCGCGAGGCCGCAAAGCCGCGTGCGCGCCCGCTCGGCCCCGAGCAGATCGCCGAGGCGCGCGCGATGGTGATCCGCGAGACGCCGACCGCGATCGTGCTCAACAAGCCCCCCGGCCTTGCCACCCAGGGCGGCAGCAAGACGACCCGGCATGTTGACGGGCTGCTCGATGCCTTCGTCGAAGGGGGCGCGCCCCGCCCGCGCCTCGTCCACCGGCTCGACAAGGACACCTCGGGCGTCCTCCTGATCGCCCGCACCCCGGGCAGCGCGGCGAGCTTTTCCAAGCGCTTCGCCAGCCGTAGCGCGCGCAAGATCTATTGGGCGCTGGTGGTGGGCGTGCCGCAACTGACCGAGGGCGTGATCGACGCGCCCCTCGCCAAGCAGCCGGGCACCGGCGGCGAGAAGATGCATATCGACGAGGAGAACGGTGCGGCGGCCAAGACCCGCTACCGGGTCGTCGACCGCGCGGGCCAGCGCGCGGCGTGGGTCGAATTGGAGCCGCTCACCGGTCGCACCCACCAGCTGCGCGTCCACATGGCGGCGATCGGCCACCCGATCGTGGGCGATGGCAAGTATGGCGGGCAGGATGCCTTCCTTACCGGCGCGGTCAGCCGCAAGATGCACCTCCACGCCCGCCGCCTCATCATCACCGAGCCCAGGGCGGGTGAGGCAAGCGGCGGCAAGCTCGATGTGACCGCCGAGCTGCCTGCGCACTTTGCCGCCAGCATGGAGGTGCTGGGCTTCGACCCCGCCCTGTCGGACGCTGCGCCCCTGCGCGAGGAGACCCCCGAAAAGACCCCCGAGGAAAAGAAGCAGGCCGCCCGCCGCCACTTCAAGCAGGCGCGCAAGGAAGAGCGTGCCCCCCGCCGCGCACGAGGGAGCGCGAACGCCAAGGCGAAAGCAAAGCCAAAAGGCAAAGCCAGGCCGGCCAAGCCCGGAACCCCCGCCAAGGGCCCGCGCCGCTGATGCATCCCAATCCGCTTTTCCGCAGCGAAAACCGCGACCTGCTCGAAAGCCTGATCGCGCAGATCGGATTCGGCATGGTCTTTGCCCAGACGCCCGACGGACCGCGCGCGGCGCACACGCCTGTGCTGTCGACGGGGGATGGTGCGGTGCAGTTCCACCTCGCGCGCGGCAACGCCCTGACACGGCATCTCGATGGCGAAACGGCGTTGATCGTGGTCAACGGCCCCGATGCCTATGTCTCCCCGCGCTGGTACGACAACCGCGACACCGTGCCGACCTGGAACTACGTCGCGCTCGAGATCGAAGGCCGGGTGCGGCGCATGGCGGACGAAGGGCTCGAAGCCTTCCTGCACGCCGCCATCGCGACGCATGAAGGGCGGCTGGAAGGCGAGCCGTGGCTTGCGCAGGAAGCGTCCGATAAAGTCTGGGCCGGCCTGTTCCGCGGGATCACCGGCTTTGAAATGGAGGTGCTCGGCTGGCGCCCCACCCTCAAGCTGTCGCAGAACAAGACGCCGGAGGAACGTGGCCGTATCGCCGATGGGCTGGCGGCTGCGGGTCATGGCGGGCTTGCCCATCTTATGCGGGAGCTGGCCGAATGATGCGGCTCGCGGTGTTCGACTGCGACGGCACACTGGTCGACGGGCAGGCCGATGTCTGCTGGGCGATGGCCCGCGCCTTCACCCGCGCCGGGCTCCCCGCCCCCGGCGACCACGCCGTGCGCCGCATCGTCGGCCTCAGCCTGCCCGCCGCAGTGCGCGCTCTCGCCCCGGCGCTGAGCGAGCATGACAACCGCGCCGTCACCGAGTTCTACCGTTCAAGCTTCCGCGCGCGGCGCGAGGAGGGGCTGCTCGAAGAGCCGCTGTATGAAGGTATCGCCGATCTGCTGCGGAGCCTGCACGCGGACGGCTGGAGCCTTGCGGTGGCGACCGGCAAGTCCGACCGCGGGCTCGCCGCCTGCCTTGCCGGCCACGGGATCGCCGACCTGTTCACCTCGCTCCAGACCGCCGACCGCCACCCCTCCAAGCCCCACCCGGCGATGCTCGAGGCCGCGCTCTTCGAGGCGGGCGCACGCCGCGAGGAGGCAGTGATGATCGGCGATACCAGCTTCGACATGGTCATGGCGCGCAGCATCGGGGTCGCCGCGATCGGGGTCGGCTGGGGCTATCACGACACCGCCGAACTTCTCGCAAGCGGCGCGGCGCAGGTGGTGGAAAGCGCCGCCGCGCTCGCCGCCGCGCTCGAGGAAACACTGCCATGAGCCGCTCGCCCCGCCAACAGGACGAAGCGCGTGCGCGCGCCGGTTACAGCATCATAACCGCCGCCCGCTTTGGCGGGGTGGCGATGGTGCTGCTCGGCTTTGCGATCGTTCGCGGGATCATCGACCTGCCCTATTGGGTGGGCGCGGTGATCGCGGTGGCAGGCTTCATCGAAATGTTCTTCCTGCCGCGCTTCATCGCCCGCCGCTTCAAGGCCGGAGCCGGTCCCGACAGATGATCCGCCGCTTCTACAAGGAGGTCACGCTCGCCGCGCATCAGGCGGACGCCAAGACGCAGGGCTATCAGGTGATGCTCGATGCGCGCGGGGTCAGGACCGTGGGCGGCGCGCCCCAGATCGTGCCGCACCGGGCGCTTGGCGAGGCGCTGGCGGCGGAATGGGCGCGGCAGGGCGAACGGATCGACCCTGCCAGCCTCCCCTTGCGCGACATGGCCGATTACGCGATCGACGTGGTTGCAGGTGATCCTGCCGCAGCGGCGCGGGGCCTCCTCGCCTATGCCGAGACCGACACGCTGTGCTACCGCGCTGCCCCGGACGAACCGCTCCATGCGCGCCAGCAGGCCGACTGGGAGCCGCTGCTGACCGCCTTCGAGGCCGCCCACGGGATCGCGCTCACCCGGGTGAGCGGCGTGCTCCACCGCCCGCAGCCGCCAGAGGCCCTGCGGGTGCTGGAGGCGCGGCTGCTCTCGCTCGATCCCTTCGCGCTCGCCGGGGTCGAGGCGATGACCAGGCTCGCCGCCTCGCTCGTCACCGCCCTCGCCGCGCTCGATGCCGCACACGCGGACGAGCCGCTCGCACTGTGGCGGGCGGTGTGTCTGGAGGAGGAATGGCAGGCCGATCTGTGGGGGCGCGACGCCGAGGCCGAGGAACGCCGGACGCGGCGCGAGGCGGATTTCCTCAGGGCCTGCGCCTTTGCGCGGCTGGCGCGGGGGTAGGCGGCTAGCCCCCCATTACCCACGCGGCAACATCCGCCGCCACGCGGTTCGCCGCCGTGTTGAGCGCTGCACCGACCGCGCGGGCCTCGGCCGGGATGTCTTCCTCGCGCGCCTCGAAGCGGCGGGTCGTGACCTTGCCATCGCCGTCAGTCCGCACCGCATCGAAGCGCACCACCGCCGCCTGTGTGGCGACATCGTAGCCCATGTCGATCAGCGTGCCGCGCATCGTTACCGTTGCCAGCGTTGTGGTGTCGGTGCCATCGACCACCATCGCCCCGCCACGCGCGCGGATCGTCTCGCCCACCAGCCGCCGGAACAGGCGTGCGGGCTTTTCGACCCAGAAGGCTTCCCGCAGATAGGCAAGCTCGGTGTCGGAGACCGCCACCGGCACGCGCAGCACGTCGAGCTTGGCGGGGGTGTCGAAGTTCAGCACACCGATCACCGGCTGTTCGCCGCCGCTGCCCGCCCCGGGGCCTGCGGGCGCGCGCGCCTCGGGGCTGAGAGTCAGCAGGCTCTCGGGCGGCTCGCCGCCGAGGCTGATGCAGCCGGGGAGCGCCAGCAGCAGCGGCGCAGCGATCAGGAGGGGCCGGAGGCGGAGGGTCATGGGATGGGTCCTTCTACGCGGGCCGGATTATTCGGGTTTGTAGGTGGGCAGCGACTTGCCGCCCACCAGCGCGCCCGCACCCTCGCTTTCGAGCTTCTCGGTCACCGATCGCAACGCACGGCTGGTGGCGCGAAGATCCTCGAGCGTCGCCTCGGCGTTGGGCAGGGTGGAGGTGCGCAGCTGGCGCGCGGCAGGGCGCGTGTCCTCCAGCGTGGCGGCAAGCGAGGCGAGCGCGGCATTGGCGCTCTTGAGCGTCGCGCGCAGTTCCTGCGCCAGCGGCTCGCCCTGCTTGTTGACCAGCCCGTCGGTGCTGAGCACCAGCTTCTCGACCGCATCGAGGCTCTGGTTGAATTCCTGCATGGTGGTGCGGAATTCCTTGAGGTTCTGGGTCAGTTCGGGGGTCGCATCGGCCAGCCCGCCGGTCAGCCGGTTGGAATTGCGCAGGATGCCGGCCAGCTCCTTCTGGTTTTCCGGCCCGAGGATCAGGTTCAGCTGTTCGGTGAGCGTCGCGAGCCGTTCCAGCAGCAGCGGCGCGTTGGCGACGATCTCTCCGAACCCGCCGCGCCCCGGGGGGATCACCGGGCGGCCTTCGGGGCAGGCGGTGGTCTCGCAGGTAATCGGCGGATTGTCCTTGCGCGCCCCGTCGAGCAGGATCGTCGAGACCCCGGTGAAGCTCGCCTGGATGGTCGCCCGGGTGCCGACCAGAATGGGCACGTCGTCCTTCACCTTGACGCGCACGCGCACGAATTCGGGATTGTCCTTGGCGAGCGCGATCTCGGTCACCTGTCCCACCGGCACCCCGGCAAAGCTCACCTGGCTGCCCTGCGCGAGGCCGGAGACCGACTGGTTGTAGAAGATGTCGTATTCGTCCTGCGCGCCCTCGTTCAGCCGCGTGATCCACACGATGAACGCCGCCAGCGCCGCCAGCAGCGCCAGCGTCACCGCACCGACCCACAGATGATTGGCCCTTGTTTCCATGCGCGTTCCCTATGCGGCCCGTCCGGGCGGCTTGTCCAATATTCTCTCGTTCACGCCGGTTCCCCCCTGAGGTGGGCCTCATGGGCGCTGCGGCCGCGCGGGCCGTTGAAATATTCCTCGATCCACGGATGGCCGGTGGCGACGAGTTCGGGGATCGTGCCGACAGCGATGATCTTCTTGTCCGCGATCACCGCCACGCGGTCGCAGATTTCGTAGAGCGTATCGAGATCGTGGGTTATGAGAAACACCGTCAGGCCCAGTGTCTCCTGCAATTCGCGGGTCAGCCGGTCGAACTTGGCCGCGCCGATCGGGTCGAGCCCGGCGGTGGGTTCGTCGAGGAACAGCAGCTCCGGATCGAGCGCCAGCGCCCGGGCGAGGCCGGCGCGCTTCTTCATCCCGCCCGACAATTCGCTGGGATATTTCTGCACCGCATCCTCGGGCAGGCCGGTGAGCATCACCTTGTAGCGCGCGATCTCGGCGCGGAAGGCGGGATCGAGACCGGGGAAGAACTGCTTGATCGGCACCTCGACATTCTCGCCCACCGTCAGGGTCGAGAACAGCGCCCCGCCCTGGAACAGCACACCCCAGCGGCCGCGCACGGCAAGGTCGGTTTCGGCATCCTCGCCGCACAGGTTGTGCCCCAGCACCCGGATGCGTCCCTCGGCCGGGGACTGGAGGCCGATGATCGAGCGCATCAGCACCGATTTGCCCGTGCCCGATCCGCCGACCACGCCGAGGATCTCGCCCCGCCGGACTGTCAGGTCGAGCCCGTCGTGGACGGCGAAATCGCCGAACCTGTTGACCAGTCCCTCGACCATGATCACCGGCTGGTCATCATCGGGATGGGCATTCATCCTCATCGCCTCACCCCCAACCGATCTTGGTGAAGAACACCGCGAAGAAGGCGTCGAGCACGATCACCGCGAAGATCGCCGAGACCACCGCCATGGTCGTGCGGCGGCCGACTTCCTCGGAATTCCCGCGCACCTGCATCCCGTGATAGCATCCGGCAAGGGCGACGATCAGGCCGAACACCGGGGCCTTGATAAGGCCCACCCACAGATCGTGCGTGGGCACCACCTCCTGGATCCGCAGCAGGAAGGTGAAGAACGGAATGCGCAGCGCGAACTGCCCGACCACCGCCCCGCCGATGATCGCCATCAGCGCGGCGAAGAAGCCCAGCAGGATCATCATGAAGGTCGCCGCAAGGATGCGCGGGATCACCAGCACCTCGATCGGCGAGATGCCGATGGTGCGCATCGCGTCGATCTCCTCGGTCAGCTTCATCGTGCCGAGTTGCGCGGCAAAGGCGCTGCCGGAACGCCCGGCGACCATGATCGCGGTCATCAGCACGCCAAGCTCGCGCAGGGTGATGCGCCCGACGAGGTTCACCGTCAGCGCCTCGGCACCGAATTGTTCGAGCTGCACCGCGCCCTGCTGGGCGATGACGATGCCGATCAGGAAGCTCATCAGCCCGATGATCGGCAGGGCCGAGACGCCGACCAGCTCCATCTGGCGCACCAGCGCGCGGATCGGAAAGCGGGTCGGGTGGCGCAGCAGGCTGGCGATGCCGATCAGGATCTGCCCGAAGAAGCCGACCACGCCGGCGATGCCGCCCTGCGCGCCGACCACCTTCTCACCCACCGCCAGCGGCACGCGCTCCCACATCGGCAGGCGGTGGGCATCGGTGTCGCCGCCCGCGTCGATGTCGCGCATCGCCGCCAACAGGCGCTGGGCTGCGGGACTGGCACCGGTGATCTCGCTGCCATGCGCGCGCGCGAAGCGGCACACCACCCAGGCGCCGACGGTGTCGATCTCGTCCACCCCCGCCAGATCGACGCTGCCGACCGGGCCGGTGATGCGCCTGAGGTCGCGTTCGAGCGGGCCGATCTCGGACAGGATGAGTTGCCCCGACAGCACCAGCCGGGTGCCATGTGCGCCTGCTTCCTCCAGCGAATGTTGCGCGGCGCTCTGCATCGGCCCGAGGCTATGGGGCGATTTTTCCCGCCTCGCAAGGCTCTCGCGGCAAAGCGCCGGTGCCTTGCATCATTGCATCGCAACATGGGTGCTGGCATGGCGCGCTCCATCATGAGCGAGACTTTGCCCACCACCTTCGATCCCGCCGCCATCGAGGCGCGCTGGTATCAGCATTGGGAAGCCAACGGCTGCTTCCGGCCCGCGCGCCCGGGCGCGGAAGCCTTTACCATCGTCAACCCGCCGCCGAACGTGACCGGCTCGCTCCACATCGGCCATGCGCTCGACAACACGTTGCAGGACGTGGTGATCCGCTATGAACGCCTGCGCGGCAAGGATGCGCTGTGGGTGGTCGGCACCGATCATGCAGGGATCGCCACGCAGATGGTGGTCGAACGCCAGATGGAAGCTCGGGCCGACAAGCGCACCAATTACAGCCGCGAGGATTTCGTGGCGAAAGTGTGGGAGTGGAAGGCGGAAAGCGGCGGCACCATCACCCACCAGCTGCGCCGCCTGGGCTGTTCGATGGATTGGAGCCGCGAACAGTTCACCATGGACCCGCACTTCACCCGCGCGGTGGTGAAGACCTTCGTCGATCTCTACAATGATGGCCTCATCTACCGCGACAAGCGGCTGGTGAACTGGGATCCCAAGCTGAAGACGGCGATTTCCGACTTGGAGGTCGAGACGCGCGAGGTTCAGGGCCATTTCTGGCGCTTCCGCTATCCTCTGGCAGATGGCGTGCGCACCGCTGAAGGGGCCGATCATCTGATCGTGGCGACCACCCGCCCGGAAACCATGCTGGCCGACATGGCGGTGGCGGTGAACCCAGCGGACGAACGCTATGCCAGCGTTGTGGGCAGGCACATCGTGCTGCCGATTACCGGGCGGCGCATTCCGATCATCGCCGACGACCATGCCGATCCGGCGCTGGGGAGCGGCTGCGTCAAGATCACGCCGGGCCATGACTTCAACGACTTCGAGGTGGGCAGGCGGGCCGGGATGGCGGCGGGCGACATGCTCAGCATGTTCGATGCCGACGCGGCGGTGTGTCAGGTGGCCGACGGGCTTATCCCCGACGCCTTCCTCGGCCTCGACCGGTTCGACGCGCGCAAGGCGGTGGTCGAGCGGATGAAGGCGGAAGGCTTTCTCGTCCCGCATGTGACGAGGGACAAGGAAGGCAATGAGGTCGAACACGACGCCGAACCGCGCGTGATCCAGACCCCCTTCGGCGACCGCGGCGGCGTGGTGATCGAACCGTGGCTGACCGACCAGTGGTATGTGAACGCGGCGGAACTGGCGAAGCAGCCGATCGAAGCGGTGCGCTCGGGCGACATCCAGATCGTGCCCAAGACGTGGGAAAAAACCTTCTTCAACTGGATGGAGAACATCCAGCCGTGGTGCGTCTCGCGCCAGCTGTGGTGGGGGCATCGCATCCCGGCGTGGTTTGCCGATGATGGACGCTGCTTCGTCGCCGAAACCGCCGAGGCCGCGCAGGCGCTAGCCGGTGAGGGCGTCACCCTTCGCCAAGACGAGGACGTGCTCGACACGTGGTTTTCCTCGGCCCTTTGGCCCTTCGCCACGCTGGGGTGGCCGGAGGGCGATACGCCGCTCCTGCAAAAACACTTCCCCAACTCGCTCCTCATCTCCGGCTTCGATATCCTGTTCTTCTGGGATGCGCGGATGATGATGATGGGTTTCTACAACATGGGGCAGAAGCCCTGGGACAGGCTCTATCTCCACGGCCTCGTGCGCGCGGCGGACGGGGCGAAGATGTCGAAGTCCAAGGGCAATGTCGTCGATCCGCTCGGCCTGATCGACCAGTATGGCGCGGACGCTCTCAGGTTCTTCATGGCGGCGATGGAAAGCCAGGGCCGCGACATCAAGATGGATGAAAAGCGGGTCGAGGGATACCGCAACTTCGCCACCAAGCTGTGGAACGCCGCCCGCTTCTGCCAGTCGAACGGGATCGGCGCGTCGGACACGATCAAGGCCCCGCCTGCCCGCCTCGCCGCCAACCAGTGGATCATCGGCGAGGTGCAGGCCTGCGTCACCGAGATCGAAAAGGCGATGGCCGACCTGCGCTTCGACGCGGCGGCCAACGCGATCTACCAGTTCACGTGGAGCAAGTTCTGCGACTGGTATCTCGAGCTGGTGAAACCGGTGCTTTCCCAAAACCCCTCTCCCTTTGCGGGAGAGGGTGGCGCGCACAGCGCGTCGGGAGAGGGGGCAGCGGCGCAGGCTGCCGCTGACGCGTCAGACCCCCCCCCCAACC
>Ga0208370_100174_pt1 | contig 20559 bp, 18 predicted proteins | sample Subbio12Jun_QV11_FD_184822 | JGI IMG/M metagenome (GOLD analysis project Ga0208370, IMG submission 184822) | Serpentinite rock and fluid subsurface biosphere microbial communities from McLaughlin Reserve, California, USA -CR12Jun_QV11 (SPAdes) | ecosystem: Environmental > Terrestrial > Deep...
TATCGAGCCGCGCCTTGGCGGCCTTGTCCATCTCGGTGCCCAGCGGCAGGATGTGGAACAGCGCGTCGAACAGTGCATTGCACACCTCCTGCACCAAGTAGGTCGCGCCCGAATAGCCCATGAAGGGCGTGCCGGTGTGGCGGCGGATCGCAGCACCGGGGAAGCTTGCCGGGATATAGACGCCGCGTGCGCCGCATTCGGCCATGTACATCCGTTCGTTGTAGCTGCCGAACACCACCAGCGGCGGATTGGCCCGGATCGCGGCGCGCACGTCCTCGTTCTTGGGCTTCACGCCCGCACAGCGCGAGAAGGCGAAGGCGCAGGGCAGGCCCATGTCATCCTCGAGGAAGTGGCGGATGCCCCGCGCGTAGGTTTCGTTGGCGACGATGCCGAAGCTCGCGGTGCCGAAGAAATCCTGCGTGACCGAGCGCCACAGGTCCCACAGCGGCTTGATCGTGGTGTGCTTCTCGCGCTCGATGAAGGGTTCGGGATCGAGGCCAAGCTCGGCGGCGAGCGCGCGCAGGAACTTGGTGGTCTGGCTGAGGCCGACGGGGGCCTGGAAATAGGGCCGCTCGAGCGTTTCGCACAGGTTGCGACCGAACTCGCGATACATGCAGACGTTGGCGTCGGCGCTCGCCAGCTTGGCCATGTCGGCAAGGTGCGTGCCGAGCGGGAAGACCACGCCGACTTCCGCGCCGATGCCTTCGACCAGACGCCGGATCTCGGCAAGGTCGCTCGGCATGTTGAACATGCCGTAGCTCGGCCCGATGATGTTGACGATGGGCTTCTCGCCCTCGCGCCGTTCACGCCGCGCGGGCATTTTCTTGGGCCCGAATTCGGTCCACAGCCACGTCAGCGCACGGTCGGCCGATTGCCACTGATCCTCGTCAATGGTGCGCGGCAGGAAGCGCTTGATGTTGGTGCCCTCGGGCGTGACGCCGCCGCCGATCATCTCGGCGATCGAGCCGGTCACGACCACGCAGGGCAGTTCTGGATCGAGGGTTTTCCACGCACGTTTCATCGCGCCTTCGGTGCCGGTCTTGCCGAGCTCCTCTTCGCCCAGGCCGGTGACGACGATGGGGAGTTCATGCGGGGGGAGCGCGTCGGTATAGTGCAGCACGGATGTGACGGGCAGGTTCTCGCAGCCCACAGGGCCGTCAATGATGACCTGCAGGCCCTTGACCGCGGTGAACACGTAGGTCGCGCCCCAATAGCCGCCAGCGCGATCATGATCGAGCACGAGGGTCATGTCCCCACCGCCTCGGACGCCTTGCGCGCCGCTTCGTTCAGGGCCGCATATTTCTTGCGGAACTTGGGACGGTCGACGGGCACATCTTCCCACACGCCCGCCGCGTGCTCGGTGCCGACGCCTTCGAAGAAATCGCGCATGGCATCAAAGCGCGCCTTGTTGCCCATTGCCGCGTTGATGACGGTGGCAAGGCTCCCCGCACCGGCCGGGCCCATCAGGGGCCGCGCGGAGATGAGGTTGGTGAAATAGAGCGCCGGGATGGCCTTCGCCTTGGCGTGCTGGACCACCGGGGTGGTGCCGATGGCGAGATCGGGGCGGTGTTCCTCGACCGCGGCGATATCCTGTTCGAGGCTGGCGCGGAACTGCACTTGCACACCGCGCGCTTCGAGCCATTCGCGGTCGGCATCGGACCACTTCGTCCTCGGGCAGGCCGAGCCGACATAGCGCACATCCGCGCCGCTTTCGACCAAGAGGCGGGCGACAAGCAGCTCCGAGCCCTCATAGCCCGAAACGGTGATCCGGCCCGTGATCGGCATGGCGGCAAGCGCGCCCTTGCAGGCGGCGACCATCGCGTTCTTTACGCCGTCGACCTTGGCCTGCGGCAGGCCAAGCGTATCGCCCAGCGATTGCAGCCAGGCGGCGGTGCCATCCGCGCCCACGGGGGCGGAGCCCACCACCGGGCGCCCGGCGGCTTCAAACTCGCGGATGCTGGCGGTGTAGAAGGGGTGGATCGCGGCCACGACCGCGCAATCGAGCGCGGCATAAAGCTCGCGCCATTCGCGCGTCGGCACCACCGGGCCAGCGGCAAGGCCGAGGGGTTCGAGCAGCTGCCCGATCACCACCGGATCGGCCGGGAACATCTCGCCCAGCAGCGCCACGCTTGGCCGGTCTGCCCGTTCGCGCGGGGCGGCGACGGGGCCTGCCATCACTTCCTCGCGCGCATAGGCGAGCATCGCGCCCGCGAGCACGTCCTTCGCCTCGGCATGAGTGGGGATGCCGAAGCCGGGCACGTCGATGCCGATGATCCGCACGCCGTTGATCTGCTTTTTCAAGAGCCGCAGCGGCACGCCGCTTGCGGTCGGCACGCACAGGTTGGTGACCACGATCGCATCGTAGAGCGCCGGATCGGCCATGCCTTCGACCGCTTCCTTGATGTCCTCGAACAGCTTGCCGGTTACGAGCGTTTCCGATGAGAAGGGCACATAGCCCACCGTCCGCCGCGCGCCGTAGAAGTGCGAGGTGAAGGTCAGGCCATAGACGCAGCAGGCCGAGCCTGAGAGCACGGTCGCGGTGCGCCGCATTCTCAGGCCCACCCGGAGTGACCCGAACGCGGGGCACATGGATTGGGGTTGGTCATGGGGGCCGACGGGATAGTCGGCAGCGTATTGGTCGAGGATGTCGCTCTTGCCCGCCGCGCGCGCAGCTTCGCGCATGGTGTCCTTCGAGGCGCAGCCGCCCGCGTCGGCACCGGGATCGAGAGCGATCCGGTCGTGGGTGCGTTCCGCGTCAAAGGCGCTGTGATCGCTCATGCTTCGTCGTAGATCACTTCGAGGCTGGGGCGCGTTTCGAACACCCCGCCGCGCATGTCGGCCTGGGTGGCGGGAACGAGTTCGACATTGCCGCCGACAACATCGGCGCTGAACAGGCCCAGAAGGCCGTCCTGATCGAGCGGGGCGGGGCGCAGCGGCGGGGCGCTGGCGACATTTTCTGCCAGCTCCTCGAAGAGGCTGCCCCATTCGCCGCCGGGAAAGCCGATGATCTGATAGTTCGCGCTCTTGCGGCGGATGTCCTCGTTGGCGGGGATCGCGGTCAGCACTGGGATGCCCACGGCCTTCGCGAAGGCGTGCGCTTCGCCGGTGCCATCGTCCTTGTTGACGATCATGCCCGCGACGCCGACGTTGCCGCCCATCTTGCGGAAATATTCGACCGCCTGGCACACATTGTTGGCGACATAGAGCGATTGCAGATCGTTCGATCCGACCACGATCACCTTCTGGCACATGTCGCGCGCGATCGGCAGGCCGAAGCCGCCGCACACCACGTCGCCCAGAAAGTCGAGCAACACGTAATCGAAGCCCCAGTCGTGGAAGCCGAGCTTCTCGAGCGTCTCGAAGCCGTGGATGATCCCGCGCCCGCCGCAGCCGCGGCCGACCTCGGGCCCGCCGAGCTCCATCGCGAAGACGCCGTCGCGCTGGAAGCACACATCCTCGATGCGCACTTCCTCGCCCGCGAGCTTCTTCTTCGAGGAGGTCTCGATGATCGACGGGGTGGCCTTGCCGCCGAACAGCAGGCTGGTGGTGTCGGACTTGGGATCGCAGCCGATCAGCAGCACGCGCTTGCCCTGCTGCGCCATCATGTAGCTGAGATTGGCGAGCGCGAAGCTCTTGCCGCTGCCGCCCTTGCCATAAATGGCGATGATCTGCGTTTCCTTGGTCACCTCGCCGGTGTGGACCGGATCGGGCTCGTGGCCCGCTTCATCGCGCAAGAGCGCCGTCTGGGTGTCGAGCACGGACATCAGCATTCGCTCCAATCGAGAACCATCTTGAGGCAGTCAGGGTCGGTGAAGGCCTGCGGATAGGCTGCAAGCGCCTCGCTGGCGGGGGCGCGGTTGGTGATCAGGCCTTCAAGATCGAGCCTGCCGCATTCGATCAGCGAGCGGGTTTCGGCGAGGTCGCCGGGCTGCCATTCGGCGGCAACGCGGAAATGCGCCTCGCGCATGAAGGCAGCCGGGAAGGCGAAACTCACCCTTTCGGAATAGAAGCCCGCAAGCACGATCTCGCCGCCCTTGGCGAGGCGCATGACGAGATCGTCGATCAGCCCGGCATCGCCGCTGGCATCGTAAATTGCATGGTAATCGCGCCGCGCGTCGGCGGCAGGGTCGATGACGGTGTAGCCGACCGCGCCGTGGCGGCGGGCGGGGTTCGTTTCCCACACGGTCGGGGCCGCGCCGCCCAGCGCCAGTGTCAGCCGGGCGAGCAGCCGACCCAGCACGCCGTGGCCGATGATGAGATCGGGCAGCGCCTCGCGCCGGGCGAAGCCGCCCTTGATCGCGTGTAGTGCCGTCGCCGCGAGGGCACAGAGCACCCCGGCTTCGCCCAGGTGCTCGGGGATCGGCAACGCCCGCGCCGACGGCACTATCACACGGCGCGCGGTTCCCCCGAAGAGGCCGCGCGCATCCCGGTAGCAATTGGCCCCGGGCACGAACACCCAGTCGCCCATCCGGGCACGGGCATCCGGCCCGGTCTCGACGATGCGGCCGACCGATTCGTACCCTGGCACCAGCGGATAGCCGAGGCCCGGGAAGGGCGGCATTCGACCGGTGAAGAGGAGCTTCTCGGTGCCGGTGCTGATGCCGCTCCAGGCGATCTCGACGAGAACGTCCGAGGCCTCCACCGGCTTCATTTCGAGCGACCGCAGCGCGAGGCGCTCCGGTTCTTCGAGAATGACAGCCAGCGTGTTCATGTCCTCGGTCCTCCGTGAGGGGTTAATTCGAGGCGCGAACGCCGAGTCGAAAACCCCGCAGCTACGTTCTCCCGACTGTGTGCTACGCCTTACGCTACGCACTGTCAAACAACTTGGACAAAATTTGCTCAGGCAGTCGCAAGGATCACGCTTGCGTTGACCGGTTGCGCTGTCGCGACGAGGCGAGCGCGGCTGAATCCGGCTCGGCGGCACATTGCGATGATTTCGGCGGGGCTGCGCGGGCGTCCGGAGCCCATCGCCCACAGGTAGAGGCCGAAAAAGGCCTCGCCCATCGGTTCGGCGCCCGGAATGCGCGCCATCGGCTCGGCGATCAGTAGCCGCGCGCCGGGCAGGAGGCTTGCGCGGATATTGGCGAGCAGGCTCTGTGCAGGGGTATCGTCGTGATCGTGGAGGATCCGGATGAGCGACACCATATCGTAGCCTTGCGGTATGGAATCGCGAAAGAAATTCCCGGGATGCGCGGCGATGCGGTGTGCGCCGAGCGCCTCGCCCAGCATCGCGGTGCCGGTCGCGGTGACCTCGGGCAGATCGAACAGCCCCAGCTTCAACTGCGGCCAGGCCGCGCCGATATGTCCGAGGAACGCGCCGTGTCCGCCCCCCACATCGAGCAGCCGCTCGACTTTGCGGAACGACACCGACGCCAGCACCTCCTCGGCGACGAAGTGCTGCGAGGCAGCCATCAGCGCCGAGTATTCCGCCGTGTCCGCGCCCCGTTCGCTCGCGCCGTGGAGCGCCCCGGCATAGGTCCAGAAGCGGGAGAGTGCTGTCGGCGCGGCCCGGTCAGCGCGCAGCAGAGCGAGCGGATCGGCAAGATCGGCATAAAGCAGGCGGTGATGGCGCACCATCGCCTGAACGCCGGAATTGGTAGCGAAAACGGCCCCTTGTTCGCCCAGCATCCACTGGTCGGGCGCGGGTTCTTCCGACAGCATCAGCGGCCGCCCGGCGCGCAGCAGGGTGAGCGCCGCGCTGCCCGAAAGGTCCATCCTGGCGGCAACCTCGGCCACAGACAGCGGGCCGTCCGCCAGCACGCCGAACAACCCGCCTTCGACATAAGCGCGCAGGACCTGCGAATAGGCAAATCCCGCGAGCAGGTCGAATGCCCCGTTGGCGCGGCTCCGGGCGATCCGGCGGATGAGCGGCAGGCGGGCGGCCCAGTGCTGGAATCCGGCGCTCGAAAACAGGCGGTTGCGGCGGGCCACGTAACCGACCTTGAAGGCGGCCCAGCGGCTCAATGTCGGGGTGCTTCACGGGCCATATGTCTAAATGATTGGACAGATAGCCACGTAAGGTCAATGATAATCGGGTTGTTGACGGGAGCAAGGACAGGTGCACGCGCGAGTCGCCGTGATCGGAGCCGGGATAGGTGGCCTCACCAGCGCCGCCCTGCTCGCCGCGCGCGGTGCCGATGTCACCGTGCTCGAGAAGGAAGCCTGGGTCGGCGGAAAGGCGCGCCGGGTCGAGGTCGATGGTGCCGCGATCGACGGCGGGCCGACGGTTTTCACCTATCGCGCCGTGTTCGATGAGGTCTTTGCCGCCTGCGGCGCGCGGCTTGACGATCATGTCACCGCCCGCTGCGCCGAGGTGATCGCCCGCCATGCGTGGGACGACAGCGGTAGCCTTGATCTTTTCGCCGACCCTGAAGCCAGCGCCGCCGCCGTCGGCGCCTTCGCCGGGCCGGAGGCCGCGCGCGGCTATCGCGCCTTCACCGCCGAGGCAGCGCACATCTTCGGCGTGCTGGAGGAACCTTTCCTGCGCGGCGACAAGGCCTCGTCGCCGCTGTCGATGATGCGGCGGATCGGTCCGTGGCGGATCGGCGATGCGTTGGCGATGCGCCCCTTCGACGGGATGTGGACAGCGCTCGGCGAGCACTTTGCCGACCCGCGCCTGCGACAATTGTTCGGGCGCTATGCGACCTATTGCGGCTCCTCGCCCTTTGCCGCGCCCGCAACGCTGATGTTGATCGCCCATGTCGAGGCACGCGGGGTTTGGCTCATCGAGGGCGGGATTCATGCGCTGGCAAAGGCGCTTGGGAGCCTCGCCGAGCGGCAGGGCGCACGGGTGCGGACCGGTGCGCCGGTGGCCGAGATCCTCACCGCGCAAGGCCGCACGAGCGGGGTGCGCCTGGCATCGGGCGAGGTGATCCCGGCCGACATCGTCATCTGCAACGGGGATCCCGGCGCGCTCGCCAGCGGGCACTTCGGCGATGCGGCCGCGCGCGCCGTGCCCGCGATCCCGCCCGCGAAGCGCTCGCTTTCGGCGCTGGTTTGGTATGCCCATGCCGTAACACGCGGCTTCGAGCTCACGCACCACAACGTCTTCTTCTCGCGCGACTACGCCCGCGAGTTCCGCGAGATCGCGGCGGGCGACACGCCGTCTGAGCCCACGGTCTATGTCTGTGCCATCGACCGTAGCGCGCATGTCGGCGCGCCCGCGCCGCAGGGCCGCGAGCGGCTCCAGATCATCGTCAACGCCCCCGCCGACGGAGACGTCCACACCTACACACCCGAGGAGAGAGAGCGATGCACACGGGCCATGATGGCCACGCTCAGGCGCTGCGGCCTGACGCTGGAGGACCCCTTCCCGCACCGGCTCATGACGCCAGAGGACTGGGAGCACCTCTTCCCGGCCACGGGCGGCGCCCTATATGGCAGAGCGTCGCACGGCTGGGCGGCCTCCTTCCAGCGGCAGGGGCCGAAGACCCGGCTCGCCGGTCTCTATTGCACGGGCGGCGCGACCCATCCGGCGGCTGGGGTGCCCATGGCAGCCTTGTCCGGGCAGCTGGCCGCGAAGGTGATCGCGAAGGACCTCGCTTCGATGAAGACATCCCGGCGGGCGGCTACTCCTGGTGGTATGTCGACGCGATCAGCGACAACGGGCAGCACGGGCTGACGATCATCGCCTTTCTGGGCAGCGTGTTCTCGCCCTACTACAAGAAGAGCGGGCGGGGCGATCCGCTCGACCATGCCTGCCTCAACGTCGCGCTCTACGGCCCGCAGCACCGCTGGGTGATGACCGAGCGCGGACGCAGCGCGGTGCGGCGCGATGCGGCGAATCTCGCCATCGGCCCCAGCACTATGCGCTGGGAGGGCGGGGCGCTGACGATCGACATCGTAGAAGGCGACACGCGGCTGTTCGTGCCGTGGCAGCGCCCCGTGCGCGGCACGGTGCGGGTCTGGCCCGAAATGCTCAACCGCGCCGCCTTCGCGCTCGACGGGGCGGAGAACCACATCTGGCACTGCCTTGCCCCCTGCGCGCGGATCGAGGTCGAGATGACCGCGCCGGCGCTCAGGTGGCAGGGCCGTGCCTATCTCGATCACAACCGCGGGGCCGAGCCGCTCGAGACCGGCTTCAACACCTGGCACTGGTCGCGCGCGCACCTCAGGCAAGGCGCGCTGGTGTGCTACGAAGGCGAGCGCGGCGACGGGTCGCTGTTCGCAAGCGCGCTGCGCTTCGACGCGGCAGGCGTGCCCGAGCCGGTCGACCTGCCGCCGATCGCGCAGCTTCCTGGCAGCAAGTGGGGCATCGCCCGCCGCACCCGTTCCGACATCGGCGTCGCCGAGGTGCGCCGGACATGGGAGGATACGCCCTTCTACGCCCGCTCCGAACTTGCCTCGCGTTTTGCCGGCGAGGAGGTGGTGGCGGTGCAGGAAAGCCTCGACATGCGCCGCTTCGCCTCGCCGCTGGTGCAGTTCATGCTGCCCTACCGGATGCCGCGCCGCGCATAGGCCCGGCCGTGCCGACATCGGCGCGGACGTCGTTCGCCTGTCTCGTAGTTAACCCGATGGTGAGGTTTCCGCGCGCATAGCGTGGCGCGGCTTCAACCCCTCATGCTCTGCCCCGCAAGGACCTCACGCTCAACGGCAGACCACTTGCGGGGAATGCCGGTTGTTTACGGGGCAGACGGGCATGAACGGACTGACAATCTCCAACGACACGTCGCGCTTCGAAGTCCCCGCCGTGCTGGACGCGGGCGGCAGGCTGACCGATGATTGCGCCCGGGAGGCCGTGACCCGGATCGACACCCACGGCTTCGTCATCCTCACCGATCTGCTCTCGGGCGAAGAGGCCGATGCCGCGCTTGACATGGTTCGGCAGACCGCCGACGACCCCGAGCGCAACCTGTGCACCTTCGCCAGCGAAACCGATAATCGCTACAAGCGCCGCGATTTCTGCTCGCTTCCTTCGACTGCATTTCTCAACAGCTTCGCCGGCACCCTGTGCCAGCGCCTCGAAGGCGTGATCTCGGAATATTGCCGTCCGTCCCACCGGCTGCTCGAAGCGGTCACCCTGACCAGCTATCTGGGATCATCGCACCAGTATTTCCATCGCGACCCGCCCAACGTGCTCAGTTTCTTTGCGGCGTTCGAGGATGTCTCCGAAGAACAGGGCGGTACGGTGTTCGTGCCGGGCACCCACAAGTTTGCCGGGGTCGAAAAAAGGCATGGCGGCTTGGGCCTCGAACTCATGGACTTGTTCATGATCTGGTCGAACATCCATGTCTTCCGGCACAATTTCAGGAAATTGTGGGATATGCGCAAGGGCCGGGGCGCGCCTCTGGCCCCCGGCGAGTTCCGCGACCGGGTGTTTTCGACCAAGTGGGACGAATACCAGCCCAATATCCTGCGCTTTCTGATGAACCGGAACACGCATCTGACCCTTAGCACCTTCGGTCCGCGCACCCTGATCGACCTCTATCGCCAACGCGCGGCCATCAGGGACAATTTCCACATCGTGCGCACTGCACCGCGCAAGGGGACGGTCATCGTGTTCCGCAGCGACGTGATCCATGCCGGACCGGACAACCGGTCGCCGCGTCCACGGCGTCTCTACGGCATGAGCATCTCACGCGACATCATAGATCCCGAGCATCTGTTCGACGGTTATTCCCCGCATCCGTCGCTGATCGCGCATCCCATGACCTTCGGCGACCTGTTGAACACCCCGCCCCTCGTGGTGCCTTCCAAGAATGTGTCCTCGCTGGAGCACTCGCCCGCCGAGTGAACGCGCCGCCATAACACCGTGGCTGCGCATTATACAGGCGGCGGGGTGCCATCCTTTTCGGTTGCCTCGCGCGCGGCCTTCTCGGCGCGGGTGCGCTTGAGCTTGCGGTCCATTGCGATCCACTGCCACGCGCCGAAGCCGATCGCGAGGCCGTAGAACAGCACGATCTCGATCCAGCCGAAATTGCCCATCGCGCCGCTCCCGCTCCTATCCGTGGCCCGCGAGAAAGACCGCGATCCTGGCTGCGGCCTCGCCGGGGGCTTCCTCGTGTGCCAAATGGCCGAGGCCGGGGAGAAGTTCCAGCTGCGCATCGGGCAGCCAGCCGGCGGCATCGCGCGCCCATTCGGGCGGGATCGCGGGGTCGTTCGCGCCATGGAGCAGCAGCACCGGGTTCGCCACCTCGCCCATGCGTTCGCGCAGGCGCGGCAGGTCCCAGTTCGCCATCATTGCCAGCGCGCCCCCCGCGTGGCCGGGGTGCTTGAGCAGCGTGCGGTAGCAGGCCAGCCCCGCCGGATCGATCCGCGAGCGGGTGGAGCGCCACAGGAACCGTCCCGCGCCGCCGGTAAGGTCGACGGTTCCTGCGAAGATGCGCGGCACCAGCGGGTTGATGAACAGCGCCTTGGCGAAGGCAGGGAAGATCTGCGCGAAAGGGCCGGGGAAAGGCCGCAGCGCCGCGCTGAGGCCGATGATCGGCCCCCTGTAGCCGTGATCGAGTCCGAGCTGGAGCGCGATCGCCGTGCCAGCAGAATGGCCCACGATCCCCTCGGGTGCGAGTGCCAGCGCATCGAGCAGCCTTGCGACCTCGCGCGCCATCGCGGGCAGGCTCATGGCATAGGCGTCATGGCCGGTGGTGAAGGCATGGCGGGGAAGATCGGGGGCGATCACGCTATATGACTGCGCCAGCAGCGGCATCAGCCCGCGCCACGAATGGACCGAAGCGCCCGTGCCGTGGAGCAGCAGCAGCGGCGGGCCGGACCCCATGCGCTGCACGTGCCAGCGGCTGCGACCGACCTCCACGAAGGTGCTGGCCTCGCGGTGCGGCCAGATCAGGCCCTCGGCGTTCCAGTCGAGGGCGCTCATGCGGCCTTGCCGAGCGGCTGGACGGCGTTGATCGCGGCCGAAAGCATCCGCGCGTCTGCCCGCGGCAGGGCAAGAAAGCGCCCGCCAAGCACCTTCGCGAGGGCCGCGCCCTCGGGACCGGGCCGGGCGGAGATATCGACCACCAGCGCCTCGATCCCGCGCGCCGCGATGGCCTTGGCGGCGGTTTCGGCGTCGGCGGCGGCCTGCGCCCTGCCGGGCGAGCCGTCGGCCGCGATATTGGCGCGCCCGTCGGTCAGGATCACCAGCGCGGCGCTGCGTCCGCGCGCGATCACGGCCTCGGCCACCTCGCGCGCGGCATTGAGGCCGAGGGCAAGCGGCGTGCCCCCGCCGCCGGGCAGTTCGGCAAGGGTGCGCCGGGCGCGGGTGAGCGAGCGGGTGGGGGGCAGCAGCAGTTCGGCCCCTGTGCCCCGGAAGGCGACCAGCGCGACTTCCGAGCGGGTGACATAGGCCTGCGCCAGCATCAGCTCGACCGCACCCTTGGCCTCGGCGAGCCGAGCCGCCGCCGCCGAGCCACTGGCGTCGACGGCGAAGATCGTGACGCGCGCGGCGCGTTCCTCGAAGCGGCGGATGCGCAGGTCTTCCTTGCGCATGATGATCGGGCCAGCGGATGGGCTGGCGGCGTTTGCGCCGTTTTCGCAGCGTCTGACCGCCTGCCACGGCACGGCGGCGCGCAGGGAATCGATCAGCGCCAGCTTCGCCCCGCCGCGCGGCATCCCGGCCCGCGCGCCGAGCGGCTTGCCACGCGTTGCCGCCTTGCGCTTCTGACCGGTCCCGCTGGAGGACGCGCGGCGCGGGGCCTTCCCTTGCGCGAGGCTTTCGAGCAGCCCGGGCGGGATCGCTGCCTTCGCGGCGGCGACGAGGATCTCGGAGAGGTCGGGCTCGGGCTGCTGGCGGTCGCTGTCAGATTGCTCCTCGGGCGACATTTCCGGGGGCGAGGGCGGGGGCTCCTCGGGCGGGGCTTCGGAAGGCTCCTGCGGGGGGAGACGGGTCGCGCGCGGGGCGAGGACGAGGCGAACGGCACCGGCGAGGTCGGCCTTGTCCACCGTCTTGCGTCCTGCGAGCGCCGCGAGGCCGCGCGCGGCCTCGGCGGTGAAGGCGAGGGCGCGCAAGCTCTCGACCCCCAGCACCTCGGCGGTTGCCGCCAACGCCCTGAGGTCGGCATCCTCGAGCTGCCCCACCGCCACAAGGCTTCCGCCGCAGGGGGCGAGCGTGACCCCCTGCCAGCGGCGCGAGGCGGCGAGGTCGCAGGAAAAGGCGAGGCGTTCGGCGAGGCTTGCCGGGGGCGCCTCGTCGGGCGCGGCGGCATCGTCAAGCAGCACCAGCGCGGTCCCGCCTTCGTCGAGCGCCTGCGCGAGCCGACCGGCGACGCCCCGGTCCATCCGCTCGGCCATCCCGGCGATGAGCGCCCCGCCGCGCGCCTCTTCGATAAGGCCGATACGGGGGACCGGCTTTCCGGCCGAAAGACTGGCGGCCAAATCGATGCCTCCCAGGAGCCGTTCGTCGTCGACATGGCCGGGGAGGCGACGCAGCGGCACGGCCTCGGTGATCGCAGCCACCAGCGCCTCGCGGGTCGGCCCAGGGCCGCGCAGGACAAGGCCCTTGAATGTGGCGGGGGCCAGGACAAAGAGCCGCGCGGCCAGCACCGCGTCTTCCAGCGGGTCAGCGGCGGCGGCTTCGACCGGCATCATCCGAACAGCTCGGCGATCGCCCGGGTGATGCGCACGGTGGAGCCGGTCTCGTCGAGCACGTCGCGGCGCAGTCGGTGGCGCAGCGCCGAAGGCGCGATAGCGATCAGGTGCTTGCGGGTGATCTTCTTCGCGCCCTCGAGCGCCGCCAGCGCGCGGGCGGCGCGCATCAGGGTGAGTTCGCCGCGCAGGCCATCGGCACCGACTGCGAGGCACAGGTGCGCCGCATCGCGCAGCATCTCCTCGTCCGGCACGAGCTTGGGCAGGCGCGCCTTGCCGCGTGCGACGCGCCGCAGGATCGCCTCGTCCTCGCCCGCCCAGCGCGCAGCGAAGCCTTCCGGGTCCGCCTCGTTTTCGGCGACCCGCTTCATGATCGCGATGCGGGTGTCGATGTCCTTGGGAGTGCGCACTTCGACCGACAGCCCGAAACGGTCGAGCAGCTGCGGACGCAGCTCGCCCTCTTCCGGGTTGCCGCTGCCGATGAGGACGAATTTGGCCGGATGGCGCACCGACAGCCCTTCGCGCTCGACCACGTTCTCGCCCGAGGCCGCGACATCGAGCAGCAGATCGACGAGATGATCTTCTAGCAAATTGATCTCGTCGATATAAAGAAAGCCCCGGTGCGCTTTCGCCAGCAGCCCCGGCTCGAACGCCTTTTCGCCCGAGCGCAGCGCGCGTTCGAGATCGAGGCTGCCCAGCACCCTGTCCTCGGTCGCGCCGAGCGGCATATCGACGAAGGGCACGGGACGCTTGATCATCTTGCCGCGCCCGCACACATCGGGATAACGCGCCTGATCGTCCTTCGAGCAACCATAGGGGCAGCCCCCGGCCGCCATGATCGGTGGCAGCAGCCCGGCGAGCGCGCGCGCGGCGGTGCTTTTGCCCGTGCCGCGGTCGCCGAACACCATTACCCCGCCGATGCTCGGATCCACCGCTGCGATCAGCAGCGCCTGTTTCATCTCGTCCTGACCGACGATCGCGGAGAAGGGGAAGCGTGCCATGTGCTTCACCTTGTGAACCTTCGCGAAGGTTCGGACAAGTGCGGTGACAAGCTGGCTGGACAGTTTTTGGCTAACGCTTCCCCAAGCGGTTCAGGAAAAGCACCGGCAACAGCCCCGCCGCCAGCAGGATCAGCGCCGGGATCGCGGCCTCGACCAGCCGCTCGTCGCTCGCGAGGCGGTAGGTGCGGGTGGCCAGGGTTTCGAGGTTGAAGGGGCGCAGGATCAGCGTGGCCGGAAGCTCGCGCAGGGTGTCGATGAACACCAGCGCGCCAGCGCCTGCCAGGCTGGGGGCGAGCAGCGGGGCATAGATGCGCGCCAGCACCCGGGAAGGAGCGGCACCAAGGCTCCTTGCTGCGGCATCGAGGCTAGAGGGGATACGCGCCAGGCCGCTAGCGACGGTGTTGTAGGCGACCGTCAGGAACCGCACCGACAGGGCATAGACCAGCACCGCGCTCGTCCCCGTCAGCAGCAGTCCGCCGCCCCAGCCGAAGCTGTCGCGCGCAAACCGGGTGAGGGCCACGTCGAGCCCCCCCAGCGGCGCGAGCAGCCCAACCGCAAGCAGCGCGCCGGGCAGGGCATAGCCCAGCGTCGCCAGCCGGATCGCTCCTGCCGCCGCGCGCGAGGCCGAGCGCGCGCGGGCGAAGGCGAGCAGCAGGGCGCAGGCGAGGCACAGCAGCGCGGTGGCGAGGCCCAGCCACAGGCTCCCGCGCAGATAGGTCGTAAGCTCTCCGGCAGCGGCACGCGCGGTCTCGCTCGTGGCGAGGCCGGTGAGCCAGGCGGCGGGCAGGAGGAAGCCGAGCAGCACCGGCAGGGCGCAGGCAGCAAGTGCAAGCCCCTTGCCGAGCGGCGAGAGCGCGACCAGCGGCTCCGCATCCTCGCCCCGCGCGGCGAGGCCGTCGCGGCTGTCGCTGCGCCCGCGCCGGGTGCGGGCCTCCCATGCGACCAGCGCGATCACGAACAGCAGCATCACTGCCGCGAGCATCAGCGCCGCCGCCTTGTCGCCCATCGCCAGCCAGCTCCTGAAAATGCCGGTCGAGAAGGTGGGGACGGCGAAATACTCGGCCACGCCGAAGTCTGCCAGCACCTCCATCAGCACCAGCGCGAGGCCGCCTGCGATGGCGGGGCGCGCAGCGGGCAGGGCGACGCTCCAGAAGGCGCGCTGGGGGCCTGCGCCGAGGCTACGGGCGGCGCTGAACTGGGCACGGCTTTGGGTGGCGAAGGCGGTGCGCGCCAGCAGGTAGACATAGGGGTATAGGACGAAGCCCAGCACCAGCGCCCCGCCGCCCAGCGAGCGGATCTCGGGGAAGGTATAGTCTTCCGCCCCCCAGCCTGTCGCCGCGCGCAGTGCGCTCTGCACCGGCCCGGCGTAATCGAGGATATCGGCATAGACATAGGCGGCGAGATAGGCGGGCAAGGCCAGCGGCAGGACCAGCGCCCAGCCGAGCATACGCCGCCCCGGAAAGCGCGTCGCGGCGATCAGCCAGGCACAGCCCGTTCCGGTCACGGCCGCAATCCCTCCCGCAAGCAGCATCAGCAGGGCGGTGTTGGCAACATAGGTCGGCAGGACCGTGGCGGCGAGATTGCCCAGCGCCTCGCCCGATCCCGCGCCGCCGCCCGCCATCGCCGTCCACAGCACCGCAGCGATCGGCAGGCCGGCGAGCGCGGCGATTGCCAGGGCGGTGAGCGTCCAGCCGGTCCCGTCCGCAGCCCTGCTTGCGGAGTCGGGCGCAATTTGCCTAAGGCGGCTCACCTTGTTTCGTGCGGAAAGCGCCATTGAGCCTCGAATTTCGCCATATTGCCCATGCCTACGGTGGAGTGCGGGCGCTGGAGGACATCTCCTTCACCGCTCCGACGGGAGAGATCACGTGCCTGCTTGGCGCGTCGGGTTGCGGGAAGTCAACGCTTTTGGGCCTCGCGGCGGGCCTCCTGCGGGTGCAGCAAGGGGAGGTCGCGATTGACGGTGCGGTGCTGGCCGATGCGCGCCGCAGCCCCCCGCCCGAGGCGCGTCCCGTGGGCCTGGTGTTTCAGGAAGGCGCGCTGTTTCCGCACATGACGCTTCGCTCCAATGTTGCCTTCGGCCTGCCCCGAACGCGGACGGACGAGGCTGACGCGTGGCTGGCGCGGGTGGGCCTTGCCGGCATGGGCGCGCGTTATCCGCACGAGCTGTCGGGCGGTCAGCAGCAGCGTGCCGCGCTCGCCCGGGCCATGGCGCCAGGGCCGCAGGTGCTGCTGATGGACGAGCCCTTCGCCAGCGTCGACATCGTGCTCCGCCGCGCCTTGCGGCGCGAATGCCGCATCCTGCTGCGCGAGGCGGGAACCACGGTGGTGCTGGTCACCCATGACCCGGCCGAGGCGCTCGACATTGCCGACCGGATCGCGGTGATGGAAGGCGGAAGGATCGTGCAGTTCGGCACCCCGCCCGAGCTGCACGAGGCCCCCGCCACCGCCGCTGTCGGAGCGATCTTCGGAGGCGCGCAGGTGGTCGCGGGGAGACGCATTGACGAGGGGCTCGACACGCCCTTCGGTCTCTGGCCGCTCGCGAGCCTCGTGGGCGAGGTGCCCGGCGAAGGCGCGCTCGATCTGCTGGTGCAGGCCGACCGGCTGGTGCCTGTTGCCGATGTGCGCGGCTGCCGCGTGCGCGACGTCCACCCCATCGGCGCGCGGTCAAGGGTGCTGATCGAGGGTGCTGATGGCGCTCCCGTCACGGTCGAGACCTCGCTGCCGGTCGATCCGGGCAAAGCTTACAGCGTGATGCCCGATCCCGCGAGCGTGCGCGCATTCCCGCAGACCGTTACACAGAATCGGGCCTTGCGCAGCGCAGGATAATATTGCAATTCATTCGCAACAATTCTTATGAAGGCCTCTCTGCTATGAAACCATTCTTCCTCGCCGCTCTTGTCAGCATCAGCTTCGGCACGCTCACCGCCTGCGCCGGCGAGGGCACAGACGGGGATGCGGGGGAGGCTGTGCCGATCACGGGCGAGGTCAACATCTATTCCTCGCGCCACTACGACACCGATCTGGCGCTCTATCAGGACTTCACCCGTGAAACCGGCATCAAGGTCAACCGGATCGAGGCCGATGCCGACGCGCTGATCGAGCGGATCGGGGCCGAGGGCGAGTTCAGTCCGGCGGACCTGCTGATCACCGTCGATGCCGGTCGGTTGTGGCGCGCCGAGGAGGCAGGCATCCTTGCCCCTGTCGATTCGAAGGTGCTCGCCGAACGCCTGCCCGCCAACCTGCGCCATCCGCAAGGCCTGTGGTTCGGCCTGTCGACCCGCGCGCGGATCATCATCTACGACAAGGCCAAGGGTGCGCCCGAGGGCCTCGCAGATTACGCCGATCTCGCCGATCCGAAGTTCAGGGGCGAGATCTGCATGAGATCGTCTTCGAACATCTACAACATCTCGCTGCTCTCCGGCATCATCTCCCACAAGGGCGCTGCTGCGGCAGAAGACTGGACGCGGGGCGTCGTCGCCAACTTCAAGCAGCCGCCGCAGGGTAACGACACCGCGATGATCGAGGCGGTCGCAGCCGGGCAGTGCCGCATATCCGTGGTCAACACGTACTACCTCGCACGCTATGCCGGGGGCGATGCCGAGGCGAAGGCGATCTTCGACAAGGTCGGGGTGATTTTCCCCGATCAGGCGGGCGCCGGAACCCACGTCAACGTCAGCGGCGCAGGGCTGGTCAAGACCGCGCCCAACCGTGAGAATGCGGTGAAGTTCCTCGAATACCTGACTTCGGCAAGCGCCCAGCGCTATTTCGCCGACGGCAACAACGAATACCCCGCCGCTATCGGCCTGAAGGCCAATTCGGCGGTGGAGCGGCTTGGCAGCTTCAAGGCGGACACGCTCAGCGTTGCCGACATCGGCAAGGGACAGGCCGAGGCGGTGCGGATCTTCGACCGGGCAGGGTGGAATTGAGCGCGGAGTTGATGTCGCACAATTCAAGGCCCGCTTTGAGCCCCTAACACGAAACTGTCTTGAAGGGGGCGCGCTTGTCGTCCATTTGCGCCCCCATTCCTGCTGCGGCATCCTCGCAGCACCGATCTGCACCCGAGGCCCGTCTTGAACCAGCCCATCATCAACCGCGACCAGTTCACCGAAAGCGCGGCCCTCTCCGTCGAGACGGTCACCGATGTCCACCACTGGTGCGACGGGCTGTTCAGCTTCAAGATCACCCGTCCGGCGAGCTTCCGGTTCCGTTCGGGCGAGTTCGTGATGATCGGGCTGCCCGGCGATAACGGCAAGCCGCTGCTGCGCGCCTATTCGGTCGCCTCGCCTTCCTATGCCGAGGAACTGGAGTTCCTGTCGATCAAGGTGCAGGACGGCCCGCTGACCTCGCGGCTCCAGCACATCAGGCAAGGTGATCCGATCTACCTCGGCAAGAAGCCGACCGGCACCCTCGTTACCGACGCGCTGCTGCCGGGCAAGCGATTGTTCATGCTCTCGACGGGCACCGGCCTTGCGCCGTTCATGAGCCTCGTGCGCGATCCCGAGGTTTATGGGATGTTCGAGGAAGTGATCGTCGTGCATTCCGTGCGCAACGTGAACGAGCTGGCCTACCGCGAGCTGCTCGAGAGCAAGCTCGAAGGCGACCCGCTGCTCGAGGACGAGGACCGCGCGCGGATGATCTACGTCCCCACCGTCACCCGCGAGCCCTTCCGCACGCAAGGCCGCATCCAGGCGCTGATCGACGATGGCCGCCTGTTCGAACAGTCCAAGGGCCCGCAGCGCTTCGTGCCCGAGGAAGACCGCGTGATGCTGTGCGGGAGCATGGCGATGATCAAGGACCACGCCGCTGACTTGGAACGCCGCGGCTTCGAGGAAGGCGCGAACAACAAGCCGGGGCAGTTCGTGATCGAACGGGCGTTTGTGGGGTGAGCTGACCCTAAATTCGCCTTAGACTCCCGCCATCCACAGATGCGCGGGGTTGATCTCAGGTCAGGCGCTTTTCAGAAAGGCGTCAGCCATGTAGTCAACGTTAGTGATTATAGCTCAGGCTTGCCAACAGCTTATTGAGTCGTCCGACATGGCTTCGGCCATTGTGGGCGGTTTAATCGGTGCATTAGCAGGCGGCATTCCAGCGTGGGCATTGGCGAAGCGGGAATCGATCGAGACACTCCGCAGAGATCGCGAAGAGCGTGTTGAACATCAAAAAGCTCTCGCATTTTCAGTCGTCGTCAAATTGCTGCATATAATCAACAGCACCGTTAGCCTAAGTAATCATGTAAAGTCATGCTTGGCACTTCGTGATGACCCTGAGCGTGCCCACATGGAACCATGGCAGGTTCTTATCCCGATGATTGGCCACACTGACGAAGGCTCTATCCGATTTACTCCGGATGAAATGGCTGTTTTTGCGGCCGCGAGCGAATATGATTTCATGCAAGATATGATGTTACTTGCAGTGCGCCATTCGTCGTCGCTAGCGACATTTCAAGAGTATTGCCAGATGCGCAATGAATTTCGCGCAATCGGGCCGAAGCCGCGAGACTTTGACGGTCAGATTGGCGGCGCTTGGCTTTCTCCTGAGGAGGTTGATAGCTACAAGCCCTATACAATTCCTATGAACAACGTTGTTGTTGGTCTTGAGGCAGGGTTGGTGTCGTTGCCCCTTAATTTCCGGACAGTTCCTCACTGGTTGATTGGGTGATGTATTCGCGCGGGGCGAGGTAGCCAAGTGCGCGATGCGGGTGGACGGTGTTGTAGTGGTGGAACCAGCTGGGCAGCTGGCTGATCACGGCTCTGGCGTTGGGCTTTTCCGCGACGCGGACGTAGTCTCGCTTCATGGTCCGCACGAACGCCTCGGCCATGCCGTTGGATTGCGGGCTTTCGATGGGTGTTGTGCGCGGCCTGAGGTTGATCTCGCGGGCGAAGCGGCGGGTCTCCCGGGCGGTGTAGCAGCTGCCATTATCGGTCAGCCATTCGATGGTAGAAGGCAGCCTGTTCACACGGCCGAAGCGGTGCTCGACGGTGGCGGTCATGAGATCGCGCACGTCCTCGGCGGATATGCCGGCAGTGGTGGCAACGAAGCCCATTGCCTCGCGATCGCAGCAGTCGAGGGAGAAGGCGACCCGCACCTTCTCGCCGTTGTCGCAGCCGATCTCGAAGCCGTCGGAGCACCAGCGGGTGTTGCGAGTATCGACCGCGACGCGCCCGTCGTGGCGGCGCTCGTCACCCTTGCCGCTATGGCGCTGGAGCAGCAGGCCATGCACCTTCATCACCCGGTAGACCCGCTTGGCATTGGGCGCAGATGGCCCGCCATTGCGTGCTTGCCGCCGCAGGAGTGCATGGATCCGGCGGTAGCCATAGGTCGGCAGATCGGCGATCAGGGCCTGGATACGCGAGACGAGCTCCTCCTCGGGCAGCGGAGGTCGGCCGCGGCGGCGTACAGCTGCCTTGCTTCTGGCTGACGAGAGATGCTGGCGGGAGACCCCCAGCGCGTTCGCCACCACGCTCACAGGTCGCCCTCCGGCAACGAGAGCGTGCGCAACGGCGTTTTTTTGGGACCTGCCACCCGCGAGATCGCCTCGCGCAGGATCTCGTTCTCCATGGTCTTCTTGCCGAGCATGCGCTGCAGCTCGCGCACCTGGTTCTCGAGCGCGCGATACTCGCTGGCCGGAACCACCTCGCCGCCGGCACGCGTAGCGGTCAGGGCGCCGCTTGCCGCCTGCCGGCGCCAGCCAAACAGCTGGTTCGGCGCTACCCCGTGCATGCGCGCCACACGCGACACGCTGTTGCCGGGCAGGAAGGTCTCTTCGACCATGCGGAGCTTCTCTTCCGGGGTCCAGCGCCTGCGGCGCTGAATCCCTCCGAGAACCTCCGCATGCACATAGCTCCTGGGATTACTGTCGGTCATATGCCTCACTCTTACATAAGTGTGAGGTCCTGTCCGGTCATTTTGGGGGCCGCTTCACTTCGATCTCGGTGGCCACCGGGCTCATTGGTAAGGTGGAGTTTCCAAGCTTCACACCAACCAAGGAGTTGATCCCGATGACCGAAGACAGACTACCGCTTGCCGAGCTTTTGGCGAA
>Ga0208370_100177_pt1 | contig 20494 bp, 33 predicted proteins | sample Subbio12Jun_QV11_FD_184822 | JGI IMG/M metagenome (GOLD analysis project Ga0208370, IMG submission 184822) | Serpentinite rock and fluid subsurface biosphere microbial communities from McLaughlin Reserve, California, USA -CR12Jun_QV11 (SPAdes) | ecosystem: Environmental > Terrestrial > Deep...
GCAGTTCTATTTCCGGACGACCGACGTGACCGGCTCGATCGAGCTGCCGGAGGGCGTGGAGATGGTGATGCCGGGCGACAACATCAAGATGGTGGTGACGCTGATCGCCCCGGTGGCGATGGACGAGGGCCTGCGCTTCGCGATCCGCGAGGGCGGCCGCACGGTCGGCGCCGGTGTGGTGGCCAAGATCATCAAGTAAGACCTGGTGGCATCTCCCCGCCTGGCCGAAGCCGGGCGGGGCACCAAGCGAAAAGAGGCCCACGGACGGGCTTCGTCTTCGCCGGACAGGGAAGCGTGGATGGTTAAGTCGCCGTTGTTGACGGCAGCTTGCCAGTCCCTCTATACTTTCCAGTCTCGGCAGAGCCAGCCCGGTTCTGTCGATGTTTTTTTGGGGTTCGTGCCGGACGCGCACGGCCCGTCGCTCTTTAACTCAGGAAACCGGCCATGGCGGACCAGAAAATCCGTATTCGCTTGAAGGCGTTCGATCACCGACTGATCGACCGTTCCGCGAGCGAGATCGTCGAGACGGCCAAGCGGACCGGCGCGCAGGTGCGCGGCCCGATCCCGCTGCCGACGAAGATCGAACGCTACACCGTCCTCGTCTCCCCGCACGTCGACAAGGACGCGCGCGACCAGTACGAGACCCGCACCCACAAGCGCGTCCTCGACATCGTTGGCCCCAACGACAAGACCGTGGACGCCCTGATGAAGCTCGAACTCGCCGCTGGCGTGGACGTGCAGATCAAGCTGGCCTGAGGTACGCGACCATGAAGCACAGCATCGGCATCGTCGGGCGCAAGGCAGGCATGAGCCGGATCTTCACCGCGGATGGCGCCTCCATCCCGGTGACCTTGATCGAAGCCACCCCGAATCGCATCACCCAGATCAAGACCGTCGAGACCGACGGCTACAGCGCCGTGCAGGTCACCGCCGGCGACAAGCGCGCTTCGCTGGTGAACAAGCCGGCCGGCGGCCACTTCGCCAAGGCGAAGGTCGCGCCGGGCCGCGGCCTCTGGGAGTTCCGCGTCGAGGCCAAGGACCTGGGTGCCTTCGAGGTCGGCGCCGAGATCAAGGCCGACGTCTTCGCGGTCGGCCAGAAGGTCGACGTGCAGGGCGTGACCAAGGGCAAGGGCTTCCAGGGCACGATCAAGCGCTGGAACTTCACCATGGGCGACGCCTCGCACGGCAACTCGCTCTCGCACCGCTCGCCGGGTTCGATCGGCCAGCGGCAGACGCCGGGCCGCGTGTTCCCGGGCAAGAAGATGTCGGGCCACATGGGCGCCGAGGTCCTCTCCGTCCAGAACCTCGAGGTCGTCAAGGTCGACGTCGAGCGCGGCCTCATCGCGATCCGCGGCGCCGTCCCCGGTGCGCCGGGTGGCGACGTGGTCGTCCGTCCGGCCAGCAAGGGTTAAGGAGTAGACGATGGAACTTTCCGTCATCAACGGCAAGGCGCTGTCGGTCAACGACGCCGTCTTCGGCCGTGAATTCAACCAGGACCTCGTGCACCAGGTCGTCGTTGCCTACCGCAACGCCGGCCGCGCCGGCACCAAGGCGCAGCTGACGCGCTCTGAAGTGCGCGGCACCACCAAGAAGTTCAAGAAGCAGAAGGGTGGCGGCGCCCGCCACGGCGACTACCGCGCCCCGATCTTCGTGGGCGGCGGCGTCACCTTCGCGGCCAAGCCGCGCAGCTTCGCGCAGAAGGTCAACAAGAAGATGTACCGCGGCGCCATCGCCGTGATCCTGTCCGAGCTCGCTCGGCAGGGTCGCCTGATGGTCGTCGAGGGCTTCGACGTCGACGCGCCGAAGACCCGTGGCCTCGTGGCCAAGCTTTCCGAGATGAAGGTGGGTGCCCGCACCCTGATCGTCTCCGAACAGGCCAGCGAGAACCTGTACTTGGCGGCGCGCAACATCCCCTACGTGGAAGTGCGCGACGTGCAGGGCCTGGACCCGGTGTCGCTGGTCGGCGCCGACTCGGTGGTCATCACCACCGAGGCCGTGAAGCTGATCGAGGAGTGGCTGGCATGATCAACGAAAGCCTGTTTGCGGTTCTCCGCGCGCCGAAGGTGTCGGAGAAGACCGCGCGCCTCGCCGAGAGCAACCAGTACGTGTTCGAGGTCGCCAAGACGGCGACCAAGGACGACGTCAAGGCGGCCGTCGAGCACCTGTTCAACGTCAAGGTGCTGGCGGTCAACGTCGCCAACATCAAGGGCAAGTCGAAGGCGTTCCGCCAGCGTGCGGGCCGTCGCTCCGACAAGCGCAAGGCGTATGTCCGCCTGGCCGAAGGCCAGACGCTCGACGTCGCCGCCAAGGCCTGAGGAGACCCCCATGCCCGTCATGACCTTCAAGCCGACCTCGCCTGGCCGCCGCGCCATGGTCAAGGTCGTCAACCCCGACCTCCACAAGGGCGCCCCGTTCGCGGCCCTGGTGGAGAAGAAGGGCCGCACCGGTGGCCGCAACAGCCACGGCCGCATCACCACCCGCCACATCGGCGGCGGCCACAAGCAGCACTACCGGATCATCGACTTCAAGCGCGACAAGGAAGGCATCGCCGCCCGCGTCGAGCGCCTCGAGTACGACCCGAACCGCACCGCCCACATCGCCCTGCTGTGCTACGCCGACGGCGAGCGCCGCTACATCATCGCTCCGAAGGGCCTGCAGGCCGGCGACCAGCTGATGTCCAGCAAGGACGCGCCGATCAAGGTCGGCAACACCCTGCCGCTGCTCAACATGCCGATCGGTGCCACCGTGCACTGCGTGGAGATGAAGCCCGGCAAGGGTGCCCAGCTCGCCCGCGCCGCCGGCGCCGGCGTGCAGCTGGTCGCCCGCGAGCACGGCTACGCCACCCTGCGCCTGCGCTCCGGCGAGATGCGCAAGGTGCCGGTCGACTGCCGCGCCACCATCGGCGAAGTGGGCAACACCGAGCACAACCTCGAGAAGCTGGGCAAGGCCGGCGCTTCCCGCTGGCGCGGCATCAAGCCGACCGTCCGCGGCGCCGCGATGAACCCGGTCGACCACCCGCACGGTGGCGGCGAGGGCCGCTCGGGCCAGGGCAACCCGCACCCGGTCAGCCCCTGGGGCCAGCCGTCGAAGGGTTACAAGACGCGTCAGAACAAGCGCACCGACAAGTTCATCGTGCGCGATCGTAGGGGTTAATCGGCCATGCCACGTTCACTCAAGAAGGGCCCGTTCGTCGACCACCACCTCGCCAAGAAGGTGGAGGTCGCTTCGGCGGCCAACAGCAAGAAGCCGATCAAGACCTGGTCGCGCCGTTCGATGATCCTGCCCGAGATGATCGGCCTGACCATCGCCGTGCACAACGGCAAGGCGCACGTGCCGGTGATCGTCAACGAGAACATGATCGGCCACAAGCTCGGCGAATTCGCCCACACCCGGACCTTCAAGGGTCACGGCGGCGACAAGAAGTCGGGCAAGTAAGGGGATGACCATGGAAGCCAGAGCCATCCTGCGCGCCACGCGCATCTCCCCGCAGAAGGCCCGCCTGGTCGCCGACCAGGTGCGCGGCCTGCCGGTCGCCCGCGCCCTCGACCTGCTGAAGTTCAGCGACAAGAAGGCCGCCGGCATCATCCGCAAGGTCGTCTACTCGGCCGCCTCGAACGCCGAGAACAACCTCGGCGCCGACGTCGACGAGCTCAAAGTGGCGACCATCATGGTCGACGAGGGCCCGGTGCTGAAGCGCTTCGGCGCCCGCGCCAAGGGCCGCGGCACCCGCATCCTCAAGCGCACCAGCCACATCACCGTGGTCGTGGGCTCCGGCAAGAAGGCGTAAGGACGAGAACGATGGGTCACAAAGTTCATCCGACGGGTATCCGCCTTGGCATCGCCAAGGACTGGAACTCCAAGTGGTACGCGAACAAGAAGGAGTTCGCGGGCTACCTCGCCGCCGACCTCAAGGTGCGCATCATGCTCCGCGAGAAGCTGGCCCAGGCCGGCATCTCGAAGATCCTGATCGAGCGTCCGAGCAAGACGGCGCGCATCACCATCCACACCGCCCGCCCGGGCGTGGTGATCGGCAAGCGCGGCGAGGACATCGAGAAGCTGCGCAAGCAGGTCTCCGACATCATGGGCGTCCCGGCGCACATCAACGTCTCCGAGGTCCGCAAGCCCGAGCTCGACGCCCAGCTGGTGGCCGAATCGATCGCCCAGCAGCTCGAGCGCCGCATCATGTTCCGCCGCGCCATGAAGCGCGCCGTGAGCAATGCCATGCGCCTGGGCGCGCTCGGCATCAAGGTCAACGTCGCCGGCCGCCTGAATGGCGCCGAGATCGCCCGCTCGGAGTGGTACCGCGAGGGTCGCGTGCCCCTGCACACCCTCCGCGCCGACGTCGACTACGGCTTCGCCGAGGCCCGCACCACCTTCGGCGTCATCGGCGTCAAGGTGTGGGTCTACAAGGGCGAGATCTTCGACTTCTCGCAAGTCGGCCAGGAAAAGACCGAAGAGCGCGCGGAACGTCCGTCGCGTGGTCAGGCCAAGTGAGGTAACGAGCCATGTTGCAACCGAAGCGAACCAAATACCGCAAGGTGTTCAAGGGCCGTAACGAGGGGCTGAGCTGGTCGGCGAACGCCGTCAGCTTCGGCGAGTACGGCCTCAAAGCCACCGAGCACGGCCGCCTCACCGCCCGCCAGATCGAGTCCGCCCGCCGGACCATCAGCCGCTACGTCAAGCGCGGCGGCAAGCTGTGGATCCGCGTGTTCCCGGACAAGCCGATCACCCAGAAGCCGATCGAAGTCCGCATGGGCGCCGGCAAGGGCAACGTCGAGTACTGGGTCGCCCAGATCCAGCCCGGCCGCATGCTCTACGAGATGGAGGGCATCCCGGAGGACCAGGCCCGCGAGGCGATGCGCCTGGCCGCCGCCAAGCTCTCGGTCAAGACCACTTTCGTGACCCGGACGGTGCGCTGATGGAACTCCAGGAACTGCGTCAGAAGTCGGCCGAAGAGCTGAAGGCCCACCTGCTGGAGCTCCGCAAGGAGCAGTTCGCCCTGCGCATGCAGAAGGCGACCAACCAGCTGGCGAAAACCCACGAGATCGGCCGTGTCCGCCGCGAGATCGCTCGCGTCCACACGCTGCTGACCCAGAAGAACTAAGGGACAGGCCATGAGCGAGAACGCCACCCCGCTGCGCACGGTCGAAGGCCGCGTCGTCAGCAACAAGATGGACAAGACGGTGACGATCCTGGTCGAGCGCCAGATCAAGCACCCGCTGTACGGCAAGTACATCCGCCGCTCGACCAAGCTGCACGCCCACGACGAGGAGAACGCCTGCAACGAGGGCGACGTCGTCCGCGTGACCGAGTGCCGTCCGCTGTCGAAGACCAAGAACTGGCGCGTCGTCGAGATCGTCTCGAAGTCGGCCGAGTAAGAGGAGCCCGAGCCATGATCCAGACGCAGAGCTACCTCGAGGTCGCCGACAATTCCGGCGCCAAGGAACTGATGTGCATCAAGGTGCTCGGCGGCTCCAAGCGCCGCTACGCCCACATCGGCGACATCATCAAGGTCACCGTGAAGGACGCCATCCCGCGCGGCAAGGTCAAGAAGGGCGAGGTCTACAACGCCGTCGTCGTGCGCACCCGCAAGGGCGTGCGCCGCGCCGACGGCTCGCTGATCCGCTTCGACGCCAACGCCGCCGTCCTGCTGAACAACAAAGAAGAGCCGATCGGCACCCGCATCTTCGGACCCGTGACCCGTGAACTCCGCAACGAGAAGTTCATGAAGATCGTGTCCCTGGCACCCGAAGTGCTGTAAGCCGGAGACGAAACCATGAACCGTATCCGCAAGGGCGACCAGGTGGTCGTGATCACCGGCAAGGACAAGGGCAAGAAGGGCGAGATCACCCGCGTTGCCGGTGACCGCGTCCTCGTCGCCAACATCAACGTGGTCAAGCGCCACACCAAGGCGAACCCGCAGGCCGGCCAGGCCGGCGGCATCGTCGAGCGCGAGGCCCCGATCCACATCTCCAACGTGATGCTGTTCAACCCGGTGACGGGCAGGGGCGACCGCGTTGGCTTCAAGGTGCTCGAGGATGGACGCAAAGTGCGTGTGTTCCGCTCGAGCGGTGAGGCGATCGACGCCTGAGGAATGCCCCGATGACCACCCGGCTTGAAAAGATTTACAAGGACACCGTGATCCCGAAGTTGATGAAGGACTTCGGCTACACGAACCCGATGCAGGTGCCGAGGATCACCAAGATCACGCTCAACATGGGCGTGGGCGAGGCGGTCGGCAACAAGAAGATCCTGGAGAACGCCGTCGCCGACCTGGCCACGATCACCGGCCAGAAGCCGGTGACGACCAAGGCCCGCGTCTCGGTCGCCAGCTTCAAGATCCGCGAGGGCTGGCCGATCGGCGCCAAGGTGACCCTGCGCCGCGCCAAGATGTACGAGTTCCTCGACCGCCTGATCAGCGTCGCCCTGCCGCGCGTCCGCGACTTCCGCGGCATGTCGGGCCGTGCCTTCGACGGCCGTGGCAACTACAACATGGGTCTGAAGGAGCAGATCATCTTCCCGGAGATCAACTACGACCAGGTCGACGCCCTGCGCGGCATGGACATCGCGATCACCACGACCGCGAAGACCGACGCCGAGGCCAAGGCCCTGCTGGCCGCCTTCAACTTCCCGTTCCGCAACTGACCTTAGGAAACCCTCATGGCCAAGACGAGCATGGTCAACCGCGAGGTCAAGCGCGAGAAGCTTGCCAAGCGCTACGCCGCCAAGCGCGCCGAGCTCAAGAAGATCATCGCCAGCACCAAGGCGAGCTACGAAGAGAAGCAGGACGCGGTCACCAAGCTGAACAAGCTGCCGCGCGACTCCTCGGAGAGCCGCCAGCGCAACCGCTGCGAACTCTCGGGCCGTTCGCGCGGCGTCTACCGCAAGTTCGGCCTCGGCCGCAACAAGCTGCGCGAGGCCACCATGCGCGGCGACGTGCCCGGGCTGCGCAAGGCGAGTTGGTGACACGAAAAGCTGGTATCCTTACCGGCTTGTCGAATCCACCCGGCCGGCGACGGCCGGGTTTTCCACTCCATACCGTTCGCGAAAGCGGATATCGGTGCTACTCATAAGGAACACCCATGAGCATGACTGATCCCATCGCCGACATGCTGGTGCGCATCAAGAACGCGCTGGCTGTCCGCAAGACCACGGTGAAGATGCCGTCGTCGAAGATCAAGCTGTCCCTCGCCAACGTGCTGAAGGCCGAGGGCTACATCCTCGACGTCCGCCAGGTCGGCGACGCCAAGAAGCCGGAACTCGAGATCGTGCTGAAGTACTTCGAGGGCAAGCCGGTGATCGAGCGCCTCGAGCGCTTCTCGCGCTCGGGCCTGCGCCAGTACCGCGGCAAGGACGCCCTCCCCAGTGTCCTCGGCGGCCTCGGCGTCGCCATCGTTTCCACCTCCAAGGGCATCATGACCGACCGCGAGGCGCGCCACGCCGGCGTCGGCGGCGAAGTCCTGTGCCTCGTGGCCTGACGTAGGAGCTCCGACCATGTCCCGCGTCGCCAAGAAGCCGATCGCCCTCCCGAAGGGCGTGGAAGTCACCACCACCGCCGCGCAGTTCAGCGTCAAGGGCCCGAAGGGCACCCTGACCCTGGCCAAGCCGCGGGGCGTGGACCTGAAGAACGAGAACGGTGTGGTCACGATGGTCGCGGCGAATGCCGAGGCCGTCCCGATGGCCGGCACCGCCCGCGCCATCCTGTCCAACATGGTGAAGGGCGTGTCCGAGGGCTTCCAGCGCAAGCTGGAGCTGGTCGGCGTCGGTTACCGCGCCGCCATGCAGGGCAAGGACCTGACCCTGTCGCTGGGCTTCTCGCACCCGGTGTCCTTCACCCCGCCGGAGGGCATCACCATCACCACGCCGTCGCAGACCGAGATTCTGGTCGCCGGCGCCGATGCCCAGCTGGTCGGCCAGGTCGCCGCCAAGATCCGCGGCTACCGTTCGCCGGAACCGTACAAGGGCAAGGGCGTCCGTTACGCGGGCGAGAACGTCATCATCAAGGAAGCCAAGAAGGCCTGAGGGCGCTTCAGCTTCGAGAGAGCCGAACCATGGAAAAGAAAACCGCCCGCCTGCGTCGCGCCAAGTCGACGCGCCTGCACATCCGCACGCTCGGCGTCCCGCGCCTGTCGGTGCTGCGCACCGGCCAGCACCTCTATGCCCAGGTCTTCACCGCCGACGGCTCGAAGGTGCTGGCGGCGGCGTCGACCCTCGAGGCCGGCCTCAAGTCGAAGAACCTCGAGGCCGCCGCCCAGGTGGGCAAGGCCATTGCCGAGAAGGCCAAGGCCGCCGGCATCGAGTCCGTCGCCTTCGACCGTTCGGGCTACCGCTACCACGGCCGCATCAAGGCGCTCGCCGACGCGGCCCGCGAGGGCGGCCTGCAGTTCTGAAGTTCCGCGTGGCATCCAGGCGCGGGGTCCAGTCCGCGCCTCACACAACAACAAGCGGCATCCAGCCGCAACTTCCCGTAATCCACCAAAGAGTCCAGCATGAGCAGCAACGAAAGCCGCGATCGCCGCGACCGTGAAGGCGCCGACGACGGCATGATCGAGAAGCTGATCGCCGTGAACCGCGTCTCCAAGACGGTCAAGGGCGGTCGCCAGTTCACCTTCACCGCCCTGACGGTCGTCGGCGACGGTGCCGGCAAGGTCGGCTTCGGCTACGGCAAGGCCAAGGAAGTGCCGGTCGCCATCCAGAAGTCGATGGAGTACGCCCGCAAGGCGATGATCGCCGTCGACCTCAACGAAGGCACCCTGTGGCACCCGGTCAAGGCCCACCACGGCGCCGCCTCGGTGTTCATGCAGCCGGCTTCGGAAGGCACCGGCGTGATCGCCGGCGGCGCCATGCGCGCCGTGCTGGAGGCGGTCGGCGTCAAGAATGTGCTGGCCAAGGCGGTCGGCTCGCGCAACCCGATCAACCTGGTCCGCGCCACCGTGCGCGGCCTGTCGGCCATGAACTCGCCGGCCCGCATCGCCGCCAAGCGTGGCAAGAAGCTCGAGGAGATCCTCCATGTCCACGGCTGACAAGACCATCAAGGTCCGCCTCGTCCGCGGCCTGCGCGGCTGCCAGCAGCGGCATCGCCTGTCGGTCAAGGCGCTGGGCCTGAACAAGCTCAACGACGTCCGCGAGCTGCGTGATTCCCCGCAGGTGCGTGGCCTGATCAACCAGCTGCACTACCTGGTTCGCGTCGAGGCCTAAGGAGAAACCCATGCGTCTCAACAATCTCACCCACGCCGAAGGCGCCCGCAAGGAGCGCACCCGGGTCGGCCGCGGCATCGGCTCCGGCCTCGGCAAGACCTGCGGCCGCGGCCACAAGGGCCAGTACGCCCGCACCGGCAAGGGCAAGGTCAAGCCCGGCTTCGAGGGCGGCCAGATGCCGATGCAGCGCCGCCTGCCGAAGGTCGGCTTCCGCTCGCAGGTCGCCCACGAGTCGGCCGAGGTTCTGCTCTACCAGCTGGCCACGCTCGACACCGACGTCATCGACCTGTTCGCCCTGCGCGCGGCCAAGCTCGTCTCCGGCGACGCCAAGAAGGTCAAGGTCGTCAAGAAGGGCGAGATCACCAAGAAGCTCACCCTCAAGGGCCTGCTGGTGACGGCGGGTGCCAGGGCGGCCATCGAGGCCGCCGGCGGCACGGTGGAGTAAACCCTTGGCCTCGAACGCGACATCCATGCTGGGCGGTCTCGGAAAGTTCAAGGAACTCCGGGACCGCCTGATCTTCGTGATCCTCGCGTTGATCGTTTTCCGCATCGGGACCTTCATCCCGGTGCCGGGCGTCAACCCCGAGGCCATGATGTCCCTGTTCGAAGCGCAGGAGGGCATCGTTGACATGTTCAACATGTTCTCCGGCGGCGCGCTGTCGCGCTTCAGCATCTTCGCGCTGAACGTCATGCCCTACATCTCGGCGGCGATCATCGTCCAGCTGATGGGCCAGGTCTACGAGCCGTGGAAGGCGCTCAAGAAGGAGGGCGAGGCCGGGCGGCGCAAGCTGACCCAGTATTCGCGCTACGGCGCGGTGTTCCTCGCCATCATCCAGGCCGCCTCGATCGCCACCGCCCTGCAGGGCCAGACCGCCGGCGGCGTGCCGGTGGTCTTCAACCCCGGCTTCGGCTTCGTCTTCACCGCCATCGTCTCGCTCACCGCCGGCACCATCTTCCTGATGTGGCTGGGCGAGCAGATCACCGAGCGCGGCGTCGGCAACGGCATCTCGCTGATCATCTTCGCCGGCATCGTCGCCAGCCTGCCCGGCGCGCTGATCAACACCATGCGCCAGGTCAACGCCGGCGAGATCAGCTGGATCACCATCCTGGTGATCGCGGTGCTGGTGCTCAGCGTCGTCTACTTCGTGGTGTTCGTCGAGCGCGGCCAACGTCGCATCACCGTCCATTACGCGCGCCGCCAGGGTGGCCGCCAGGCCTACCAGAACCAGAGCTCGCACCTGCCGCTCAAGCTCAACATGTCGGGCGTGATCCCGCCGATCTTCGCTTCCGCCCTGATCATGCTGCCGGCGACCGTCACCCACTGGACCGGCGGGCAGGGCGCCACCGCGGCGGCGGCGGCGGTCGATCCGACCTGGCAGGCGCAGTTCGCCGCCCTGCTGCAGAAGATCGCCACCGCGCTGGCGCCGAACGAGCCGCTGCACATGCTGCTCTTCGCCGCGCTGATCATGGGCTTCGCCTTCTTCTACACGGCGCTGGTGTTCAACAGCCAGGAGACCGCCGACAACCTGAAGAAGTCGGGCGCGCTGGTGCCGGGCATCCGCCCGGGCAAGGCCACCGGCGACTACATCGAGGGCGTGCTGACCCGCCTGACCATGGTCGGCTCGATCTACCTGGTCGCGGTCTGCCTGCTGCCGGAGGTGCTGCGCGCCACCTGGCAGGTGCCGTTCTTCTTCGGCGGCACCTCGCTGCTGATCGTGGTCATCGTCGTCATGGACTTCACCTCGCAGATCCAGGCGCACCTGTATTCGCACCAGTACGACAGCCTTCTCAAGAAGGCCAACTTGAAGGGCGGTCCGCGCGGCGGCTTGGCGCGCGGATGAGCCGGGACGGGCCCGCGCAAGAGTAGCGCGGGCGGCGGCGGGGCCCTTGGGGCCAGGCCGCCAACCCCGGTTCGTCGCCGGAGCATGGGCACACTCCCCATGCCGGGTTCACCCCCGTTCAGGGGGGTGGGCTTCATTGCAACCCCGAGCCAGTGTAGACTTTTCGATTCCCCAGCGCCGCCTTGCGCGGCCGTTACCGAGTGGAGACCGCGTCATGGCGCGTATTGCGGGTGTGAACCTGCCTGCCCAGAAGCATGTCTGGGTGGGACTTCAGAGCATTTTCGGGATCGGGCGCACCCGTTCCCGCCGGGTGTGCGTGGCCGCGGGCGTCAACCCGCACAGCAAGATCCGCGACCTGTCCGAGCCGGAGATCGAGCGCCTGCGCGCCGAGATCGGCAAGTACACGGTCGAGGGCGACCTCCGCCGCGAGGTCGGCATGTCGATCAAGCGGCTGATGGACCTCGGCTGCTACCGCGGCCTCCGCCACCGCCGCGGCCTGCCGCTGCGCGGCCAGCGCACCCGGACCAACGCCCGCACCCGCAAGGGTCCGCGCAAGGCCATCAAGAAGTAAGGACCAGCCAAAATGAACAAGCCGGCTGCCGCCAACAAGGCCAAGAAGAAGGTCAAGCGCGTCGTCACCGACGGCGTCGCCCACGTCCAGGCGTCCTTCAACAACACCATCGTCACCATCACCGACCGCCAGGGCAACACCCTGAGCTGGGCCACCTCCGGTGGCGCCGGCTTCCGCGGTTCGCGCAAGTCGACGCCGTTCGCGGCGCAGGTCGCCGCCGAGAAGGCCGGCAAGGCCGCGCTCGACTACGGCCTGAAGACCCTCGAAGTGCACGTCAAGGGCCCCGGCCCCGGCCGTGAATCGGCGGTCCGCGCTCTGAACAACGTCGGCTACAAGGTGACCAACATCATCGACGTCACGCCGATTCCGCACAACGGCTGCCGTCCGCCCAAGAAGCGGCGCGTCTAAGGGCAAGGGGAAAAGACAATGGCTCGTTATATCGGTCCCACCTGCAAGCTCGCGCGCCGCGAAGGCGCCGACCTCAGCCTCAAGTCGCCGGCCCGCGCGCTGGACAGCAAGTGCAAGCTGGAGCAGAAGCCCGGCGTGCACGGCCCGGTCGCCAGGAAGGGCAAGCTCTCCGACTACGCCACCCAGCTGCGCGAGAAGCAGAAGGTCAAGCGCATCTACGGCCTGCTGGAGCGGCAGTTCCGCAACTACTACAAGAAGGCCGCCAACCGGAAGGGCAACACCGGCGAGAACCTGCTGCAGATGCTGGAGCAGCGCCTCGACAACGTCGTCTACCGCATGGGCTTCGCCGTCACCCGCCCGCAGGCCCGCCAGCTGGTCTCGCACCGCGGCGTGCTGGTCAACGGCAAGTCGGTGAACCTGCCGTCCTTCCAGGTCCGCGCCGGCGACCAGGTCACCCTCACCGAGAAGGCCGCGGTCCAGCTGCGCGTCAAGGAGGCGGTGGCACAGGCCCAGCAGATGGACCTGGTGCCGTCCTGGTGCGAGGTGGACGCCAACAAGTTCACCGGCACGTTCAAGGCCGTGCCCGACCGCGCCGACCTGCCGGCCGACATCAACGAAGCGCTGATCGTCGAGCTGTACTCGAAGTAATCCTCCGGAGAACGCCGCCCATGACGGTAAATGCCATCCAGATGCTGCGTCCCAAGGGCCCGCAGATCGAGCGCCTGACCGCCACGCGCGCCCGCGTGGTGATCGAGCCGCTGGAGCGTGGCTACGGCCACACCATCGGCAACGCGCTGCGCCGCGTGCTGCTGTCCTCGATCCCGGGTTGTGCCATCACCGAGGTGGAGATCGACGGCGTGCTGCACGAATACACCACCCTCGAGGGCCTGCAGGAGGACGTGCTCGAAGTCCTGCTCAACCTCAAGGACGTGGCGATCCGCATGCACAACGTCGACTCGACCACGCTCGGCCTGCACAAGAGCGGCCCGTGCGTGGTCACCGCCGCCGACATCAAGACCGACCACAACGTCGAGATCGTCAACGGCGAACACGTGATCTGCACGCTGACCAAGGACACCACGCTCAACATGCGGCTCAAGGTCGAGCGCGGCTTCGGCTACCAGCCGGCCGCGGCCCGCCGCCGCCCGGACGAGGAGACCCGCGTCATCGGCCGCCTGGTGCTGGATGCCAGCTTCGCCCCGGTCCGCCGCGTCGCCTACGCCGTGGAAGCGGCCCGCGTCGAGCAGCGCACCGACCTCGACAAGCTGGTCCTCGACATCGAGACCAACGGCACCATCGACTCCGAGGAAGCCATCCGCACCGCCGCCAGCATCCTCACGGAGCAGCTCTCGGTGTTCGGCGACTTCATCGTCCGTGGCCCGGCCTCGAGCAAGAGCGCGGCCGGCGGTGTCGACCCGATGCTGACCCGCCCGATCGACGACCTCGAGCTGACCGTCCGTTCGGCCAACTGCCTCAAGGCCGAGAACATCTACTACATCGGCGACCTCATCCAGCGCACCGAAGTGGAGCTGCTGAAGACGCCGAACCTGGGCAAGAAGTCGCTCACCGAGATCAAGGAAGTGCTGGCCCAGCGCGGCCTTGCCCTCGGCATGAAGCTCGAGAACTGGCCGCCGGCCGGTCTCACCCAGGGCGTGATGATGGGCTAAGGCCCACGATCGATAAGGAACCCAACCCATGCGCCACCTCAACGCCGGCCGCAAGTTCAGCCGCACCAGCGCCCATCGCGAAGCGATGTTCCGCAACATGGCCTCGTCGCTGTTCAAGCACGAGCTGATCCGCACCACCCTGCCGAAGGCCAAGGAGCTGCGCCGCATCGCCGAGCCGCTCATCACCATGGCCAAGGCCGACGGTGTTGCCAACCGCCGCCTCGCCTTCGCCCGCCTGCGCGACAAGGAAGCGGTGGGCAAGCTGTTCGTCGAACTCGGCCCGCGCTACGTGGCCCGTCCGGGCGGCTACCTGCGCATCCTCAAGTGCGGCTTCCGCCCCGGCGACAACGCGCCGATGGCCTACGTCGAGCTCGTGGACCGTCCGCGCGCCACCGAGGCGGTCGACGCCGAGTGAGGCTTGGCAGCGGCGGGCCGCCCCTCCGCCGACTGCCGCCGAGTTCCATCCGGACGCCCCGCGAGGGGCGTTCGTCGTTACAGCACCTTGCCGGCGTTGAACACGCCGTGCGGGTCGAGCGCCTGCTTGATCGCGCGCAGCGCCGCCACCGTGTAGGGGTCGGCGTGGCGCAGGAAGGCCTCGCGCTTGGCGAGCCCGATGCCGTGCTCGCCGGAGAGCGTGCCGCCCAGCTCGACGCAGAGCGCGAACAGCGGTGCCAGCGCGGCCTCCAGCGCCGCGCCCTCCAGCCCGCCGGCGTCGAGCAGGTTGACGTGCAGGTTGCCGTCGCCCAAGTGGCCGTAGCTCACCGTCGGCGTGTCCAGCCCGGCCAGCCGCTCGAAGAAGGCCGGCAGGCGGTCGCGCGGCACCACGATGTCCTCGCTCACCTTGCGCGGGAAGCGCCGCTTGAGGTGCTGGCTGGTGGTCCGCCGCAGCGCCCAGAGCGCCTCGCGCTGCGCCGCGCCGGTGGCCAGCTCGGCCTGCTCGCCGCAAGCCCCGAGCGCGTCGAGCAGGGCCTCGACGAAACCGGCGTGGCTGCATCCGGCGTCGTCGAACTCCATCAGCACCAGCACCTCGCCGGGCAGGCGGCGGGCCTCGGGCGGGCCGTGGGCGCGCAGGTCGGCGAGCACCGCGGCGTCCCAGAACTCCAGCGCCGAAGGCAGCAGGCCGGCGCCGAACAGCCGCGCCGGCAGGCCCGGCAGCAGGCCGGCGTCGGGCAGCGGCAGCAGCACCGTCAGGTGCTCGCGGCGGCGCGGCAGCAGGGCCACGGTGGCGCCGAGGATCAGCCCGAACAGCCCCTCGCTGCCGATCAGCCACTGCGCGAGGTCGGGGCCGCTGTTCTGCTTGACCGAATCGATGCCGAAGCGGTGCACCTCGCCGTCGGCCATCAGCGCCTCCACCGACAGCACCCAGCGCCGCGTCATGCCGTACTTGCAGGCGTTGGGCCCACCGGCATTCGTCGCCAGCGAACCACCGAAGCTGCACAGCGGCCAGGAATTCGGGTCGGGCGGGTACCAGAGCCCGGCCGCCTCGGCGTGTTCCTTCACCGCCGCGAGGCCGGCGCTGGCCGGTGCCGAGAGGCTGAGGTTGGCCGCGTTGACGGTGATCGCCCCGGGCCAGTCGGAGAGGTCGACCACCACGCTGCCCGGGGTCGGCACGCAGCCGCCGGCCTTGCCGCTGCCGGCACCGCGCGGCACCAGGGTGAAGCCCTCCGCGCCGGCCCGGCGCACCAGCTCGCGCAGGGCCGCCACGCCGCGCGGGCGCACCACGGCGCGGGGCAGCGGGCCGACCACGTGCGATTCGTCGCGGGTGTAGTCGAGCAGGGCCGCCGGCGTCCGCAGCACGCGGGCCTCGGGCAGGGCATCGAGCCAGTCCATGCCGGCAGTCTAGCCGGCCCGGCGCGCGGCGGCCGCGCCTGCGACAATGGCCCGATGCACGCCGCCGAACTGCCCGCCCACGTCCTGCGCCTCTCGGTCGCGCCGATGATGGACTGGACCGACACCCACTGCCGCGCCTTCCACCGCGTGCTGGCGCCGCAGGCGCTGCTCTACACCGAGATGCTGCACGCCAACGCCGTGGTCCACGGCGACCGCCCGCGCCTGCTCGGCTTCGATGCCTCCGAGCACCCGGTCGCCCTGCAGCTGGGCGGCAGCGACCCGGCCCTGCTGGCCGCGGCCAGCCGCATCGGCGCCGACTGGGGCTACGACGAGATCAACCTCAACGTCGGCTGCCCCTCCGACCGCGTGCAGGCCGGCCGCTTCGGCGCCTGCCTGATGCGGGAGCCGGCCCTGGTCGCCGATTGCATCGCCGCCATGCGCGCGGCGGTGCGGGTGCCGGTGACGGTGAAGTGCCGGCTCGGCGTCGATGAGCAGGAGGACTACGGCGTCTTCCTCGCCTTCATCGACACCGTGGCCGCCGCCGGCTGCACCCGCTTCATCGTCCATGCTCGCAAGGCCTGGCTGCAGGGCCTCTCGCCGAAGGAGAACCGCGAGATCCCGCCGCTGCGCCCCGAATGGGTGCAGCGCCTGAAGCGCGAACGGCCGGAGCTCACCGTACTCATCAACGGCGGCCTGCGCGAGCTCGACGAGGTGCAGGCGCAACTCGCCCACGTCGACGGGGTCATGGTCGGTCGCGCCGCTTACCACGAGCCCTACCGCCTGCACGCCATGGCGGTGGCCCTGCAGGGCGCCGCGCTGCGCCCGCGCCAAGCCCTGCTGCGCGCCTACTTCCCCTACGTGGCGGCGCAACGGGCACGCGGCGTCGCGCTCAAGCACATCAGCCGCCACCTGCTCGGGCTGTTCCACGGCCAGCCCGGCGGGCGGGCCTTCCGGCAGGTCTTGGGCGAGGGCGCGGCGAAGCCCGGTGCCGGCCTCGAAGTGCTGGAGCGTGCCCTGGCGCTGACCGGAGGCCGCGAGCTCGCCGCATGATCACCCGCGACCCCGAGGCCTTCTTCGCCTTCGCCGCCAAGTGCTTGCCGGATCCGGCCCGCGCCCTGCCGGCAGGCCTGTTCCTGGTCGCGCCCGAGGGCATCACGCTGGCCGCCGAATCGGCGCAGGACAACGCCTACATGGCCATGGCCGGGGGCATCGATGCCGAGCTGGCATTGGCCGAGCACCGCGCGCTGGCCAAGGCGCTCTCGGCGCATCTGCCGGTGGTGACCTTTCCCGGCGATCCGGCCACGCCGGACGCGGTGTTCCCGAACAACGCCTTCGCCACCGCACCGGGACGGCTGGTGATCGGCCACATGCGGCACGCGGTGCGCCAGCGCGAGGCGGCGCGCGCCGACATCCGCGGCTTCTTCACCGGGGTGCTCGGTTACCGGACGATCGACCTGTCGCGGCAGCCCGGCATCGCCGAACTGACCGGATCGCTGGTGATCGACCGGGCGCGGAATCTCGGCTATTGCGGCCTTTCCGAGCGTTGCGACGCCGAAGGCGCGGCGGCCATGCACGCCGCCTTCGGGCTCGACGCCACCCTGGTGTTCGATCTGGCGTCCGGCGAGTACCACACCAACGTGTTGTTGCAGATCTACGCCGGCCGATTGGCCGTGGCCTGCCCGGACGGTTTCGCCGACCCGGCGCTGGCCGGGGCCATCCTGCGCTTCCACGCCCCGCACGCGCTGGCCCTCGATGCCGCGGCGCGCCGGGCCTACGCCGGCAACGGCCTCGCCGTCGCCACCGATGCCGCCTTCCTCGGTGCCCGGGCGGTCGCGGCCCTGCCGGCGGCCGGCCACCGGGCTTTCGCCGACGCCGGCTTCCGCCTGCACGCGGTGCCGCTGCCGGAGATCGAGAAGGCCGGCGGCTCGCTGCGCTGCTGCGTCGGCGAGATCTTCCGCGACCCGACTTAAGAGCCGGTTCACCGCCCGCCGACCAGACTGCACCCACCGCTGGCCGCCTGGCCGCCCGCCTCGCTATCCTTGCCTGCATGCGCGTCCCCGCCCCCTCCGCCTTCCTCGTCCTGTGCGCCGGCCTGCTGTTCGCGGCCGAGCTGCGGGCGCAGGCCGAACCGCCGCCCGAGCCCGCCCCGGCGGCGCCGCGCGAGCGCTCGGAACTGCCCGAGTCGGTGCTGCGCGCCGAGCGCCAGACCGGCGGCGAGGTGCTGCGCGCCGAGCGCATGCAGCGCGACGGCCGGGACGTCTACCGGCTCAAGGTGCTGACCCCCGACGGCCGCGTGCGGATCATGCGCGAGGATCCGCGCGAGCGCCGCCGCGAAGCCTGGCGCGACACCCCGTCGCAGCCCTTGCTCGAGCGCCCGGGCTTCGGCGAGCGCCCGCGTTTCGGCGAGCGTCCGGGCTTCGGCGAGCGTCCGGCAACGGAGCCGCGCCGCCCGCCGCCCGGCGAACTCGACCTGCCCGAGACCCTGCCGCCCGTCGAGCGCGGCGACCACCCCTGACGCCGGCGCGACCGGCCCTGCCAAGGAGAGTCCATGCGCATCCTGCTGGTCGAAGACGAAGCCCCGCTGCGGGAAACCCTGGCCGCCCGGCTCAAGCGCGAAGGTTTCGCGGTCGATGCCGCCGGCGACGGCGAGGAAGGCCTCTACCACGGCCGCGAAGTGCCGTTCGACATGGCGATCATCGACCTTGGCCTGCCGAAGATGTCGGGCATGGACCTGGTGCGCGCGCTGCGCTCGGAGGGCAAGAAGTTCCCGATCCTGATCCTCACCGCGCGCTCCTCGTGGCAGGACAAGGTCGAGGGCCTGAAATCGGGCGCCGACGACTACCTCGTCAAGCCTTTCCACGTCGAGGAACTGCTGGCCCGCATCAACGCCCTGCTGCGCCGCGCCGCCGGCTGGAGCAAGCCGCTGCTGGAGTGCGGGCCAGTGCGGCTCGACCTCTCGGCGCAGACGGTGAGCGTCGGCGGCAACCCGGTCGACCTGACGAGTTACGAGTACAAGGTGCTCGAATACCTGATGCTGCACGCCGGCGAGCTGGTCTCGAAGGCCGACCTCACCGAGCACATCTACCAGCAGGACTTCGACCGCGACTCCAACGTGCTGGAGGTCTTCATCGGCCGCCTGCGCAAGAAGCTCGACCCGGAAGGCGAGCTGAAGCCGATCGAGACCGTGCGCGGCCGCGGCTACCGCTTCGCGATCCCGCGCAACGAGTGATCCGGTGCCGATGGTGCGCCGCCGCCTCTCGCTGCAGGCGCGCCAGTTCCTGGCCGCCAGCCTCGGGCTGGTGGCCTTCCTCGGCCTGACCGGCGCGGCGCTCGACCGCGCCTTCGCCAACGCCGCCCTGACCAGCCAGCGCGAGCGTCTGGAGAACTTCGCCAAAGCCTACCTCAACGGCGCCGAAGTGCTGCGTTCGGGCTCGATCGTGATGCCGCAGGTGCCACCCGATCCGCGCTTCGACCGCCCCGGCAGCGGCCTCTACGCCGGCATGCTGGGGCGCAACCTGCGCTGGGAATCGGCCTCCTCGCTCGGCCGCATCCTGCCGCCGCCGGAGCCGGGCGTGCCGGGGCGGGGCCGCTTCGAGGGGCCGCTGCCGGCGACCGAGGCGAGCGGCCGCACGCTCGCGGTCTACCGCTACTCGCTCACCACCATCTGGGAGACCGGCCGCGGCGACCTCGAACTCACCCTCGCCATCTACGAGGACGCCGCCTACGTCGCCAACCAGGTCGGCGTGTTCCGCCGCACCCTGTGGTCCTGGCTCGGCGGCGCCGTGCTGCTGCTGCTGGTGGTGCAGGCGCTGGCCCTGCGCTGGAGCCTGCGGCCGCTGGCCGGCGTCCAGCGCGCGCTGGGCGAGGTCCAGCAGGGCAGCGTGGCACGCTTGCTCGACGAGCACCCGCGCGAACTGCAACCGCTCACCGAGAGCATCAACGCCCTGATCGACTCCGAGCGCCGCAACCTGGAGCAGGTGCGACGCACCCTGGGCGACCTCGCGCACTCGCTCAAGACTCCGCTCGCCGTGCTGCAGAGCCGGCTCGACGCCGGCGCCTCGGGCGAAGGCCTGCGCGAGGAGGTGCGCAGCCAGGTGCAGCGCATGAACGACATCGTCAACTACCAGCTCTCGCGCGCTGCGCGTTCCGGCCACGTGCTGTTCGCCGTGCCGCTCAAGGTCGAACCCACCGCCGAGGGCATCGTGCTCGGGCTGGAGAAGATCTACGCCGGCAAGGGCGTGCTGGCCGAGTTCGAGATCGACCCGGCGGCGCGCTTCCACGGCGAGCTGGGCGACCTGCAGGAGTTGCTCGGCAACCTGCTGGAGAACGCCTTCAAGTGGGCGCGGCGGCGGGTCGCCCTGCAGGTCGGGGTGCTGCCGGCCTCGCCGGGCAAGCGGCCGGGCATCGTGATCGTGGTCGAGGACGACGGCCCCGGCATCCCGGAGGACCAGGTCGAGCGCCTGCTGCAGCGTGGTGTGCGTGGCGACGAGCGGGTGCAGGGCCACGGCATCGGCCTGTCGATCGTGCAGGACATCTGCGCCGCCTACCAGGGCGCCCTGAGCGTCGAGCGTTCCGCCGAACTGGGCGGAGCCCGCTTCGTGGTGCGGGTGCCGCCGCAGGTCTGAACGGGCGGTTCGCCGGTCCGAGCGCGCCTGCCTGCGCGGCCCCATGGGCCGACTATTCCGAGCGCGCCTGCCTTCGTGGGCCACGGGGTCGCGGCCGGCGACGGCTACGCGTCCCGCTCCGCAGTCGCCGGACGGCGCACATCCATGTGCGCCTCCTGCGATCCCCATGGCCCACGGGCGCGGCGCGGATCGTTCCCGGCGGGCCGTGGAGCGAAGCACCCGGCCAGCCGGTTGCGGGAGTCGCTGCCGGAGCCAATCGGCGTCACGAGGCACCGCTGCGACGGAGCGCGGTGCCTGGCGGGCGAGCCGCAGTCGCGAGCGCGGTGCCTGGTGGGCGAGCCGCGGCGGGGAGGG
>Ga0208370_100178_pt1 | contig 20417 bp, 15 predicted proteins | sample Subbio12Jun_QV11_FD_184822 | JGI IMG/M metagenome (GOLD analysis project Ga0208370, IMG submission 184822) | Serpentinite rock and fluid subsurface biosphere microbial communities from McLaughlin Reserve, California, USA -CR12Jun_QV11 (SPAdes) | ecosystem: Environmental > Terrestrial > Deep...
GCGATCGAGTGGCCCTTGAACTTCACTTCGAGCGTTTCGCGGTTGTAGCGCTTGCCGCCGCATTCCTCGCAGGTGACGTAGACATCGGGGAGGAAGTGCATCTCGATCTTGATGAGGCCGTCGCCCTGGCACTTCTCGCAGCGGCCGCCCTTGACATTGAAGCTGAAGCGCCCGGGCTTGTAGCCGCGCGCCTGGCTTTCCGGCAGGCCCGCAAACCAGTCGCGGATCTGGGTGAAGGCGCCGGTGTAGGTGGCGGGGTTGGAGCGGGGGGTGCGGCCGATGGGGGACTGGTCGATCTCGATCACCTTGTCGCAATATTCGAGGCCGGTGATGGCATCATGCGCGCCCGCGATCACGCGCGCGCCGTTGAGCACGCGGGCGGCGCCGGCTTGCAGGGTGTCGATGGTGAGGCTGGACTTGCCGCTGCCCGAGACCCCGGTGATGCAGGTGAAGGTGCCGAGCGGGATTTTCGCGGTGACGCCCTTCAAATTGTTGGCGCGCGCGTTCTTGACCACGATGTGGTGGCCGTTGCCCTCGCGGCGCTTGGGCGGCACGGCGATGCGGCGCTTGCCGGTGAGGTAGTCGGCGGTGAGGCTGCCCTTGGCTTTGAGGATCTGCTTGAGGGTGCCTTGCGCCACCACCTGGCCGCCATGCACGCCCGCGCCGGGGCCGAGATCGACGATGTGATCGGCGGCGCGGATCGCGTCCTCGTCATGCTCGACCACGATCACGGTGTTGCCGAGATCGCGCAGGCGCTTGAGGGTTTCGAGCAGGCGGTCGTTGTCGCGCTGGTGGAGGCCGATGCTGGGCTCGTCGAGCACGTAGAGCACGCCCGAGAGGCCGGAGCCGATCTGGCTGGCGAGGCGGATGCGCTGGCTCTCGCCGCCTGAGAGCGTGCCGCTGGTGCGGTCGAGATTGAGGTAATCGAGGCCGACATTGTCGAGGAAGCCCAGGCGCTCGTTGATCTCCTTGAGGATGGCCTTGGCGATCTGCGATTGCTGCGGGGTGAGCTGCGCATCGAGCGCGAGGAACCACGCCTTGGCATCGGCGACGCTCATCGCCACGGGGGTGGCGATGTCGGTGCCCGCGATCTTCACGCTCAGCGCCTTTTCATTGAGCCGCTTGCCGCCGCACACCTCGCAGGGCTGCGCGGTCTGATAATTCGCCAGCTCCTCGCGCATCCACGCACTCTCGGTTTGCAGCAGGCGGCGGTTGAGATTGCCGATCACGCCTTCAAAGGGCTTGGTGACGGTGTATTCGCGGCGGCCGTCCTTGAAGGTAAGCGGCACCGGCATGCCGCCCGTGCCGTGGAGGATGATGAGCTTCTGATCCGGCGCGAGGTCTTTCCACGGGGTCGTGAGGCTGAAGCCGTAAGCCTTGGCGAGACTGGCGAGCACCTGCATGTAATAGGGGCTGGGCGGGTTCGACTTGGCCCAGGGCACAATCGCCCCCTGCTTGAGGGTGAGCGCCTCGTTGGGGACGACCAGCTGCGGATCGAACAGCTGCTTCTCGCCGATCCCGTCACACGCCGGGCAAGCGCCCTGCGGAGCGTTGAAGGAGAACAGGCGCGGCTCGATCTCCTCAATGGTGAAGCCGGAGACCGGACAGGCGAACTTTTCGGAGAAGACGATGCGGTTGGGGGGCAGCCCAGCGCCCTTCATCTTCTGAGCCCCTTCCCTTGAGGGAAGGGGTTGGGGATGGGTGTTCGCTGTCGCAGATGAGGCACCCCCCGCCCCCGGCCCCTCCCCCCTGGGGAGGGGAGATGCGGCGAGCGCCTCCGCCACCGTCGTATCCGCCAGATCGACATAGGCGAGCCCGTCAGCCAGCTTCAGCGCGGTCTCGAAGCTCTCGGCGAGGCGGGTTTGCAGCCCGTCCTTCACCGCGATGCGGTCCACCACCACCTCAATGTCGTGCTTCAGCTTCTTGTCGAGCGCCGGGGCCTCCTCGATCCCGTAGATTTCGCCGTCGATCCGCACCCGGGTGAAGCCTGAGCGCTGCCATTCGGCCAGTTCCTTGCGGTATTCCCCCTTGCGCCCGCGCACCACCGGGGCGAGCAGATAGGCGCGGGTGCCCTCGGGCAGCGCCATCACCCGGTCGACCATCTGGCTCACCGTCTGCGCCGCGATCGGCAGGCCCGTGGCGGGCGAATAGGGCGTGCCGACGCGCGCCCACAACAGGCGCATGTAGTCGTAAATCTCGGTCACGGTCGCCACGGTCGAGCGCGGATTGCGGCTGGTGGTCTTCTGCTCGATGCTGATCGCGGGGGAGAGCCCGTCGATATGCTCGACATCGGGCTTCTGCATCATTTCGAGAAACTGGCGGGCATAGGCGCTGAGGCTCTCGACATAGCGCCGCTGCCCCTCGGCATAGATGGTGTCGAAGGCGAGGCTCGACTTCCCGCTGCCGCTGAGCCCCGTGACCACGATCAGCGCATCGCGCGGCAGATCAATATCGATACCCTTGAGATTGTGCTCGCGCGCGCCGCGCACGGAAATTGTGGTGAGGCTCATGGGCGTGACGTGTTCCGGAAATGTTCGCGTGGGTCAAGGGGGCGCGGCAAGGCGGCGCGTCGGTCGTCCCCAGATGGAGCCACGAACGCCGCGATGCAACGGGCGAGGTGAGGATTGGTGCCCGGGGCTCGGTCGAGTCGTCATCGGTCAAGGCGCGAGCACGCGCGGGGTGGTCGCGCCCCCTGCCCGACAGGGCGCGCAGGTTCCGGCGGCTTGCGGTCGCTTCCATGGCGTTGTCGATACCCGTCCCGCAACCTCGCTGCACAAGCCCGCGACAGACGCGCAAGGCAGCCCGCCGCGCGCATCGCAATCGCCCGGAACCCGCGCAAATCCGCCATTTTTGCCGCCCTACAGAAAATCTGTAGTCGCAAGGTCTGTCCCGCTCGGCCACACCCGAGGCCTCTCCGCAGTGCTCCGGCCGGGTCCCTTCAGGGTCGCAACCTGGCCGGACGGACGGGGCCTTGCGGATGGGGACGGAACATGGCGGGGGGCTTTGCGAAGGGCCCCCCGCCGCACCGCTGCCGCCCGGAACGGATCATTCCTCGCCCGGAAGCACGCCCGACAGGGCCATCGCGCCCGGCTCTCCCAGCCACCGCGCGCGCACGCCCCACCCCTGCCGGATCACCTCGGGATCGAGCGCCTCGGCAGGCGGACCGGCGGCGAGCAGGCGGCCGTCTTTCAGCACCAGCACGTGATCGGCATGGTTCCTCGCCAGTGCAAGGTCGTGGAGCACCAGCACGACCCCCTGCCCGGCCGCTGCGCAGCCCCTCAGGTGACCGACCAGAGCCAGCTGGTGCGCAAGATCGAGCGCGGCGAGCGGCTCGTCGGCAAGGATCCAGCGCGGGCTCCCCGCCAGCACCCGCGCCAGCAGCGCCCGCGCGCGCTCGCCGCCCGACAGGCGGCTCGCGGGGCGGTGGCGCAGATGCGCCAGATCGAGCGCCGCCAGCGCCGCCTCCACCGCCTCGGTCCCCCGGTCGCGCCACGGCAGGCGGCCGAGAGCGACGAGGTTCTCCACCGCCACGTCCCAGGCGATATCCGGGGTCTGCGGCAGGTAGCCGATTGCCTTGGCCCGCTCGCGCGCAGCCATCGCGGCGAGCGCCCTCCCCTCGATCGTCACCGCACCGCTGGACGGCGCCAGCAGCCCGGCCAGCCCCAGCAGCAGCGAGGACTTGCCCGCGCCGTTCGGCCCGGTGATGGCGGTGATGCGGCCCGGCCCGAGCGCGGCAGTCAGGCCCTCGACCACGCAGCGTCCGCCGCGCGTCAGGGCAAGATTGTCGGCCGCGAGCGTCACAGGCGCCCCCGCCGCATCCGCAGCAGCAGCCAGCCGAAGAAGGGCGCACCGATCAGCGAGAGCGCGATGCCAAGCCGCAGTTCGGTGACGAGCGGCAGGATCCGCACGATGCTGTCCGCCGCAAGCACCAGACAGGCCCCGGCGAGCGCGCTCGGTAGGATCAGGCTGGAGGGCAGGCGGTCGGTCAGCGGGCGCACCAGATGGGGAACGACGAGGCCGACGAAGCCGATAATCCCCGCCACCGCCACGCCCGCGCCCACCGTCAGCCCCACGCCCGCGACCAGCAGCAGCAGGAGCCGCGCCGGATCAACCCCGAGCGAGCGCGCCGCCTCCTCCCCGAGGGTCAGGGCATCGAGGCTGCGCGCCGCCAGCGCCAGCACCCCGATCCCGGCGCCCGTTAGCGGGGCGGCGATGGCGACCTCGCTCCACGACCGGTCGGTGAGCGCGCCGTTGAGCCACATCACGATTTCGGAAAGGGCGAAGGGATTGGGTGCCAGAGTGATGGCAAGCGCGGTCAGCGCCCCGGCGAGGCTCGCCAGCATCAGGCCCGCAAGGGTGAAAAGCGCGATCCCGCCCCCGGCCCCGCCCGCTGCATCCGACGCGGTGCGCCCGGCGATCAGCGCCAGCAGCGCCATCCCGCCCCCCGCCCCCGCCAGCGCAAGCGCGGGGAGGCTCCAGGCGGCAAGGTGCGGCGGCAGGATCGGGACCAGCCAGAAGCTCGCCACTGCGCCCAGCGCCGCCATCGGGGCGATGCCGAACAGTCCCGGGTCGGCAAGCGGGTTGCGCAGATAGCCCTGCATCGCCGCTCCCGCCGCTCCGAGGCCGGCTCCGATCACCACCGCCAGCACGGCGCGGGGCGCGCGCAGTTCGGCGAGGATCAGGCCCGCACCGGCGGGAAGCGCGGGTGCGAAGGGATCGATCCACACGCGCCCGGCCAGCAGCGACAGCGGCACCAGCACCGCAAGCAGCACGGCAAAGACACCGCTGGCGCGGTTCATGCGCCCTGCTCCCCCGTCACCGCTGCCCGGATCGTCCGCAGCCGGGCACGGGTCCGCGGAATGGTCGGCCCGCCGCACCAGATCAGCGAGGGATCGAAGGCGGCGATGTGCATCCCCGGCACGTCCCGGGCGAGCAGCGGGTGGCGCTGTCCCGCCGCCTCGCCCGCCACCAGCAGCACCTTGGGCGGATCGGCGAGCACGGCCTCCAGACTCACCCGGTCCGCCTGCCGCAGCCCGCGCCTGGCGGCGTGGCTGGCAAAGCCTTCCTCGCGTAGCAGTTCGGCGATCAGCGTTGCCTCGCCTGCGACGATCTCGCCCGGCTGCCACAGCAGCGCATCGATGGGCGCGCGGGGCGTGGCAGGGGCTGGGGCCGGGTGCGCGGCTATACGGGCGGCCAGCGCCTCACCTTCGCGCATCCGCCCGGCAAGGGCGGCCACCGCGCGCACCTGCGCGGCGCTCTCGGCTACCGAGGCGGGGCTGCCGAAGGTCGCCACCTTGATCCCCGCAGTTTCGAGCGCGCGGCGGGTGGGCGGAGGCAGAAAGATCGAGGCGAGCACAAGATCGGGCTGGCGGGCGATCACTTCCTCAGCCGTTCCGCCGGTGACGCCGTAGCGCACGGCGACCTGCGCCGGAATCGAGCTTGAGCCGGGATCGCGGCTGTAATGCGACAACGCCAGCACCTGTTCCGGACCGGCGATCTCGACCAGGATCGCGTCGAGACAGGGGTTGAGGCTGACGATGGCCGGCGGCGCGGCATCGGCCGGGCGCGAGGGCGCAGGCCCGGCGCAGGCGGCAAGGCACAGCAGCACGGCAAGCCCTCCGCGCCCCCTGCCCCGCCAGCCTGTCGTGATGCGATCGCGCGCCATGTCCCTTGCGGCCAAGGCGATAGGCGGGCGCGGGCGTGCAGGCAACGGGTTAACACGCCGCCGCGCGCCGTCCCGAATCGGGACGCGGTGCCGCCCTGCCCTCGCCCCGCGCCCGCCGCGCGCGTAAGGCGGGGGCCGACCATGGCCACCGCGCGCACCTCCTTCGCCTTCAGGGCTCCGGCATCCCGTCGTCGCTGGTGCCTGCCGGGGGGGCCGTGGCGCAAGCGGCTCGCGGTGCTGGCTGCGGCGATTGCCGTCCCCGCGATGGCGGCGCCCGGGATAGTGGGCGGCGGCGTCGGCACGCTCCCCGGTCCGGCGGTCGAAAGCACCGCTGCGCTCGCGACGCGCAAGGCCGCCGAGGCCGCCCTGCCTTTCGAGCGCCCGGGGATGAGCTTCCCCGGCTCGGCCTTCTACTACATGGCCGATCCCGCCGGAACGGCGCTGGTCGCGCTGCCCGATGCGAACCCGCTCGCCCGCGGTGCCGCCGAGGGCGCGCGCGCGCTCGGCGCGCTGATCGATGTCGGCGCGGCGGCGAGGCCCTTCTACTCCCCCGGCACCGGCATCACCCACATGCGCGCCGCCGAATGCCTCGCGCAGGCCGTGTGGTATGAGGCCGCGAGCGAGAGCGAGGCAGGCCAGCGCGCCGTGGCGCAGGTGGTGCTCAACCGTGTGGCGCACCCCGCGTGGCCCGCGAGCGTGTGCGGGGTGGTCTATCAGGGTGCCGAACGCCCGACCGGTTGCCAGTTCACCTTCACGTGCGACGGCAGCCTCGCGCGGAGGCCGTCGGGGGCGAGCTGGTCGCGGGCGCAGCGCATTGCCGGCGAGGCGCTGAGCGGGAGCGTCTATGCCCCGGTGGGCCTTGCGACGCATTACCACACGCTTTGGGTCAACCCCTATTGGGCGGGCACGCTCGACCATGTCGGCACGATCGGCGCGCACCGTTTCTATCGCACGCGCGGGGCGGGCGGGCAGGCGGCGGCTTTCACCGGCGGCTATGCGGGGCTTGAGCCGGTGGTGAGCGGGCGCAGTGCGCCAGCGGCCTCGCCGGCGGGGTCCATGCCAGACAGTGCCGGGCCGGGCCGCCCGGTGATCGCCTATGATCTTGGCCCCGTGCCTGCGGCGCGGCAGGGCGCGCGAGCGGCGGGCGACAAGACCCCGGTCGTGCCCGCCGCCGATGCACCCGGCCCCGCACCCGCCCAAACCGGGACAGGAGCGGTGAAGGCCGAATATGCGCGTGCCGGACAATGGAAGGCGCAGCCCGGCACAGGCCCCGCCCCTGCCGCCGCGTCCGGGCCGACCCCGTAGCGCCGCCGCGCGGGAAAAGGGTTAAGCGCCCGACAACCCTGTTGCCACACAAAGCCTTAGCCGCGCAGGGCCTAGGCGACCTGCCGCACCGGACACCACAGCCGGCCAAGAACACGGGAACCGCCGCACAATGTCCGTCCGCTTCGCCTCCGCCAATCATCCGGCCCGCCGTCTGGGCTGGCGTGCTGCGGGGCGCGGACTGGTGGCCCCGGCTTTGGCGCGGGCGGTCAACGACAATCCGCGCGCAGGCGTCCCTGCGGCAGCGGGCGCGGCACGGTTCGATCCCCTGCTCACCGATGCGCTCAAGCATTTCGCCGTCCACGGCCTTGCATCGGCCGAGGCGGCAGCCGATCTCGCCGCCGAGGCCGTGCGGCGCGACGATGCCGATGCGCGCGATCACTGGCTGGCCGTGACCCGCATGTTCGACCGCCGCCTCGCGGCGCGGGCTGAACGCGTGTCCGAACCGGCCTGACCTTTCCCAGCAAGTTCTGCTTTCCTGGCGCCTTGCGCCTTAGGGCGTCCGGTTCGCCTGCCCGCCCGCACCTAAATGCAATTGCGAACTGTTTGCATAAATAGTTTTCGTATCCGGCCTTTTGCTGGTTGCAATCCCATTTCGAGGGGCCTACCGCGCACAAAGTAACGGGTGCCCAGCCGCTTGGGACGGGGGTTGGCACCGGCGCCTCGCTTGTTCATGCGCGCTTCATCGCTTCGTCCCGAGGATCAGGGAAGGAAGTCCTTAGAATGGCCCGCAAGAAAATCGCCCTCGTCGGTGCCGGCAACATCGGCGGCACGCTCGCCCACCTCGCTGCGCTGAAGGGCCTTGGCGATATCGTGCTGTTCGATGTGGTCGAAGGCGTGCCGCAGGGCAAGGCGCTGGACCTGTCGCAATGCGGCCCGGTCGAAGGCTTCGATGCGCGCATCACCGGCTCGAACGACTATGCCGACATCGCGGGCGCTGACGTGGTAATCGTCACCGCAGGCGTCGCGCGCAAGCCCGGGATGAGCCGCGATGACCTGCTCGGCATCAACCTGAAGGTGATGAAGGCGGTCGGCGAAGGCATTGCCGCCAACTGCCCCGATGCTTTCGTGATCTGCATCACGAACCCGCTCGACGCCATGGTGTGGGCGCTTCGCGAGTTTTCGGGCCTTCCCGCCAACAAGGTGGTCGGCATGGCCGGGGTGCTCGATTCGGCGCGCTTCGCCACCTTCCTTGCGTGGGAGTTCGGCGTCAGCGTCAAGGACGTGAACGCCTTCGTGCTCGGCGGCCATGGCGACACGATGGTGCCGGTGCTGAGCTATTCGACCATCAACGGCATCCCGGTCGCGGACATGGCAAAGATCAAGGGCATCTCGGAAGAGCGCCTCAGCGCAATCGTCCAGCGCACCCGCTCGGGCGGCGGTGAGATCGTCGCGCTGCTCAAGACCGGCTCGGCCTTCTATGCGCCCGCCACCAGCGCGATCGCGATGGCCGAAGCCTACCTCTACGATAGCAAGCGCATCCTTCCTTGCGCGGTGCAGGTTGACGGCAAGTACGGCGTCGACGGGCTTTACGTGGGCGTGCCGGTGGTGATCGGCGCGGGCGGTGCGGAAGAGGTGATCGAGATCACCCTCACCGACGAGGAAAAGGCCAACCTCCAGGTCAGCGTCGATGCGGTCAAGGAGCTGCTTGAGGCGTGCAAGGCGCTGGATGAGAGCCTCGTTTAATCTCATGAGTCCCCGCGCAGGCGGGGACATCGTTCAGACAGGGCCGGTTTGCGCCGCCCGAGGCCCCCGACTTTGCGGGGGCTCACTCAGGAGAAGCAAGTGAGCATCCTCGTAAACAAAGACACCAAGGTCATCACCCAAGGCATGACCGGCAACACCGGCACCTTCCACACCCAGGCCGCGCTCGATTACGGGACGCAGATGGTCGCGGGCGTGACCCCGGGCAAGGGCGGCACCACCCATATCGGCGTGCCGCAGTTCGACACCGTGCGCGAAGCCAAGGCCGCGACCGGCGCGACCGCCTCGTGCATCTATGTACCGCCGCCGTTCGCCGCCGACGCGATCTGCGAAGCCATCGATGCCGAGATCGAGCTGATCATCTGCATCACCGAAGGCATCCCGGTGCTCGACATGGTCCGTGCCAAGCGCGCGCTGGCGGGCTCCAAGTCGCGGCTGATCGGCCCCAACTGCCCCGGCGTGCTCACGCCGGACGAATGCAAGATCGGCATCATGCCCGCCAACATCTTCAAGAAGGGCAGCGTCGGCATCGTCAGCCGATCGGGCACGCTCACCTATGAAGCCGTGCACCAGACCACGGCGGTCGGGCTCGGCCAGTCGACCGCGGTCGGCATCGGCGGCGATCCGGTCAACGGCACCAACTTCATCGATGTGCTCGATCTGTTTCTGGACGATCCGGAAACCACCAGCATCATCATGATCGGCGAAATCGGCGGTTCGGCCGAAGAAGAAGCCGCCGCCTTCATCAAGGCCGAGGCCGCCAAGGGCCGCAAGAAGCCGATGGTCGGCTTCATCGCCGGACGCACTGCCCCTCCGGGCCGTCGGATGGGCCATGCTGGCGCCATCGTCTCGGGCGGCCAGGGCGGCGCCGAAGACAAGATCGCGGCGATGGAAGATGCGGGCATCCGCGTCAGCCCCTCGCCCAGCCTGCTCGGCGAAACGCTGGCGGCGATGCTGAAGGAGAACGCCTGAGCCACCTGTGAGTCCCCGCGCAGGCGGGGACCTCGGTCGGGGGCGCGCAAGATTGCCTGAGGTCCCCGCTTTCGCGGGGACTCACAAACAGGACGATACAGACGAGTGAAAGGCGGGTTCGTCTACATCCTCACCAACAAACCCGGCGGGGTGCTCTACATCGGAGTGACCACCGATCTGGCGACGAGGATCGAACAGCACCGCCTTGGCAAGGTTTCGAGTTTCACGAAGTGATACAACTGCCACCGTCTTGTATGGTTTGAATGGTTTGACGACCTTAACGATGCGCAGCTCTTCGAACGGCGCATGAAGAAGTGGAACCGGGAATGGAAGGTGAATCGGATCGAACAGCGCAATACGGCGTGGAACGATCTGGTGCCTGCCATTCCGCATATCATCTGAGCGGTTATCGCTCTGAAACGAGGGAGGTCCCCGCCTGCGCGGGGACTCACGGGAAGTGACATGAACAAGCAGGCCGATAACCTCCTCCCCGCCTTCACCGATCAGGAAGGCCCGCAGCCCGGCCCCTCCTGGGCCAAGCGCGGCTGGCTCGATACGCTCGCCGACAGCGGCGCGGACCTGACCGCCGCGATGGACCCGACCGAGATGCGTCTTGCGGTGCAGAAGGCGGCCAAGGAGACAGGGCGCGCAGCCGATCCCAAGGCGGTCGAGAAAGCCGCCGCGCTCAGCATCGCGGCGATGACCCTCGTTCGCCTCTACCGCGTGCGCGGGCACATGGCGGCGGACCTTGATCCGCTCGGCCTCTCCAACCGCGAAGGCCCGGCCGATCTGACGCTCGAATGGCACGGCCTTGCGGGCAAGGAGCACGAGGAGGTCTATGTCGGCGGGGTGCTCGGCATGGAGTGGACCACGGTGGGCGCGCTCCATCAGCGGCTGCGCGAGGTCTATTGCGGCAAGGTCGGCCTTGAATACATGCACATCGCCGACACCGAGGAGCGCCGCTTCCTTCAGGACAAATTCGAAAGCCCCGGCGAGACGATCCAGTTCACCCCCGAAGGCAAGAAGGCGATCCTCGCCGCAGTGCTGCGGGGCGAGCAATATGAGGAGTTCCTCGCCAGGAAATATGTCGGCACCAAGCGCTTCGGGCTCGATGGCGGGGAATCGATGATCCCCGCGCTCGAAGCGGTGATTAAGCACGGCGGCAGCATGGGCGTGCGCGAGATCATCTACGGCATGGCCCACCGGGGCCGCCTCAACGTGCTCGCCAATGTGATGGCCAAGCCCTACCGTGTGATTTTCCACGAGTTCTCGGGCGGCTCGGCCAACCCCGATGATGTCGGCGGCTCGGGCGATGTGAAGTATCACCTCGGCACCTCGACCGACCGCGAGTTTGACGGCATCTCGGTGCACATGAGCCTCGTGCCCAACCCCTCGCACCTTGAGGCGGTCAACCCGGTGGTGCTGGGCAAGGCGCGCGCGCAGCAGGCGATCCGCGATGACCTCAGGAAAAAGGAGCAGGTGCTCCCCGTGCTGATCCACGGCGATGCCGCCTTTGCCGGGCAGGGCGTGGTGTGGGAAAGCCTCTCGCTCTCGGGCGTGCCGGGCTATGACACCGGCGGCTGCGTCCACTTCATCATCAACAACCAGATCGGCTTCACCACCAGCCCCAAGTTCGCCCGCTCCTCGCCCTACCCTTCCGATGTGGCCAAGGGCGTGATGGCCCCGATCCTCCATGTGAACGGCGATGATCCCGAGGCGGTGACCTTCGCCTGCAAGCTCGCGGTCGAATATCGCCAGACCTTCCACCGCGACGTGGTGATCGACATGTGGTGCTATCGCCGTTTCGGCCACAACGAGGGCGATGAGCCCAAGTTCACCCAGCCGCTGATGTATGACGCGATCCGCAGCCACCCCAAGGTCAGCGTGTTTTACGAGGCGCGGCTGGTGCGCGAAGGTGTGGTGGAAGCGGGCACGCGCGAAAAGATGGCCGCCGATTTCGTCGCTCTGCTCGAAGCGGAGTTCGAGGCTGGCAAAAGCTACAAGGCCAACGAGGCCGACTGGTTCGGGGGACGCTGGGCGGGCCTCAACAAGCCCGCCGACCCGGAAACCGCGCGGCGCAGCGTGGAAACCGCAATCGAGCCCAAGACCTTCGATGCGCTCGGCCGGGTGCTGACTGAGGTTCCCGCCGATCTGGAAATCCACAAGACCCTCGACCGCGTGCTCGCCGCCAAGCGCGAGATGTTCGCCGCCGGCGAGGGCTTCGACTGGGCCACCGCCGAAGCGCTCGCTTTCGGCAGCCTCGTGATGGAAGGCTACGGGGTGCGCCTGTCCGGGCAGGACAGCGGGCGCGGCACCTTCTCGCAGCGCCACGCGGTGTGGGTCGATCAGAAGTCCGAGCGCAAATACGTGCCGCTCTCCACCCTGCCCCATGGCAAGTTCGAGGTGCATGACAGCACCCTGTCGGAATATGGCGTGCTCGGCTTTGAATACGGTTTTGCCATGGCCGATCCCAAGTGCCTGGTGCTGTGGGAAGGCCAGTTCGGCGACTTCGCCAACGGCGCGCAGATCATGATCGACCAGTTCGTCGCCAGCGGCGAGAGCAAGTGGCTGCGGGCCAATGGCCTCGTTATGCTGCTGCCGCATGGCTATGAAGGCCAGGGACCGGAACACTCCTCGGCACGTCTGGAACGTTTCCTCCAGCTGTGCGCCGACGACAATATGTGCGTGTGCAACGTCACCACTCCGGCCAACTACTTCCACCTGCTGCGCCGCCAGATGCTGCGCAGCTTCCGCAAGCCGCTCGTCATCATGAGCCCCAAGTCGCTGCTGCGTCACCCGATGGCCAAGAGCCACAAGAGTTCGTTCCTCGGCAATCGCCAGTTCCGGCGCATCCTCTCCGATCCTGCCGACATCGCCGACGAGAAGGTGCGGCGCCTCGTGCTGTGTTCGGGCAAGGTCGCCTATGACCTGATCGAAGCGCGCGATGCGCACGCGCTGGAGGATGTCTCGATCGTCCGCATCGAGCAGCTCTTCCCCTTCCCCGGCGATCCGCTGGCACTGCGCCTGTCGCGCATGGCGAACCTCAAGGAGGTGGTGTGGTGCCAGGAAGAGCCGCGCAACAACGGTGCGTGGTTCTTCGTCAATGAACGGATCGAGGACGCGCTGACCGCCTCCGGTCACGGCGGGATGCGCGCGGCCTATGCCGGCCGCGACGCCGCCGCCTCGCCCGCGACCGGGCTCGCCAGCCGCCACAAGGCCCAGCAGGAGGCGCTCGTCGCTGCCGCGCTGGGGCTGTGACGGCCCGCCCTTGTTCAGACATGATGTAAGCAAGTTTCAGGAACCCGCACAGATGGCCACCGAAATCAAAGTCCCCGTCCTCGGCGAATCCGTCACCGAAGGCACGATTGCCGAATGGCTCAAGCAACCGGGCGAAGCGGTCGCGGTCGATGAACCGATCGCCAGTCTCGAGACCGACAAGGTCGCGGTTGACGTGCCCTCGCCGGTCGCGGGGGTGATGGCGCAGCACGTGGTCGCGGTCGGCGATACCGTGGAAGTCGGCGCGGTGATCGCGATCATCGCGGACGGTGCGAGCGCCGGTGCCGCGCCTGCGCCCGCCGCCGCGAAGGCTGACGCTGCCCCTGCTACGGCAGCTTCCGAGGAACTCCTCACCCCCGCGCAGACCATGTCGCCCGCAGTGCGCCGCGCGGTGCTGGAGCACGGGGTCGATCCCTCGACCATCAAGGGCACCGGCAAGGATGGCCGCCTGACCAAGGAAGACGTGCTCGCCGCTGCCGAGGCCAAAGCCAAGGGGCCTGCCCCTGCCCCTGCCCCTGCCCCGAACCCGGCACCCGCGCCTGCCCCCGCTCCGGCGGCTCCGGCCGCTCCCGGCGGCGCGCGCGGTGAGGAACGGGTCAAGATGACCCGGATGCGCCAGACCATCGCCAAGCGTTTGAAGGCCGCGCAGGACAATGCCGCCCTGCTCACCACTTTCAACGATGTCGACATGAGCGCGGTCATCGCAGCGCGCGACAAGTACAAGGACCTGTTCGCCAAGAAGCACGATATTCGCTTGGGCTTCATGGGCTTCTTCGCCAAGGCCGCCTGCCTTGCGCTCAAGGACGTGCCTGCGGTGAACGCCTATATCGACGGCGACGAGATCATCTACCACGACTATGTCGACATCTCGGTGGCCGTCAGCGCGCCGAATGGACTCGTCGTCCCCGTGATCCGCGATGCCGACAAGAAGGGCTTTGCCCGGATCGAGCAGGACATCGCCGATTTCGGCGCGCGCGCCAAGGCGGGCACGCTGACCATGGAGGACATGACCGGCGGCACCTTCACCATCTCCAATGGCGGCGTGTTCGGCTCGCTGATGTCGACCCCGATCATCAACCCGCCGCAGAGCGCCGTGCTCGGCCTGCACCGAATCGAGGACCGCCCGGTGGTGCGGGACGGCCAGATCGTGATCCGCCCGATGATGTATCTCGCCCTCAGCTACGACCACCGCCTGATCGACGGGCGCGAGGCGGTGACCGCGCTGAAAATCATCAAGGAAGCGATCGAGGATCCCACCCGGATGCTGATCGATCTGTGAGGTTGAACCCATGAAGAACATTCTCCCCCTCCTCGCAGCCCTTGGCCTGCTTTCGGGCTGCGATCTGGCCAGCGACATCGCGGGCGAAGCCATCGCGGGAGAGTTGCGCACGCAATATCTCGAACAATGTCAGGGCGTTGCGGAAGGCGTCGGGATTGCCTCGCAGCGGATCGGGGCCGCCTGCGAATGCAGCGCCGACCAATTTGCCGCCGATCTTGCTGGCGAAGGTGCCTTCCAGATCGATCAGGGGCGGATCGAGCAGGTCCTGAGAACCTGCTTGCAGGAACAAGGCGGCCCTGCTCCCGAAGCTCCTGTGGAGACCACCAATGGCTGATCATACCTACGATTACGACGTTCTTGTCATCGGTGCCGGCCCCGGCGGCTATGTCGCCGCCATCCGCGCGGCGCAGCTCGGGCTCAAGACCGCCTGCGTCGAATCGCGGGCCACGCTGGGGGGCACCTGCCTCAATGTCGGGTGCATCCCCTCCAAGGCGCTGCTGCACGGCTCGGAACTGTTTGACGAGGCCAACAATGGCCACTTCGCCACCTGGGGCATCACCGCCACCCCAACGCTCGATCTCGGCCGGATGATGGCCGAAAAGACCAAGGCGGTGGGCGAGCTGACCGGCGGGATCGAATTCCTGTTCAAGAAGAACAAGATCACTTGGCTCAAGGGCCACGCCGCCTTCGCGGACGCGCACACGGTGCGGATCGGCGATGAGACCGTCACCGCCAAGGACATCGTCATCGCCACCGGCTCCAGCGTCACGCCGCTACCCGGCGTGCCGGTCGACAACGCGGCCAAGCGCATCGTCGACAGCACCGGCGCGCTCGATCTCGATGCGGTGCCCGAACATCTGGTGGTGATCGGCGGCGGGGTGATCGGGCTGGAGCTGGGCTCGGTGTGGCGGCGGCTCGGCGCGAAGGTCACCGTGGTCGAATATCTCGATCAGCTGCTCCCCGGCATGGACGGCGAAGTGCGCAAGGAAGCGGGCAAGATCTTCAAGAAGCAAGGCATGGAGCTGATGCTCGGCCACAAGGTCACCGGCGCTGTGCAAGACGGCAACACCGTCACCCTCAGCATCGAGCCCGCAGCGGGCGGCGATGCCCAGACACTCACCGCCAGCCACGTGCTGGTTGCGATCGGCCGCCGCCCCAACACCGAAGGGCTCGCGCTCGACAAGGCGGGCTTGCAGGTCAACAATCGCGGCCAGATCGAGATTGACCACGAGTTCCGCACCGCGGTGCCGCACATCTGGGCAATCGGCGATGTGGTGCCCGGCCCGATGCTCGCGCACAAGGCCGAGGATGAAGGCATTGCGGTCGCCGAAAACATCGCCGGGCTGACCGGCATCGTCAACCACGAGGTGATCCCCAACGTGGTCTATACCGCGCCCGAAATCGCCGGGGTCGGCATCACCGAGGAGCAGGCCAAGGAGCGCGGGCAAGCGGTGAAGGTTGGCAAGTTCCCGATGATGGCCAACAGCCGCGCCAAGGCCAACCGCGACACCGACGGCTTTGTGAAGGTGATCGCCGATGCCGCAACCGACCGCGTTCTCGGCGTGTGGATGATCAACAGCCTCGCGGGCACCATGATCGCGCAGGCCGCGCAGGCGATGGAGTTCGGCGCCACCAGCGAGGACATCGCCTACACCTGCCACGCCCACCCCACCCACGCCGAAGCCTTCAAGGAAGCGGCGATGGCGGTGACGGGCAAGCCGATCCATATGTGATCCGAACCGGCAGGGTGACCGCTGTCGGCTCACCTTGCCCCTTGCTTTCCCGTCCGTCGCCCGGCGTCGGCGCGGCGCTGGTGCCGGGCGCGCGCCGCAGCACGGCGTGAAGCCGACCGATCCGTGAATACGGCTATCGCGCGGGTGCGTGACAAGCTACGAAGAAACAGGGTCAACGGGGCAGGAGAAAACGCCGTGGGTGCGCTGCGCAGGGTTGCGATGGCTGGCGCGGCTGCCGCACTGGCGCTGCTCGCCGCCTGTTCAGGCACGGCCGACCGCCCGCCTGCCGCCCCACCCCGCGCCACCGACCGGATCGTCCTGCCCAAGGAGCCGTCGCATCTGACGGTCGATCTCAAGGTCAATCTCGCCGATCTCGAGCGCGCGCTCGAGCGCGAGCTGCCCCGCCGACTGTGGCAGATCGACCGCCCGGACAGCGAATGTATCGCCCCGAAAAAGGTCGATCTGGAGCTGTTCACGGTCAAATCGCCGAAGATCGAATGCCGCATCGTCGGCGAGGTCAGCCGCGGGCGGATCAGGCTCGGCGGCAAAGGGCAGGCGCTGCTCGTCACCATGCCGGTCAGCGGCACGCTGGCGGCGCGCGACGTGGCGGGGATCCTGAAGGGCGAGACCGGAACGGGGGCCGCCGAGGTCGCGATGTCGCTGCGCCTCGACCTGACGCAAGACTGGACCATATCGAGCCAGAGCCGCATCGACTACCGCTGGACCCGCGCGCCGGGGATCGACTTTCTCGGGCGGCGGATCACCTTCACCAGCGAGGCCGACGGCGAGCTCGCCCCGCTCAAGCGCCAGGTGGAACGGATCGTCGCGCGCGAACTGGCGCGCCTGCCGGTCAAGCCCACAGCGCAGGCGGGCTGGCGCGAGGCGCATCAGGTGATCGAACTGAACCGCGCCAACCCGGCGGTATGGGGCCGCCTGACCCCGCAGGTTTTTCGCTTCGGCGGCTACGATGTGCGCGGGCGCGAGTTGACGCTGCGGCTCGGGCTCGATGCGCTGTTCGAAACCTATGTCGGGATCAGGCCCGAGGCGAGCGAACCCGGCCCGCTCCCGCCGCTCGCCCGGCGCGATGCATCCGATACCCGCTCGCTACTGCACATCCCGGTCATCGCCGATTACGCCGTGCTCGAGCCGGTCATCGCCCGGGCGCTCGCCAAACGCGCCGCGCAACCCTTTGCGATCCGCGATTACGGAACGGTGACGGCACGATTCGAGGACATCAGGGTCTACGGCACGGGCCAGGGCCGGATCGCGGTCGGCGGGCACTTCACCGCGACCTCGGACCTGCCGCTGATCGAGCGGGCGAGCGGGACAATCTGGCTCACCGCGCGGCCCGTAAGCACCCCCGGATCGCGCGCAGTGGGCTTTGCCGATGTGGCAATCACGGGGGACACCGACATCGTCGGCGAAGCCTTCCTCTTCGCGCTCGCCAATTCCCCCGAATTCCAGAGCACCATCACCCATGCCCTGGCGCAGAATTTCGAGAAGGACTTCGACAAGCTGCGCGGGAAGATCGACCGCGCCCTGGCCGCACGCAAGGACGGGATCACGGATTACAGCATCGCCATCGAAAACATCGCAACCGGGCAGATCACCGCCCACGGCGAAGGGCTCTACCTGCCGGTCGATGTCACCGCGCGAGTTTCCGCGCGGCTCCGGCGTCTGACCTGACGACAACCGCGTTCCTGCCACTTTTGCCGCCCCGCGGCGCCCGCTACACCATCAAGGCCGAGGGGGGATCACGCATGGCCTATCCGCAACTCACCGACAAGGCGGGCGCGCTTGCGACCAGCGCCGCCGTGCGCGCGGGCAAGATGAGCGTCGCCGAATCGGTCGATGCCGCGATCGTCAGGGTCGAAAAGCGCGACAGCGATATCGACGCGCTCGCCGTGCCCAATTTCAAGGCCGCCTATGCCGAGGCCCGCGCGCTCGATGCGGCGGGTCCGCGCGACGACCAGCCGCTCTATGGCGTGGCCATGACGATCAAGGAAAGCTTCGACGTGGCGGGCCTGCCCACCACCTGGGGGCACCCCGCGTTCAAGGACAAGCCCGCCCCGCGTGATGCGCTGCTGGTGCGGCGGCTGAAGGCGGCGGGCGCGATCATCATCGGTAAGACCAACGTGCCGGTCGACCTTACCGACTGGCAAAGCTTCAACCCGGTCTATGGCCGCACGCTCAATCCCCACAACCCGGAGCGATCGCCGGGCGGATCATCGGGCGGAAGTGCTGCGGCAGTGGCAAGCGGGATGGTGCCCTGCGACTACGGGACCGACATCGGCGGATCGGTGCGGGTGCCGGCCCATTTCTGCGGCGTCTGGGGGCACAAGACGACCTGGGGCCTCGTCCCCAAGCACGGCCACGATCACCCCGGGATAAGCCGCCGCGAGGGCTTCGTCGCCGCCGCCGACGGCCCGCTGAGCATCGCCGGGCCGCTCGCCCGCAATCCGGGCGACCTTGCCGTGCTGGTCGAAGTCGGCGCGGAGGTGCCGCTGCGCCGCCGCCCGAGACCGCTGAAGGATTGCCGCCTGCTGGCGATCACGCAGCTGCCCGGCGCGCCGGTCGATGCGAGCGTGCTGGAGCCGACCGAAGCCGCGATCGAAACGCTCGCGCGGGCTGGGGTGCGGATCGACCGCGCGAGCGACCTCCTGCCCGATCAGGCGGTGCATTACCGCAGCTATCTCAAGATGATGAACATCACCATGTCGGGCGGCGCCCCCGCCCCCGACGGCAAGCGCGCGACCGCAGCCGACTGGTTCGCGCTTATGAACGCGCAGGCCACCTGCCTGGCCCAGTGGGAGGCGCTGTTCGCCGCCTACGATTTCGTCCTTGCCCCGCCTGCTCCCGTTCTCGCCGTGCCCCATGCCGACAAGGCGGTGTTCCGCGGCACGATTTCGATCAATGGGGCCGAAGAACCTGGCGGCAGCGGCCTCGTGTGGTCCGGCATGGCGACCTTTCCCGGCCTGCCCGCGACCGTCCTGCCGATCGGTTCGGGCACCTATCTCGGGGCAGACCTGCCCTGCGGAATGCAGGTCATCGGCCCGCGCTGGACCGACCTCGACTGCATCGCTGCCGCCGAGGCGATCGGGAACATCTTGCACGGCTGAGCGCGCTTCGTCATGGCGCGGGAATGAAGCTTATCTCCATGCGCTCCCTCGCCAAGTGGCACATCTGGCTCGGCTGGCTGGTCGGGGTTCCGATCACCGTATGGCTGGCCACCGGCCTTGTCATGGTGGCGCGCCCGATCGAGGAGGTTCGCGGCAATCACCTGCGCCGCGAGACGCCCGCAAGCCCGCTCGTGCTACCCGGCAGCAGCCTTGCCGCGCCTGAGGCCGACCTCAAGGAGATGCGGGTCACGATGCAGGACGGGCGCGCGGTGGCGATCCTGACGGGGCTTGACGGCGCAACGCGGCGGGTCGACTTCGCCTCCGGGGCCGCGCTCCCGCCGCTCGATGCCGCCGCCGCGCGCGCGCTGGTGGCTGCGCGCATCGTCGGCGGCGACCAGGTCGAACGGGTAAGGCTCTTCCCCGCGAACCGCACCCCCTTCGATTTCCGCCGCCCGGTGGCGGTGTGGCAAGTGGCCCTGGCGGACGGCACCAATATCTATGTCGGGCGTGACACCGGCGAGATCGAGGCTGTGCGCACCCGCTGGTGGCGCGCTTTTGACCTTGCCTGGGGCCTGCACATCATGGACCTTTCCGAACGCGAGGACACCAGCCATCCGGTGCTGATCCTTTTCGCCGCCCTGTCGCTGACAGGCGCGCTGATCGGTTGCGTGCTGATGTTCCGCCGCCGCAAGGCGCGGCCGGTGGCCGCAACGGCGAAATGACGCCGACCGTCCTGACCCCGATCCTCGACCTGCTCGATCTGGTGGGCATCGCGCTGTTCGCGCTGTCGGGCGCGGTGCTCGCCGCACGCCTCGGGCAGACCTTCGTCACGATGGCTTTCTTCGCCCTCGTCACCGGCGTCGGCGGGGGCACGGTGCGCGACCTCCTGATCCGCGCACCGGTGTTCTGGATCGACGATCCCCGGGTCGCCGCCGTGTGCCTCGGCACCGCACTGATCGCGTGGTTCACGCCGATCGGGTGGTGGCAGGGCAAGGGCTTCGACTATGCCGACGGCGCGGGGCTTGCCGCCTATGCCGTGCTCGGCAGCGCCAAGGCGCTCGCCTATGGCATCCCGCCGATCCCTGCGGCGCTGATGGGGGTCATCACCGGCTGCGTCGGCGGCATCATCCGCGATGTGGTGGCGGGCCGCCCTTCGATCATCATGAGCCCCGAACTCTACGTCACCCCGGCTGCCCTTGCCTCCTCGCTATGCGTGGCGGGGATGCTTGCCGCGCCGCTGTTCGGCATGGCCGATGTCGCCGCATGGGCGCTTGCCTTCATCTGCGGCTTCGCGCTGCGCAGCGCCGCGATCCGCTGGGAATGGGGCCTGCCAAGCTATGGCGGGG
>Ga0208370_100179_pt1 | contig 20370 bp, 18 predicted proteins | sample Subbio12Jun_QV11_FD_184822 | JGI IMG/M metagenome (GOLD analysis project Ga0208370, IMG submission 184822) | Serpentinite rock and fluid subsurface biosphere microbial communities from McLaughlin Reserve, California, USA -CR12Jun_QV11 (SPAdes) | ecosystem: Environmental > Terrestrial > Deep...
TCCTGATTGACTACAACGAGCACCGCCCCCATGACGCACTCGGTGGCATGACGCCTGCCGAGTATCGAAATCACCACGACGCCAGAGGCTCTACTTTCGAAGTGTCCGCTTGACGGGGGAGGTTACGAGGGCACCGCTCCAGCCGACGTAGGTGTCGATCTCGATGTCGGTGCTGTCGCCGAAGTCGACGTTCGAGCCCCAGGCGCCGACGTAGAAGCCGTTGGCGAAGCCGTAGTCGAGGCCGAGCTGCAGGGCCGGCTGGTCGTCGTTCTGGTCGATGCCGCGGTAGATGTAGTCGGAGGCGAGGGTGGCGTTCCAGCTGAAACCCTCGGCGAGGGCGGCAGTCGGCAGGGCGGCGAGCAGGGCGCCGACGAGCAGGGTCTTGCGGTTCATGGACGACTCCTTGGGGACGGAAAACGGGGGCGGATTGTGAAGGATGGTTGACGCCGATCCACCCCGGAGGGTGCGCCCGTGCGGGGTTCCGTTCAGGATGGGCGCGGGGCCGACCGGCCGGGCGGGGTCCGGTCTTGGCTTCATCTTCACATGGCGCTCGGCAGGTTCAACCCCTTTGCTTGCCGTTGCCACCCCGTGACCACCCCCCAACCCGCCTCCCTCGTCGAACGCATCGCCCGCTCGATCCCCGACCCGGTGCTGCTGTTCATCGGCTTCTACCTGCTGGCGCTGGCGGCGACGGCCCTGCTCGGCGGCACCACCTTCGCCTCGCAGGGGCCGGCCGGCCCGGTCGAGCAGAGCGTGCGCTCCATGCTGTCGGGCGAGAACCTCCGCTGGATCTTCGACAATGCCCTGCTCGCCAACTGGCTCGGCTTCGGCAATGGCGTGCTGGGCGTCATCCTCGTCGTCACGTTGGCGATCGGTGTGGCCGAACACGCCGGCCTGCTCGGTGCCCTGATCAAGAAGGCCGGGCGCCGGGTGCCGATGCGCTGGATGCCGCTGCTGCTGGTGTTCCTCGGCATCATGAGCTCGCTCGCCACCGACGCCGGTTACCTCGTACTGATCCCGCTCGCCGGCCTGCTCTACGCGGCCCTCGGCCACAACCCGCTGATCGGCATGGCGGCGGCCTTCGCCGGGGTCTCGGCGGGGTTCAGCGCCAACCTCGTCCCGGCCACCCCGCCGGACGTGATCGTCGGCCTCAACGCCAAGATCTTCGCCGAGGCCCAGGGCGTGCCCTTCGCCACCGCCGAGGGCGTGCCGCTCAACGCGGCGACGATGAACTACTTCTTCATGGTCGCCTCGACCGTGCTGCTGACCGTGGTCGGTGCCTGGGTGACCACGCGCTTCGTCGCGCCGCGGCTCGCGGCCCAGCCCTGGACCCGGCCGGCCGACCTCGATTTCGGCGAGTTCGAACTCGGCGAAGCCGAGCGCCGCGGCCTGCGCGCCGCCGCCTGGACCACGCCGGTCGCCCTGCTCGTGATCTACGGCTTCGCCGTCGGGCCGCTCGCCTCCTTCACCGGCCCGGACGGCCGCGAGGTGCATCCCTTCCTCAACAACGTGATCCTGCTGATCTCGTTCTACTTCATCGCCGTCGGCATGGCCTTCGGCTTCGCCAGCGGCCGCTTCACCCGGCTCGCCGACGTGGTCGATGCGATGACCAGGCAGGCCAACACCACCGGCTACATCCTGGTGCTGACCTTCTTCTCGTACAACTTCCTCGGCCTGCTCAGCTACAGCGGCCTGGGCGCCTACATCACCCACCTCGGCGCCCAGGGCCTGCTCGGCCTCGGGCTTGCCGACAACCCCATGCTGCTGTTGATCGGGTTCGTCCTCACCACGGCCTTCATCAACCTGTTCGTCGGCGGGTTGACCTCGAAGTGGCTGCTGCTCGGGCCGATCTTCGTGCCGATGCTCTACCACGTGAACCCGCAGCTGACCCCGGACCTGGTCGCGGCGGCCTACCGCGTGGCCGATTCTTCGACCAATATCGTGACGCCGATGATGGCCTACGCCGGCATCGTGCTGGCCTTCATGCGGCGCTACCGGCCGGACCTGACGATCGGCGACCAGATCCTCATGATGGTGCCCTACTCGCTGTGCTTCCTCCTGACCTGGACCCTGCTGCTGCTCGCCTTCTTCCTGCTCGGCATCCCGCTCGGCTTCTGACCCCCGCCCCACCCACCCCGCCACCCCTGGAGTCCCCATGATCCGCTCCGCCCTCGCCCTCGCCCTGCTCGCGGCCAGTGCCCCGCTCGCCGCGCAATCCGCCGCGCCCACCGCGCCCGCCACCGGTGGCAAGCAGCCCTTCACCATCGAACGCAGCTGGCAGATCCAGCGCCTCGGTACGCCCACCATCTCGCCCGACGGCGCGCGCATCGTCGCCCCGGTGACCCGCTTCGACATGGAGCAGGACCGCGGCTTCACCGACTTGTTCCTCTGGAACGCCGACGGCAGCGGCCAGCGCGCCTTCACCACCCACGCCAGCAACGACGGCTCGCCGGTGTTCAGCCCGGACGGCCGCTTCCTCGCCTTCACGGCGCAGCGCGAGGACGACAAGGCCCCGCAGCTCTACGTGATCGCCGTCGACGGCGGCGAGGCGCGCCGGTTGACCTCGCTCGCCACTGGCGTGCAGAGCCCGAAGTGGTTCCCCGACGGCACCCGGCTCGCCTTCGTCTCGCGGGTCTTCGACGAGCTGCCGCTGGCCGAGCAGGGCAAGCGGCTGGAGGAGCGCGAAGAGAGCAAGATGACCGCCCGCGTCTGGGACCGCGCCCCGGTCACCGCCTGGGACCGGTACATGGACGAGCGCGAGTTCCACGTCTTCGCCGTGCCCTTCGCCGGTGGCGAGGTGCAGCCGCTGACCCAGCCGACCGGGCTCGAACTGCCGCGCAGCGCCGTGCAGGGCACCGACAGCCTGTTCGCGATCTCGCCGGACGGCCGTGAGCTCGCCTTCGTGGCCGATTCCAACCCGGCCGCCAACTTCACCAACCACGACGTCTTCACCGTGGCGATCGGCGCCCGCGAGGCCCGCAACCACACCGAGGCCAACACCGCCGGCGACGGCAACCCGCTCTACAGCCCGGATGGCCGCTTCCTCGCCTTCGTGCAGCAGCGCATCCGCGGTTTCTACGCCGACAAGGTGCGGGTGATGATCAAGGACCGCCGCAGCGGCACCATCACCGAGCAGTTCGTCGATTGGGACCGCAGCGCCGACGGCCTGGTCTGGGGCAGCGACAGCCGCCGCCTGTGGGGCGCCATCGACGACGCCGGCACGGTGCGCGTCTACGAGCTTCCGATCGGCGGCACGCCGCGCGCCGTCACGGATACCTCGGCCTCGGTCGCCAGCCTCGCCATCGCCCGTAACGGCACCCTGGTCGGCCTGCGCCAGACCTTCGTCGAGCCGCCCACCCTGGTGCGCATCAACCCCCGCAACGGCGCCACCACCAAGCTCTCGACGATCAATGACGAGCTGCTCGCCAACACCGACTTCGGCACCTTCGAGTCGGTGACCTACACCGGCGCCAACGGCCAGCCGATCCAGATGTGGGTGAACTACCCGCCGGGGTTCGACCGCTCCAAGCGCTACCCGCTGTTCATGCTGATCCACGGCGGCCCGCACAACGCCATCACCAACGGCATGGCCTTCCGCTGGAATGCCCAGGTGTTCGGTAGCTGGGGCTACGTCACCGCGTGGCCGAACTTCCACGGCAGCTCGGGCTTCGGCCAAGCCTTCACCGACTCGATCAACCCGAACTGGGCCGATAAGCCCTACGAGGACGTGATCAAGGCCGCCGAGTGGTTCGCCAACCAGCCCTGGATCGACCGCGACCGCATGGTCGCCGGCGGCGGCAGCTACGGCGGCTACCTCACGACGATCATCCTCGGCCGCGAGCACCCGTTCCGGGCCCTGGTCGCGCACGCCAAGGTCTACAACCTCTACACCCAGTACGCGGCCGACTTCGCCACCGAGATCCCGCGCTTCGGCGGCTTCTGGGAGCCGCAGAACCGCGAGATGCTGGAGCGCATCTCGCCGCACTACCACGCCGCCAACTTCGACACGCCGACCCTCGTCATCCACGGCCAGCTCGACTACCGCGTGCCGGTCAACCACGCCAAGGAGCTCTACCAGACCCTGCTGATGAAGGGCGTGCCGACCCGCTACGTCTACTTCCCGAACGAGAACCACTGGATCCTGCGCCCGCAGAACTCGGTGTTCTGGTACCAGCAGGTGTACCGCTGGTTCCAGGAGCACAACGCGCCGCGTACGGCCCAGTAAGCGGTTGGGCAGGCTGCCAGGGTGCATACCCCGGACGCCGCCCTGGAGGCCTTGGTCGAGCGCCGGCTGGCGGCGCTCGCCGAGGCCGTGCCGCTCGACGCCACCACCCGCGCCGCGCTCGTGCCGCTGGTGGTGGCGAGTGATTTCGCCCTCGACGTGCTGCGCCGCCAGCCGGCGCTGGTCGCGTCGCGCCATGCGGCGCCACCGGAGCCGCGACTCGACCCCGCCGACCCGGCCGCCGCCATGGCCGCGCTGCGGCGCTGGCGTGCCGCCGCCTCGGCCGTGCTCGTCGCCCGCGACGTCGACGGCCTCGACGGTGTCGAGGCCACGCTGGCCGGCAGTACGGCGATTGCCGAGGCCGCGCTGCGGCTGGCGCTGGCGCAGGCCGAAGCGGAATGGGCAGCGCGCTTCGGGACGGTCCGCGACGCTGAAGGCCGGCCGCAAGGCCTCGTGGTGTTCGCGCTCGGCAAGCTGGGCGGTGCCGAGCTCAACTTCAGTTCCGACATCGACCTCGTCTACGCCTACCCGGCCGGCGGCACCAGCGATGGCCCGCGACCGCTGGAGGCCGAGGCCTACTTCACCCGGCTCGGCCAGCGCCTCGCGCAACTGCTGAACGAGCCCACCGTCGACGGCTTCTGTCACCGCGTCGACCTGCGGCTACGACCCTTCGGCGACAGCGGCCGCCTCGCGCTCGGCTTCGACGCGATGGAGGCCTACTTCCAGCGCGAGGGCCGCGACTGGGAACGCTACGCCTGGATCAAGGCGCGGCCGGTGGCCGGCGACCGCGCCGCCGGTGCGGCCTTCCTCGATGGCCTGCGGCCCTTCGTGTACCGGCGCTACCTCGACTTCACCGCGCTCGACGCCCTGCGCGAGATGAAGGCGATGATCGAGGTCGAGGTGGCGCGCAAGGACCGCGCCGACGACCTCAAGCGCGGCCCGGGCGGCATCCGCGAGATCGAGTTCCTGGTGCAGGCCCTCCAGCTCATCCGCGGTGGCCGCGAGCCGGGCCTGCGCCAGTGTGGCCTGCTGCCGGCGCTTGCGGCGCTGGCCGCTGCGGGCCACCTGCCGGCGGCGACGGCAGCGCGCCTCGCCGGGGCCTACCGCTTCCTGCGCCGGGTCGAGAACCGGGTGCAGATGCTGCGCGACGCCCAGGAGCATGCCCTGCCGGCCGATCCGCTCGACCGCCTGCGCATCGCCCGCGGCCTCGGTTTCGAGGACGTGGCGGCCTTCGAAGTCGCGCTCGGTGCCGAGCGTGCGGTGGTGGCGGCCGAGTTCGCCGCCGTGCTCGGCGGCGGCCGGCGCGTCGGCTCGGCGGGGCCGGAACATGCCGCCGCCGAAACCGCCGCCGCCGACCATGCCGCGGCCGAGCGCGCCGCCGCGCTCGCCGGCTACTGGCGGGCCCTGCCCGGGGGTGGCGACAGCGGCGTGCTCGCCGCGGCGGGTTTCGCCGATGCGGCGGGAGCCGACGAGGCGCTGCGGCGGCTCGCCGCCTCGACGCTGCGACGCGGCCTCTCACCGCGTGCGGCCGCGTGGTTCGACCGCATCGTCCCGGCCTTGGCGATGCAGGCGGCCGGCAGCGACGCCCCCGATGCCAGCCTCGCCCGCGGCATCGCCCTGCTCACCGCCATCGGCCGGCGCAGCAGCTATTTCGCCCTGCTGGCCGAGCAGCCGGCGGCGCTGGAGCGGCTCGCCGCGGTCTGCGCGCGCAGTGCGCTGCTGGCCGAGCGCCTCACCGAGCAACCGCTGCTGCTCGACGAGTTGCTCGACGTGCGTGCCGCCGGCCCCTTGCCCGAAGCCTCGGCCATCGCCCGCGACATCGCCGCCCTGGTGCCGGCGCAGGAGGATGCCGAAGCCGTGCTGCTCGCGCTGAACGAGCACCGCCACAGCCTGGCCTTCCGCATCGGGCTCGCCTGGCATGCCGGCCGGCTCGACGCGGTGGCCGCGACGCGCCTGCTGGCGGCGGTCGCCGAGGCGGTGCTGGGTGCGGTGCTGGCACTCGCCAGGCGCGAGGTCGAGCGTGCGCATGGCGGCATCGCCGGCGACGGTTTCGCGGTGCTGGGCTACGGCAGCATCGGTGCGCAGGAACTGGGCTTCGCCTCCGACCTCGACCTCGTGTTCGTGCACGGCGCCGACCCCGAGGCCGTGTCGACGGGCCCGCGGCCGCTCGATGCCTCGCGGTACTTCCTGCGCCTCGCCCAGAAGCTGGTCGCCCTGCTCGACACCCCGACCAGCGCCGGCAAGCTCTACGAGGTCGATGCGCGGCTGCGACCGGACGGCACCAAGGGCCTGCTGGTGGTCCACCACGACAGTTTCGCCGGCTACCAGCGCGAGCGCGCCTGGACCTGGGAGCACCAGGCCCTGGTGCGCATGCGGCCGCTGGCCGGCGATGCCGCGCTGCTGGGGCGGATCGAGGCCCTGCGCACCGAAATCCTGTGCCGGCCGCGCGAGCCCCTGGCCCTGGCCGCCGAGGTGCGGGCGATGCGCGAGCGGATGCGCCGCGAACGGGACCGCAGCGACGCCGCCCACTTCGACCTCAAGCAGGGCGAGGGCGGGCTGGTCGATCTCGAGTTCCTTCTGCAGCACGCGGTGCTGGCCCACGCCGGCCGGCACCCGGCCCTGTGCCGGCCGCGCCACAGTGCTTCGCTGCTGGCGGCCCTGGCCGCGGCCGGCGTGCTCGATCCGGGCACCGCCACCGCCCTGCGCGAGGCCCATGCGGTGCTGGTCGGGGCGGCGCTCGGCTGCACGCTCGGCCACCGGCCGCGCCGGGTGGCGCGGGGCGAGGCTCAGCTCGAAGCCGCGGCCGCCGCCATCGCCGCCGCCTGGGCGGCGCTGCCGGGCGGCAGCTGAAGCCCCAGGCGCTCGGCGAGCCGGGCCGCCAGTTGCGCGGTTTCGGTCCACGGCCGCACCGGCCAGGGTGCCAGGCCGGCCGCCAGCGGCCGCGCCCGGCCGCTTTCCAGCAGCTGCGCCAGCAAGCCGCGCAGGCGGCCGCTGGCGCGGTCCGGGGCGAGGATCGACAACGGCACCGCGGTGGCGGCGGCCTCGCTCAGCAGGTTGGCGGAGTCCGGCGTCACCACCAGGTGCTCGGCCCAGCCGAGCCAGCCGGGGTAGGGGTTGGGGCCGTCGGCCGGCGTGGCCCAGACCGTGCCGCGGCCGGCCAGCCGCGCACGCAGCCGGGCGACGAGCGGCGCCGGCGTGCGCCGCGAAGCGGTGACGAGCAGGGTGCCGCCGTCGCCGGCCTGCGCCGCGAGCAGCAGGTCGAGCGCCGCGTCCAGCATCGCGGCGTCCCAGCGGCAGGCGGCGGTGGGTGCGCCGAGGAGCAGCACGCGGCGCGGCGAGGCGGCCGCGGCACCCGCCGGCCAGGCCGCGCGCGCTGCCGCCAGCCAGTCGGCATCGACCGGGTTCAGGCTGCCGTGCAGGCCGAGCACGTTGTCGCCGTGCAGGCCGTCGTGGTGCGGCGCCACCACCAGGTCCCAGTGCCGGGGCGGGAGTCGCGGGTCGAGCACCTGCACCACCCGGCTGCCGCGTTCGCGCAGCAGGCGGGTGGCCAGCGCCGCCTGCCGTCCGCAACCGAAGGCCAGCGCCGGCGGCGTGGCGAGCCGCGCGGCGAATTCCGGGCCGAAGGCGTGGCCTGCCCCCGGCCAGCGCCGCGGCGCCACCAGGGCCCAGGGCCGGCGCGGCACGAGCGGCAACTCCTCCGCCGCAAGTCCCAGCGCCCCGGCCAGCGCGGTGACCTGCCGCCGGTTGCCGGCGGCACCGTCGTGGAGCAGCAGCAGGCGTGGCGGTTCGGCGACCATGGCCCGCGAGTGTGGCCCTGTCGTTGCCCGGGCCACAACGGGGTGTTGCGTTGCCGGGCATCGTCCGGCAATGCCCGGCCGCGATACTGGCCGCCGTCCCCCAACGTCCCCCGCCGACCCGGAGCCCCCGATGTCCAACGCCCTCGATGCCACCGCCCTCGACCAGCTCTTCCGCAGCGCCCGCACCCACAACGCCTGGCAGAAGAAGGACGTGCCCGACGCCCTGCTGCACCAGCTCTACGATCTGCTGAAGTGGGGGCCGACCAGCGCCAACTGCTCGCCGGCGCGCTTCGTGTTCGTGAAGTCGCCGGAGGCCAAGGCCCGGCTGAAGGAGGCGCTGACGCCGGGCAACGTCGAAAAGACCATGGCGGCACCGGTCACCGTCATCGTCGGCCAGGACCTCGCCTTCCCCGACACCCTGCCGCAGCTCTTCCCGCACGCCGACGCCCGCAGCTGGTTCGTCGGCGACGACGCCCTGATCGAGAGCACCGCCTTCCGCAACGCCACCCTGCAGGGGGCCTACCTGATCCTCGCGGCGCGCGCGCTGGGGCTCGACACCGGGCCCATGTCCGGCTTCGACGCCGCCAAGCTCGACGAGGCCTTTTTCGCCGGCACCCGCGTGCGCTCGAACTTCCTCGTCAACCTCGGTTACGGTGACCCGGCGGGCCTGTTCCCGCGCTCGCCGCGGCTGGCCTTCGACGAGGCCGCACGGATCGCCTGACCCAAGCTGCCTCGGCGCGGCCGCCGGCCGTGCCACCACCCGACCGGAGCACCGCCATGAAGAAACCCCTGCTCGCCCTCGCGCTCGCCACGTTCGCCAGCCCGGCGTTCGCCGCCGACGCCTTCAAGTTCGACGCCAGCCACACCTACATCGGCTTCGCCATCGACCACCTCGGCTTCGCCAAGACCCTGGGCGAGTTCCTGCGCTTCGACGGCACGTTGAAGCTCGACCGCGAGGACCTCACCCGCTCCTCGATCGAGGTCACGATCGACACCGCCAGCATCGACACCGACCAGCCGGATTTCGACGAGCACCTGCGCTCGGCCGATTTCTTCCACGTCGCCGAGCACCCGGCCATGACCTTCCGCAGCACCGCGGTCGAGGACCTCGGCGAGGGTCGGCTCAAGGTCACCGGCGACCTGAGCCTGCTCGGCACCACCCGGCCGGTGGTGCTCGACACCCGGCTCAACCGGGTGGCGATGCACCCCTTCCGTCCGAGCATCGAGGTGGCGGGTTTCTCGGCCACCACCACCATCGACCGCACCGCCTTCGGCATGGGCAAGTACGCGCCGGCGGTCGGCACCCAGGTCGAGATCCGCATCGAGGCCGAGTTCAACCGCGAGGTCGCGGCGCGCTGAACGGCTCGCCGGCCGGGCGGTGGGCGGGGCACAATCCGCGCATGTCCCCGCGTTTCCGACCGGCCGCCGAGCGCGGCCGCTTCACCGACCCCGGTTTGTCCGGGGTCGCCGCCTTCAGCCATGCCGGGGCCTTCGACCGCGACTGGCTCGGTTTCGGCGCCCTGCGCGTGCTGAACCGCCTCGAACTGGCGCCGGGGCAGGCCCTGCCGCCGGCGCGACGCGCCAACATGGAGATCCTGAGCCTGGTGCTCGACGGCCAGTTCCGCAGCCGTTCGCAGGCCGGCGACAGCGGCCCGCTGGCGGCCGGCCAGTGGCACCGGCTGGCCGCCGGGGCCGGGGTCGACGCGATCGAGGAGAACCCCGACCCGCAGCGCCCCCTGCGCCTGCTGCAACTCTGGGTGCAACCGCGCCACAGCAATGCCCGTCCGCTGGCCGCCGTGGCCGCGCCGGCGCCGGGCGACGCCCTCGTCGCCGCGCCGCCCGGACACCGCCCGGCCCCGGTCTTCGACTGGGACGTGGCCGCCACCCTGCAACGCCGGGCGCTGGCCCCGGGCGGCAGCCTGCCGCTGCCGGCGGGGGCCTGCTGGATCGAGGCTCTGGGCGGCGAAGCCAGCCTGGGCGGGGGCCTGCTGCGTGCCGGCGACGGGGTCGCCGTCGCCGCCGGCGAAGGCCGGGTCCTGGTCTCGTCCTTCGGCGCCGACCTGCTGCTGCTGGAACTGCCGGCCACCGCCGCGAACGGCTAGACTGCCGGCCCCGCCGTCCTCGCATCGCCCGCCATGCCGCGCACCGACGCCACCGCCCAGAAGCCCGCGAACGCCGAGCGCGTCTACACGGTGCGCCGCGCCGACCTGCCGCTCAGCTGCCCGATGCCGGAGATGGCGCTCTGGAACTCGCACCCGCGGGTGTACCTGCCGATCGAGGACGAGGGCGGGCAGTCGACCTGCCCCTACTGCGGCGCCCAGTACCGGCTGGTCGGCTGAAGGCCGGCCGCCGGCGTGCGCCCGCTGCGCGTCGTGCAACTGCTGCCGGCCCTGGAGGCCGGTGGCGTCGAGCGCTCCACCCTCGAGATCGCGGCGGCGCTGGTCGCCGCCGGGCACGACTCGCACGTCGTCTCCGCCGGCGGCCGGCTGGTAGCGGCGCTGGAGGCGGCCGGCAGCACCCACCACACGCTGGCGATCGGGGCCAAGTCGCTGGCCACGCCTTTCCGCCTGCCGGCGCTGCGCCGGAGGCTCGCCGCGCTGCGGCCGGACATCGTCCACGCCCGCTCGCGCTTGCCGGCCTGGTTGGCGCTCGGCGCGCTGCGCGGGCTGCGGCCGCGGCCGGCTTTCGTCACCACCGTGCACGGGCTCAATTCACCCGGCTTCTACAGCGGCGTGATGACCCGCGGCGACGCGGTGGTCTGCGTCTCGGCGACGGTGCGCGCCCATATCCTGCGGCACTGGCCCGCGGCCGCCGGCCGGATCGTGGTCATCCCGCGTGGCATCGACCCGGCGCAGTTCCCGCGCCACCCGCGGCCCGACCCGGTGGCGGCGGCCGCGCTGCGCGCCGAACTCGGCCTCGGCCCGGCCACCCGGGTGCTGCTGATGCCGGGCCGCGGCACCCGGCTCAAGGGCCACGGCCACGCCGTGCGCCTGCTGGCGGCGTTGCGCGGGCAGGGCCACGATGTCGCGCTCTGGCTGCTCGGTGCCCGCCAGCCGGGCCGCGAGGACTACCTCGCCGGGCTCCAGGCCGAAGCCGCCGCGCTCGGCGTCGCCGACCGCCTGCACATCGCACCGCCGCGCAGCGCGGTGGTGCCGGCCTACGCCGGTGCCGACCTCGTGCTGCAGCTCTCCGACCAGCCGGAGGCCTTCGGTCGCACCGTGATCGAGGCGCTGGCGGTGGGCGTGCCGGTGCTGGGCTGGGCGCACGGCGGGGTGGGCGAGATCCTCGCCGCCTGCTGGCCGGCCGGCGCGGTGCCCCTGGGCGATGCCGGCGCGCTCACGGCGCGGGCCGCCGCCCTGCTCGATGCGCCGCCCCCGCTGCCGGCCGCGCTGCCGTACGCTCTGGCCGACATGCAGTCCGCCACCCTCGACCTCTATGCGCGACTCGCTGATTGAGCGCATCGCCCGGCTGGCGCCCTGGTGGGTGCTGGCGCAGGTGGCCTGCTGGCCCTGGCGCGCCGTGGCCGAGGCCCTGCTCTCGCTCGGCGCCCTGCTCGGCTTCGCCCTGCTGCTCGCCACCCGCTTCCGCGGTGGCATCCGGGTGATGGGGCACGAGGCCTGGGCGCTCACCACCATCCTGTTCCTCGGCTACTGGCTGCCGCAGCTGTTCTCGGTGCCGCTCGCCATCGACCCGCTGCACAGCGCCACCGAGACCTTGAAGGACCTGCGCTACTTGCCCTTCCTCTGGCTCGCGGCGATGGCGGTGGCGACCGCGCACGGCCGCCGGGTGGTCGGGCGGGGCCTCGGCCTGCTGGTCGGGCTGTGGACCGTCGACGCCCTGCTGCAGGCGCTGTTCGGCCACAGCCTCGGTGGGCCGGCGGTGGCCGACCGGCTCTCCGGCATCTTCGGCGCCGGCAACCTCAAGCTCGGCCTGGTGCTCGCCAGCCTCTCCCCCTTCCTGCTGCTGCCGGCGGCGCGGCGCGGCCCGCTGCCCTGGGCGCTCGCCGCCACCGCGATCGGCGTGGTCGTGCTGCTGGCCGGCGCGCGCGCGGCCTGGCTCAGCTACGGCCTCGTGCTCGCCTACACCGCCTGGCAGGCCTGGGGCCTGCGCCGGGCCGCGCTCGGGCTCGCCGCCGGCGGCCTGCTCGCCTTCGGCCTCGCCTCCGCTTTCAGCGATTTCCTCGGGCCGCGGCTGGAGCGCACGCTCGCCGTGCTGGAGGGCGACGGCGCCGGGCTCGACTTCGCCCTTTCCGGCCGCGTCGTGCTGTGGACGACCACGCTGCGGATCATCGCCGAACACCCGCTGACCGGTGTCGGCACCGACAACTTCCGCGCCGCCTACCGGGACCATTCGGAGGCGGACGACCCGTTCGTCGGGCACGGCCACGAAGGGGCCTTCCATGCCCACCAGATCGTGCTCGAAGTGCTGGCCGAGACCGGCGTGCTCGGCCTCTTGTTCTGGCTCGCGGCGGTGGCCGTCGCCCTGCGCGCCTGGCGCTTCGCCGCGCCGGCGGCGCGCCAGCGGGCCGGGCCGGCAGCGCTGGCGCTGGCGGTGACGGTGTTCCCGCTCAACACCCACCTCGCCTTCTACTCGACCTTCTGGGGCGGCCTGACCCTGCTGCTGGCTGCGCTCTACGCCGGCAGCCTGCTGGCTCGCGACGGCCTGCCGGAGGCGGCCGCGCCGGCCGGCGAGCCTCCACGGGACGGCCAGCCCGGAGCGACATCCAGCGACCACCAGCCGGCCCTGCCGGGTTCGATCGGCAGGGCCCGGTGAGCCAGCCGGCACCGGCCTGCCCCGGCGTGGTCCTGCTCGGCCTCCTGCTGCGCGCGCTGGCACGCGCGCCGGAGGGCCTGCGGCGCGGGCTGGCGGCGGCCCTGGCGGTCCCGGGCCGCTGGCTGCTGCGGCGGCGCTGGCGGGTGGCGGCGGCCAACCTGGCGCGCTGCTTCCCCGGCGAGCCCCCCGACGCCACGGCGGCCCGGCTCGCCGCCCACCGGCGGGCCTTCTGGCAGGCGTTTACCGACCAGCCGCGAGCCTGGTTCGCGCCGGCCGGCCGGCTCGCCGCCGAGGCCCGCATCGAGGGCCTCGAACACCTGCACGCGGCGGCCGCGGCCGGGCAGGGCGTGCTGCTGCTGACCGGCCACCTGCTGCCCACCGAGCCGGGCCTGCGCGCCGTGGTCGAGGCGCTGGGCGGCCCGGTCGGGCTGGTGATCCGCCGCCACCACCGCCACCCCTGCATCGAGCGTCTGGTCGATGGTGCCCGCCGCGCCCGGCTCGGCCCGACCTTCGGCAAGTTCGAGACCCGCGCCCTGCTGCGCCACCTGCGCGACGGCGGCCGGGTCGCCTACCTCGCCGACCAGGACCACCGCGAGGCCCCGGCCTTCGTGCCGTTCTTCGGCATCCCGGCGGCGACCTTCCCCAGCATCCCGGACCTGCTGCGCGCCGGCCGGGCTCGGCTGCTATTCCTTGCCGTGCGGCGCGAGGCCGGCGGCTACGCCATCCGCATCGCCCCGACCGACCTCGAACCCCTGCAGGACGACCCGGTGGCCTTCGCCGCCGGCTACATGGCCCTGCTCGAGGCCGCCGTGCGCGAAGCCCCGGCCCAGTACTTCTGGATGCACCAGCGCTTCAAGACCCGGCCGCCGCAGACGGCGCCCTCCACGGAGGCGCCGCCTTGAAAATCGGTCCGATCGAGATCCGCTGGCACCGCAGGCGGGAGGCGACGCCGTCGCCAGCCGCCACCTTGGCCGCAGTCCCGACCTCGGCACCGGCCACAACCCCGGCCCCGCCGGTACCGGGTCAGCTGCATTTCACCTGCAACGTCTGCGGCACCCCGGTCCTGGCCACGCGCGAAACCCTTGGCCGCGAGACGCCGAACTGTTCCGGCTGTGGTTCGACGCTGCGCTTCCGTTCGATCATCGCCCTGCTGGGCCAGGCCCTGGGGCGTGGCGATACGCCGCTTCCCGCTTGGCCTGCCGACCAGCGCATCGCCGGCCTCGGCCTGAGTGACTGGCCGGGCTACGCGAGCCGCCTCGCCATGGTCTGCGACTACGTGAACACGCATTTCCATGCCCACCCACGGCTCGACATCTGCGCGCCGCCGCGTGAATGGTGGGGGCGTTTCGATTTCCTGCTTTCCAGCGATGTGTTCGAGCATGTCCTGCCGCCGGTCGAGGCCGCTTTCGCGGGCAGCTATCGACTGCTCAAGCCCGGTGGCGTGCTGGTGCTGACGGTGCCCTGCATCCCCGAGGCCCGGACCCGCGAGCACTACCCGGACGCGGTCGGCTACCGGGTCGAAACCGACGGTCGGGTGCTGCTGCGGCGGGCCGACGGCACGGAATACCCGGCCGCCGAGCCGGTGTTCCATGGCGGCCCGGGTGCCACGCTGGAGATGCGGCTGTTCGGTGCGTTCGACCTGCAGGCCGGGCTGGAAGCTGCCGGATTCGAGGCGGTGCGCTTCCATCCCGAGCCCTACCTCGCCGCCGGCGTGGTCCACGAGGGGCCGTTCTCGCTACCGCTGACCGCCCGCAAGCCGCTTGATGCGGCCGCTCAAGCCTCCCGGTAGGCCTCGCCCCGCTCGCCGTCGGGCTGGGTCTTGAAGCGCTGGTGCAGCCACAGGTACTGCTCGGGTGCGCGCCGGATCATCGCCTCCAGCACCGCCATCACCCGTGCGGTGTCGGCGCTCGGGTCGGCGGAAGGGAAGCCCTCCAGCGCCGGCAGCACTTCGAGGTGGTAGCTGCCGTCCTCGCGGCGGGCGTGGAAGAAGGGCAGCACGGCGGCGCCGGAGAGCCGGGCGAGCTGGTGGGTCGAGGTCAGGCTCCAGGCCGGACGGCCGAAGAAGGGCACGAACACGCTCTCGCCGCGCCGGCTTTCCTGGTCGGGGGCGAACCACAGCACGCCGCCGGCCTTCAGGTGCTTGAGGGCCGGACGCAGTTCGTCGCGGCCGAACATGGCGCAGGCGTAGCGCAGGCGGCCGGCCTTGACCGCCCACTCCAGCGCGGCGCCGCCGTGCGGCCGGTACATGCCGGCGACCGCGCCGTGGCGGGTCAGCAGGCGGGCGCAGAGTTCGAGGTGGACGAAATGCGCCGACACCAGCAGCACGCCCTTGCCACGGCCCTGGGCGGCTTCGAGATGGTGCAGGCCGGCGATGGTGTAGCGCGGCGAGCCGTCGCCGACCCGGCCCCACCAGGCGCGGGCAAACTCGAACAGGCCGATGCCGGTCTGGCGCAGGTTCTCGCGGGCCACCCGGCGGCGGGCGGCGGGGTCCAGTTCGGGGAAGCACAGCGCGAGGTTGGCCTCGACCACCCGCCGCCGTCGCGGCAGCAGGTGCCAGAGCAGGCCGCCGAGGAACGCCCCGACGCGGCGCTGCACGCCCCCCGGCATGCGCCCGGCGCACCAGCCGAAGGCGAGGCCGAGCCAGGCCGGCCAGTGGCGGGGGGCGAGCGGCGGGGTGCCGGGCGAGGTCGGGCTGGCGGCGTGCATGCGTCGATTCTAGCGGCTGCTAGCGGCCTGCTACCCTTCGCGCATGTCGATGACCCTCGGCCGGCGCCTGCTGCTGGCGCTTTATTCCGCCCTGCTCTGGCTGCTCCTGCCGGTGACGCTCTACCACCTCGTCTGGCGCGGCCTGCGCCAGCGCGACTACCTGCTGCGCTGGAGCGAGCGCTACGCCCAGCTCGACGCCCTGCCCGGGCTGCCGGCCGGGGCGATCTGGGTGCACGCGGTCTCGGTGGGCGAGGTCAATGCCGCCATCCCTCTGGTCAACGCCCTGCGCGAACGCCATCCCGAGCGGCCGCTGCTGGTCACCACCATCACCCCGACCGGCTCGGCCCGCGTGCGGGCGCTGTGGGGGGATTCCGTCCACCACGTCTACCTGCCCTACGACCTGCACGGCATGGTGCGGCGCTTCCTGGCGCGGGTGCGGCCGGCGCTCGCCGTGGTGATCGAGACCGAACTGTGGCCCAACCTGTTCGTGGCCTGCGCCCGCGCTGGGGTGCCGGTGGTGATCGCCAATGCCCGGCTCTCCGAACGTTCCCTGCGCGGCTACCGCTGGATGGGGCCGCTGATCCGGCTGGCGCTCTCCGGCGTGCGCCTGGTGGCGGCGCAGTCCGAGGCCGATGCCGCCCGCTTCCGCGTGCTGGCCGGCGACCGGGTGCGCATCGAGGTGAGCGGTAATCTGAAATTCGACCAGCCGCTGCCGCAGGCCAGCCGCGAGGAGGCGCTGGCCTGGCGGCAGGCCGACGGCCGCCGCCCGGCCTGGGTCGCCGCCAGCACCCATGCCGACGAGGAGGAGGCCGTGCTGCAGGCCCACCTGCGGCTGCGCGCCCGCCATCCCGACGCGCTGCTGCTGTGGGCGCCGCGCCATCCGGAACGCTTCGCGGCGGTGGCGGCACGGGTGCGCGAGGCCGGGCTGGCGCTCGACCGCCGCAGCCGCGAGCGCCGCCCCGGCCCCGATTGCGCGGTGTTCCTGATCGACAGCCTCGGCGAGTTGCCGGGCTTCCTCGCCGCCGCCGACGTCGCCTTCGTCGGTGGCAGCCTGGTGCCGCTGGGCGGCCACAACCTGCTGGAGCCGGCCGCGCTCGGCGTGCCGGTGCTGAGCGGGCCGCACACCTTCCACTTCGTCGAGATCAGCGCCCTGCTGCACGAAGTGGGGGCGCTGGAGACGGTGACCGACGCCGATTCGCTGGCCGCCGCCGTCGCCGGGCTCTGGGCCCACCCGGAGCGCGCGCGGGAACGCGGCCGTGCCGGCCGGCAGCGGATCGACCGCGAGCGCGGCGCGCTGTCGCGCACGCTGGCCCTGATCGACGGGGTGCTGGCGCCGGGCGGTTGAGCCGCGGCGCGCGGCCGGCCGCGGCCTTCAGCGGCTGGCGTCGAGCAGGGCCTCGGCGTCGGCGGTGAGCAGGCGGTTCACCGCCTCGATGTCGGCCGGCACCAACGCGCCGGCGGCCTGCTTCAGCGCCAGCTGGTTGACGAGGAAGGCGTGGCGGGCCTGGGCGAACTGGGTCTGGGCGGCGAACAGGGCCTGCTGGGCGAGCAGCACGTCGACCACGGTGCGGGTGCCGACCTCGAGGCCAGCCTCGCCGGCCTCCAGCGCGGCCCGCGCCGAGACCACGGCCAGCCGGCGGGCTTCCACCTCGGCGGCGCCGGCGGCCAGCGAGCGGTAGGCGTTGCGGGTCTGGCGCACCACGCCGCGGCGCTGCTGCTCCAGCTGCTCGGCGGCCAGTTCGCGGTCGGCCACCGCCCGCTGCACCCCGGCCCGGGTGGCGAAGCCGGTGAAGATCGGCACGTTGAGGGTGAGGCCGATGCTGTGGCCGTCGCTCTGGCCGTCGGCCGGGAAGTTGAAGTTGCCCGAGCCGCGCGTGCCCCAGGTGGTGCTGTCGTTCCAGCCGGCGCCGAGGCTCAGGGTCGGGTAGTGCGCGGCGCGCGCGGCCTCGACCCCGGCACCGGCGGCGTCGAGCCGCAGCTCGGCCGATTGCAGGGCCGGGTTGCCGGCCAGTGCACGCTCGACCCAAGCCTCGAGGCCCTCGGCGTCCTCGAGGCGCGGCTGGAAATCCGGGCGCAGGCCGCGCAGGCCCGAAAGCGGCTGGCCGGTGATCTCGGCCAGCGCCTCGCGGGCGTCGTCGAGCCGGGTGCCGGCGGCGATGGCGTTGGCGCGGGCGCCGTCGAAGCTGGCGCGCGCCTCGTGGACGTCGGTGATCGGTGCCAGGCCGACCTCCAGCCGGGTCTCGGCCTGCTCGAGCTGGCGCCGGGCGGCGGCCTCCTGCGCACTCGCCGAGGCGAGCGCCTCGATCGCGGTCAGCACGTCGAAGTAGGCGGTGGCCACGCGCACGCCCAGCGCCTGCTCGGCGGCCAGCCGGTCGGCCTCGGCGGCGGCGGCTTGGGCGCGGGCGGCGGCCAGCCGGCGGTAGTCGGCGTGGTCGTAGATCGACTGCGAGAGGTTCACCCCGACGCTGCGGGTGCGGACATCGGAGCTGCCGGTGCTGCGACCGAAGAGGACCTGGCCGGGGTTGGCCGGGTCGGGCTGGGTGCCCACCGAGGTGCTGTCGCCCTGCTGTTCGGTCAGGCTGGCCTGGGCGGCGATCTGCGGCAGCAGCGCGGCCCGGGCCTGGGTCGCGCCGGCGCGGGCGGCGGCGGCGCGGGCCTCGGCGGCGGCGAGCTGCGGGTCGCCCTGGCGCGCCAGTTCGAAGGCGCGCATCAGGTCGGCGGCGGAGACGGTACCGGCGGAGCCGGCCAGCAGCAGGGCGAAGGCGAGGGGACGCAGGCGCATGGGGGGTCCTTGGGGCGCGCGGGGATCGGGGTTCGGGAACTCAGAGGCGGAAGCGGGCGCGCGGGGCGTGGCCGTCGAGGTAGGGCAGGTCGGTCTCGAACAGGCTTTCCACGATCGGGCCGTCCGCGCCCAGCCGCAGGCAGACCGCCTCCTGCGCCGGAGCCTCGCCGCGCACGCCGACCAGCCGGCCACCGGGACGCAGCCAGCCGATGCAGCGCGCCGGCAGTTCGGCCACCGCGCCGCCGAGCAGGATGGCGTCGAAGCGGCCGGCGCCGTCCCAGTGGTCGAGATGGCAGGCCTCGATCCGCACATTGCCGTAGCCCTGCGCGGCCACGCGCTGGCGAGCGGCGGCGGCGAGGTCGGCATGGCGCTCCAGCGCCAGCACCGAGCGGGCGAGGCGGCCGAGGCAGGCGCTGAGGAAGCCGCTGCCGGCGCCGATCTCCAGCACCTCGTCGGTGGGGGCGAGGTCGAGCGCCTGCAGCAGCCGGCCCTCGACCACCGGCTTGAACATCGACTCCCCGTGCGCCAGCGGCAGGGCGAGGTCGGCGAAGGCGAGGCGGCGGTGCTGCGGCGGCACGAAGTCCTCGCGCGGCACGGCGGACAGGGCCTCCAGCACGCGGCGGTCGAGCACCTCCCAGGGGCGGACCTGCTGCTCCACCATCGCGTGGCGGGCCTGGTTGAAATCGATCGGCATGGCGGGGGGTCCTCGATGCGGGGTCGGCTAGTTTACGGGCAAGCGTCCCGCGACCGGCCCAGACTGCCCGAGGCCGGGGTCCCGGGGCAGTGACGAAGGTCACCGGGACGGAGGGCAGGGGGCGGCATGGGCGCGCAGGAACAGGTCGACGCAGCGTTCGACGTGGAGCGCCAGGCGCTCCGGCGACGGCGGCGGGCACAGGCCGATCAGGCAGCGCAGGTGCTCCAGGCCCTTCAGCAGCACGAAGAACTGCGCGGCGGCCTCGCGCGGGTCGTCGAGGGCGAGCTGGCCACCGGCCTGCACGCCGCGCAGGAACCCCTCCATCTCGTCCAGCACGCGCTTCGGGCCGGCGGCGAAGTACAGCGCGGCCAGCCGGCCGTTGCCCTGGCCCTGCGCCGCCATGGTGCGGTTGAGTTGCAGCGCGTCCTCGCTGAAGACCAGCGCCACGAAGGCGCGGCCGATGGCGACCAGGGCGTCGCGCAGCGGCAGGCCGTCGGGGCGTTCGAACAGGCCGTGCGGCAGCTGCTGCCGGCAGCGGGTCTCGACGGCGGCGGTGAACAGCCCTTCCTTGTCGCCGAAGTGGCTGTAGATGGTGAGCTTGGAGACGCCGGCGGCCTGCGCGATCGCTTCGAGGCTGACCGCCTCGAAGCCGTGCTGGCAGAACAGCGCGCCGGCGGCCTCGATCAGGGCGGCGCGCTTCTCCGGGTCCTTGGGGCGGCCGGGGGTGCCGGCGCGGGCGGGATTCGTCACGCGGATTTTATTGAACCGGGCGGTTTGGAAAAGATAGCATACCGCCGAGTTCATGAATCCGGCCCCCGCCATGCCTCCCCGCCGCCCGCTCCCCTCCGCCGCCGCGATCGCGGCCCTGCTGCTGACGGCCCTGCTGACCACCGGCTGCGGCCGCGATGCCGCGCCGGTGGAGGCCCCGCGGCCGGTGCTGGTGCAGCAGCCCGAACCGGCCGGGGTGGCGGTGCAGGCCTTCGCCGGCGAGGTGCGGGCGCGCCACGAGACCCTGCTCGCCTTCCGCGTCGCGGGCGAGTTGGCGGGCCGCGAGGTCGAGGTCGGCGAGCGCGTCCGCGCCGGCCAGGTGCTGGCCCGGCTCGATGCCGAGGATCTGCGGCTCGCCCGCGAGGCCGCCGAGGCCCGGCTGCGGGCCGCCGAGGCCGAGGCCCGGCTCGCCGAGGCCGAGTTCGAGCGGGTCCGCGTGCTGTTCGATCGACAACTCGTGAGCCGCTCGCTGTTCGATGCCCGCCAAAGTGCGCTGGACGCCGCCCGCGCCCAGGCCGGGCAGGCCCGCGCGCAGGCACGGGTGGCCGCCAACCAGGCCGACCACGGCGTGCTGCGCGCGCCGGCCGACGGCGTGGTGGCGCAGCGTTTCGTCGAGGTCGGGCAGGTG
>Ga0208370_100180_pt1 | contig 20284 bp, 21 predicted proteins | sample Subbio12Jun_QV11_FD_184822 | JGI IMG/M metagenome (GOLD analysis project Ga0208370, IMG submission 184822) | Serpentinite rock and fluid subsurface biosphere microbial communities from McLaughlin Reserve, California, USA -CR12Jun_QV11 (SPAdes) | ecosystem: Environmental > Terrestrial > Deep...
CGCGGCGGTGAGGGCTGTCCTGCGGCAGCGAGGCAGGAGCCGAGCGCCGCGCGTGAGGGCAGGACGCCCGATCGCGCGGAAAGCAGGTGGCCCGATCCGCCGACAGGCTCGCCATTCCGAGCTCATCGCTTCGACCCGCCGGAAGAGGCTACAGTCCTCGGTCTGATGAACCCTGCGCCCGATCGACCCGCGTGCCCACCTTCCGCTACCAGGCCTTAAGCAGCAGCGGCGAAGCCCTCGCCGGCAGCATGGAGGCTGCCCGCGCCGAGGAGGTCGTCGCGCGCCTGCAGGAGCAGGGCCACCTGCCGGTGTCGGTGGCCGATGGCACGGCCGGGTCGGGCGAGCCGGGCCTGTTGGCGCGCTTCCGCGCCCGGCCGCTCGACGAGGCGGCGGTGCTGTCCTTCACCCAGCAACTGGCCACCCTGCTCGGTGCCGGGCAGCCGCTCGACCGCGCCCTCGGGCACCTCGTCGAACTGCCCGAACGCCCGGCGGGCCGGCGGGTCGTCGAGCGCATCCGCGATGCCGTGCGTGGCGGCCTGCCGCTGTCGGCGGCGCTGGAGCAGCAGCACGGGCTGTTCCCGCGGCTCTACGTCAACCTGGTCCGCGCCGGCGAGGCCGGTGGCGGGCTGCAACCGGCGCTGGCCCGGCTCGCCGACCACCTCGAACGCGCCGCCGCCCTGCGGGCGCAGCTCGTCTCGGCGCTGGTCTACCCCATGCTGCTGCTGGTGATGGTGGTGGCGGTGTGCGTGCTGCTGCTGGCCTTCGTGGTGCCGCAGTTCGACGACTTGCTGCGCAGCGCCGAGGTCAGCCTGCCCTGGTACACCGAGGTCGTGCTGGCGGTCGGCCGCCTGCTGCGGGTGGCCGGACTGCCGGCCTTCGTGCTGGCCGCGGTCGCCGCGCTGCTGCTGCTGCGCCACCTGCGCCGGCCCGGGCCGCGGGCCGCCCTCGACGCCTGGCTGCTTGGTCGGCCGCGCATCGGCGCGCTGCTCTCGCGCTTCGAGACGGCCCGGCTCGCCCGCACGCTCGGCACCCTGCTCGGCAACGGCGTGCCGCTGCTCGCCGCCCTCGGCATCGCCCGGCAGTCGGTCGGCAACCGCGTGCTGGGGGAGGCGGTCGAGGCCGCCACCGAGGCGGTCAAGGCCGGGCAGGGCTTGGGCCCGGCGCTGGCGCGCGCCCAGTGTTTTCCCCGATTGGCCGTGCAGATGGTGCAGGTCGGCGAGGAATCCGGCGAGCTCGCCGCCATGTTGCTCAAGGTGGCCGACACTTTCGACACCGAGACCCGGCGCGCGCTGGAACGCGCCCTCGCGGCCCTGGTGCCGGTCGTCACCGTGCTGATGGCGGCGCTGGTCGGTATCGTCATCCTCGCCGTGCTCGTCCCCATCTACCAGCTCACCGGTTCCGCAGGAGTCCTCTGATGCCCCGTCCCCGCCGCCGCGCCGCAGAGGCCGGTTTCACCCTGATGGAGATCCTGATCGTGGTCGCCCTGATCGCCGCGATCATGGCCTTCGCCGCCACCCAGATCTTCGGCGGCGCCGACCGCGCCAACGCCCGGCTCGCCGGCACCCAGCTCGAATCGCTGGCGGCCAAGATCGAACAGTTCCACATGGATACCGGGCAGTGGCCGACCGCGCTGGAGCAGCTGGTGCAGAACCCCGGTACGCCGGGTTGGCTCGGCCCCTACGTGCGCCGGGTCGAGGACCTGCGCGACCCCTGGGGCCGACCGGTGCAGCTGCGGGTGCCCGGGGCCAACGGCGAGTTCGAGCTGCTGAGCACCGGAGCCGACGGCCGGCCGGGCGGCGAGGGCGTCGACGCCGACATCGTCCGGCCTTAAGGCGCGTCGCCGGCACCCCGCCATGACCCGCCGTGCGCGTCCCCTGCCGGTCGGCCCGGCCGCGCGCGCGGCCGGGTTCACCTTGCTCGAACTGCTGCTGGTCGCGGCGGTGATGGCCGCCGCCCTGGCCCTGGTCGGCGGGGCCGTGGTCGGTGCCTTGCCGGGGCAGCAGCTGCGCGAGGCGAGCGGGCGCATCGCCGCCGAACTGCGCGCCACCCGCGCCCGCGCGCTCGCCACCGGCGCGCACCAGGCCTTCGTGATCGATCCGGCGACGCGGCGCTGGCAGAGCGGCCCGGTCGATGCCGCGCCGCGCCGGCAGGGCGAACTGCCGGCCGCCCTGCGGGTCGCCGCCACGGTGGCGCGCGAGGCGCAGCCAGGGCCGGGGCAGGCCGCCATCCTGTTCTTCGCCGACGGCAGCAGCACCGGCGGTCGCATCGTGCTGAGCCGCGACGGCGCGGCCTGGCGCATTGAGGTGGGCTGGCTGATCGGCAGCGTGCGGGTCGAGCGCGGCGAGGGTGCGCCATGAGGCGGGCGCGCGGCTTCACCTTGATCGAAGTGCTCGTCGCCTTCGCCCTGCTGGCCGGCGCCAGCGTGCTGCTGCTCGGCTTGCTCGCCAACGGCCTGCGCGCCACCGCCCGCGCCGAGCACGTCAACGAGGCCGCCGCCCATGCCCGCAACCTGCTCGACAACGCCGGCCGGGCCGAGCGCCTGCGGCCGGGCGTGCAGGGCGGCGAACTGGACGGCGGGCGCTTTCGCTGGCAGCTGCGGGTGGAGCCGCTGGAGGCGCCCTGGCCGGAAGCCGCCCTGCCCCCCGGCAGCGACCCGGGGCTGGTGCTCGAGGGCATCGTCGAGCCGGTGGTGCACGCCGTCGAACTGCGCATCGAATGGGGCCGTGGCGGGCCGGCCGAGCGCCTGCACGCCCGCACCCTGCGCGCCGCCTACCCGCTGCCGGAGGAACGGTGAGGGCGCGCGGCTTCAGCCTGGTCGAACTGCTGCTCGCCAGCGCGCTGGCGGCGGCCGGGCTGGCGCTCGCCTTCGGCATCCTGCAGGGCGCCACCCGCGCCGCCACCGCGGCCGAGCGGCTGGCCGCCCACACCGACCGCCTGCGCAGCGTGCAGGCGCTGCTGCGGCGGCAGCTCGCCGATGCCCTGCCGCAGGCGCTCGACCCGGCGGCCGGGGTCGAGGAGTTGCGGCTGTTCCGGCTCGAACCGCAGCGTGTCGAGTTCGTCGGCCTGATGCCGGGCACCCTGGCCCGCGGCGGTGCCTACGTGCAGGTATTCCGGCTGGAGCGCCGCGCCGGGGGCAAGGCCCTGCTGTTCGAGTACCGCATGCTCACCCCCGGCGGCGTGCTGCCCGCCGAGCGCCCGCCGGAGGTGCTGCTGGAGGGCCTCGCCGAGGCCCGCTTCAGCGCCCGCGGCTTCGGTCCCGACGGCCGCCTCGGCCCTTGGCGCGAACGCTGGGAGCGGGTCGGCGAACTGCCCCTGCAGGTGCGGCTGGAGGCCGGCTTCAGCGACCCGCGTGCGCGCTTCCCGCCCCTGCTGGTGCCGCTGCGGCACAGCCTCTCGGGCCTGGTCGGGCTGCTGCCGGAGGCGGCGCGCCGCGACCCGCGTGGCGAGGACGAGCCATGAGGCGGCAACGCGGTATCGCCCTGCTGGTGGTGATGGCCCTGCTGGTGGTGCTGGCCGGGGTGGTCGGGCTGTTCGCGCTCGACGCCCACGTGACCGCCCTGCAGGCCAGTGCGCAGCAGCAGCGGCTGCAACTGGAGCAGGCCGCCGAGGGCGGCATCGAGGCCGCCGCCGCCCGCCTGCTGGCCGCCGACCCGCGCCGCCGGCCGGTGCCGGACGGCCGGGTGCACGTGCTCGATGGCGGCGACGGTATCCGCGTCGAGGTCGTCATCCACGACGAGAGCGGCAAGCTCGACCTCAACGTCGCCGATCCGGCGTTGATCGCACGGTTGCTGCAAGAGTTCGGCCCCAGCCCCGAGGAAGCCGCCGCGCTGGCCGCGGCCATCGTCGACTGGCGCGATCCCGATGGCTTCGTCGGCCCGGCCGGCGGGGCCGAGGCCCGCGAGTACCGCGCCGCCGGCCTGCCCTGGGGGCCGGCCGACCGGCCTTTCGCCACGGTGGCCGAGCTGCAACGCGTGCTCGGTATGACGCCGGCGCTCTACCGCGTCCTGCGCCCCCACCTGACCGTCCACACCGGCCTGCCGCAGCCCAATCCGGCCTTCGCCGGGCCGACCTTGCTGCGGGCGCTCGGGCTGCCGCCGCCCTTCATCGACGAACTGCTGGCGGCCCGCGCCGCCCTGCAGCCCGGCATGGCGCCGCCGGTGCTGGGCGGTGGCTTCGTCCTCGCGACCATGGGAACCGGCACGTATAGTATTTCGAGCCGCGCCACGCGGGCCGACGGGCCGGGGGCCGAACTCCACGCCACCCTCCGGGTCGGCGCCGGCGGTTTCCTCGGCCAGGTCTACACGCCGCTCACCTGGCGCCACGGACTCGAGGATTGATGGCCACCGTTCCGCTCGACCCCACCCCATGGACCCGGCTGCGCCTGCGCTGGGCGGCCAGTCCGCTGCCGTCGGCCCTGCGGCGCTGGGGTGGGGAACTGGCCGCGCTGCTGCCACCGGCCTGGCGGCGGCGCCTGCTGCCGCCGGTCCGCCGGCTCTGGCTGGAACCGGCGGACGGCCAGTTGCGGATCGAGGAGGAGGCCGGGGAGCGGCGCACCGCCTTCGGCAGCCTGCCGCTCGACCCGGACACCGGTGCCGACCTGCTGGCCAGCCTGCGCCGCCGGCAGGTCGAAGGGGAAATCTGGCTGCGGCTGCCGGCACGGGAGGCGCTCTGCCGCAGGCTGTCGCTGCCGATCGCCGCCGAGGCCCGGCTGGAGGCGGTGTTGCACCACGAGATCGAGCGGCAGACGCCGTTCACCGCCGAGCAGGTGGTGATGGCCGGCCGGGTGCTGCGCCGCGACCCGGCCGCCGGCCAGCTCGAGGCCGAGCTGGCGGTGCTGCCGCGGCCGCGGCTGGAGGCGGCGCTGGCCGCCATCGGGCCGCTGGCCGGGCAGCTTGCCGGCCTCGACATCGACGACGCCGAGCACCGCGCCGGGCAACGCCGCAACCTGCTGCCGCCGCCGCTGCGCCGCCCCCGCGGCGACCGCGATGGCCGCTTGCGCGCCGGCCTGCTGCTGGGTGCGGCGCTCGCCCTCCTGGCGACCGGCCTCATCAGCCTCGAAAACCGCGAGCGCGCACTCGCCGCCCTCGAGGCCGAGCGCGACGCCGCTCTCGAGCAGGCCCGCGCCGCCCGCGCCCTGCGCGCCCAGCTCGATGCCGCGCTCGCCGCCTCGCGCTTCCTCGATGCCCAGCGCGCGGCCCGACCGCCGGCGCTTGCCGTGCTCGACGACCTGAGCCGGCGCCTGCCCGACGACGTCTTCCTGACGCGGCTGGTGATCGAGCAGGACCGCGTCACCCTGTTGGGCCTCGCCCGCGCCTCCGGCGAGGTGATCCCGCTGTTGCAGGCTTCGCCGCTGCTGCGCGCCCCGGCGCTCGTCGGCATGGTGCAGAAGGACCCGCAGAGCGGCCGCGACAGCTTCACCGTGGTGGCGCAGCTCGCCCCGGGAGCCACCGGTGCCGCGCTGGCGCGACTCAACCCGGAGGCCACCGATGGCGCGCGCTGAACGCCTCGCCCGCTGGCGTCCCGCGGCCTTGCTGCTGGCCGCCGCGCTCGCCGGCTACGGCCTGCTGGCGCACTGGTGGTGGACCGCGCCGATGCTGGTGCTCGGCGAGCGCATCGCCGAGATCCGCGACGAGGAACTGGCGCTGCGGATGGAGGCGGCCCAGGTGCCGGCGCTCGAGGCCCGGCTCGCCGAGCTGCGCGCCACCGAGGCCGCCGACCCCGGCTTCCTGCCCGAGCCCGACCGCGAACTCGCCACCGCCGCCCTGGTCAACCGGCTGGAAGCGGAGGTCCGGCGCGCCGCGCCCAACCCGCTGGCCTGCGAGATCGTCTCGCGCACGCCGATGGCGGTGCCGGATGCCGGTCCCTTCGTGCGGGTCACGGTGCAGGTGCGCCTGCGCTGCGACCCCGCCACGCTGGCCCAGGTGCTGCACGCCCTCGAGGGCGGGCGGCCGGCACTGTTCGTCGACCACCTCGCGCTGAACAGCCTGGCCGGGTTCTTCGTGGCCGGGCAGGGCGTGGCCGATGGCCGGATCGACGTCAATTTCGACCTCTACGGGTTCCTGCGGCCGGTCGCGCCGCCTCCCGCCCGCGGGGTGGCCGGTGCTTGACGGTCTGCGCCCCTTGACCGTGCTGGCCGGCGCCTTCGCGGCCTGGAGCCTCGGCCTGTTGCTGCTGGCCCTGGCCGGCCTCGGCGGCCGGGTCGGCCCGCACCCGGCCGATCTCGCGCTCATCCCCCCGCTGCCGGAGCCGGTGGCGGCCGAGGAGCGGCCCCGGCTCGGCGCGCTCAGCGACTACCTCGCGGTCGGCGAGCGCCCGCTGTTCCACCCCGAGCGCCGGCCGCTGCCGGTGACCGCCGTCGCCACCGAGATCGAAACGCCCTTCGAGGGCGTGCTGACCTCGGTGCTGCTGACCGAGACGCTGCGGATGGCCATCTTCAGCGATCCCGGCGGCACCCCGCCGCGCCGGGTGCGGCTCGGCGAGGCCCTGCCCGGCACCGGTTGGCGGCTGGCGGCGCTGGAACCGCGCCGCGCCGTGCTGGAAGGCCCCGGCGGCCAGCGCGTGCTGGAATTGCGGGTGTTCGACGGCAAGGGCGGGGCCGCGCCGACCGCCATCACCCCGACCACCGTCTTCCCGGCCGCCGACGCACCGGCCACGCCGCCCGTCATCGATCCTGCCGCCGAAGCCGAGGCGGTCCGCCGCGCCATCGAGCAGCAGGCCGAGGTCGAGGCCATCCGCGCCCAGATCGAAGCCCGCCGCGCCCGCTTGCGCGAGGGCCACTCCCCCGTCGCCGTACCCGTCGAGCAATGACCATGCCCCTTTCCCCGCGCCCGCTGCTCGCCAGCGCCGCCCTCGCCACGCTGCTGGCCGGCTGCGCCAGCCGCCCGTTGCCCGAACTCGCCCGCAACCCGGCCCCGCCGCCGCAGCCGGTGCTGGCCCGCGCCGAGGGCGAGGCCCTCGGCACCGCCGCCCGCCCCGAGCCGCGCATCGAGGAGGGCACCGGCCGCACCATCGACACCGAGCTCGCCGCCGCCCCGCCGCCGCCCCTGCCCGAGGGCGGGCAGGCCACCTTCAACTTCGAGGGCGAGTCGCTGCACGCGGTGGTCAAGGCCATCCTCGGCGACCTCTTGCAGCAGAACTACGTGATCGCCCCGACCGTGCAGGGCACGGTCACGCTGGCGACACCGCGCCCGGTCGGCCCGGCCCAGGCGCTCGCCCTGCTGGAGATGGTGCTCGGCTGGAACAACGCCCGGCTGGTCTGGGCCGACGGCCGCTACGCGGTGGTGCCGGCCGACCAGGCCGTGGCCGGCAACCTCGCCCCGCGCACCACGCCGCCCGCCGAGGCGCGCGGCTTCGAGCTGCGCGCCGTGCCCCTGCAGTACGTCTCGGCGGTCGAGATGCAGAAGCTGCTGAAGCCCTACGTGCGCGAGGGCGCCATCGTCCAGGTCGACGCCGCCCGCAACCTGATCGTCCTCGGCGGTACCCGCGCCGAGTTGGAGAACTACCTGCGCACCATCCGCATCTTCGACGTCGACTGGCTGGCCGGCATGGCGATCGGGGTGTTCCCGATCCAGGGCAGCGAGGCGGAGTCGGTGATCGACGCGCTGGAACGCGTGTTCGGGCCGGAGAGCGGCTCGCCGCTGGCCGGCATGTTCCGCTTCCTGCCGGTCGAGGGCAGCAACTCGATCATCGTCATCACCCCGCAGGCGCGCTACCTGCGCACCGCCCGCGAATGGATCGAGCGCATCGACCTGGCCGGCGAGGGCGCGCGACTGTTCGTCTACGAGGTGAAGTACATGCGCGCGGCCGACCTCGCCGCCCAGCTCGGCGCGGTGTTCGGTGCCGAGGTCGCGGTGCCCGCCGGTGGTGGACAGCCCGACCTCGCGCCGGGGCTGGAGCCGGTGGGCCTCGGCGAGGTCGCGCGCCGGCCCGAGCGCGTCTCGCGGCCGGAGCCGGCCCCGGCGGCCCCGGCGGTGGCCGCGGGCGGCGGCGAATCGGGCATCGGCATCAGCGCCATCGAGGAGAGCAATGCCCTGATGGTGCGGGCGAGCCCGGCGCAGTGGGAGTCGATCCGTCGCGCCATCGACCGCCTCGACGTGATGCCGGCGCAAGTCCACATCGAGGCGCAGATCCTCGAGGTCACGCTCTCCGGCAACCTCGCCTTCGGCGTCAACTGGTTCTTCGACAACGCCGTGCCCTTCGAACTGCGCGGCCAGCGGCCGGGGCGCGGCAGCCTGGGCCAGGTGGCGGGGCAACTCGCACAGGCGGCCGGCACCGGCGGCGCGCCCGGCCCGGCCTCGATGCTCTACACCTTCGCCTCGGCCGACTCGGCGGCCATCGTCAACCTGCTGGACAGCCAGACCGACGTGCGGGTGCTCTCCACGCCCTCGCTGTTCGTGCGCAACAACGCCGAGGCCTCGCTCAACGTCGGCCAGAACCTCGCCGTCGCCAGCACCAGCTTCGCCCCCGGCACCGGCCTGCCGACGCCGGGTGGCAACACCATCAGCACGGTGCAGTACCTCACCACCGGCACCAGCCTGCGGGTGCGGCCGCGCATCGGCGGCGACGGCATGGTGTTCTTGGAAATCGAGCAGGAGATCAGCTCGCCGACCGACGTGCCCGGTGCCGGCGGCAACCCCAACGTCAGCACCCGCACCGTGCAGACCGAGGCCATGGTCCGCGACGGCGACACGGTGATGCTGGCCGGCCTGATCAGCCAGACCGACGGCCGCTCCAGTTCTGGCGCGCCGGGCCTGTCGCGGCTGCCCTTCATCGGCGGCCTGTTCGGCCAGCAGGCGCGCAACGAGGCGCGCTCGGAGGTGCTGTTGCTGATCACGCCGCGGGTGGTGCGCGACGCGGCGGCGACCCGGGTGCTGACCGACGAGTACATCCAGCGCTTCCAAGGCCTCGCCCCGCCCGCCGCGGCCGGCCCGGCGGCGCGCTGAACGCCGCCATGCCGCCCGCCCATCGCGCCGTCCTGCGCGAACTGCTGCGGCGCGAGTGGCGCGAACGCTACCAGGGCAGCCTGGCCGGCGGCGCCTGGCTGCTGCTGCAACCGCTGCTGCAACTGCTGGTGCTGGCCTTCGTGTTCGGCAGCCTGCTGCCGGCCCGCGTCGATACCGCCGGGCTGTCCTTCCCGGTGTTCCTGGCGCTCGGCCTGTTCCCCTGGCTGCTGTTCGCCAACGCGGTCTCGCGCGGCACCACGAGCTACCTCGACCACGCCGGCCTGATCGCCCGCGTCCCGCTGCCGGCCTCGCTCTACGTCCACGCCCGGGTGCTGGCCAGCGTGCTGGTCGACGGCCTCGGCCTGCTGCTGGTGCTGCTGGTGCTGGTGCTCGGCTTCGGCCTCGGGCCGACGCCCGCCGGCCTCGCCGCCGCACTCGCCGGGCTGGCCGTGCTGGTGGTGGCGGCGCTGGCGTTTTCGCGCATCGCCGCCCTGCTGCAGGTGTTCGTGCGCGATTGCGCGGTGCTGGTCGGGCAGTTGCTGGGCTTGGGCTTCTTCCTCACGCCGGTGCTCTACGAGCGCGCCCAGTTGCCGGCGGCCTTCGCCGGCGCGCTGGCCTTCAACCCGCTCGCCGCCCCGGTCGAGGCGATCCGCCACGGCCTCTCCGGCCATGCCGGGGTGCCGTGGGTGGCGCTCGGCCTCTCCGGGCTGTTCGCCGTGCTGCTGCTGCTGGGCTCGATCGCCTTGCAGCGTCGCGCCGGCCGCCACCTGGAGGACTTCCTGTGACGGCGCCGCTCATCGAGGCGCGTGGCCTCGGCAAGCGCTACCCGGTGGTCGGCGCGCGCGGCGACCGCATCGCCGCGCTCTGGCACCTGCTGCGCGGCCGGCCGCCGGGGCGCGAGGTCGAGGTGCTGGCCGGCATCGACCTGCGCATCGCCCGCGGCGAATCGATGGCGGTGATCGGCGAGAACGGCGCCGGCAAGTCGACCCTGCTCAAGCTGCTCACCGGCACGCTCACGCCGAGTAGCGGCTCGGTGTCGCGGCACGGCCGCATCGGCGCCCTGCTCGAACTCGGTGCCGGCTTCCACCCCGAGCACAGCGGGCGCGACAACGTGCGTCTGGCCGCCGCCATCCACGGCCTCTCCGGCGTGGCGCTGGCGGAGAAGCTGCCGGAGATCGAGGCCTTCGCCGGCATCGGCCGCTACTTCGACGAGCCGGTCAAGCACTACAGCAGCGGCATGGTGGTGCGGCTCGGCTTCGCCGTGATCGCCGCGACCCGGCCCGACCTGCTGATCACCGACGAGGTGCTGGCGGTCGGCGACGAGCGCTTCCAGAAGAAGTGCATCCGCTGGATCGACGGCTACCTCGCCGACGGCGGCACCCTGCTGCTGGTCTCGCACAGCCTCTACCACGTCCGCAAACTGTGCCGGCGCGCCCTCTGGCTGCACGAGGGCCGGATCGCCGCCGAGGGCGAGGCGCATGCCGTGGCGCAGGCCTACGAGGCCTGGCTCGAAGCCCGCGAGCGCAGCGAGGAGCCGGCCGCCGCCGCGACCGGGCGGCCGGAGTTCCACGTCGCCACGCTGGCGCTCGCCGGCACCGACGCCGGGGGTGCGCTGGCGGCCGGGACGACGCTGGTCGTCGAGGCCGGCCTGCGCGGCCCGCCCGGCGAGCGTCCGCACCTGCTCGTCGGCCTGGTGCGCGCCGACGGGACGCCGGTCTACGGCGTCAGCAGCGAGATGGACGGCGTGGCGCTGGCCGCCGATCCGGCCGGACCGGGCGCGTGGCGCGCCCGGCTCTGCTTCCCCGCGCTCGCCTTGCTGCCCGGCCGCTACCGCGTGCGCGCCCACGCCATGGACCCGGAGGCGCTGCGCCTGTTCGACACCGTCGAGCGCGAGTTCACGGTGCGCGGCGAGGCCCGCGAACTCGGCCTCGTCCGCCTGCCGCACCATTGGGAGGCCCCATGAGCACGGCGTCCGCGGCGGCGCGGCTGCCGGTGGTGGTGGTGCCGGTGTTCAACGCCCTGGCGGCGCTGGACGCCTGCCTCGATGCGCTCGACCGGACCCTGCCGGCCGGCACCCGGGTGCACCTCGCCGACGACGCCTCGACCGACCCGCGCGTGCCGGAGCTGCTGGCGGCCTGGGCCGGGCGCAGCCGGCTCGCCGTCCGCCTCGTCCGCCGGCCGCGCAACCTCGGCTTCCCCGCCAACTGCAACGCCGCCTTCGCCGAGACCGGCGACGCCGACCTCGTGCTGCTCAACACCGACACCGTGCCGGCCGGCGACTGGCTGGCCCGGCTGGCCGCCTGCGCCGCCCACGACCCCCGCATCGCCAGCGCCACGCCCTGGAGCAACCACGGCGAGATCGTCTCCTTCCCGCATTTCGTCATGCAAAACCCGATGCCGGAGGACGCCGAGGCGCTGGCCGCCGCCGCCGCCCGGCTGCTGCCGCGCTATCCCGTGCTGCCGACGGCGGTGGGCTTCTGCATGTTCCTGCGCCGCGCCGCGCTCGACGCGGTGGGCGGATTCGACGACGCCACCTTCGGCCGCGGCTACGGCGAGGAGAACGACTGGTGCCTGCGCGCCGAGGCGCACGGCTGGCGCCACGTGCTCTGCGACGACGCTTACGTGGCCCACCTCGGCCACGCCTCGTTCGCCGCCACCGGCGCGGCTCCCGGTGGCGAGAACCTGCGCCGCTTGAACGGCCGCTGGCCGGGCTACAACGAACGGGTCGCGCGCTTCATCCTCGACGACCCGCTGCGCGGGGATCGCGCCCGGCTGGCCGAGGCCCTCGCTATGCTGGCCGCCGAAGGTCCGCAGGGCGACCTGTTTCGATAAACGTGTCTCGATGAGCGATGCCGTTCCTCCACTGGTCTTCACCGGCGAGCGTTACCACCCGGACCAGCCGCGCGAGATCGCCTACGAGCACTGGCACCGCTACGCCTTCGCCCAGCCGCTGGCGCAGGGCCGCCGCGTGCTCGACGCCGCCTGCGGCGAGGGCTACGGCGCCGCCCTGCTGGCCGGGGTCGCCGCGTCGGTGCTGGGCGTCGACCTCGCCGCCGAGGCCGTGGCGCATGCCCGTACCCGCTACCGGCACCCGCGCCTGCGTTTCGCGGTCGACGATGCCACCCGGCTCGCCGGCGTGGCCGATGCCAGCATCGACCTGGTGGTGAGCTTCGAGACGCTGGAGCACCTGGCCGACCACGACGGCCTGCTCGCGGCCTTCGCCCGCGTGCTCGCCCCCGGGGGGCTGCTGCTGCTCTCGACCCCGGACCGCCGCACCTACAGCGAACTGCCCGGCCACCACAACCCGCACCACGTTCGCGAGCTGGACCGCGCCGAGTTCGAGGCCCTGCTGGGTCGCCATTTCCCCTGCGTGCGGCTCTACGGCCAGCGGGTGATGAGCCACTCCGTGCTGTGGCGCCTCGACGACGGCCCCGGCCCCGCCGCCTGCTTCACCCTCGACGGCGAGCGTCCGTTGCCGGGCTTGCGGGCCGATCCGGTCTACCACCTCGCCGCCTGCGCCCGCGAGGAGGCGGCACTCGCCGCGCTGCCGGCGCTGTCGTGTTTCGCCGACGCCGGGCAGAGCCTGTACGCGCACTACCAGCAGGTGCTGCGCGAGTTGCTCGCCACCGACCGCTACGCCCTGGTGCTGCGCGAGCGCCTGCGCGCGGCCGGGCTTCCGGACGGCCCGTGAGCGCGCCGGCCTCGACGCCGTCCGGCGGCGTGGCCGCGGTGGTGGTGAGCTACAACAGCGCCACCACCCTCGAGGCCTGCCTCGACGCCCTGCGGGTGCAGCCGGAACTCGTCGAACTGCGCGTCATCGACAACGGCTCCAGCGACGCCAGCCTCGACCGGCTCGCCGCGCTCGCCGCCCGCGAGCCGCGGCTGCGCCTGCTGCGCCTGCCCGGCAACCCGGGCTTCGCCGCCGCCTGCAACCTCGGGGCCGTGGCCAGCCGCGCGCCTTGGCTGCTGTTCGTCAACCCCGACGTCGAACTGCCTCCGGGGGCACTCGCCGGCCTGCTCGCCCATGCCGGCCGGCTGCCGCGGCCGGGGGCGATCGGGGCCGACCTGCACGATGCCGAAGGTCGGCGCGATCCGGCGGCGCGCCGCCGTGATCTCTCGCTGCGCCGCCTGCTCGCCGGCCTCGGTCGCCGCGATGCGCTCGCCCTGCCGTTCGACGGCGGGCAGGCCCTGCAGCCGGTCGAGGCCGCTTCCGGCGCCCTGCTGCTGGTGCCGCGCAGCGCCTTCGAGGCGGTCGGCGGCTGGGACGCCGGCTACCGCCTGCACGTCGAGGACCTCGACTTCTGCCGCCGCCTGCGCGCCGCCGGCTACGCGGTGGCGGTGGCCAACGACCTGCCGGTGCTGCACCACCGCGGCGTGTCCAGCCGCTCCCGGCCGTTCTTCGTCGAATGGCACAAGCACCGCGGGCTGTGGCGCTACTGGTGGCGCTTCGGCGCGCGCGGGGCGGCCCGCTTGGCGGCACCGCTGGTGCTCGGCCTGCTGGCCCTGCGGCTCGTCGCCCTGGCCTGGCCGCGGGCTGTCGTGCAGGCGGCCAAAACCCGTGTAGTCTAGGAGGTTCATGCCCGCGGACCGGCTCATGGAAGGAACGTCCCCGCCCCGTCATGCCCTGGTCGAGGCCGCCGCCCGCGCCCTCGTCGACCCGGTGTTCGTGCTCGACCGCGAGGGCCGCTACCTCGAGGCCTTCGGCGGTACCGACCGCGAGGCCTACGACAGCCCCGACTACCTGGTCGGCCGCACCCTGCACGAGCTGATGGCGCCGGCCCGTGCCGCCCAGCTCCTCGGCACCGTGCACCGCGTGCTCGACAGCCGCCGCCCCGTCGTCTGCGAGTTCCGCCTGAGCGCCGCCGACTTCGCCGGCAACACCAACGACGGCCCCAAGGGCGAGCAGTGGTTCGAGGCCCGCATCGCGCCCCTCGCCGGCAAGCCGGGTGGCTGGCCCGACTGCGTGGTCTGGGCCGTCATCAACATCAGCCGCCGCAAGCGGTTCGAAGCCGAACTGGAACGGCTGGCGAGCCGCGACGAGCTCACCGGCCTGCTCAACCGGCGCGCCTTCCTCGCCTCGCTGGAGGCGGCGATGCGGCAGTCCCGGGCGGTCGCGGCCCCGCTCGCGCTGGCCATCCTCGACCTCGACCATTTCAAGACCGTCAACGACCGCTTCGGTCACCTGGTCGGCGACGCCCTGTTGCGGCATCTCTCCGCCCGTTTCGTCCACGCCGCCGGTGGCGCGGTGCTCGGCCGGCTGGGCGGCGAGGAGTTCGGTCTGCTGTTCACCGGCACGGACGTGGCGACCGCCTCGGCCCGCCTGCAGGCCATGCAGGCGCTGTGCGCCGAGGAGCCGTTCCGGCTCGGCGAGACGACGGTGCCGATGGGCTTCAGCGCCGGCGTGGTGGCGATGGGCGCGGACGACCAGCAGCCTTCCGACCTGCTGCGCCGCGCCGACCAGTGGCTGTACGCCGCCAAGCACGCCGGCCGCGGCCACGTCGCGCACCCGCAGGGCATGGCCGCCAGCCTGGGGCCTGCCGCCGCCCCGACCTTCAACGCCGGCGGTTGATGGCGTCGCGGGTCTCGCGTGCAGCGCGCGCGGCGGCTTCGGCGAAGTCGTTGCCGCTGCCGGCGTGGAGGATCGCCCGCGAGCTGCTGATGATCAGGCCGCTGCGCTCGGCGTTGAGCCCGTGCTTCAGCACCGCCTCGAGGTCGCCGCCCTGGGCGCCGATGCCCGGGACGAGCAAGGGCACGTCGCCACCGACGATCGCGCGCACCTCGCCGAGTTGTTCCGGCCAGGTGGCACCGACCACCAGCGCAAGGTTGCCGTGGCCGTTCCAGTCGCGCGCGGCCTTCTCGGCCACGCGCTGGTAGAGCGGGCGGATCGAGCCGTCGCTGCCGGCGACGGGCAGGTCCTGCAGGTCGGCCGCGCCGGGGTTCGAGGTGCGGCAGAGCACCACCACGCCACGGTCGGCGCGTTCGAGGTAGGGCGCCAGCGAATCGCCGCCGAGGTAGGGATTCACCGTCACCGCATCGGCGTGGAAGCGCTCGAAGGCCTCGGCGGCGTAGTGCCGCGCGGTGCTGCCGATGTCGCCGCGCTTGGCGTCGAGGATCACCGGGATTCCGGGATGCGCCGCGTGGATGTGCGCGATGAGCCGCTCCAGCGCACCCTCGGCACCTTGTGCCGCGAAGTGGGCGATCTGCGGCTTGAAGGCGCAGGCATACGGCGCGGTGGCATCGACAATCGCCCGGCAGAAGGCGAACGCGCGGTCCGGGTCGTCCGCCAGCGGCGAGGGATACCGCCCCGGCTCCGGGTCGAGGCCGACGCAGAGCAGGGAGCCGGAGGCGGCCCAGCGGCGCTTCAGTGCGGAATTGAAGGTCACTTCAAGGCCTTGAACCGGATGCGCTTCGGCGCAGCACCCTCGGCACCGAGGCGGCGCTTCTTGTCCTCCTCGTACTCGCGGTAGTTGCCCATGAAGAACTCGACGTGCGAGTCGCCCTCGAAGGCGAGGATGTGCGTCGCGATGCGGTCGAGGAACCAGCGATCGTGCGAGATCACCATCGCGCAGCCGGGGAACTCCAGCAGCGCGTCCTCCAGCGCACGCAGGGTCTCGACGTCGAGGTCGTTCGAGGGTTCGTCGAGCAGCAGCACGTTGCCGCCCTGCAGCAGGGTCTTGGCGAGGTGCAGGCGGCCGCGCTCGCCGCCGGAGAGCGAGCCGACCATCTTCTGCTGGTCCTGGCCCTTGAAGTTGAAGCGGCCGATGTAGGCGCGCGACTGGATCTCCACGCCGTTGATGTTGAGGATGTCGGCGCCGCCGGAGATCTCCTGGAAGACGTTGTGGTTGCCCTCCAGCTTGTCGCGGCTCTGGTCGACGTAGGCGAGCTTCACCGTCGGGCCCATCACGATCTCGCCCTGGTCCGGCTTCTCCTGCCCGGTGAGCATGCGGAACAGGGTCGATTTGCCGGCGCCGTTGGGGCCGATGATCCCGACGATCGCGCCGTTCGGCACGATGAAGCTCAAGTCGTCGATCAGCACCCGGTCGCCGTAGCTCTTGCTGACGTTCCTGAACTCGATGACGTTCTGCCCGAGGCGCTCGCCCGGCGGGATGAAGATCTCGTTGGTCTCGTTGCGGCGCTGGTAGTCGACCGACTGCAACTCCTCCAGACGGGCGAGGCGCGCCTTGCCCTTGGTGCGGCCGCCCTTGGCATTGCTGCGCGCCCACTCCAGCTCCTTCTGGATCGCCTTCTGGCGGGCCTTCTCCGAGCTTTCCTCCTGCTTCAGGCGCTCGTCCTTCTGCTCCAGCCACTGCGTGTAGTTGCCCTTCCACGGGATGCCGCGGCCGCGGTCGAGTTCGAGGATCCACTCGGCGGCGTTGTCGAGGAAGTAGCGGTCGTGGGTCACGGCCACCACGGTGCCCGGGTAGCGGGCGAGGAACTGCTCCAGCCACTCCACCGATTCGGCGTCGAGGTGGTTGGTGGGTTCGTCGAGCAGCAGCATGTCGGGCTTCTGCAGTAGCAGGCGGCACAGGGCCACGCGGCGCTTCTCGCCGCCGGAGAGCTTGCCGACGATGGCGTCCCACGGCGGCAGGCGCAGGGCGTCGGCGGCCACCTCGAGCTGCTGCTCGACCTGGTGCGCGTCGCCGGCGGCGAGGATGGCCTCCAGCCGCGCCTGCTCGGCGGCCAGCTTGTCGAAGTCGGCGTCCGGCTCGGCGTAGGCGGCGTACACGGCGTCGAGCTGGGCCTGGGCGCTGAAGATCTCGCCCAAGCCTTCTTCGACCGCCTGGCGCACCGTGTGCTCCGGGTTGAGCTTCGGCTCCTGCTCGAGGTAGCCGATCTTGATGCCCGGCTGCGGGCGCGCCTCGCCGACGAAGTCCTTGTCGACCCCGGCCATGATGCGCAGCACCGTGGACTTGCCGGCGCCGTTCAGGCCGAGCAGGCCGATCTTCGCGCCGGGGAAGAAGGACAGCGAGATGTCCTTGATGATCTGGCGCTTCGGCGGAACGGTCTTGGACACACCGTTCATCGTGTAGATGTATTGCATCGTTCACTCCATTCAGACGCGCCCGGCCGCGGCGGAGCCGGCGGCGGAAGGGGAGGGCGGGGACCCGGCCAGTATAGCCGAGCGCCCGCCCGGCCCCGCCGGCTTCCGGCAGGCGCGGGGAGGGGCGGCTACAATCGGGGACTTCCCGACACCCGCCCGAGACCCGCCCGATGTTCCCGAGCACCATGCGCATTGACGGATACGATCCCGAGCTGGCCGCGGCGATGGCCGCCGAGCGCCAGCGCCAGGAGGACCACGTCGAGCTGATCGCCTCGGAGAACTACGCCAGCCCGCGGGTGCTGGAGGCGCAGGGTTCGGTGCTGACCAACAAGTACGCCGAAGGTTACCCCGGCAAGCGCTACTACGGCGGCTGCGAGTTCGTCGATGTCGCCGAGAAGCTGGCGATCGATCGGTGCAAGCAACTGTTCGGCGCCGACTACGCCAACGTGCAGCCGCATTCCGGCTCGCAGGCCAACCAGGGCGTGTTCATGGCCCTGCTGCAGCCGGGCGACACGATTCTTGGCATGAGCCTCGCCCACGGCGGGCACCTCACGCACGGCGCCAAGGTGAACGCCTCGGGCAAGCTCTACCACGCCGTGCAGTACGGCGTGGACGCGCAGGGCCTGATCGACATGGACGAGGTCGCCGCGCTGGCCCGCGAACACCGGCCGAAGATGCTCATCGCCGGCTTCTCGGCGTATTCGCAGGTGCTCGACTGGGCACGCTTCCGCGCCATCGCCGACGAAGTGGGAGCCTGGCTGTTCGTCGATATGGCGCACATCGCCGGCCTGATCGCTGCCGGCGTCTACCCGAACCCGCTGCCGCATGCGCACGTGGTCACCAGCACCACGCACAAGACCCTGCGCGGCCCCCGCGGCGGCATCATCGTGATGAGCCGCGCCGGCGCCGGCGAGAAAGCGGAGGAGCTGGAGAAGAAGCTGCAGAGCATCGTCTTCCCCGGCATCCAGGGCGGCCCGCTGATGCACGTCATCGCCGCCAAGGCGGTGGCCTTCAAGGAGGCGCTGGAGCCGGAATTCAAGGCCTACCAGCAGCAGGTGGTGAAGAATGCGCAGGCGATGGCGAAGACGCTGATCACCCGCGGCTACCGGATCGTCTCCGGCGGCACCGAGAACCACCTGATGCTGATCGACCTGATCGGCCGCGAGGTTTCCGGCAAGGACGCCGAGGCCGCCCTCGGCGCCGCCCACATCACGGTCAACAAGAACGCCGTGCCGAACGACCCGCGCTCGCCCTTCGTCACCTCCGGGCTGCGCATCGGCACCCCGGCGGTGACCACCCGTGGCTACGTCGAGGCCGACTGCATCGAGCTGGCGGGCTGGATCGCCGACGTGCTCGACGCCCTCGGCGATGCCAGCGTGCTGGCCCGTGTGCGCGAGGCCGTGACCGCGCAGTGCCGGCGTCATCCCGTCTACGGTTGACGGATGCATTGCCCCTTCTGCCCGCACGAGGACACCCGCGTCATCGACTCGCGCGTGGCCGAGGACGGCAGCAGCATCCGTCGTCGCCGCGAGTGCCCGGCCTGCGGCGAGCGTTTCTCGACGGTCGAGCAGGTCGAGTGGCGACTGCCCGCCGTGATCAAGAGCGATGGCCGCCGCGAGGCCTTCGATGAACGCAAGCTGCGCGCCGGCTTCGAGAAGGCCCTGCAGAAGCGTCCCGTCTCGGCCGAACGGATCGACGCCGCCGTACTCGCCGTGGTCAACGACCTGCGCAAGTGCGGGGAACGCGAACTGCCGTCGCGCCGCGTTGGCGAGTACGTGATGGCGCAGTTGAAGCCGCTCGACCAGGTGGCCTACGTGCGCTTCGCCTCGGTCTACCGCAGCTTCGAGGACGTGCAGGACTTCCGCGAGGAGATCGAGCGCCTGGAGCGTGACCTGCCGGCCATCCAGAACCTCGACCTGCCGCTCGAGGATCCGCTGCCGAAGCCGCTGCGGGGTCGGCGTGGCTGAGGCCGAAGCCGGGTTCAGCGACACCGACCGCCGCCACATGGCCGAGGCCCTGCGCCTCGCTGCCGCCCATGCCTTCACCACCAAGCCGAACCCGATGGTGGGCTGCGTCATCGCGCACGGTGCCGAGATGATCGGTCGTGGCGCCCACCGGCGTGCCGGCGAGCCGCACGCCGAGGTGTTCGCGCTGCGCGAGGCCGGGGCCCGCGCGCGCGGTGCCACCGCCTACGTGACGCTCGAACCCTGCGCCCACTTCGGCCGCACCCCGCCCTGCACGGATGCCCTGGTCGCCGCCGGCATCGCCCGCGTCGTCGCGGCCCTCCGCGACCCCTTCCATGCCGTGGCCGGGCGCGGCTTCACCGCGCTACAGGCGGCCGGGGTGACGGTCGAGCACGGCCTGCTGGCCGCGGAAGCCGAGTGGCTGAACCGCGGCTTCCTGATGCGCGCCCGCGAAGGCCGGCCCTGGGTGCGGGTGAAGCTGGCGATGAGCCTCGATGGCCGCACCGCCCTGGCCAGCGGCGAATCGAAGTGGATCACCGGCGAAGCCGCGCGTGCCGACGTGCAGGCGTGGCGCGCGCGGGCCTCGGCAGTGTTGACCGGCCTTGGCACCGTGCTGGCCGACGATCCCCGGCTCACCGCCCGCGTGGCGGAGGGCGTCGAACTGCTGCCGCCGCTGCGCGTGGTCCTCGATCATCGCGGCGCCCTGCCGCGCGGCTGCCGCCTGCTGGACGGCGAGGCGCCGACCCTCGTCGCCCATGCCGATGACATCGTCCCCGACTACGGCCCGGCGGTGGAGGGTTTCGCCGTGCCGCGATGCGGCCGCCACCTCGACCTGCGGGCCGTGCTCGCGCAACTGGCGAGCCGGCAGGTCAACGAAGTGCAGGTGGAGGCCGGCGCCGGCCTGGCCGGGGCCTTCCTGCGCGCGGGCCTGATCGACGAACTGTTGCTCTACGTCGCCCCGGTGCTGCTCGGCGACCGAGGTCGCCCGCTGTTCGGCGGGCTCGGGATCGAGTGGATGGCCGAGCGCATCGGTTTCGAGCGTGTCGAGTTCCACGCCTTCGACGACGGCGACCTGCGCTTGACCTTGCGGCCGCGGCGCTAGCAGGGCCGCACCGTTCCGGGCGTGGCGCGGATCGCACGCGACGGGCCGTGGGGCGAAGCATCCGGCCAGTCGGTTGCGCGAGTCGTTGCCGGAGCCAATCGGCGTCACGAGGCATCGCTGCGACGGAGCGCGGTGGCTGGTGGGCGAGCCGCGGCGGTGAGGGCCGACCTGCGGCAGCGAGGCAGGAGCCGAGCGCCGCGCGTGAGGGCAGGACGCCCGATCGCGCGGAAAGCAG
>Ga0208370_100181_pt1 | contig 20203 bp, 14 predicted proteins | sample Subbio12Jun_QV11_FD_184822 | JGI IMG/M metagenome (GOLD analysis project Ga0208370, IMG submission 184822) | Serpentinite rock and fluid subsurface biosphere microbial communities from McLaughlin Reserve, California, USA -CR12Jun_QV11 (SPAdes) | ecosystem: Environmental > Terrestrial > Deep...
GGTCGCCGACCTGATCGCCGCGCGCGATCCGGCGAAGATCGCGGTCAACTCCAGCGATCTCTACCAGTTCGCCGACGGGATGACGCTGAGCCAGTATCACCGCTTCATGGAGGCCCTCGCGCCTGCGCTGCAAGAGCGCGTCGTCAGCGGCGAGACGCTTGCGATCCGCTGGCTGGAAACGCGCCTGCCGTCCGAGATGGCGCTCTATCCCACGGTGGTGCGCATCGCCCATGCCCTGATCGGCGAGGCCTTTTCGCGCAAGGTCATCACCCCCGGCGTGACCACCGCCGAAGACGTGCAGTGGTGGTATCGCGACCGGCTGATGCAGCTTGGCCTCACGCCCTGGTTCCACCCCTCGGTCGCGATCCAGCGGCAGGGGGCCGAGGGGATGCTCGAAGGGGCAGAGGTGATCCGCCCGGGCGACCTGCTGTGTACCGATTTCGGCATCACCTACCTCAGGCTCAATACCGATACCCAGCATCTTGCCTATGTGCTGAAGCCCGGGGAGACCGCCGCCCCGGCGGGGCTGCGCGCGGGGCTGGCGAACAGCAACCGGGTGCAGGATTTCCTCACCCGCGCCTTTGCGGTCGGGCGCAGCGGCAACGCGGCGCTCGCCATTGCGCGGGCCGATGCCATCGCAGCCGGGCTCGATCCTTCGATCTACACCCACCCCATCGGCCACCACGGCCACGGCGCGGGGCCTTCGATCGGCTTCTGGGACAACCAGAACGCCGATCCGCGCGGGCAAGGCCCGATCCGGGCGAACACGGCCTGGTCGATCGAGCTGACCTCCTATGCGGCGGTGCCCGAATGGGGCGGCCAGCGGGTCGATTTCCGCACCGAGGAGGACGCCTTCTTCGACGGCAAGAACGTGGCCTACATCGACGGACGCCAGACCGAGATCACGCTGATCCCTTCGGACTAGGGGCTCCGGCTCGACGATCCGGTGCCGGACCGGTTGGTTCGTAGCCGGTAAAGATCGGACTGCGCGGTGATGTAAAGGTCCGAGAGACCCGGCCCGCCCCATGCCAGATTGGTGGCGGGCCTGGGCATTTCCATGCGCTCCCGCAACTGCCCGGTCGAGGCTTGCACCATGCAGATACCCCCGGGACAGGTAAGATAGATCAGCCCGTCCCGGCCCACCCGCACCCCATCGACCGAACCGGGCAAGTCCTTGTCGGTAAGGTCTATGATTAGCCGCTTGTCCGACGCGCTGCCATCGCCCATGATCGTGTAGGCCCACACGGTTTGCGTCGCGCTGTCGGTGACATAGAGCGTGGTTTCGTCCGGCGAGAAGGCGATGCCGTTGGGGCGCACCAGCGCATCGTCGATCAGCACCATGCGCCCGCTCGCCTCGTCGAAGGCGAAGACACCCGAAAAGCCGAGTTCGGCGCTGCGTTGCACGCCCTGCCATGCGCTGCGCAAGCCATAGGGCGGATCGGTGAAGAACAGCATCCCGTCTGCCTGCCGCACCACCAGATCGTTGGGACTGTTGAGCCGCTTGCCCCCGAAGTCCTGCACGATCACCTGCCGCCCGCCTTTCGGCGTCCAGCGCGTGATGGCGCCGCTGCCGTGTTCGGCGTTGAGCAAGCGGCCCTCACGGTCGAAGGTGTGGCCGTTGGCAAGCGCCGAGGGTCTATACAGCACCTCGGGCACCCCTTCCCCCGGCGTGTAGGCATAGACCGTGTCCCCCGGAATATCGCTGAAGATCAGCCGCGTGCCGTCCCACGCCGGGCCTTCGGTGAAGGTGTAGCCGGTCGCCACCAGTTCCAGCAGTTCGGGGTGGAAGGCCCGGTCGATCCGGTAGACCGGCTGCGAAGGCCCGGCATCCTGCGCTACGGCGCTGCCCCATATCCCTCCAGCGGCCAGAACCGCTGCTGCCAACCCTGTCCGAAACCTGCCCATTTCTGGCTCCATTCTCGCCCGTGTATCACCGCGAACCTGCCCTGCCGCGACGCGGGATGCCAGCACTTTTGGGGAGAGCGGCGAGGGTTGCGCAAGGCCCGCGCGGGGGGCATTGGAGCGGCAGAGACAGGAGACCCCCACATGACCCAGACCCTGCGTCAGATCGACCACTTCATCGTCGGCGAGACCCCCGCCCGTTCCCATTCCTCTGGCCGCAAGCACGCCGTCTGGAACCCTTCGACCGGCGAGGTGCAGGCCGAAGTCGCGCTGGGCGATGCCGCGCTGCTCGCCCGCGCGGTCGAGACGGCGAAGCGCGTCCAGCCCGGCTGGGCCGCCACCAACCCGCAGCGCCGCGCCCGCGTGATGTTCGCCTTCAAGCAACTGGTCGAGGCGAACATGCAGAGCCTCGCCGAAATGCTCTCCTCCGAACACGGCAAGACCGTCCCCGACGCGCGCGGGGATGTGCAGCGCGGCCTTGAAGTGATCGAATATGCCTGCGGCATTCCCCAGATCATGAAGGGCGAATACACCCACGGCGCGGGGCCGGGGATCGATGTCTATGCGATGCGCCAGCCGCTCGGAATCGGGGCCGGCATCACCCCGTTCAACTTCCCGGCGATGATCCCGATGTGGATGTTCGGCATGGCCTGCGCGGCGGGCAATGCCTTCATCCTCAAGCCCTCCGAGCGCGACCCTTCGGTGCCGGTGCGGCTCGCGCAGCTATTCCTCGAAGCCGGCGCGCCCGAAGGTCTGCTCCAGGTCGTCCACGGCGACAAGGAGATGGTCGACGCGATCATCGACCACCCCGATATCGCGGCGATCAGTTTTGTCGGCTCGTCCGATATCGCGCAGTATATCTACGCGCGCGGCTCGGCGAACAACAAGCGGGTGCAGGCCTTTGGCGGCGCGAAGAACCACGGGATCGTGCTGCCTGACGCGGACTTGGATCAGGTGGTCACCGACCTGACCGGCGCGGCCTTCGGTTCAGCGGGCGAACGCTGCATGGCGCTGCCCGTTGTGGTGCCGGTGGGCGAGGAAACCGCCGAGCGCCTCAAGGAAAAGCTGCTCACCTCCATCGCCAGGCTTCGCATCGGCGTCTCCAACGATCCCGAAGCGGATTACGGCCCGGTCGTCACGCCCGAACACAAGGCGCGGATCGAACAGTGGATCACCACCGCCGAGGAGGAGGGCGCGGAAATCGTCGTCGACGGGCGCGGCTTTTCGCTTCAGGGGCATGAAAAGGGCTTCTTCGTCGGCCCCACGCTGATCGACCACGTCACCCCGCAGATGCGCTCCTATCAGGAGGAGATCTTCGGCCCGGTGCTCCAGATCGTGCGCGCGCATGACTTTGAGGAGGCGGTGCGCCTGCCGTCGGAACACCAGTATGGCAACGGCGTCGCGATCTTCACCCGCAACGGCCACGCCGCACGCGAATTCGCGGCGCGGGTCAATGTCGGCATGGTCGGCATCAACGTGCCGATCCCGGTGCCGGTCGCCTACCACAGCTTCGGCGGGTGGAAGCGTTCGGGCTTCGGCGACATCGACCAGTATGGCACCGAGGGTCTGAGGTTCTGGACCAAGAACAAGAAGATCACCCAGCGCTGGCCCGACGGATCAACCGACGGCAGCAACGCCTTCGTCATCCCGACCATGGGGTGAGCACAGGGGCCATTGCCCCACCCGCCATCGCCCCGCGCTTGACACGGGGCGTGGCTTGCTGCTTCGCGGCTGGCACCGAATGCGAGATGGTCGCAGCCAACGCAATGCCGGGTGGACCCCCTGATCGAACGTCCCGCCAAACGTCGCAATAAGCCCAGCCGCGCGTCAAGCGCGCGGCAAGGGATGGCGTTGTGACATGAAGCGGGTTTTCGCCAACATGGGCTGGCTGCTCGGCGGGCGCGGGTTCAACGCGGTGCTGAGCCTTGTCTACCTCGCCATCGCCGCGCGCACCTTGGGCACCGAGGGCTTCGGCCACTTTGCCCTGATCATCGCGCTGGCGCAGGCGATGGTCGGCTTTTCGAGCTTCCAGACCTGGCAATTCATCGTCCGCTGGGGCGCGGACCCGGAAAACCCCGGCGTCGATCTGGACCGCGCGCGCGAGGCGACGGGCTTTGCCGTCGGGCTCGATCTCATGTCGATCATCGGCGGATCGCTCTTGTCGGTGCTGATGGTGATGAGCGCGCCGCTGTGGCTTGACGTGCCGCGCGATCTGTTATGGCTGGCGCTGTTCTTCTGCGTCGTCTCGCTGGCGACAATCCGCACCACGCCCACGGGCATCCTGCGGCTTCATTCGGAATATGGCAAGGCGACCGGGGCTGAGGCGGTGCAGCCGTTGGTCCGCACGCTCGGCTCGGTGCTCGCCTGGTGGCTGATGCCGGATGTGACCGGCTTCATCCTTGCCTATGCCGCCTCCGAAATCCTGACCTTCCTCGCGCTGTGGGGGGTGGCGGCGCGGGTGCAGCCGGTCAGCCTCGCCTCGATCAGCCTCAGGGCGATACCCGCGCGCCATACCGGGGTGTGGCGCTTCGTGTGGTCGACCAACATGTCGGGCAGCCTCGCGGTGGCAGGCAAGCAGGTGATGATCCTGCTGGTCGGCACCTTCGGGGGTGCCTATCTGGCGGGCGGCTTCCGCATCGCCAACCAGCTGGGCGTGGCGCTGATCGCTCTGGCGCAGACGATCTCCAAGGCGATCCTCCCCGAACTCGTCCAGTCGCGCGACGGGGCGGTCGAAATTGCGCGGCGCATGGCGAACATCGCCGCGATGGCGGGAGTGACGGCGGTGGTGACCGCGATCCTGTTCGGGCAGCCGGGGCTGGCGCTGATCGCCGGGGAGGAATTCACCGGCTTCTATTGGGCGATGATCATCCTCAGCATCGCGGGCGCGGTCGAGCTGGTGGGGGCAAGCCTTGAATCGCTGCTGATTTCGGCGGGCAAAGCGCATGTCGCCTTTCTCGTCCGGCTGTTTCCGACGATCCTCGCGCTGCTGATGCTGGATATGGCGATCGGCTGGAAGGGCGCGCAGGGGGCAGGGTTTGCGGTCCTGGGGTCGAGCCTGCTTGCAGTGGTCGGCTTTTACCTCGCGATCGTGAACCTCAAGCAGTTCCGGCTGGTGGTGGAGCCCGAAGAAGGGGCGGACAAGCAGCCCGCCCCTCCGAATTCATGACGCCTCGCCCGCTTCTCCCTTCCCCTTGGGTAAGGGTCGGGGATGGGGGGTCTGCCCTTTCGAACGTCGCACACCCATCCCCAAACCCTTCCCTCCAGGGAAGGGGCTATCACCCCTCAAAGGCGAGCTTCGGCTTCCTGGCCGCGCCCGTCTCGTCAAGGCGGCGGCGGGGCGCGTAGTAGGGTGCCTGCTTGAGCGCATCGTCGCCTGCGAGCGCGCGTTCCACCACACTGCGGAAGGCGGCGATGAACTGGTCGATCGCGGCCTTGCTCTCGGTCTCGGTCGGCTCGACCAGCATCGCGCCGTGGACCACCAGCGGAAAATAGACCGTCATCGGGTGATAGCCCTCGTCGATCAGACCCTTGGCGACATCGAGAGTGGAAAGGCCGCCCGCAAAGTCCCTGTCGCCGAACAGTGCCTCATGCATGCACGGGCCGCTCGCACCGAACGGGGCGTGGAGGATGTCCTCCATGCTGCGCAGGATGTAGTTGGCGTTGAGCACCGCATCCTCGGCCACCTGCTTCAACCCGTCCGCCCCGTGGCTGAGCATGTAGGTCAGCGCGCGGGTGAACATGCCCATCTGGCCGTGGAAGGCGGTCATGCGGCCGAACGAGGGCCCGCGTTCCTCGCGGTTCTCTTCCTCGACAAGGTAGAACTCGCCGCTGTCGCCCTGCCGGATGAAGGGGAGCGGGGCAAAGGGCGCCAGCGCCTCGGACAACACCACCGGACCCGAGCCCGGCCCGCCGCCGCCGTGGGGCGTCGAGAAGGTTTTGTGGAGGTTGATGTGCATCGCATCGACCCCGAGGTCGCCGGGGCGCACCTTGCCGACGATGGCGTTGAAATTGGCCCCGTCGCAATAGACGTAGCCGCCCGCTTCGTGGACGGCATCGGCGATCTCGCGGAAGTCCTTCTCGAACAACCCGCAGGTGTTGGGGTTGGTAATCATCACCCCCGCCACGTCCGGCCCGAGGCGGGCCTTCAGCGCCGCGACATCGACGCGGCCCTCAGGCGTTGCCGGGATGTCCTCGACGCGGTAGCCCGCAAAGGCGGCGGTGGCGGGATTGGTGCCGTGGGCGCTTTCGGGCACCAGCACCACTTCACGCGCGTCCCCGCGCGCTTCGTGCGCGGCGCGGATCGCGAGGATGCCGCACAGTTCGCCGTGGGCACCGGCCTTGGGGCTCATCGCGACGGCGGGCATCCCGGTCAGCGTGCACAGCCAGTGGCCGAGCTGATGGATCACCTCCAGCGCCCCCTGCACCGCATTCTGGGGTGCGAGCGGGTGGATGTCGGCAAAGCCGGGAAGGCGCGCCATCTTCTCGTTAAGGCGCGGATTGTGCTTCATCGTGCACGAGCCGAGCGGAAAGAAGCCGAGGTCGATCCCGTAGTTCTGGCGGCTGAGGCGGGTATAGTGGCGCACCGTCTCGGGCTCGGTCAGGCCGACAAGGCCGATCGCCTCGCTGCGGGCGAGGCCGCCGAGGCGGTTCGGCGCATTCGCGTCCACCGCAGGCAGATCGACGCCGGTCACATCGGCGCGGCCGATTTCGAACAGCAGGGGTTCTTCCAGCATCAGCCCGCGATTGCCGGTGACGGTGGCGGGGCCGGAGTGCATCCCGTCGGCAGGGATCATTTCAGGCTTCCAGCCGGAGGTGTTGGGGGCGTTCATCACACGGTCTCCTTGATGCTGGCTTCCAGCTCCTGCGCGAGGCGTTCGATATCCTCTTCGGTGGCGGTCTCGGTCACGGCGACGAGCAGCGCATGTTCGAGCGCCGCGACCCCGGGATAAAGCCGCCCCAGCGACACCCCGCCGAGCACGCCGCGGTCCGCAAGGTCGCGGATGATCTCCCGCGCGGGCTTGCCGCCGAGCATCAGCGTGAACTCGTTGAAAAAGGCGGTGTTGAGCACTTCCACGCCGGGCACCTTGGCGAGGCGGTCGGCCGCAAGGCAGGCGAGGCGATGGTTCTCAGCCGCCAGTTCCCTCAGGCCGCGTTCGCCCAGCAGCGTCATGTGCACGGTGAAGGCGAGCGCGCACAGGCCCGAATTGGTGCAGATGTTGCTGGTCGCCTTCTCGCGGCGGATGTGCTGTTCGCGGGTCGAAAGGGTCAGCACGAAGCCGCGCTTGCCCTCGGCATCCACCGTCTCGCCGCACAGCCGCCCCGGCATCTGGCGCACGTGCTTGGCATCGCGCACCGCGAACAGGCCGAGGTAAGGCCCGCCGAATTGCAGACCGACGCCGAGCGACTGGCCCTCGCCCACCACGATATCCGCGCCCATCTCGCCCGGGCTCCGGCACGCGCCCAGCGCGACGGGTTCGGTGTTCACCACCACCAGCAGCGCGCCCTTGGCGTGGGCGGCCTCGGCGACGGGGGCAAGGTCGGCGATGCGCCCGAGAATGTCGGGATATTGCACCACGACGCAGGCGGTGTCCTCGTCGATGCGGGCCATCAGGCCGGCAAGATCGGGTTCCGGCGTGATTGCGGGCAGCGCGTCGGCGATGGTATCGCCGGTGAAGTGCGCCATGGTCTTGACCACCTGCGCATAATGCGGATGCAGCGCGCCCGAGAGCACCGCGCGCTTCCTGCGGGTGACGCGGGTCGCCATCGCCACCGCCTCCCAGCACGCGGTCGAGCCGTCATAGAGCGAGGCGTTGGCGACCGCGCAGCCATAAAGCCGCGCCACCTGCGTCTGGAACTCGAACAGCATTTGCAGCGTGCCCTGCGCGATTTCAGGCTGGTAGGGCGTATAGGCGGTCAGGAACTCGCCGCGCTGGATGATCGTGTCGACGCTGGCGGGCACGTGATGGCGGTATGCGCCCGCGCCGAGAAAGAACGGCACCTCGCCTGCCACCAGGTTCTTCGCCGCCAGCGCCTTCATGTGGCGTTCCACCGCCATTTCGGATGCGTGCATCGGCAACCCGTGGATCGGCCCGTCAAGACGGGCGATCTCGGGCACGTCGACGAACAGGTCGTCGATGGTCGAAGCGCCGATTTTCGCCAGCATCGCCTGCCGGTCGGTGTCGGTCAAAGGAAGGTAGCGCATGGGTGTTCAGCCTCGGCTTGGAGAGGGGGGAGGGGAAGTGTCAGAGGCCTTCGACGAAAGCCTTGTAGCCATCTTCGTCCATCAGCTTGTCGAGCTCGCCCGGATCGGCGATCGTCATCCTGAAGAACCAGCCGCCGTCCTCGGGGTCGGAGTTGACCAGCGAAGGATCCTCCTCAAGCGCGGCGTTGGTTTCGGTGACTTCGCCGGTGATCGGGGCGTAAACGTCGGAGGCGGCCTTGACGCTCTCGACCACAGCCGCGTCCTTGCTCTGTTCGATCAGCGCGCCGACTTCGGGCAGTTCGACAAACACGATGTCGCCGAGCTGGCCCTGCGCGTAGTCGGTGATGCCGACGGTCGCGATGTCATCCTCCACGTCGATCCATTCGTGTTCGTCGGTGTAGTAGCGCGGCATGGTTCAGTTCCCTCTGTGATAGCGGTGCGGGACAAAAGGTGTGGGGCTCACGGTGGCGGCGAGGCGCTTGCCCCGCACCTCCACCTCAAGCGGCGTGCCGGTGGCGGCATGGGCGGCGGCGACATAGGCCATGGCGATGGGCGCGCCGAGCGTGGGCGAGAAGCCCCCGCTGGTGACGCTGCCGACATGGTCGGTGCCGCAGAACACCTGCGCACCCTCGCGCGCGGGCAGTCGGCCATCGAGGCGCAGACCGACCCACTTGCGGGGCGTGCCTTCGCCGATCTCGCGGATGATGCGGTCTGCCCCGGGAAAGCCGCCTTCGGTGCGGCGGCGCTTGTTGATCCCGAAGACGAGGCCGGCCTCGACCGGCGAGGTCTCGGGGCTGAGATCATGGCCGTAAAGCGGCAGGCCCGCCTCGAGCCTGAGCGAATCGCGCGCGCCGAGCCCGATGGGCTGCACCTCCGGCTCGGCGCAGAGCAGATCGGCGACTTCGGCGGCGGCTTCGGCCCGGAGCGAGATCTCGAAGCCGTCCTCGCCGGTATAGCCCGCGCGCGCGATCTGCACCGGATGGCCCGCGAGCGTGAAGTGGCCGAACTTCATGAAGGTCAGCGCCGCAGCGTCGGGGACGTGGCGGACGAGTGCCTCGGCCGCCTTCGGCCCTTGCAGCGCAATCAGCGCGTGCTCATCGAGGTGGTTGAGCGTGATGTCGTCCGGCAGCGCCTCGCGGAAGGTCCCGATATCGTCCCACTTGGTCGCCCCGTTGACCACGAGGTAGAGCGAACCGTCCGCGAGCCGCGAGACCATCAGATCATCGAGCACCCCGCCGTCCTCGCCCAGCAGCAGCGAATAGCGCTGCTGGCCATGCTTGAGCGTCGCCAGGTCGATCGGCAGCACCGCCTCCACCGCCGCATCAAGCCCTTCGCCCGAAAGCACTAGCTGGCCCATGTGCGAGACATCGAACAGGCCGGCGCTTGTGCGGGTCCAGTTGTGCTCGGCAACGATGCCCTCATACTGGATCGGCATCTCGTAGCCCGCGAAGGGCACCATCCGCGCGCCCCTCGCGCGGTGCCATGCGTCGAGCGGCAGCGCCTCAAGCGGCAGGTCTTCGAGAGTGTCGTCGGTCTCGTGGTCGCTCATCAAAGGCCTTTCCGGGCAGAATACGGCAGTCCGGCAGCGCAGGCGCGCTACCCTTCGACTGCCCCCTCTGTCGGGTGACCTGAGAGCTTCGGCGGGCCGCTGGCGCGGCCGACCTCCCCTTCGGTGGCCCGCAGCACGAGGCCGGGGGCGCTTTCCAGAGTGTCATCCAGCCGAGCGGTCCGGTGGCCTGAGAGTTTCCGGGGCGGTTGCTCCTTCGGCGCCTTTGCCCTTCACCAAGGGCATCGGGCTCTCCCGCTCGCCTGCCCGCGCCAGAATCGCCTCTGGCGCGAAAGACGCGCGAGCGATGCGCGAAATGCTGCACCGCGTCAATCGCCAGCCGCACGCAAGAACGGGGGAAAACGCATTTGCGTGGCCGCGCGGGGCGCAATAGACACAGGCCGGGCATGAACCTCACCGAAATCTACCTGATCGCGCTGACGATCATCTTCGCGCTGCCGTGGCTCGTCTGGCGCGTGGGGCGCACGGATCACTGGGCACCGCTGGTGGTGGTGCAGATCGTCGGCGGCATCCTGCTGGGGCCGGGCGTGCTGGGCGCGGCCTTCCCGGATTACTACGCCTTCGTTTTCCGCCCCGATGTTATCACGGCGCTGAACGGCGTTGCGTGGTGGGCGGTGATGCTGTTCGTGTGGATCGCCGGGATCGAGCTCGACCTCTCGCGGGCATGGAGGCACCGCCGCGAGACCGGGCTGACCGCAGGCCTTGCGCTGGGGATGCCGCTGCTGGCGGGAACGCTTGCCGCTGCGGTGATCCTGCAATTCCCGGGCTGGCGCGGGCCGGAGGGACAGTATTGGCAGGTGCTGCTTGGCATCGGCATGGCCTGCGCGGTGACGGCGCTCCCCATCCTCGTGCTGCTGATGGAGAAGCTGGGGGTGCTGCGCGAGGCAATCGGCCAGCGCATCCTGCGCTATGCCAGCCTCGATGATATCGCGATCTGGGGCGTGCTGGCGCTGATCCTGCTCGATTGGGAGCGGATCGGGCGGCAGGCGGTGTTCCTGATCGGCTTCGCGGCAGCGGCGCTGGCGGTGCGCTGGCTGATGGCGCGCCTTGCCGAGGACGACCGCTGGCCGCTGGGCCTGATCTGGCTCGCGCTGTGCGGCCTGGCAGGCGACTGGTCGGGCCTGCACTTCATGGTCGGTGCCTTCCTGGCAGGCGTGGTGCTCGACGCGAAGTGGTTCGGCCATGCGGCGATGGACACTTTTCGCAATGTCGTGCTGCTGACGGTGATGCCTGTGTTCTTCCTCTCCACCGGCCTGCGCACGCAGTGGGAGGGCGGCGGGCTCGCCGTGTTCGCCGTCGCTGCACTGCTGCTGGCGGCGGCGGTGGGGGGCAAGCTCTTGGGGGTGCACATCGCCGGGCGCCTGCTTGGCTGGAGCCGCACCGAGGCGAGCCTGATCGGCTGGATGCTCCAGACCAAGGCGCTGATAATGATCATCTTCGCCAATATCCTGCTCGACAAGCAGATCATCACGCCCACCACCTTCACCGCGCTCTTGCTGATGGCGGTGGCGAGCACGATGCTGACCAAGCCTTGCGCCACCCCGCTGGTCGGCAAGCTGGGCGAGCGGATAAAGGCGGAAGCGTGATGCTGCGGGTTCGCTGACGGGAGCGGCAGACCACCCGCCCGGCGTCAGTCGCCCGCCAGCAAAAGCGCTTGCGCCATCAGCATCCTTTCGCGCGCAGTGAAGGTGCCGGTGTCCTCGCCGCCCGCCGGGGGCGGGTTCTCGGTGGTGAAATAGGCGAAGCCCCGGCCCTCATGCGTGTCGAAGAACAGGCCGGAAAGCAGCCCATAGGCCTCGCCCGAATGGCCGATATAGGGCACGCCGCGCCCGAACAGCGCATCGTCGCAGGTCTCGTCTGTGTCCTCCGGGCCCTCGTCCGCCTCGATCAGCTGCATGGCAAGGCCGTAGCGGCAGAACAGCGCCTGTCCGGGATTGCGCCCGGCCAGCAGCGCGTCGCGCGCGGGGAGCATGGTCGCGCGCGCGAACACCCCGTCCTGCTCGGCGGCCAGCGCGCGGCCGATTTTGGCCAGATCGACCATCCCTATCCTGAGCCCGCCCTGCGGCGAGAAGACCGAGGCATTGGTGCCCGGCACATAGGCGTCAAGATCGCACGCCTGCCCCTCGGCCACCGGGATCGTGCAGGCAGGCGGCAGGCGGTCCGGCCCGTCGGCCGCGACTTCGCCGGTGTGGCGATAGAGCGTCACCGCGCGCGCCGCCATGTCGGGGCCGCAGCCGATCCAGTTGAAGCAGGCCTTCACCCCCAGCGGCGCGAACACCAGCCGTTCGACCAGCCGGTCGTAACGCTCGCCCGAGGCCGCCTCGAGCACGGTCGCCACCACGGGGGAGCCGAGGTTCGCATATTCAAACGCCGCCGCGCCCGGAGGGCCGGTGTCGCGCCACGAGGCGGGGGCGGCGAGTTTTGCGGCAAGGCTCTCCCCCAGCCCGATGCTGTAGCCGCCCGCGTCCGACAGGCCGGCGCGGTGCATCAGCAGGTGGGTGAGGGTGACGGGGGCATCGGGGTGGCGGGGCGAGCGCAGGGGCCAGCCGAGATAGTCCGACACGTCGCGGTCGAGATCAACCTTGCCCTCGGCCCGCAGCCGCAGCGCGGCGAGCGCCATGATGAGCTTGGAGACACTGGCGATCCGCACCGGATCATTGGCTTCCAGCGGGCGTCCGGCCTTTTTGTCGGCGAGCCCCTCGACGATCAGCGGACGGATCGTCTCGCGGTCGAAATGGACGACCACGGTGGCAGGCGGCGGCGCGTCCTGCGCGGCGAGCGGCGCGGCTGCGATAGGAACCAGAACGGCGATGAGATGGCGGATCATGCCGCGCATCATCGCTGTCCGCGCGCCCGCGTCAATCGAGATTGGCAGCGCGCAGCCTAGAGTGCCAACCGTTCCCGCATCGCATCGCTCAGGAATACGACATCCGGTCGACCTTGCCAGTCCTCATGCAGCCGCCCACCGGCAAAACCGAAAGCGTGCATGCCGATGGTGCGAAACAGATTGACCAGCGACTGTTGCGGCGCTTCGACGATGGTCAAAGGTTGGCAGGCGCGAAAGGTTTCGATGCCACCCTCGACCACCGACTGCTCCAGCCCCTGCACGTCGATCTTCACCACGTCGGGCAATAGCCTGAAGGTGTCGAGCGTTTTCACGCTCACCGTGTTTTCGATTACCGAGAGTTTCTCCGGGCGATAGTTCCAAAACAAGGCAGGGTTTTCGAGCCAGTCGGTGATCGCCGAGCGTTCCAGCGATGCGAGCCCGTCGAGCACGGCGTGTCCGTATTTAGGAACGTAGAAAGACAGTTCGCCCTCAGTATTGGCGAGCGCGCAATTCTCGATCCGGACCTTGCCGAGACGCGCGAATTTATCTTCAAGCCGCTGCGCAAGGTGCGAGAGCGGTTCGAAGGCGATAATCATCTCCGGATCACAGCACCGCTGGATCGCCGTGATGCTCTGACCGTAATTCGCGCCGATATCGAGCACCAGACCAACCTGATCGAGCCGCGAAAGCAGCTTGAACTCCTCTCCCATCATCAGCCCCAGATTGGCGGTAAGGGCGTTGTAGATATCGTGCTTGCGCTCCCACAAGCCGGGCACATGGGTCTGCAAGGAGCGGATCACGTTTCGTTTGAGCAATCCCATCTGGAAATCCCCGCTACGTTGAACTCACCTTCCGCGAGGCGGAAGAAAAGGTCAATCGAGATTGGGCCTGAGCCAGCGTTCGGCCTGCTCGACACTCACCCCGCGCCGCGCGGCATAATCCTCCAGCTGGTCGCGGCCGATGCGGGCGACACCGAAATACTGGGCTTCGGGATGGCCGAAATAGAAGCCGCTCACCGCCGCCGTCGGCCACATGGCGAAGCTTTCGGTCAGCGTCAGCCCGGCATTGGCGGGCGCATCGAGCAGCTCGAACAGGATCGGCTTCAAGGAGTGATCGGGGCAGGCGGGATAGCCCGGCGCCGGGCGGATGCCGCGATATTCCTCCTTGATGAGCGCCGCGTTGGTGAGCTGTTCGTTGGGCGCATAGCCCCACAGCGTGGTGCGCACGTGCTGGTGGAGCGCCTCGGCGAAGGCTTCGGCGAAACGATCGGCGAGCGCCTTTAGCAGGATGTCCGAATAATCGTCCTTGTCGGCGAGGAAACGCGCCGAATGCGGCTCGATCCCGTGGATGCCGACGGCAAAGCCGCCGATCCAGTCGCCCGCCGGGTCGATGAAATCGGCAAGGCACATATTGGCGCGGTCGCGGCTCTTCTTGACCTGCTGACGCAGGAAGGGGAGCCGCACGTGCTCCTCGGCATCGACAAGGTGGATAGTCACATCGTCCCCGTCGCGCGCACAAGGCCACAGCCCGGCCACCCCGCGCGCGGTCAGCCACCGCTCGCCGATCACCTGATCGAGCATCGCATTGGCATCGGCAAACAGCTGGGTCGCGGTTTCGCCCACCACCTCGTCGGTCAGGATCGCGGGGTAATTGCCGTGGAGTTCCCAGGCGCGGAAGAACGGCGTCCAGTCGATGAATTCGCGCAGATGCGCCAGATCCCAGTCGGCAAAGACATGCACCCCGGGCTGTTCCGGCGGGGCGGGCTTGTCGGACAGGAAGGCGTCGTAGAAGTTCGCCCGCGCTTCCTCCAGCGGCAGCAGCACGCTCGCCGATTTGCCCGCCCGCGCATCGCGCACATGGGTATATTCGTCGGCGACCTCGGCCACGTAATCGTCGCGCTGGGTGTCGGAGAGGAGCTTGGAGGCCACCCCCACCGCGCGGCTCGCGTCGAGCACGTGGATCACCGGGCCTTCGTAGGCGGTGTCGATCTTCAGCGCGGTGTGCACCTTGCTGGTTGTCGCCCCGCCGATCAGCAGCGGCATGGTCATCCCGGCGCGCTGCATTTCCTCGGCGACTGTCACCATCTCGTCCAGCGAGGGGGTGATAAGGCCCGAAAGCCCGATCATGTCGGCCTTGTTGTCGTTGGCGGCGGCAAGGATCGTCGGCCACGGCACCATGACGCCAAGGTCGATCACGTCATAGCCGTTGCACTGCAAGACCACGCCGACGATGTTCTTGCCGATGTCGTGCACATCGCCCTTCACCGTCGCCATGATGATCTTGCCCTTGGCCTTGCGGTCTTCCTCGGGCAGCAGGTCCTTCTCGGCCTCGATGAAAGGGATGAGGTGGGCGACCGCCTTCTTCATGACGCGCGCGGATTTGACCACCTGCGGCAGGAACATCTTGCCGCTGCCGAACAGGTCGCCGACGACGTTCATGCCGTCCATCAGCGGGCCTTCGATCACCTCGATAGGCCGCCCGCCCTTCTCGGCAATGGCGGCGCGCATCTGTTCGGTATCATCGACGATATGCGCGTCGATGCCCTTCACCAGCGCGTGCTCGAGCCGCTTTTCCACCGCCCAGCCGCGCCATTCCTCGGCGGCCTTTTCGTCGGCGACATTCTTGCCCTTGAAGCTTTCGGCAAGCGCGATCAGGCGCTCGGTCGCATCGGGATCGCGGTTGAGGATCACGTCCTCGCAGGCTTCGCGCAGCGCCGGGTCGATCTGGTCGTAAACGTCGAGTTGCCCCGCGTTGACGATCGCCATGTCAAGCCCTGCCGGGATCGCGTGATACAGGAACACCGAATGCATCGCCCGGCGCACGGGTTCGTTGCCGCGGAAGGAGAAGCTGAGGTTGGAAAGCCCGCCCGAATAGTGCGCGTGCGGGCACAGTTCGCGCAGTTCCTTTACCGCCTCGATGAAGTCGACGCCGTAATTGTTGTGCTCCTCGATGCCCGTCGCCACTGCGAAGATGTTGGGATCGAAGATGATGTCCTCAGGGGGGAAGCCTTCGCCCACCAGAAGATCATAGGCGCGCTTGCAGATTTCGACCTTGCGCGCCTTGGTGTCCGCCTGCCCCGTCTCGTCGAAGGCCATCACCACCACCGCCGCGCCGTAATCCATGCAGATGCGCGCGTGTTCGAGGAACTGGGCCTCGCCTTCCTTCATGCTGATCGAATTGACGATCGGCTTGCCCGAGACGCATTTCAGCCCCGCCTCGATCACGTGGAACTTCGACGAATCGATCATCACCGGCACACGGGCGATGTCGGGTTCGGCGGCGATCAGCTTGAGGAAGGTGGTCATGGCGTGGACCGCATCGAGCAGCCCTTCGTCCATGTTGACGTCGATCACCTGCGCGCCGTTCTCGACCTGCTGGCGCGCGACTTCGACCGCGCTCGGGTAATCGCCCGCCATGATGAGCTTCTTGAACGCCGCGCTGCCGGTGACGTTGGTGCGCTCGCCGATATTGATGAAGCGGGAGGAAGAGGATTGGGTCACTTGTGTTCTCTCAGGAGGATAATCAGGCCGCAATGAACGCCTCAAGCCCCGCCAGCTTCATCGCCGGTTCGGGCGTGGGCACGGCGCGCGGTTTGGACGCCGCCACAGCCTCGGCAATCGCGGCGATATGGGCGGGCGAGGAGCCGCAGCACCCGCCAAGGATGTTGACCTGTCCGTGATCGGCCCAGTCCTTCACCAGCCCGGCGGTGGTTTCGGGCTGCTCGTCATATTCGCCCAGTTCGTTGGGCAGGCCCGCATTGGGATAGATCATCAGCAGCGTGTCGGCGATCTGCGAGAGCACCTTCACGTGCGGGCGCAATTGCTCCGCGCCGAAGCTGCAATTGAGCCCGATGGTGAGCGGCTTGGCATGGCGCACCGCATACCAGAACGCCTCGACCGTGTGACCCGAAAGGTTGCGGCCCGAGAGGTCGGTAAGCGTCATCGAGATCATCACCGGCACGCCCTCGTCCGCCGGGCGGCCCAGCTCGCGCTCCAGCTGCTTGACAGCCATGATCCCGGCCTTGGCGTTGAGGGTATCGAACACGGTTTCGATCAGGATGAAGTCCACGCCCCCTTCCACCAGCGCGCGCGCCTGTTCGAGATAGACATCGACCAGATAATCGAAATCGATCTCGCGAAAGCCCGGGTCTTCGACATCGGGGCTCAACGAGAGCGTCTTGTTGGTCGGCCCGATCGCGCCCGCCACGAAGCGGGGCTTGCCGTCCCTCGCGGCGAATTCATCCGCCAGCGCGCGCGCGATCCGACCGCTTGCCACGTTGATCTCGCGCACCAGGCCTTCGGCGGCGTAATCCGCCTGACTGATGCGATTGGCCGAGAAGGTGTTGGTCGAAACGATATCCGATCCCGCCTCGAAATAGGCGCGGGTGATGTCGGCGATCACGTCCGGGCGGGTCAGGGCAAGGATGTCGTTGTTGCCCTTCTGGTCGGCGGGAAGGCCGAGCGAACCGGCATAGTCTTCCTCGGTCAGCCTGCGGTTCTGGATCTGCGTGCCGAACGCGCCGTCGAAGATCAGCACGCGGCTCTCTGCCGCAGCGAGCAGTTGCCGGCGGGCGCTCATTGACCGGTCTCCTGCGGACGCTTTCCGAGCATGTGGCAGATCGCATAGGCGAGCTCGGGGCGGTTAAGGGTATAGAAATGGAAGTCGCGCACCCCGCCCGCATAAAGGCGGCGGCACAGCTCGGCGGCGAGCGTCGCGGCGACCAGCTGGCGCGCGGCGGGCTTTTCGTCGAGGCCCTCGAACAGCCCGTCCATCCACGCCGGGATCGCCGCCCCGCAGGCCCCCGCGAACTTCCTGGCCTGGGCGACATTGGTGACAGGCAGGATGCCGGGCAGGATGGCCGCATCGATCCCGGCGGCGGCGCAGGCGTCGCGGAAACGGAAGAAGGTTTCGGCCGAGAAGAAGAACTGGCTGATCGCCCGGGTCGCCCCGGCATCCAGCTTGCGCTTCAGGTTGTCGATGTCGTCCTGCGGCGAGAGCGCATCGGGATGGGTCTCGGGATAGGCCGCGACGCTGATTTCAAAGGGCGCGATGGCCTTCAGCCCGGCGACCAGTTCGGCGGCACTGGCATAGCCTTGCGCATGCGGGGTGAAGGGCGCACCCGGTTCGCCCGCATCGCCGCGCAGCGCAACGATGTGGCGCACGCCCGCTTCCCAATATTGTTCGGCCACCTCGCGGATCTCGTCCTTCGAGGCCGCGACGCAGGTGAGGTGCGCGGCGGCCGGCATCTTCGCCTCGGCGATGATCCGCGCGACCGTCGCGTGGGTCCGCTCGCGGGTCGATCCGCCCGCGCCATAGGTGACCGAGACGAAGCTCGGCCCCAGCGGCTTGAGCTGGGTGACGGCATCCCACAGCTGCTGCTCCATCGCCTCGTTTTTGGGCGGGAAGAATTCGAAACTCACCGCAACATCGCCGGGGAGCCCGGAGAACAGCGGGCTGTCGGTCGCGGTGCGGTATTCCTGAAGCTGGTCGAGGGTCGGGGTCATCGGGCGGTTTCCAGAGCGGGGGTCTTGGGGGAAGCGGGAGCGGCGCGGCGCCGGGCGGTCCAGATCTTGACTACCAGCGCCCCGCCGTCGAGCGCCTGCGGGGCGGCGACCGCGAAACCGGCGGCGCGCAGCAGCTCGGCCATCTGGCGGTCGGAAAAGCCGAGGCGGGCGTGCTGATGGCGGATGCGCAGTTCCTCGTGATCGTGGCTGGCAAAATCGACGATCGCGATCCGCCCGCCGCCGCGCAGCACCCGCGCCGCCTCGGCCAGCGCCGGGGCCGGATCGGGGGCGAAATGCAGCACCTGATGCAGGATCACCGTATCGAAACTGGCATCGGCAAAGGGCAGGTCGGCAAAATCGCCCTGCACCAGTTCGACCAGCGCCGTCGGCAGATGCTGGAGCTTGGCGCGGGCCACCCGCAGCATCTCGAGGTTCTTGTCGAGCGCCACCACCCGCTCGGCCTTGTCGGCGAACAGCTCGGCGATGCGGCCCGTGCCGGTGCCGATGTCGAGCAGGTGCCCGAGCGGCGCGTCGGCAAGCGCGTCGGCGAGCCGGGTCTCGACCTCGGCATCGGCACTGTGGAGCGCGCGCAGTTCGTCCCATTCGCCGGCGTGGCGGGCGAAATAGGTCTCAGCCGCCGCCTCGCGCGCCGCGCGGATCGCGGCGAGCTTGCGGCGGTCAGCCTCGCACAGGGCGGCAAAGGCGGGCTCTTCGGCCTCTGCCAGGGCAAGCAGGGCTTGCACCGCTTCGATCACCGGGGCTGAGGATTCGCTCTGGCGCAGGAACACCCAGCTGCCCTCGCGGCGGCGCTCGGCCAGGCCGGTGTCGCACAGGATGCCGACATGGCGCGACACGCGCGGCTGGCTTTGCCCCAGCACCTGCGCAAGTTCGCCCACGGCAAGCTCCATCGTGCCCAGCAGCCGGGCGATGCGCAGCCGGGTGGGATCGCCCAGCGCCTTGAAGATGTCCTCGATCACCATTGCCGGAGATCATATAAAGACATTTTTATATGTGTAAATCACCCTCTGCGGGCGAGCGCGCCGAAAATCGGCCCGGAAGGGTGCGCAAAGCGGTCGATCAGCGCAGCATGATCGGCGCTGCGCCATCGCTCGGCCGGAACTGGTCCGCGCGCGCCGGCAGGTCGGCATCGGCATTGTAGCGTTCGACCGCATCGCTGATCGCCGCGGTCGCATCCTTGCGGGTGACCGCGACCAGACAGCCGCCGAAGCCCGCCCCGGTCAGCCGCACCCCGCCCGCATCGCCCACAGCTTCGGCGACCAGCGCCGCGAGCCGGTCGATCAGCGGCAGGGACACGTCGAAATCGGCCGAAAGCGAAAGATGCGCCTCGCGCATCAGCGCGGCGAGCGCGGCGGTGTCGCCCGTCGCCAGCGCCACCGCCACCGGCTCGACCCGCCCCATCTCGCTCACCACATGGCGCGCGCGGCGGTGGAGCAGGGGATCGAGCTTGCCTTCCTCCGCCCGCAGCGTGGCGGCAGCAAGATCGCGCAAGCTGCGCACCCCGAAATGCGCCGCCACCGCCTCGCATTCGGCACGGCGCTGGTTGAAGGCGCTTTCGGTAAGGCTGCGTCTGAAGCCGGTGTCGATCACGGTGATCGCGAGCCCCTGGTGGATCGGGATCGGCATGTGTTCGAGCGAACGGCAATCGAGCAGCAGCGCATGGCCCGCCACGCTCGCTGCCGAAGCCATCTGGTCCATGATCCCGCAGGCGCAGCCGACGAAATCGTTCTCGGCGGCTTGCGCTATCTTGGCGATCATCACCGGCGCGAGGCCCAGCCCCGAATGTTCCGACGCCGCCAGCGCCACCGCCACCCCGAAGGCCGCCGAGGAGGACAGCCCCGCCCCGATCGGCACATCGCCCGCGATCGCCATCCGCATCGGCCTGATCCGGTGCCCGTAACGCCCGAAGGCCTGCACCACCCCGCGCACGTGGTTCTGCCAGTTGTTGTCCCCGCGCCGGATCGATCCGGCCAGCTCGAACCCGTCGCGGGCGCTCGCCATGTCGCCCATGTCGAGCGCCACCGCCTCGCAGCGCGGCACCTTGGCATCCCCGGCGGCCGGGCCGAAGGCAATCACCGTTTCGCGGTCGATGGCGCAGGGCAGAACGAAGCCGTCGTTGTAATCGACATGCTCGCCGATCAGGTTGACCCGGCCCGGCGCCGCCACGAAGCGGGTCGGCTCGG
>Ga0208370_100183_pt1 | contig 20022 bp, 18 predicted proteins | sample Subbio12Jun_QV11_FD_184822 | JGI IMG/M metagenome (GOLD analysis project Ga0208370, IMG submission 184822) | Serpentinite rock and fluid subsurface biosphere microbial communities from McLaughlin Reserve, California, USA -CR12Jun_QV11 (SPAdes) | ecosystem: Environmental > Terrestrial > Deep...
CGGCCTATGGGACCTCATCGGAAGGCTCGTCGACATCTTCCAGCCAGACGAGTGCGCCAATTACTTCAGCTCATGCGGATATGATCCAGCATGATCGGAAAACGCTCTATTGGAAGAGCCGGGGGGCTTACCCTGCCCGCACGGTGTGCAGGAAGCCGCGCACCTGATCGCCCAGATGGGCCGCCTGAGCCTCAAGCTCGTTGGCGCTGGAGAGCACCTGCGAGGCCGCCACCCCGGTCGAGAGCGAAAGCTGGCGCACGTCCTCGATGTGGCCCGCCACCTTTTCGGTGCCGCGCGCGGCGAGGTCGATGCTCTGCGCCAGATCACGGCCCGCGACCGATTGCTGGTCCACCGCCGTCGCGATCGAGACGGCGGTGGCTTCGAGTTCTCTAACCTGACCCGCGATCGCCCGCAGCGCCTTGACGCTCGCGCCGGTGGTGGATTGCATGGCGCGGATCTGTTCGGCGACCTTTTCGGTCGCGCGGCTGGTCTGCATCGCAAGTTCCTTGACCTCGCTCGCCACCACCGCAAAGCCGCGCCCCGCCTCGCCGCCGCGGGCGGCTTCGATTGAGGCGTTCAGGGCCAGAAGGTTGGTGCGCTGGGCGATGGTCTGTATCAGCTCGACGATCTGCCCCACCTCCTCCGCCGAGGCGGCCAGTGCCGAGATCGTTTCGTCGGCCTCCCCGGTGGCAACCGTCGCGAGGCGCGCAAGCTCGCTCGAAGAGGCGGCTTGGCGGCTGATTTCGGTAATCGAGAGCGCGAATTCGTCGCTGGCAGCAGCGGCCGCAGTGGCACCGGCGTTGGCTTCTTCCATCGAAGCGGCGACCTCGCCGGTCCGGCGGCTCGCTTCCTCGGCGCTGGTCGCCATGCGGCTCGCGGTGGTGTGGAGCTGGCTCGATGCTGCCGCCACGCCGCTCACCACGTCGCCGACTGTGCGTTCGAACTGGCGCGCCACTTCATCGAGCAGGGCCGCCTTTCTGGTTTCGGCTTCGAGCCGTTCGCGTTCGCGCTCCTGCTGCAATTGCAATTCCTGTTCGGCCTTCTCCGAACGTTCGCGCGCCCACGTTTCCAGCCGCTTGCTGGCGCGCTTGAACAGGTCGATCGCGCGCACCATCGCGCCGATCTCGTCCTTGCGATCTTGCCCGTCGACGTGGAAGTTGCGATCGCCGTCGGCGAGGCGCGTCATGGCATCGGTGATTTCGACGATCTTGCGCGAGAAATCCCGTGACAGATAGGCAAGGCCCAGCAGCAGCACGGCGGCCCCCAGGCCCGCCATCGCGGCGAGGATCAGGATCATGTTGAAGAAATAGGCGATGCCGCGTGCTTCCTGCGTCTCGCCCGCTTCGGCGAGATCCGAGGCGAGCCAGGCGGTCGCGGCCATCACGGCGGTGCCTTGTCCGGCGACATCGGTCGCCGCTGCGTTCGCATCCCCGCCGTCGCGCATGCCGGCGACCGCGCCGTCGAAGGCGGTCTCGAACCGGGCGAGTTCCTCGCGGACCGCGTTGACACGCGGAACGAGCGCGGGGATGTCCTTGGCGACGCTGGTCTCGATCGCGGTGAGCTGGGTGAGCAGCGCGCTTTCGCTGGCGCGCTGGGCGTCGCGCGGTGCGCTGCTGCGGTCGTAGATCACCCGCACGGAGTGATGGCGCAGCTCGCTCGCGGCCATCTGCAACTGGCCGGCCGCAACCAGCGCCTCCTGCACCCGAGCCGAGGCATTGTAGCGGTCCCACAGCTGCGTGAGGCCGAGGCCCAGGACCAGGGTCATCAGCACTCCGACCCCGAGGAAAGTGCCGAAAACGGCATTGATCTTGCCGGAAAGCGAGAGGTTGCGAAACCAGGTCAGACGTTCGAGCAGCGAGGTGCGCGGGGACTCTTGCGGCACGTCTTCGGCAGGGCCTGCATCCGCCAGCGCGAAGTCGCTCCTGAGGTCGCGCACGAAATCGGGAACAGCCTGTTCCTCGCGGCGCTCCTGCAAGCTCATCATGTTCATATCCGCAATCCCCCGAAGGCTTGTTTCAAGCATTTGTGAAGGAAAATCCTTTCCAAATGCTTGAATTGCGCCCGGTTGCGGCCATTCAGCCGGTGCGCACCCGGGTGAGGAAGTCCTGCACCTGCGCGCGCAGGGTGGCGGCTTGGGTTTCGAGGCTGGTTGCGCTCGCGAGCACCTGCGAGGCGGCCGATCCGGTCGACAGCGAAAGGGCGCGCACCGTATCGACGTGGCCTGCGACCTTCTCGGACCCGCGCGCGGCAAGATCGATGCTGCGGGCCAGATCATGACCGGCGACCGACTGCTGATCGACCGCGCTGGCGATCGAGACGGCGGTGGTTTCAAGCTGCTCGATCTGGCTGGCGATGGCGCGCAGCGCGCTGACGCTGGCGCCGGTGGTCGATTGCATCGCTCTGATCTGTTCGGCGACCTGTTCGGTGGCGCGGCTGGTCTGGTTGGCGAGTTCCTTGACCTCGCTCGCCACCACCGCGAAGCCGCGCCCCGCCTCGCCCCCGCGTGCCGCCTCGATCGACGCGTTGAGCGCCAGCAGGTTGGTGCGCTGGGCAATGGTCTGGATCAGTTCGACAATCTGGCCGACTTCCTGCGCGGAAAGCGACAGGGCGCCGATGGTGCTGTCGGCCTGCCGCGCCGAAAGGCTGGCCTCGCGCGCAAGAGCGGCGGACGAGGCGGCCTGGCGGCTGATCTCGCCGATGGACATGGCAAACTCGTCGCTCGCCGCAGCGGCGGCGGTCGCCCCGCGATTGGCTTCCTGCATCGCGGCCGCCGCCTCGCCGGTGCGCTGGCTTGCATCTTCGGCGGTGCTGGCCATCAGGCTGGCGGTCGATTGCAACTGGCTGGAGGCAGCGACCACTCCAGTAACGACCTCGCCCACGGTGCGTTCAAACTGGTCGGCGATGGCGTGGATCGCGCGGTCGCGTTCCAGCCGCGCCTCCTCGCGCTGCACCTGCAAGCGGGCCTGTTCGTCGAGTTCGGCCCGGGCGCGCTCGGCACGTTCGCGGCTCAGCTTTTCGAGCCTGAGGCCGGCGCGGTGGAACACCTCGGTCGCGCGCGCCATCTCGCCGATCTCGTCGCGGCGGTCTTTGCCGCTGATCGCGACATCGCGCGTGCCGGCGGCGATCGCGGTCATCTGGCGAGCCATGGCGCTGAGGGTCGCGCCCACCGTGCGATTGAAATAGCGCTGCGCGAAGAGCGTGATGAGCGTAAGGATCGTCGCCAGCCCGATCCACATCACCAGGAGGCGCGAGATCAGCGATTCCCCCTCGTCGGCCATCCGGTCGGCTTCCTGCCCCAGTGCCGCAGTCATTGCTCCGGCCGCTTCGAGCACCGCGCCGCTGGTGGCGTCGATCTCTGAGGCCTGGCGCTGGCGGCGGCTGTCGTCGGCAGTACCGGGGTCGTAGGCGGCCACCTGACGGCCGAGATCGTCGATCCCGGCCCGGATCAGCGCGAGCCGGTCCTGCGCCTCGATCCCGGTGTCGGCGGCGCGGTCGGAGAGGGCGGCGGCGCTCGCGGCGGCGCTGTCGAGCGCCTCGCGGGCGGCGCGGGCGCGCGCGGCATCGCCGTCGGCGACCAGCATTTCGGCATGGCGCTGGCCTTCGCCCAGCTGCACCAGCAGGCGTTCAGCCGTGAGCGCGGCATTGTGGGTGGCGCGGGTGCGATCAGCGCGCTGGCCGAGCTCGACATAGCCCGCGACCACGAACAGCCCCGCAAGCAGTGCGAAGGCGAGATTGCAGCTGAAGAACAGCGTGATCCTGCTGCCGATCGACAGCCCGTCGAACCAGCGACGCACGCGGCCCATAGGTGTCGCCACGGCCGGTGCCGCGCTGGCGGCGGTTTCGGCTTCGCAATCGATGGCAATGTCCTGAAGCGCGCTCATGCTGCCCGTTCGTCCCTGGTCTGCGGCCCGGCAATCCGGGCATCGTTACGGTTCTGCTGCGCGATCAGCAGGTCGATTTCCTCGGCCGGCAGGGCGCGGTAATAGAGCCAGCCCTGGATTTGGTCGCACCCGGCAAGGCGCACCAGTTCGGCCTGTTCCTCAGTCTCGACCCCTTCTGCGGTCACACCCATGTCGAGCGCGCGGGCCAGCGCGATCGAGGAGAGCATCATCGCCCGGCTGCCGTCATCGACCCCGGCGAGTTCGACAAGGCTGCGGTCGAGTTTGAGCTTCTCGAAGCGGAAGCGCCGCAGGAAGCCGATCGAGGCATAGCCGGTGCCGAAATCGTCGAGCGCGATGCGCACGCCGAAGCTGCGGATCACGTCCAGCGTGCGCTCGGCCACCACGGGATCGAGCACGAGGCAGGTTTCCGTGACTTCCAGTTCGAGCCGGTGCGGCGGGAAGCCGGTTTCCTCCAGCACCTCGCCCAGCTTGATCGGGAATTCCGCATTGCGCAGCTGCGCGGCAGAGATGTTGACCGAAAGGGTGATGTCGCCCCAGCGCAGCGCGTCGCACACGGCGCGGCGCAGCACCCACAGTCCGAGCGGGTTGATGAGGCCCGAATCCTCGGCAACGGGAATGAACACGGTGGGTCCGAGCGGATCGCGCCCGTTTCGGTCCCAGCGCAGCAGCGCCTCGACCGCGACGATGCGTTTGGTTTCGGCACTGACGAGCGGCTGGTAGGCAAGGTGGAACTCGCCCGCAGCGATGCCGGTGCGGATTTCCTCCTCGATCTCGCGCACGCGTTCGCGGCGGCGATCGAAGCTTTCGTTGAACCAGGTGCAGCGCATCTTGCCGCCGCGCTTCGACATGTCCATTGCCACGTCCGCCCGGCGCAGCATCTCGGACGAGGGCACGCGCAGATCGGCGGTCGAGCGGGTCAGGCCGATGCTCGCCCCCACCGCGATGTGGCGATGCCCGAGCATGAGCGGCGTGCCGAGCCGTTCGAGCAGCGCACGGCAGATGCCTTCGAGGATTGTGCCCGCGACCTTGCCGCTCATCACCGCGGCGAATTCGTCGCCGCCCAGCCGATAGCAGCGCGCCTCGGTGCCGCACACCTCGCGCAGGAGCTCGGCGCAGCGTTCGATCAGCTGGTCGCCGACCGCATGGCCGTAGTGGTCGTTGACCTGCTTGAAGCTGTCGAGATCGATCATCGCCAGCGCCACTTCCTCGTTTCCGCAGGAAAGGTGCTGGACATCCTCGTGCAGCGCATGGCGGTTGGGCAGGCGGGTGAGCGGATCGCCGTGGGCGCGCCGCTCAAGCCCGCGGATCGTGGCAATCCCGCTGCGGCCGAGGAAGAACAGCGTGGCGGCGTAGATCAGGATCGCCGAGATCAGCAGCGCCCCCTGCGTGTCCGCCGTCCAGCGGTTCGACAGGCCCACCACCAGCGCGAGGCAGCCGGTCATCACGCTTGCCACCGCGATCGGAATGACCACCAGTCCGACCGAGGTCAGGTGCAGGGGTTGCTTCGCCGTGAACACAGACCAGAATTCCCGTTACGGCGCCCGCATCTTCGCGCCCTTGCCCGAACATCCTAAAAGGGAGCGGCTAAGGAAGGGTAAAGCATCGCGCCCGAAAGCCTCCGCCGGGCCGAAATCAGGCGAACTTCTGGAGCGTGGCTGCGGCAGCCGCGGTGACCGGCCCGAAGAAGCTTGGCCGGCCTGCGGCGGGAACGAAGCGTTCGGTCTGGCCGACCACGGTCTCGCCCGCGCCGAGCATGAGGAAGCCGTCGGGCATGACAGCCCCCGCCAGCCGGGCGAAGGCCTCGCTGCGGGTCGGGCCGTCAAAATAAAGCAGCACGTTGCGGCACAGCACGAGATCGAAGGGGATGCGCCCCGGGTGGTGTGGGGCGAGCAGATTGGCCTGGGCGAAGCGCACCATGCGGCGCACCTCGTCGCGGACCTGCCAGCCGCGCGGGGTTTCCTCGAAATGGCGAAGCATCTGGGAGACGCCGAGCCCGCGCTGCACCTCGAACTGGCTGTAGATGCCCGAACGTGCGGCCAGAATCGCGCGGTGCGAGACATCGGTGCCGAGGATGTCGATCGTCCAGCCCTGCCAGCGTTCGGCCTGTTCGGCGAACAGCATGGCGAGCGAATAGACCTCCTGTCCCGTCGAGCAGCCCGCCGACCAGATCGACAGGCGGCGCGCGCCTTGGCGGCGCCCGGCGAGCTCGGGCAGGATTTCGCCCGGCAACTGGTCGAAGGTCGGCTTGTCGCGGAAGAAATAGGTTTCGTTGTTGAGCAGCGCTTCGACCACCTCCTGCGCCAGGTCGGTGCCCTCGGGCCCGGCGGGCGGGGCTGCGAGCAGGCACACGAGCTGATCGACATTGGAGATGCCGTGGGCGCGGAAAATGCCTGCCAGCGCCGAGTTGACACGCCAGCGGCGGCTTTGGGTGAGGTGCTGACCGGTGCGCGCTTCGAGCAGATCGGCGATGATCTGGTGGGACGCTTCGCTCGCTTCCATCGCTTGCGCTGCCTTACCGCAGGGCCGCAGGGGCGGGGGCGGGGCTCTGGGCCTGCACCATCACCGCATCGCCGAGCCGGTCGGGCGGGCCGATGAGGCTCGCGAGCCCCGCGCGCGCGACTGCGCCGGGCATCCCCCACACTGCGCTGGTCTCGGCGTCCTGTGCGAAGATCACGCCGCCCGTATCGACAAGCGCCTGTGCGCCGAGCACCCCGTCGCGGCCCATGCCCGACAGGATCACGCCCACTGCGCGGCCCTCGCAGGCCTCGGCGAGGCTCGCCAGCATCGGATCGACCGATGGCACGCACCCGCTCGGCTGGGGTTCGGTGCTGATCCTGGTGACAAGGCCCGAAGCGGCGCGGCGCACCACGATATGCCCGTGTCCGGGCGCGATGACGATGCGCCCCGGCGTGAGCGCGAGGCCGTTCGTCGCGATGTCCGCCGGACGCCCGCAGGCCGCCTCGATCTGGCGTGCGAAGACCGGCATGAAGCTTGCGGGCAGATGCTGGGTAATCAGCAGCGGCAGATCGAAATCCGCGCCCAGCCGGCGCAGCATCAGGCCGAGCGCGTGGATCCCCCCGGTCGAGGCACCGATCGCGACCGCCTCGGGCCGACAGGTGCGGCGCGCGAAGCCGGGGCGCGCGAAGCTCGGTGCGGGCTCGCGCGCCGGGACAGTCTCGGCCTCGGCGGCGGGTTCGGCGATGCGCGATCCGAGCGCGCGGATCTTGCCGAGCAGCGCCGCGCGGTAATCCTCGGTAAAGCCGCCGGGGCGCGGCTTCAGCAGCGTGTCGGCGGCCCCCATCTGAAGCGCGGCGAGCGTGTGCTCGGCCCCGTCCATCGTCAGCGAGGAAACCACCAGCACCTGCGGTCGGCCCGGGGTCGCGAGGATCGCGGGCAGAGCATCGAGCCCGCCAATCCCCGGCATTTCGAGATCGAGCAGCACCACGTCGGCCGGGGTTTCGCAAAGCTGGGCGATGGCGCGTTCGGCGCTCGAGGCCGTGCCGACGATCACCAGCGCGGGGTCGCTGTCGACCATCCGCTTGAATATCGTGCGCACCGTCAGCGAATCATCGACGACCATCACCCGGATCGCGGCGGCGGCCCCGGCGTGGGCGAAGGGGCGCCCGGCGCTATCGACGCGGGGGCTGCGCGGCAGGGAGGCGGGGTGGCTCACGCAAACCCGACAAGCTGCAACTTGATTTGCAGCGTCTCGTGATCGAAGGGCTTCATCACATATTCGTCTGCCCCGGCCTGGATCGCCTGGCGGATGTGAGCGACGTCGTTCTCGGTGGTGCAGAACACGACCTTGGGCTTGTCGCCGCCCGGGCGCTGGCGCAGGTGGACGAGGAATTCGATCCCGGTCATCACCGGCATGTTCCAGTCGAGCAGCACCACATCGGGCATCGCCGCATCGCAGGCATCCAATGCGAGCTTGCCGTTCTCGGCTTCCTTCACGGCAAAGCCGAGCGTCTCGAGGATGTGCCGCGAAACCTTCCGGATGACCCGGGAATCATCGACGATGAGGCACGTTTTCATGGGGCTGTCCTGCGATTGGTGCGCCAAGACTAGAGGTCATTTGGTAAGGATTGGATTAAGCTGCGTGTTCGATTTCGTGCCGTGCTGTCTCGGGTCCGGCGAGCAGCGCGGAAAGATCGATCAGCAGCGCGGGTCCGGTCATGGTCTCGATCATGCCGGTGGCGATGCGCGACCAATCGGGGCCGAAGCCGCCCGGCACCTGCCCGGCCTCGCCGACAGCGGTGGTGATGTCCTCGATCCCGTCGACCAGCAGGGCATAGGAATGGCCCCCGTCGGCGACGACGATGGCGCGGTGGTCGGTCGGCCACTCGCCCGCGCCCGCCACACCGATCGCGCGGCGGCAGTCGATCACGGTCAGCGCCTGGCTGCGCAGCGCGGTTATGCCTGCGATCCAGATCGGCGCGCGCGGGATCGGGGTGACGGCGGCCACCTCGATCACCGATTTCACGTCGAGCGCCGAGAACGCGCAGCGGCGTCCGGCGATGCAGGCAATGACGAGCAGGTCTCCGGTCATGCGGCTTCTCCGGGGGCTGCGCGCGCGGCGGCGGCCAGAGCGGCGAGCAGCGCCTCGCGGTCGTAGCGGTAGATCGTCGTCGCGCCGGCGGGCGCATCGGGCTGGTCGCGCAGGCGGATGACGCGCGGGGGGAGGGGGCGACCGAGCGCCTCGGCGGCCTCGTAGACATCCTCGAACACGATCCCCACCGCAGCGGCACCGGCGTTCTCGGCGGCGGCGATGTCATAGCCTGCTGCGCTTACCAGCGGGGCAAGGATGGTGCGCGCCCAATCGCCATCGGGCAGCATACAGGCCGGACGCACGGCGGCGACCGGCGGCTCGCCATAGCAGGCGAACAGGGCGTGGGCGTCGATCAGGGCGACGGGCGTGTCGCCGATCAGGGTCATGGCCTCGACCATCGGGTCTTCGGGCACCGGGGTCAGGGCCTCGGTCAGTTCCACTGCATCCTCGACCTCGCGCACCGCGTGGAGCAGTTCGCAGGTTCCGTCCGACAGGCGCAGCAGGCGCACGCGCGGCTGGGCGAGGGGTTCGTCGGGCAGGCCGATCAGCGGCAGGATCATCCCGTCGATCACCACCCGCGCGCGCGCGGCGGAGCGGTTGATCGCGCTCGCCGGGGCGGTTTCGATGCGCTGCACCAGTTCGAGCCGCACAGCCGAACGGCGCCCGGCGAAGTCGGTGAACAGCATGGCGCGGCTGTGCTTCTCGGTCCCGGCGGCGGCATCGCTGTCGTGCAGGTCGAGAACGCGGGTGCGGGTGTCGGAGACGAGGTGATGCTGCGCGGCGATGTTGGCGACATCGAGCAGCAGCACCGGCGTGCCGTCGTCGAGCAGGGTCGAACCGGCATAGAGTCCGGAACGCATCACCGCAGGGGCCAGCGGCTTGACCACGATGTCGCCGTGAGAGTGGATGCCCTCCACCGCCAGCGCGAAGAGATCGCCGCTGGCAAGGCGCAGCATGACGAGCGTGGGCTCCTTGGCGGCGACGGCGCAGGGCGGCAGGCCCAGCACCTCGCCCAGCATCAGGCAGGGCACGCGGTTGCCGCGGAAGGTGACGAGCGCGGTTTCGCCCATGCGCGTGAAATCGAGCACCTTTGACGAGGCCTGCACGATCTCCTCGACATAGGATTGCGGGATCGCGAAACGCTGCCCGCCCGCTTCGACCGTGAGCCCGGCGATGATGCTGAGGGTGAGCGGGATCTGGAGCGTGAAGGTGGTCCCCTGCCCGGGCGCCGAGGCGACCTTGATCGAACCGCCGACCTTCTCAAGGTTCTGGCGCACCACGTCGAGCCCGACTCCGCGGCCCGAGACGTTGCTGACGGTCTCGGCGGTGGAGAAGCCAGGTTCAAAGATCAGGTTGAGGACGCGTTCGCGCGGCATGGCAGCGCGGTCTTGCGCGGTGAGGAGGCCGGTGGCGGCGGCCTTGGCGGCGATCCGTTCCTCGTCCAGCCCGCGCCCGTCATCGGCGATGACGATCGAGATGGTGTTGCCCGATTGGCGCGCGGCGATGGCGAGCAGGCCGATCTCGCGCTTGCCCCCGGCAAGGCGGACGAACGGGGCCTCAATGCCGTGGTCGATGGCGTTGCGGATGATATGGGTAAGCGGATCGCGGATCGTCTCGATCATCTCCCGGTCAAGCTCGACATCGCCGCCGTCGAGATCAACCATCACCTGCTTGCCGAGTTCGGCGGAAAGATCGCGCACAAGGCGGGGGAGGGCCGAGAACAGGGTCTCGATACGCTGCATCCGCATCCGGGTGATTGCGTCGCGCACGTCGGAAAGGATGGTGGTGAGGCGCTCGAACGGCCCGTCGATGGTCGGCTGGGTGCCTGCCTGACGCAGGCGGTGGGCGAGATCGTTGCGGGCCAGCACCATGTCCGAAACCCCGCTCATCACCCGGTCGAGCAGTTCGACGGGCAGGCGGATGGTGCGCTGGGCGGCGGCGGCATCGCTGCGGCGGGCGGGGCCTGCCTGATCCTCGCCGGAAGGCGGCAAACTGCCCGCCGACCCCTGCGAGGGGGCGGTGCCGCTCCCCGTGCCGGCTTCCTCCGGCCCCCCGGTTTCGGCAGAGTCAGGGGATATATCGAGACCCGCGATCAGGGCTTCGTCGCCTCCTTCGGGGAAGACTTCGCCCGCCTCGATGGCGTCGATCATCTGGACGATTCGGTCGATGATTGCGAGCACGGCGGAAACAAGCGCCCGGTCCGGTTCGCGGCGTCCCGCGCGGCAATCGGCCAGGGCATCCTCGGCAGCATGGCTGAGACCGGCAAGGCGCGGGAAATCGAAGAACCCGCAATTGCCCTTGACCGTGTGGACAAAGCGAAAGATCGCATCGAGGCGCGCGCGATCAGTCGGATCGGCCTCCCAGGCGACGAGTTCGCCGCTGGAGGCTTCCAACATCTCGCGGGTCTCGGCGATGAAATCCGCCAGCAGATCGTCCATGCGTGAAGCCGCCCTCTTGTCGTGTCTATGCGGGCTATGCGGCAGGGTTGGTTAACAATGGCCTAGCGCGCGGGCGTCCAGGCGGGATCCTGCCGCAGGAAGATGTGGCGCACCAGCAGGATCGCCGAAAGCCCGCCGAACAGGTTGGCGGCAAGTTCGGCGGTAAAGATCGCCGCCGAGCCCATATCCCCCTGGAGCAGCAGCGCCACCGGCAGCATCACCAGGAACACCCGCGCAACCGACTGGACAAGAGCAAATCCCGCCTTGTCGACGGCGTTCATGATCCCGTTGCCGACGATCAGCAGGCCGAACCCGGCATAGCCCCAGGCGGCGATCCTGAGGTAGAGATCGAATTCGGCAACCACGGCGGGATCATCGGTGAAGACCCGCGCTAGGCTTGCCCCTGCTGCGATCATCAGGACGGCGACGAGCAGCCCCCACACGACGCAGAAGCCCGCTGCATAAAGCGTCGCCTCGCGCGCCCGGTCGAAGCGCCGCGCGCCCCAGTTCTGCCCGACGATCGCCCCGATCGCGCCGGACAGGCCGAGCAGCGGGACGATGACGAAGCTCTGCAAGCGCCCCGCCGCGCCGAAGCCCGCGACCGCCGCCTCGCCCTCTAGCGCGACCAGCGCGGTCAGGACCGACAGGCCCAGCGGATTGATCGCATTGGAAAAGGACGCGGGCAGTCCGACGCGGATGATGGCCCGGGCCTGTTCGGCAAGGTCCCAGTCGCGCAGCAGCGCGAGATTGAGCGGCAGCAGCGTGCCGCGCAGCAGCCCCATCGCGGCAATGACGCCCACCCCCCAGCCGATCACGGTGGCATAGGCCGACCCGGCGATGCCGAAGCCTTCGAAGCCGCCAAAAAATCCCGGCACCCCGGTAATCAGGATCGGGTTGAGCACCCAGTTGGCGGCGGCATAGGTGATGCTGACGGTGCTGGTGCGCTTTGCCTCGCCCTGGCCGCGCAGCACCCCGTTGAAGCCCATGATCGCAAGGCTCAGCGGGAAGCCCATCGCATAGGGAGCCATATAGGCCCGGATCAGCGGCATGAGGTGCCCGGGCGCGTTCATGGCCGCGAAGATCGGGTCGATCAGCAGCCACAGCGCAAGGCCCATCACCAGCCCGCAGCCAAGCGCGAAGACGATGCCGAAATTGGCGCGCCGCGCAGCCCTGTCGAAGTCCCCCTCGCCCAGCGCCCGGGCGACCACCGAATTGATGCCCACCATCACCCCGACACCGAGCGACGTGCTCGCGACGGCGACGGGAAAGATGAAGCTGATCGCGGCCAGCGGCGCGCTGCCCAGCTGGCCGATGAAATAGGCATCGACGATCCCGATCGACATGATCGCCGCCACCCCGATCACCGCAGGCAGGGTCTGGCTGACGAGGTGTCCGGGGATCGAGCCGCTGACAAGCCGCGCCGAGGCCGAGAGAGCGGGGGATGGGGCGGGCGCGGTCATTCCCCCCAAGGCCTAGCCGCGCGCCGCGCGGCTTGCAAAGCATTCCCCGCCCGTGCGATAGCCCCAAGGCAAGGGCAGACGGAGAGGAACGACCCATGGCGACCCAGCTCAAATCCGGGCCAAGCAGTCTGGAAGGCCAGTGCAGCAAGGAAGAGTGGCAGGCGCGGCTCGATCTGGCGGCGTGCTACCGGATTTTCGATCATCTCGGCTGGTCGGAATCGATCTACAACCACATCTCGCTGAAGGTGCCGGGGGAGGAGAACACCTTCCTCATCAACCCCTTCGGGCTGCTCTACAGTGAAGTGACGGCGAGCAACCTCGTCAAGATCGATGTCGAGGGCAATAATGTCGGCGGCTCGCCTTATATGGTGAACAGGGCGGGCTTCACCCAGCACGCCTATTTCCACAAGCATCTGGGCGGCCGGGCGGATGCGATCTGCCACGTCCACACCACGGCGACCATGGCGGTGGCGAGCCATCAGGGCGGGCTGCTGCCGACCAATTTCTATGCCTGCAACTTCCAAGGCCAGATCGGCTATCACGACTTCGAGGGTGTCACCGTGCGCCCCGAGGAAGGCGAGCGGCTGGTGCGCAACCTCGGCAACCACACCATCCTGATGCTGCGCAACCACGGCCCGGTGGTGATGGACCGCACCATTCAGGGGATGTTCGTCAAGATGTGGGCGCTCCAGCGCGCCTGCGAGATCCAGGTGGCGACGCTGGCGATGGGCGATCCCGTGTTCGTGCCGCAGGAGGTTATCGACACCCACCAGCGCGATCTTGCCGTGATGAGCGGGCAGGGCGGAGCCGGGCTGTTCGATTTCGAGGCGTGGAAGCGCCGGGTCGACAAGATCGACGACAGCTGGCGGCAATAGCCCCGTAGGAACCCGCCATGTCGCGCATGACCGTAAACGAGCGGCCGGTCGAGTTCGACCTCGATCCCCGGATGCCGCTGCTCTACGCCTTGCGCGAGGCGATGAACCTCACCGGCACCAAGGCGTGCGGCGGCATGGGCGTGGGCGGGGCGGAGTGCTCGGGGGCGTGCATGGTGCTGGTCGATGGCGTCGCGCTCCGATCCTGCGCGATCACGCTGGCGGAGGCGGAGGGGCGTTTGATCACGACCATCGAGGGGTTGTCGCGCGATCGTTCGCATCCCGTGCAGCAGGCGTTGGTGGCGCAAGGGGCGATCCAGTGCGGCTATTGCACCCCCGGCATCGTCATCGCCGCCGCTGCGCTGCTGCTGCGCACCCCGGCGCCGAGCCGCGAGGATATCGCCGCCGCGATCCCCAATATCTGCCGCTGCGGGGTCTATCCGCGGCTGGTCAAGGCGGTCGAGCAAGCCGGGCGCGTGGCCCAGCGGCAGGAGCGTGTCAGCGCCGCACCCGCGCCGGGCATCACCCCCGAGGATGCCGCCAAAGCGGTCCCGGCCCTGCGCGTGGCGAGGCCGGAATAGCGTGGTTCGGTCTGCGCCGCCCGAGCTGGCGCAGACCGCCGGAAGGGCAGTGGCGGCGCGCGGGAGGGCGCATGGGAATGAAAGCGACGATCTGGCACAACCCGGCTTGCGGCACTTCGCGCAAGACTCTGGCGATCCTCGAGAACCTTAGCCGGGTCGAGGTGACTGTGGTCGAATATCTGAAGACCCCGCCGAGCGCCGAGAAGCTCGCCCAGCTCTACCGCGATGCCGGGATCACCCCGCAGGCGGGTCTGCGCCTGCGCGGCACCGATGCCGCCGAGCGCGGCCTTACCGATGCCGATGCTGCCGCCGTGCTGGCGGCAATGGCGGCGGAGCCGATCCTGATCGAGCGGCCGCTGGTGGAAACCGACAAGGGCGTGAGGCTCTGCCGCCCGCAAGACGTGGTGCTGGAGATACTTTGAACTGCGTGCCCGCCTCTGCGAGCGCGTCTTCGGTGCGATTTCAAATTACAGGGATCGAGCACCTGCGGCTCGCGCGCTCGCGCTGGCTCTTGTAGCGGCTGCACCGCCGATCAACGGGCTCCGGCTAGCCTCGGTCCTTCGTCAACTCGCGGTCCGCCTGCAAGGTGAACCACCCGTGCACCAGCACCGCCAGGCACAGCGCCACGATCAGGCCGAAGCCCAGCCAGTCGGAATGGCCGTAAAGCCATACCCCCAGCGCGGGCGCGTAAATGTAGCTTGCGCCCGCAAGACTGGCGACGATGCCCGATGCCTGCCCCTGTTCGGCGCGGCTCACCGCGAGCGATGTGCCCGCGGTTGTCCCCGGACGGAACAGGCCGAAGCCGAGCGAGGCGATGGCATAGCCTAGCGCGATGAGATGCAGGTCGCCTGCCACCGCCAGCAGCACCGTGCCGAATGCCGCTGCGGCGATGCCCCACAGCGTTGCCGCGCGCGGGCCGAGATCGAAGCGCGGGATCAGGCCCCATTGCGCCAGCAGGGTCGCTATCGCGCCGCTCATCAGCACCAGTCCCACCGGCCCCGCGCCCTCGGCCGGCATGTCGCGCAGGTCGAGGCGGTCGAGCACGAGAAAGCCCGCAATCCCCAGCACCATCGCCTGCGCGTGCCCGCCGATCAGCCCCGCGAAGACCCATGGCCGCAGGCGCGGATCGCGCCAGGTGAGGCGAGGGGGCTCGCCCGTCTCGTCCGCATCCGGCGTGTCCTGCGGGTCGACCGGCGCCCCCGAACCGCTCGAGGAATAGGCGACCGCAGCGCCGCGCGCGGCATATTGCGGCTCGTCGTCGGGCAGGTGCCAGCGCAGCAGCACCAATGCGACCACCCCGATCGCGGCAAAGCACAGGAACGGGCCGGTCAGGCCGATGCCAAGGAAGGGCAGCACCATCAGCGGTGCCAGCGCCGGGCCGATCACCGTGCCGAGCCCGAAGCTCGAGGCGATCAGCGAGAGCGCCTGCGTGCGTTCGGCCCGGGGCGTGCGCGAGGCGACATAGGCCTGCACCGCCGGCGGCGCAGCGCTGCCGAAGCCGCCGTAAAGGCTGCGCGCGGCGGCGAAGGCGATAAGGGTCCACACCGCCGACATCCAGCCCGCCAGCCCCGCCCAGAGCGCCGCGCCGCACAGCACGAAGGAGGTGATGAAACCCGCCAGCCCGAGCGCCATCATCGCCTTGCGCCCGCGCTTGTCCGAGCGCCGCGCCCAGAACGGCGCGCACACCACCCACAAAAGCGCCGACCACGAATAGGCGAGGCTGATCCACACGTCCTCCACCTGCAAGGCCGTGCCGATCGATGGCATCACCGATTGCATCGCCGTGTTGCCCGCCGCCGTGACCAGCATCACCATGAACAGCAGCGCCATGCGCGCGCCCGGGATCGCGCCGGTCCCGCTGGTGGCGGGGGACGATGCCTCGCGGGTCAGTTCTGGGTCGGTCTCGGCCATCGCGGCGGGGGTGCCCTTACTCGAAGAGGTCCGGTTCCTGGTCTGGAGTGACCTGCGAGAGCTGGCGATGGATCGCCGCAGTGAGCGCATAGGAGATGGTGTAGAACACCGTCAGCAACAGCGCGAAGAAGGCGGTGTTGCCGATCAGCGCGACCCTTTCGCCGAGCGCCGCAAAGACGAGGCCCACCACCAGCAGCAGGATCAGCCCGATCACCATTCCCAGCAGCACCAGCGAGACGAAGAACAGAAACAGGCGGAAGGAATTGCCGTTGGTAAGTTGCCAGGACTCGCGCATGGCGGTGACAGGATTGCGCCAGCCGCCGATCACGATCACAGCGCTCACCAGCGCGAATTTGATCGACAGGTAGAACGTCACCGGCAGGACGATCAGGCTCGCCGCCGCTTCGGCCATTGCGGGCAGAAGGCCGGTAAGGAATGAGGGGAGCTGGGTGAGAAGGCCGACCAGCAGTTGCCCGCCCAGCACCGGCAGGATCAGCCGGGGCACCGCGCCCAGCGCCTCGCGCACCGTCGGGCGGGCAGGATCGCCGAGCAAGGCAAGGATCGCGATCCCGCCGGATAATTGCCCGATCAGCACCAGCAGCAGCGCCCACCAGTTGGTGCGCATGAAGGCGTTGATCTGCGCCGCCACGCGCTCGGGGTCGGGCTCGCTCCCGCTGCCGCCGCCGAAATCCATGCCGCTGGTCAGGAGGGCGTAGATCACCACGAACAGCGGCAGAAACAGGAAGATGCCCGCCAGCACGCTCACCAGATCGCGGTTGGCACCGATCATGCCGGTCGCCTGCGTCCAGGCCCTGCCCATGTCGAGCTTGCGGTGTGCCATGTGCTGCCCTTTTCGATCCCGTGCCCGAAGAGGCCGACGCGCGTGCCGCGCAATCGCCTCTTGATCTCGCCGCTCAATGCCCCCACCGGTGCGCCATGGCAAGCACTGCTCCGGGCCGTGAGGCCGCATTCCCGATCGAATGGGTGCGCGAAGGCGCGCCGGTGCCCTATGCGCAGGCGCTGGCGGCAATGGAGGCGCGCAACGCTGCCGTCCACGAAGGGCGCGCAGGCGAACTCGTTTGGCTGCTCGAACATCCCCCCGTCTACACCGCCGGGACCAGCGCGGACCCGGCCGAACTGGTCGATCCGCGCTTCGAGGTGGTCGAGGCCGGGCGCGGCGGGCGCTACACCTATCACGGTCCGGGCCAGCGGGTCGGCTATCTGGTGCTCGACCTCGCCCGGCGAGGCAAGGATGTGCGCTGTTTCGTCCACGCGATCGAGGGCTGGGTGATCGCGACGCTCGCGACCTTCGGAGTGGAAAGCTGGCGCGCCGAGGGCCGCGTCGGCATCTGGACCCGCGATATCGACGGCTCTGAGGCGAAGATCGGCGCCATCGGCGTGCGGGTGCGGCGCTGGGTCACCATGCACGGCTTTTCGGTCAACCTCGATCCCGACCTCGCCCATTTCGGCGGCATCGTGCCCTGCGGCATTGCCGACTTCGGCGTCACCAGCCTCGCGCGGCTGGGATTGCAGGTGTCGCCCGAGGCGTGGGATGCGGCGTTGACCGCTTGCAGCGACGATTTTCTTCGCGCGCTCGATGCTTCGGCCAAGCGGGCGTGCCGATGAAACGCACCGCTGTTGCCGGACTTGCGCTGCTGCTCGCGGCTTGCAGCGATCAGGCCAAGGGCCCTGCCGAACAGGGCGACGCGGCCTCGGGCGAGGTGCTGGCGGGCACGATCAGCGATGCGATGATCCCGCTCGAACAGCTCGATTCGCAGGCCCCGCTCGCGCCGCGCCAGGCGGTGCCGGTGGGCAGTATCGACGCCGAACAGCCCGAGGTCACGCCCGAACCGGGCATCGAGGGCGGGCCGCAAATCGAAGGGGCCGCAGCAGCCCCTGCCGCCCCGGCCCCCGAACCTTCCGAATAGGCCGCGCCGCCTATTCGGCGGCCTCGGCCTGTTCCTCTTCGAGCGTGGGATAGTCGATGTAGCCCTGCGGGATCGGGAAATACCAGCTCTTGGGCACATCCTTGTTGGGGTTCCAATGCGCGCCCGCCGCGATCCGCTTGTCGAGATCGGGGTTGGAGATATATGGTCGCCCGAAACTCACCGCGTCGCACCTGCCTGCCTCGATATCGGCCACGGCCTGTTCGGCGGAATAGTCGCTGTTGAGGATTAGCGCGCCGGTGTAGATCTGGCGGATGAGCGGGCTTTGCTTGGGCACGTCGGTGCGCCCGAAAGTGCCCTCAGGTCCGGGTTCGCGCAGTTCGACGAAGGCGAGGCCCAGTTCCTCGCACACCCTCGCCGCCGCGCCAAAGGTCGCCGCCGGGTCGCTGTCGTCGGTCCCTTGCGAGTCGCCGTTGGGCGACAGGCGGATGCCCACCCGGTCCGCGCCCCACACGCCGATCAGCGCTTCCAGCACCTCGCGCATGAAGCGGGTGCGGTTTTCCGGGCTGCCGCCATATTCGTCGGTGCGCAGGTTGGTCTTGTCGCGCAGGAACTGGTCGACAAGGTAGCCGTTCGCGCCGTGCAGCTGCACGCCATCAAAGCCTGCCGCCTTGGCGTTCTCGGCGGCGCGCCGGTAATCGGCGATGGTGCGGCGGATGTCCTCGTGGGTCATTTCGCGTGCGACGGCATAGGGTTGCTTGCCGGTCGGGGTATGCGCCTCGCCCGGGGCCTGGGTGGCGCTGGCCGAGAAGGGCGGCTGGCCATCGAGGAACACCGGATGGACGATGCGGCCCATGTGCCACAGCTGCATGACGATGAGGCCGCCCTCTTCATGCACCGCCTTGGTGGTCGCCTTCCAGGCTTCGGTCTGTTCGTCCGACCAGATCCCCGGCGCGCTCGGCCAGCCGAGGCCCTCGCGGCTGATCCCGGTCGCTTCGGTCAGAATCATCCCCGCGCCCGCGCGCTGGCGGTAATAGGTCGCCATGAGTTCGTTGGGCACGAACATCGGCTCGGCCGCGCGCCCACGGGTGAGCGGGGCCATGTGAATGCGGTTCTTGGCGTGAAGCGCGCCCATCTGGAGCGGCTGGAACAGGGCATCGTGCATATGTGGGTAATCCTCCCGAACCGGTTTCGTGCGGCTATCCACTTGGGGCGGGCAAGGCTAGGACGCAAGCATGGAAAATGAGGGCGCGCTCCCGAGCAATGTGTCAGGCGATCGCCCGCGTCCGCCAGCCTGGCTGCTGCTGTTCGCGCTGTTCGGCGGGAATGTGGCGCTGGCGATCGGCCCGTGGTTCGTGCGGATCGCCGATACCGGCCCCGTCGCGGCGGGGTTCTGGCGGCTGTTTTTGGCCCTGCCCTTTCTGGTGCTGCTGGCAAAGGCCAACCGCCAGCGGCTCACCGGGATGGGTGCCGGAACGCTGGGGCTGGTGGCCGTGGGTGCGGTGACCTTCGCGCTTGACCTTGCCAGTTGGCACATCGGCATCGGGATGACGCGGCTGGGCAATGCGACCCTTTTCGGCAATGCCGGGTCGATTGTGCTGCTGTTCTGGGGCTTTCTCGCCGCGCGCACGCTGCCGGGGCGGCTGGAGTGGCTGGCGATCGTCTTCGCGCTGACTGGGGCGGCGATCCTGATGGGCCGCAGTCTGGAGATTTCGGACCAAACGCTGGTCGGCGATCTGTTCAGCGTGGCGGCGGGGCTGCTCTATGCAGTCTATCTGCTGACCTTGCAGGGCGTTCGGGAGAGCTTCGGGTCGTGGAGCCTGCTCGTCTGGGTGAGCCTGTTCGGCGCGCCGGTGCTGCTCGCCATCGCGCTGGCGCTGGGCGAACCGGTGTGGCCGGGCGACTGGGGGCCGGTCATCGGCCTCGTGTTCCTCAGTCAGCTGGTGGGGCAGGGGCTGATGGTCTTTGCGCTGAAATACTTCCCCCCGCTGGTGGTCGGCCTTGCCCTGCTGACCCAGCCTGCGGTGGCTTCGATCTATGGCTGGCTGGCGTTTGGCGAGGTTTTGTCGGGGATGGATATTGTGGGCATGGTGCTGGTGGGCGCGGCGCTGGCGGTGAGTAGGGCGCGGGCTTAATCGAAGAAGTCTTCGTCGAAGTCTTTCACGTGTAAGGTATACTTGTCACGGCAGCCGACATTGTATAGCGTCATGAGGCGACCAAGTTGCTTTCCGTCGATAAGGACGATCCGCCCTCCTAGCTGCGCCGCCGTTTCACGTGCACTATTGGAGAAGCTGGAGGTGGTGACGAAGATACCTTTCTGGGCCTTTTTCAGGCTTAGAGCGTTTTCCACAGCCTCTGAATCGCGAGGGATTCCAGCGGGTTTAAAATTCTGATTCATCCTGCTGGCTGGGTCGGAGGCCAGC
>Ga0208370_100186_pt1 | contig 19529 bp, 16 predicted proteins | sample Subbio12Jun_QV11_FD_184822 | JGI IMG/M metagenome (GOLD analysis project Ga0208370, IMG submission 184822) | Serpentinite rock and fluid subsurface biosphere microbial communities from McLaughlin Reserve, California, USA -CR12Jun_QV11 (SPAdes) | ecosystem: Environmental > Terrestrial > Deep...
GCGAGACCCCCCAACACCCCCCCATCACCCGACTGCTCGGCATCATGGCCCGGCTGCGTGATCGCGAGCACGGCTGCGAATGGGATCTCGTGCAGGATTTTGCGAGCATTGCGCCCTATACGATCGAGGAAGCCTACGAAGTTGCCGACGCGATTGCCCGCAGCGACATGGCGGACCTCAAGGAAGAACTCGGCGATCTGCTGCTCCAGGTGGTCTTCCACGCGCGGATGGCCGAGGAAGTCGGCCACTTCGCCTTCGATGATGTCGCCGCCGCCATCGCCGACAAAATGGAGGCGCGCCACCCGCACATCTTCGGTTCGGGTGACGGGGCGATGGACGAAACCCGCTGGGAAGACATCAAGGCCGAAGAACGCGCGGCAAAAGGCGTGGCGAGTGCGCTCGACGGTATTGCCCTTGCACTCCCGGCCTTGTTGCGGGCCGAGAAGCTCCAGAAACGCGCGGCCCGCACCGGCTTCGACTGGCCCGATCCCTCAGGCTCCGAAGCCAAGATAAACGAAGAGATCGAGGAACTTAAAACGGCATCCTCAGAAACCGAAAGGTTTGAGGAAGCCGGCGATCTGCTGTTTGCCGCCGTCAATTTCGTGCGCGCGCACGGGATCAGCGCAGAAGAAGCCTTGCGCGCTGCCAATGCCAAGTTCGAACGCCGCTTCCGCGCGATGGAAGCGCTGGCCGGACCGGAATGCTTCGCCACGCTTTCGCTCGATGCGCAAGAAGAGCTCTGGCAGCAGGTCAAGAAAGCCTGACAACTTTCAGACGAGGCTCGCGAATTGCCCCAGTTCCTTGGGGTTGAGCCGCACCGTCACGCGCCGCATCGGGCCTTGTTCGCCATAGCCGCCGTCGGTCTCGTCCACCACGTCGCCATGCGCGTGCAGCCACGCGAGCCGCCGCCCGTCGCTCAAGGGAAGCAGGAAGCTGACCTCACGCGCCCCGCCGCTGAGCAAACGCGCAAGTTCACCTTCGAGCAGGTCCACCCCTGCCCCGGTCGCAGCCGACAGGATCACCGCCGCCTGATCAGCCGCCGCTTCACGCAATTCGGCAAGCTTCTCAGCGTCCAGCAGGTCACACTTGTTCCACACTTCAAGGATCGGGATGCTGCTCGTCCCCGTCTCGGCTTCGACCACGCCAAGGTCCGCCAGCACGCCCAGCACCTGCTTTTTCTGCGCGCCATGCGAGGGGTTGGCCATGTCGCGCACGTGGCAGATCACGTCGGCGGCCGTCACCTCTTCGAGGGTCGCACGGAAGGCCGCGACCAGCTGCGTCGGCAAATCGGAAATGAAGCCCACCGTGTCGGAGAGGATCGCCTTCTCCACACCCGGCAACCGGATCGCGCGCATGGTCGGGTCGAGCGTGGCGAACAGGAGATCCTCGGCCATAACCTCGGCACCGGTCAGGCGGTTGAACAGTGTCGATTTGCCCGCGTTGGTATAGCCGACGAGGGCCACCACCGGCCAGGGTGCCCTCCCCCGACGGTCGCGGTGGAGGGCGCGGGTCTTGCGCACCTGTTCGAGCTCGCGGCGCAAGCGGCCCATGCGCTGGCGGATCATCCGCCGGTCTGCCTCGATCTGGGTCTCGCCCGGACCGCCGAGGAAGCCGAAGCCCCCGCGCTGGCGCTCGAGGTGGGTCCAGCTCCTTACCAGACGGCTCTGCTGATAATCGAGATGCGCCAGTTCGACCTGCAACCGCCCCTCGGCCGTCGCCGCGCGTTCGCCAAAGATTTCGAGGATCAGCCCGGTCCGGTCAATCACCTTGCGCTTGAGCCGGTCCTCAAGATTGCGTTGCTGGATCGGGGTCAGTGCGCCGTCGACGATCACCAGCTCGACCTCGTGCTGTTCGCACCAGATCGCGATATTTTCGACCTGGCCAGATCCGAACAGGGTGTTCGGCTGCATCTGGCGCACCGGCAGCACCGCCGAATGGGCGATCACCACGCCGATGGCGAGCGCCAGCCCCTTGGCCTCGGCAAGGCGCTCAGCCGCGTCGAGATCATAGCGCAGGGCGCGGATGTCGGGACACAACACAAGGGCCCGCGCCCCGCGGGTCACCTCGTCCTGTAGATCGCTGTCGAAGCTCAGTCGTCCGTCCCGTCGTCATTGCTATCCCCGTCATCGACGCTGAGGTCGACGGGGCTGGCGGGCTGAATGGTCGAGACGGCGTGCTTGTAGGCCAGTTGCACCGCGCCGTCGCGTTCGAGCAGCATACAGAACAGGTCGTAGGCGGCAATTCGCCCCTGCAGCATCACGCCATTCACCAGGAACATCGTGACCTGAACCTCGGCCTCGGCGACCCGGCTGAGGAACACATCCTGAAGCAGCTTCTGCTTCTTGCCCCCGGCCTGACTGCCGAACTGCGCCGGATCGAGCAATTGGCCGGGCATGATCGTGCTGATCGCGTGCTTGTAGACGAGCTGCGACTGTCCGTCGCGCCGCAGCAGGATCGAGAAATTATCGAACCAGGTAACGATGCCTTGCAGCTTGACGCCTTTCACCAGGAACATGGTGACGGGAATCTTGTTCTTGCGCAGCAGGTTGAGAAAGGCGTCCTGAAGATTGCCGCTCGGCCGCGCGGCGGGACTGCTGCCCTTGCCTTCGGCCTGTTCGGGCACTGCCGGGCGCGAAATCGGACGTGGGGAGAGCGTTCGCCCGCTGGACATGGTCTTGGCTCCGGTTCTTGGCGGCCGGTGTTGCGGTCCGCGTTGGTCAGGCTGCCGCAAGAGGGGGCGACAAGCCTTCGCATACCATAATGGCGACTGCACCGCTTGGGGACAAGAATTGATTTTGCCCAAAATTGCTGCGGCCTGCGCCGGGCCTATTCCTCCTCGTCGCGGCGGTCGGCCATGCCCAGAAGCTTGAGTTTGCGGTGCAGCGCCGAGCGTTCCATGCCGATAAAGCTCGCGGTCTTGGAGATGTTGCCCGAGAAACGGCGGATCTGGATCGAGAGATATTCGCGCTCGAAACTGACCCGCGCCTCGCGCAGCGGCACGCCCATGATCGCCGAGAGACTGTCGCTGGCAAGGCCGATCTGGCCGCCGATGATCTCGGGCGGAAGCATGTCGGGCTCGACCGTGCCGAGCTTTTCGCGCGGGGTCATGATGATGGTGCGCTCGACGACGTTCCTGAGCTGGCGCACGTTGCCCGGCCAGTCATAGGCCTGAAGCGCCGCCATCGCTTCGGAAGAAATCTCGGGCGGGGCAAGGCCCTGATCGTTCGAATAGCGGGTGAAGAAATGTTCGGCGAGCGCGGGGATATCCTCGCGGCGATGGGCTAGCGAGGGGATCGAAACCGGCACCACGTTGAGGCGATAGAACAGGTCTTCGCGGAAGCGCCTTTCCGCCATTTCGACGGTCAGATCGCGGGTGGTGGAGGAGACGACCCGCACGTCGACCCCGATCTGCCGCGTGCCCCCGACGCGCACGAAGCTCTGGTCGGTCAGCACGCGCAGGATGCGGGCCTGGGTGGACAGCGGCATGTCGGCGATCTCGTCGAGATAGAGCGTGCCGCCATCGGCCAGTTCGAGCAGACCCGGGCGCACCTGCTTGCCGTTCACTTCCTCGCCGAAGAGTTCCTGCTCGAAGCGTTCGGGGGTGATGCGCGCCGAATTGACCAGCACGAAGGCCCCGTTCGCCCGTGCGCTCCAGGCGTGGAGCAGGCGCGCGGCGACTTCCTTGCCCGCGCCTGCCGGGCCGGAGATCAGCACGCGGCTGCCGGTGCTGGCCACGCGCTTGAGGGTCGCGCGCACGGCGTTGATCGCGGGCGAATTGCCGGTGAACTCGGCGCTGCCCCAGCTGCCCTCGCGCAGGCGGCTGTTCTCGCGGCGCAGGCGCTCCGTCTCGGTTGCGCGTTCGACCAGCAGCAGCAGGCGCTCGGCCTCGAACGGCTTCTCTATGAAGTCCATCGCGCCCCGCCCGACCGCGGCGACCGCGGTGTCGATATTGCCGTGGCCCGAGAAGATGATCACCGGCAGGTTCGGCTCGCGGGTCTTGATCGCATCGAGCAGTTCGAGCCCGTCCATCGGGCTGCCGTGCAGCCACACGTCGAGCAGCACCAGCGAGGGCCGCCGCTCGTCGATCGCGGCGATCGCCTCGTTGCTGTCGGCCGCAGTGCGGCAGGCATAGCCTTCGTCGCCGAGCACGCCGGCCACCAGTTCGCGAATGTCGCGTTCGTCGTCGACGATCAGGATTTCGAGGGCCATCAGGCGGGTCCTTCGGTTGGCAGGTCAGGGAAAAGCGAAAGCGCCATCATGCTTGGGCGCCTTCAATTGGGTTGGGATTGCGGGCGAAGCGCAAGGTGACGCGCGTGCCGCCGCTGGCCGCGCTGGCAAAGCTCATGTCGCCGCCATGCTCGTCGACGATCTTGTTGACGATCGCGAGGCCGAGGCCGGTGCCTTTCTCGCGGGTGGTCACATAGGGTTCGGTGATGCGCTCGCGATCGGCGGGCAGGCCGATGCCGTTGTCCTCGATGGTGACGACGATCGCCTCGCCCGCATCGCGCAGGGCAACGGCGATCTCGCCGGCATAGGCGCCCTTGGCCTCGGCGGCGCGCGCCTCGACCGCCTCGACCGCGTTCTTGAGCACATTGGTCATGGCCTGGCCGAACTGGTGCCGGTCGCAGCGCACCTCGCGGTCGAGAAGCTCGGAGGACGAGACGCTGAAGGCGATGCCGGAATGGGCGACTTCCTGCAGGAACACCGCCTGCCGCACGAGGTCGAGCGCGTCCTCGTCGCGGAACACCGGTTTGGGGAGGCGCGCGAAGGAGGAGAACTCGTCGACCATCTTCCTGAGGTCGCCGACCTGTCGGACGATGGTGTTGGTGAGATCGTCGAACAGCTCGCGGTCCTCGTCGCCCACCTGCGTGCGATAGCGGCGCTTGAGGCGCTCGGTCGCGAGCTGGATCGGGGTGAGCGGGTTCTTGATCTCGTGCGCGATCCGGCGGGCGACGTCGGACCAGGCGGCCTGGCGCTGGTCGAGCAGCTGGCGGGTGATGTCCTCGAAGGTGATCACGTGGCCCCCGCCGGTGCCGGGCGCGACCTTCACCGCAAGGGTCAGAAGCTCCGTGCCCTTGGCATGGGTCACGACTGCGCGTTCCCTGCCATCCCCGATCACGCGCACGAGTTCGGGGGAAAGCACCTCGAGCGCCTCGCCGATCATGCTCGCGGCGCCTTCAGGTGCAAGCAGCGCCTGGGCAGAAGAGTTCATCAGCGTCACGCGTCCCTCGGCATCGACCGACACGACACCTGCCGTCACCGATTCGAGCACCGCCTCGGTAAAGGCCCGGCGGTCGTCGATCTGGCGGTTGGCGCTTACGAGGGCCTGGGTCTGCTTTTCGAGCTGCGCGGTCATGCGGTTGAAGGCGCGGTTGAGCAAGCCGATCTCGTCGGCCCCGGTGCGACCCTCAAGCCGCAGGGCGAAGTTGCCCTGCCCCACCTTGCGCGCCGCGCCGACCAGATCGGTCAGCGGTTCGACCTGCCGGTCGGCAAAGCGCAGGCCGAACCAGATCGCGAGGCCCACCAGCACGAGGCTGACAGCCACCAGCGCGATGTTGAAGCGCAGCTGGAGCGTGCGCGCGCTGCCCGTCAGCCGGTCATATGCGGTGACGATCGACTGCGCGCGCGACCACGAATTGAACATCGTCTCTTCGGTGGTGCGGGCATTGTAGAGGTAGACGCCGGTCTGCGCGTCGATCGGCACAAGCGCCTCGATACGCTCCGGGCTGCCGACGACGACCGCGAATTCGCCCCCGTCGAGACGCGGCAGAGCGGCACGGCTGAAAGCGAGCGGGCTGTTGTCCTTGGTCAGATTGAGGGCGGCGGCGGTGCGGAACGAACCGTCCGGCATGCGTTGCAGGATCGCGCTTTCGGAAATCTCGCGGGCCTGAGCCTGATAGGCATAGAAATCGGGAAAGTCGGGATCGGTGATCGGCACCCGCGCAAGGGTCTCGCGCATGTCGGTCGCCATCGTGATGCTGTTCTGTTCGACGTTGCGCTGGTTGGCGTCGTAATAATTCTGCGCCAGCGCGTTGGCGTTCTGCATCAGCCCGCGGGATTCGTCGGAGAACCAGAAGTCGACGCCGGTCTGGAACAGAAAGGCGGCAAAGCCCGCCACCAGCAGGGTCGGCACGGCGGCGACCATTGAGAAGAAGAACACCAGGCGCACGTGAAGCCGCGCGGTGCTTCCCGCCGCACGGCGCAGCGCGAGACGGCGGCCAATCAGCACCAGCAGCGCCATCGCCGGCACCAGTGTTGCCATCAGCAGGAGCGAGACCTGCATCGTCGGGAGCAGATCGTAAGGCTTGCCGGTGCGGCTGTAGGCCGACCAGGTGGCAAACACCGCCGCCGCCAGCGCGACGACCGCCACGCCTTCAAGCCACAGAAACAGGTTCGCGCGGCGCGCGGCCAGCATAAACCGCCGCCACCAGCGCGGTGACTGCCGAAGGGCTAGGCGCGGGGCTTTGGGCGGCTCTTGCTCCATCGTTGCCGCTTTACAACAACAGTGTTGCAAAGATGCAAGATTAAACCGCAAGAATGTCGCAGCCCTGCGCCATGACGTGCCGCGCTTGCGCCGATCAGGAGGGCGAGAACCGCTCCGGCTCCAGGCCCAGTTCGCCGATCCGCTTGCGCAGGGTATTGCGGTTGATCCCCAGCAATTGCGCCGCGCGCAGCTGGTTCCCGCCGGTGCGGCCGAGCGCATATTCGATCAGCGGCTTCTCGAAGGCGGCGAGTGCGCGGTGGTAGAGGCTGCCGGAAGGCGGGCTTTCGGCGGTGAGCCAGCCCGCCAGCGCCGCGCCGAAGCCGCCCTGCCCGCCTTCGCCCGGGACGCTCGCGGGCGCGATCTCGGGGCCGATGATGTCGCCCACGCTCTCGGCGTCGATCCGTTCCTCGCGCGCCATCAGCGCAAGCCGATAGACGACGTTGCGCAGCTCGCGCACATTGCCGCGCCACGTGCGCTGTTCGAGCCGTTCGAGCGCCTCGGCGCTCAGCACGCGGCGCGGCAGGCCCTCCTCTGCCGCCTGCACCAGGAAGTGCTGGGCCAGCGCCGCAATGTCCTCGCGCCGCTCGCGCAGGGGCGGGAGCATGATCGGCACCACATTGAGGCGGTAGAACAGATCCTCGCGGAAGGTGCCTGCCGCGATCATCGGGGAAAGGTCGCGGTGGGTGGCGGCGATGATCCGCACGTTGACCGCGATCTCCTGGCGCCCGCCCACGCGCCGGATGCGCCCCGATTGCAGCGCGCGCAGAAGACGGGTCTGGGCCTCGGCAGGCATGTCGCCGATCTCGTCGAGGAACAGGGTGCCGCCGTTGGCCTGTTCGAACTTGCCGATCGCCTGCGCGATGGCTCCGGTGAAGGCGCCCTTCTCGTGACCGAACAGCTCGCTTTCGATAAGATCGGCGGGGATCGCGGCGGTGTTGACCGCCACGAAAGGCCCGGTGCGGCGATTGCCAAGCTCGTGGATCGCCTCGGCCACCAGCTCCTTGCCGGTGCCGCTTTCGCCGGTGATGAGCACCGTAAGATCGTTGCGCAGCACCCGCGTGATCATGCGGTAGACGCCCTGCATGGCCGGACTGCGCCCGACCAGCGGCATCCGCTCGCCCTCGCCCGGAATCGCAGGGCCGGCTTCCTCTCCCGAGGGCGCGCGCGATCCGGCCGCCTGCCGCACCGCCTGCACCAGCTCGTCGAGATCGAAGGGCTTGGGGAAGTATTCGAAGGCATCGCTCTCGCTGGCGCGCACCGCTGTATCGAGCGTGTTCTGGGCCGAAAGCACGATCACCGGCATGTCCGGCGCGCGCTCGCGCACGGCGGCGAGGCTGGCGAGGCCGTCACCGTCTCCGAGGATCACGTCGGTGAGCATGACCCCGAACCGGCGCTGTTCGAGCTGGCGATCGCGCGCGGCGATGCCTGTGCAGTGGACGATGGTGAAGCCCTCGTCCTCCAGCGCGGCGATGATCACCGTCGCGATCGCGGCGTCATCTTCCACCAGCAGGACAGGGTGCGAGGTCGGCATCCTGTCAGTCCGCTTCCGGTGCCTGTGGCAGGTGCAGGCGGAAATGGGTGAGCCCGGCGCGCGTGTCGCGATCATGGCTGACGTTGCCGTTCATGTCGCGAACCAGCTTGCGCACCAGCGACAGGCCAAGGCCCTGGCCCGAGGGCTTGGACGAGACGAAGGGTTCGAACACATGATCGCGCAGGGCCGGATCGATGCCACGCCCGTTATCCGAAACCGTGATCTCGATCGGCAAGGGCACGGCGCGCCCGTTGCGGATGGCGCTGAAGGCAAGGCCGCTGACGAAACGGGTCTGAACAGTCACCACGCCGGTGCCTGCGCCGGGACCGCCCGGCCCCAGAGCGGCATCGCGGGCGTTCGACACGAGATTGATCAGCACCTGTTCCAGCGCATCGCGATTGGCGAGCACCGGCGGCAGCGAGGGATCGAACTCCTCGCGGATCTCGACTTCGCCGAGGGCGCTGCCGGCCGCCCGCATGGTCGCCACCGCAGCACGGATGGCCTCGTGCGGGTTGCAGGCTTCGACGGGGCCGGTGCGGGTGCTGCCCAGTTGCTGCATCCGGTCGATCAGGCGGGCGATCCGGTCAACCTCGTCGGTGATCATCCGTGCCAGCTTCTTGTCGGCATGGGGAAGCTTGCGCGCCACAAGCTGTCCGGCCCCGCGGATCGCGGCGAGCGGGTTCTTGATCTCGTGCGCCAGCACCGCCGGAGCGCCCAGCATCGCCTCCCCGCCGCCGGGGCCTGCCGCCTCGTCATGGCCGATTTGCGAGAGCGTCACCACCCGCCAGCCCGGATAGCTGCCGAGCGGCGAGGCGGTGAGGTTGACGCGGATATCGTGCCCGCCGGTGCGGATCGCCTGATCGCGCGCCACCAGCGCCTCGTCTCCGGCGAGCAGCCGCACCTCGACGCGGGGGTCGAGCGGGCCGATCCGGTCGGTCAACCGGGTGCCGACGAGGCGCACGGCGCTGGTGCCGAGCAGGTCTTCGGCTGCATGGTTCACCTCGGCGATCCGGCCCTCGGCATCGACCAGAACCACCGCGAAGATCAGTCCGGCAAGCTGCGCGCGGGCATCGGGCCGGTCTGGGGACTGCGGCTCTGCCGGAATGCTGGCCACGCTCAGGCCGCCTGCTGCATCAGGAAGGGGGCATAGAACCGCTCGACTTCGCCGAGCACCTGACCGGCATCGTCGATGAAGTTGACCCGGTTGCGGAATTCGGCCGAGCCGTGCAGGCCCTTGGTATACCAGCCAAGGTGCTTGCGAGCCATCTTCACGCCGGTGTCGCGCCCATAGTGATCAAGCATCCGCCCGTAGTGCTCCACAACGAGCGCATATTGTTCGTCCATACCCGGAGCGGCGCGGGCCTCTCCGGTGCGCCACCAATGCATGACCTGGCCAAGCAGCCAGGGCTTGCCGTAGGCACCGCGCCCTATCATCACCCCGTCCGCGCCCGATCGTTCGAGGGCCGTTGCCGCATCGTCGATGGTGCAGATGTCGCCGTTGACGATGACGGGGATGCTCACCGCCTGCTTGACGCGGGCGACGAAGGCCCAGTCGGCGTGCCCCTTGTACATCTGGTTGCGGGTGCGACCGTGAACGGTAATCATCTGCACGCCGAGGTCTTCGGCCATGCGGGCAAGCTCGGGCGCGTTGAGGCTGTTGTGGTCCCAGCCCATGCGCATCTTGACCGTGACGGGCACCTTCACCGCCTTGACCGTCGCCTCCATCAGCCGCACCGCGAGCGGGACCTCGCGCATCAGCGCAGAGCCGGCAAACTGGCCGACGACCTTGCGCACCGGGCAACCGAAATTGATGTCGATGATCGCCGCCCCGTTGCCTTCCTGAAGCTTGGCAGCCTCGGCCATGCTGGACGGGTCGCAGCCGACGAGTTGCATCGACACCGGCTCCTCGATCCGGTCCCAGGCAGATTTCTGCTGGCTCACCCGGGTCTCGCGGATCGCCGCCTCGCTCGCCACCATCTCGGTGACGTTGAGGCCCGAGCCATAACGGCGCACCAGCGTGCGGAACGGCATGTCGGTCACCCCGGTCATTGGCGCAAGGATCACAGGCTCGGCCACGGTGACTTGGCCGATCCTGATCGGCTTCAACGGCGGCGGAGGGGGAGGCGTGGTCATGTCGGGGGAGATGCCTAAAATATGGGCAGTCGCATAGTGGATTGCCGAAAGGCCGTCCAGTGCCTAAGCGAAGGCTTCGATGGATGGCCCCTCCCCCCTTCCCCCGTTTGCGGCGATCGTGGTGGCTGCGGGCAAGGGCCTGCGGGTCGGCGGAAACACCCCCAAACAGTTCCGCTCCTGGCGCGGCAAGCCCCTGATACGGCACTCGGTCGAGGCGCTAGCCTCGGCCGGTGCTGAGCCGCTGGTGATTGTGGTGGCGCGGGATGCCCGGCCCCACGCCCAAGCGGCGCTTGCCGGGATTGGCGGCATCGCTTTCGTGCCCGGCGGCGTCACCCGGCAGGATTCGGTGCGCGCGGGCCTCGAGGCGCTGGACACGGCGGCGCCTGCGCGCGTCCTGATCCACGATGCCGCCCGCCCTGACCTCCCCCTTGCGGTGATCGCCCGTCTGCTCGCCGCGCTGGAAGAGCACCCCGGCGCGATCCCGGTGCTGCCGGTGGTCGATAGCCTCGCGGTGGCAGGCGAAGGCGGCGTGATGGCCGACAAGGCGGCCCGCGAGGCGCTGCGCCGGGTGCAGACCCCGCAGGCGTTTCGCTACCCCGCCATCCTCGCCGCGCATCGTGCATGGACCGGCCTGACCGACGCGGGCGACGACGCCCAGGTGCTGACAGCAAGCAAAGGTTCAGTCGCGCTGGTCGAGGGGGACGAACGCTTGAAGAAGATCACCTTCGCCGAGGATTTCATGGACCAGACCGCCCCTCCCGCCTTCCGCATCGGTCAGGGCTTCGACGTCCACCGGTTGGAGGATGGCGAGGAATTGTGGCTGGGCGGCGTGCTGATCCCGCACGACAAGGGTCTGGCGGGCCACTCCGATGCCGATGTCGCGCTCCACGCGGTCACCGACGCCGTGCTCGGCGCGGTCGGGGAAGGCGATATCGGCACCCATTTCCCGCCCAGCGATCCGCAATGGCAGGGGGCACGTTCAGGGCAGTTCCTGCAGCACGCGGTCGGCCTTGCCCGCAAGGCCGGCTATGCCATCGCCAATGTCGACCTCACCCTGATCTGCGAGGCTCCCAGGATCGGCCCCCATCGCCCCGCGATGCGTGCCGAGGTGGCGCGGCTTATGGGGCTCGGCGAGAGCGCCGTCAGCATCAAGGCCACCACCACCGAGAAACTCGGTTTCACCGGCCGCAGCGAGGGTATCGCCGCGCAGGCCATCGTTCTTGCCACCCTTATAGCATGAGGCACCCCGCAATGACCCACCGGATAATCGCCCCCGCCCTCGCGCTTGCTGCTCTTGCCACGGCGCACACGGCCCAGGCCCAGCAGCAGGCCTGCGTCGCCCCCGCCGACCTGTCGGACGCTGTGGTCTACGCCATGCCGATCGCCTATGACGCCGCCCGCACCTCGTGTGCGAACCGGCTGTCGCCGAACGGCTTCATCGCCCGCCGGGGCGAAGGCTACATCGCCCCCTACCGCGCCGGGCAGACCAAGGCCTGGCCCGGTGCCTTCCGTTTCCTCAAGACCTTCATGGAGCAGGACGCAGCGGCGGGCGAAGCCGCCGGCATGGACATGAAAGCAATGCTCTCGGCCATGCCGGAAGATGCACTGCGCCCCTTCGTCGATGCGCTCGTCGGCCAGATGATCGCCGAACAGATCAAGGGCGAGAGCTGCGGCAAGATCGAACGCGGGTTGGAACTCCTGAGCCCCCTGCCGAGCGACAATGTCGGCGGACTGATTGCCTTCGTCGTCGAGCTCGCCGACCTCAAGAATCCGCCGGTCTGTGCCGCCCCTGCGGCAGCGCGGGCGCCACGCTAGGGCCATGTCGCAAGCGCTCCTGCCCGACGACATCGCCGCCCTTGCCGAGCGCGTCGTGGCCGAAAACATCGCACGCGGGCGCAAGCTCGCCACGGCGGAAAGCTGCACCGGCGGGCTGGTGGCGGGCGCGATCACCGAGATCGCAGGCTCCTCGGCGGTGCTTGATCGGGGCTTCGTGACCTATTCCAACGAGGCCAAGATGGAGATGCTGGGCGTGGCGCGCGACATCATCGAGACCTTCGGCGCGGTATCGATCGCCTGCGCCTGGGCGATGGCGAAGGGCGCGCTGGAGCGGTCTAAGGCCGATGTTGCAGTGGCGATCAGCGGGGTGGCCGGCCCGGGCGGAGGCACCGCGCTCAAGCCGGTGGGCACCGTTGTCTTCGCCCGCGTTGTCCGCGACGCCGTGGGCGAGCCGGAGGGCGAACTCAGGTTTTTCGAGGGCGGCGAGGGTCCGGGCGGGCGCGCAGAGATCCGCCGTCAGGCGACGCTTTGCGCGCTGGAACTGCTGCTGCTGCCGTAAAGCTGCGCCGCACGCGCCTCGAAGGCCTCGACCATCTTGCGGAAAGCTTTGTCGAAATACTGCCCCGCGATCCGCTCGAACAGCCGGTTCTTGAAGGTGAAATCGACGACGAAATCGATCTCGCAGGTACGATCGTCCACAGCCCGGAAGGTCCAGACATTGTCGAGATCGCTGAGCGGCCCGTCGAGGTAGTGGACATCGATCTCGCGCGGGCGATCCTTCCTCACGCGCGAGGTAAAGCTTTCGCGGATCGCCTTGAAGCCCACAACCATGTCCGCGACCATCTCGGTCTCGCTGTTCGAGCGCACGCGGGTGGCGATCACCCAGGGCAGGAACTCGCCGTAGCGAGCGACATCGGCGACCAGATCGAACATCTGGTCGGCGCTGTAGGGCAGGCGGCGGGTCTCGCGGATACCGGGCATCAGGCCTTGGCCCTGGTCCCCGAAACGGCGGCTTCGCGCGCGAGCTTTTCCCCGCGGGCGGCGCGCATCTTCGCAAAATCATCGCCCGCGTGATAGCTCGACCGGGTGAGCGGACTTGAGGCGACCTGAAGGAAACCCTTGGCTCGGGCAATCGCGCCAAAAGCGGCGAAGGCTTTGGGGGTGACGAATTCCTCTACCCTGGCGTGCTTGGGCGTCGGCTGGAGATATTGGCCCATGGTGATGAAATCGACCTCGGCTGAACGCATGTCGTCCATCACCTGATGGACCTCAAGCCGCTGTTCGCCCAGCCCCAGCATGATCCCCGACTTGGTGAAGATCAGCGGGTTGTGCGCCTTTACCTCCTCCAGCAGACGCAACGAGGCATAATAGCGCGCGCCGGGGCGGATCGTTGGATAGAGCCGGGGGACGGTTTCGAGATTGTGGTTGTAGACATCCGGCCCCGCCGCGCAGATCATTTCCACCGCCCGGCGCATCTTTCCGCGAAAATCGGGGGTGAGAATTTCGATCGTGGTGTTCGGTGTGTTGCGGCGCAGCGCTTCGATCACCTTGACGAATTGGCTTGCACCGCCGTCTGCCAGATCGTCACGGTCGACGCTGGTGATGACGATGTGCTCAAGGCCCATCCAGGCAGCGGCGATGGCGGTGTTCTCGGGCTCAAACGGGTCAACCGCGCGCGGCATCCCGGTTTTGACGTTGCAGAAGGCGCAGGCCCGGGTGCAGACATCGCCGAGGATCATGACGGTCGCGTGCTTCTTGGTCCAGCATTCGCCGATGTTCGGGCAGGCCGCTTCCTCGCACACGGTATTGAGATTGAGTTCGCGCATGAGCCGACGCGTCTCGTGGTAACCTTCGCTCACCGGCGCGCGCACGCGGATCCAGTCGGGCTTGCGCTGGCGGGCGGGCCGTTCCTGCGATGGGGCCGACTGCGGCGGGCTGGAGAGGTCGTTCATAAGGGCCATTTAGGCGTGCAAACGCCGTCCCGCAAGCGCAGGGGGGACTGCCTTTCTTGCGAAGTGTGCAGCCGCACTGCATGGCGGCGCAATGACGGACACCACCTTGAGAAATATCGCTCTGCTGATAGATGCGGACAACACCAGCCCGCAGGCCATCGATCCTGTGCTCACCGTCATGGCGGAGCTGGGCCAGGTCAACATCCGGCGCGCCTATGGCAATTTCGCCAAGGACAATCTCGCCAAGTGGGATCGGATCACCAACAAGTTCGGCATTCGCCCGCAGCAGCAGTTCGATATCTCAAAGGGCAAGAATGCCACCGACATGGCGATGACGATCGACGCGATCGACCTGCTGTACCAGGGCAAGGTCGACGGGTTCGGAATCATGACCTCGGACAGCGACTCAACCCGCTCGTTACCCGCCTCAGGCAGGACGGCATTCTCGTCTATGGATTCGGCGAAAAGAAGACCCCGGAAGCCTTCCGGTCGGTGTGCACGCGCTTTCTCTTCATCGACGAGCTGATCGCCAGCACCCGCGACGAGGTGCCCAACCCCAAACCCGAGAACAAGCTCGAAGACAAGCTTGCGGTCGACGACCTTCAGGAACTGATCCTCGCCGCTTACCGCGAGGCCAGGCGCGACGATGAGGGCTATGCCCTGCTCCAGCAGGTCGGGCAGATCGCCGGCAACCGTTCGAGCTTCGACGTGCGCAACTACGGGTTCAAGCGCCTGTCCGACCTGTTCGCGTCGCTCGACAACTTCAAGCTCGAGCGCCGCGACAACCAGGTCTATGTCAAGCGCCTGCGCTGAACCGCTGGCAGGGATGGTGAAAGAGCGCCGGAGCGGAGGCCCGCCCGGCGCTCTGTTCTGCTTTGTACCGCTATTCGGGCCGCTCAGCCACCCGTGGCATCGCTGGCCTGCTGGGCATAGGCGGTCCACAGCATCGCGATCGGCGCGCGCGGCCCTTCGACCTTGGCGAGCGTGGCGCGGGCTTCTGCGATGTTGCCGGCCCCAATCTGCGCAATGCCAAGACGGGTGAGCGCAAGGTTGCGGTCGACTTCGGGCATGGTCAGGCTGCGCTCATAGAAGCCGGCGGCCTTGGCATATTCGCCATAGCTGAGGAAGGTGTCGCCCGCCGCAAGCACGGTGCGCAGCCGTGCGGTCGGGGCGTTGGCGTCGCGCTCGAGCACCGGCAGGGACCTCTGGTCTTCTGCAATCAGGCTGCTGGCGGTCTTGAACTGCTCCTCGACCCAGCTGTCGCTGCCTCTGGGAATGACGCCGGTCTCATAGGCATCCTCGATCACGGCTTTGACCTCGACCGGCAGGCGGCGCGTGTCGGCGGACTCGATGTAAAAGACGTAATCGTTCTTGTCCTTGAGCGTGCCGACCCTTTTACCAAGGCGCAGCAGGTCGAGCAGCACAGGGCCATCGTACTCATTGAGATTGCGGGTGAGGTTGACAGCATCGCGCCAGTTTTCCGGGGTCGGGAAATCGGTCACCCAGTTCTGCACGAATTCATAGACCTGCGGCACTATCTCGTTGGTGTAGGCGACCGAAACGCCGCGCTTATACCAGCGCACATCGACCGGCTGGCCGGCAGCTCTCTTGGCGGCAATCGCGTCGCTGAGGTACTTCAAACCTTCGGTAAAGCGTTCTTCGGCAAAGTAGAGCTCGGCCATGTTCATCTGGAGGTCCGAGGTCGAGCTGTTCGGCGCGCTGTAGCCGATGTCGATCGCCTTCTGGAGATAGGTGCGCGCCTTGTCGTACTGCTTCAGTTCGTTGGCGATCTGGAAGGCGACAACGTTGAACCTGCCCTGCTCCTCGGGCTTGACCCTGCCGCTTGCCAGCATCATTTCGACCCCTTGCAACTGAAGCGGCAGATCCTTGCCGGTGATCCCGGTATTGAAGATCATGCCGCCCAGCGCCAGCTGCTCGTCGGGCGAGGTAGCCAGCGGCACCAGCGCGAGGACCTGCGGTTTGAGCGCCGCAAGGTCGGCCCCCGGCGCGCGCAGGGCGGTATCGACGGGCTGATAGGCGGCGACGAATTCCTTGGAATAGACGGGCTTGGCCTCGTCGGCCTTTTCGTCCTTTTTCTTTTTTTGCGCATAAGCTGGATCGGTGAGTCCCGGCACGGCCAACAGCGCGGTGCCGCTGGCAAGCGCCACGGCCAGCGCAAGCTGGCGTGCAAGACGGGTCGGGGCTCGGGGCGAAGACTTATTGGTCACTGCATCCTCCACAAGTTACGCAGCCGGGCGCCCCTTCCCGGAGCACGCCCTGCGACGGAATCCGCACGGACCTTTGAACGGCTCGCGCGGGATTTGCAATTGCCGCTAGGCACCCCGTGCTGAACGGGCTTTGAATGTCGCCGCGTCGATTGTCGCGGCAGGGGCTCCCAAGTGTGGAAAAATGCCCTCCGTTCACTCAGTGTTCTGCGGGGAGAGTGGCGAAGTCCCCGTCATGTGCCTAGATGGTGGGAACTCCCCGGCCCCGATATGGCCCGGCCCGCCGGACGCGGCACAAGACACAAGCAGAAACGGTCCCGACCTTGAGCGACGACAGCGACATTCTCGATTCCACCCCGCCCGCACCCTTGGGAGGTTTCGACCGCATCGACATCGTCGACGAGATGAAGTCGAGCTATCTCGACTATGCAATGAGCGTCATCGTCAGCCGCGCGCTGCCCGATGTGCGTGACGGGTTGAAGCCGGTCCACCGCCGCATTCTTTTCGCCAGTCAGGAAGGCGGGTTTGTCGCCGGGCGGCCCTACCGCAAGAGTGCAAAGATCGTCGGCGACGTGATGGGTAACTACCACCCCCACGGCGATGCGGCGATCTATGATGCGCTTGCCCGCATGACCCAGCCCTGGTCGATGCGCGTGCCGCTGATCGACGGTCAGGGCAATTTTGGCTCGATGGATCCTGATCCGCCCGCCTCGATGCGCTACACCGAGGCGCGCCTTGCGCGGGTCGCGAATTCGCTGCTCGACGATCTCGACAAGGACACGGTCGACTTTGCCGACAACTACGACGGCAGCCGCAAGGAGCCGGTGGTTCTGCCTGCCCGCTTCCCCAATCTGCTGGTCAACGGCGCGGGCGGGATCGCGGTCGGCATGGCGACCAACGTGCCGCCGCACAATCTTGGCGAAGTCATCGATGGCTGCCTTGCGTTCATCGACAACCCTCACATCACCTCCGAAGATCTGATCCGCTTCATCCCTGGACCCGACTTCCCCACCGCTCCGCTGATCCTCGGGACCCACGGCGCGCGGCAGGCCTACACCACCGGGCGCGGTTCGATCCTGATGCGTTGCCGTCACGAGATCGAGCGGGGCCGCAACGAGCGCCAGTCGATCGTCTTCACCTCGATCCCCTATCAGGTCGGCAAATCGGGCCTGGTCGAGAAGATCGCCGAAGCCGCCAAGGACAAGCGCATCGAAGGCGTGGTCGATATCCGCGACGAATCCTCGCGCGAGGGCGTGCGCGTGGTGGTTGACCTTAAGCGCGATGCGACGCCCGAGGTGGTGCTCAATCAGATCTGGCGGCACACCCCTGCGCAGTCGAGCTTTCCTGCCAACATGCTGGCAATCCGCGGCGGGCGCCCCGAAACGCTGACCCTGCGCGACATCGTCCAGAGCTTCATCGCCTTCCGCGAGGAGGTCATCACCCGCCGGACCAAGTTCGAGCTGAACAAGGCGCGCGAACGGGCGCACCTGTTGCTAGGCCTCGTGGTCGCGGTCTCCAATCTCGATGAGGTGGTGGCGATGATCCGCTCCGCCCGCAACCCGGCCGAGGCCCGTGCGCGACTGCTCGCCAAGGAATGGCCGATCGGCGGCATCGCGCAGTATATCCGCCTCGTCGAAGCGATCGAGCCTTCGGTTGACGAGCATGGCGGCACCTACCGGCTGTCTGAGCGGCAGGTGAAGGCAATCCTCGAATTGCGCCTCCATCGTCTTACGGCGCTTGGCCGCGACGAAATCGGGGATGAGTTGAAAGGCCTCGCCGCCGCGATCGCGGAATTCCTGTCGATCCTCGCCGATCGGGTGAAGCTCTACGGGGTGATGCGCGGCGAACTGGAGGAGATCAAGGCTACCTATGCCACACCGCGCCTATCCGAAATCGCGCCCGCATGGGATGGCCTCGACGACGAGGACCTGATCGAGCGCGAGGAGATGGTCGTCACTGTCACTCATGGCGGCTACATCAAGCGGACGCCGCTGGCGACTTTCCGCGCACAGGCGCGCGGCGGCAAGGGCCGCTCGGGGATGGCGACCAAGGACGAGGATGCCGTCGTCGAGCTGTTCGTCACCAGCACCCACAACCCCGTGCTGTTCTTCACCAACACCGGCCGCGTCTATCGCATGAAGGTGTGGAAGCTGCCCGAAGGCGCCCCCCAGACCAAGGGCCGCCCGATGGTCAACCTGCTGCCGCTGGGCGAGGACGAACGTGTCACCAATGTGCTGCCCCTGCCCGAGGACGAGGCCAGCTGGGCCAATCTCAACATCGTCTTTGCCACCGAACAGGGCATGGTGCGGCGCAATTCGATGGACGCCTTCACCAATATCCCCACCGCCGGCAAATATGCGATGGGCTTTGTCGAGGGATCGGGCGACCGGCTGATCGGCGTGCAACTGCTCACCGAGGACCAGCAGATCTTCCTCGCCAGCGACAGCGGCAAGGCGATCCGCTTCTCCGCCACCGACGCGCGCGAAACCAAGAGCCGCACCGGCATCGGGGTGCGCGGCATGAGCCTCAAGAAAGGCGGCAAGGTGGTCAGCATGGCGGTGCTCGCCCCGCTGACTGCCGACCTCGAAACGCGCGAGGCCTATCTGCGCGCGGCGGCGTGGAAGAACAACGGGGCCGAACCGACCCTGTCTGCCGAGCAGGTGACAGCGATGGCCGAGGCCGAGGAATTCATCCTCACCATCACCGCCAACGGTTACGGCAAGATATCCTCGGCCTACGAATACCGCACCACATCGCGCGGCGGGCAAGGGATCACCAATATCGGCACGCCCGAAAGCAACCCCGAACGCAATGGTCCGGTGGTCGCGAGTTTCCCCGTGAAGCACGGATCGCAGCTGATGCTGGTGACCGATCAGGCCAAGCTGATCCGGCTCGGGATCGATTTCCGCCATCTGATCGAGGGCGGTTTCGACAGCCTCAGGGGCTTTGCCATCTCCGGGCGCAGCTCGTCGGGCATCCGCATCTTCGATGTCGCCAAGGGCGAGCATATCGTCGGCGCAGCACTGATCGACGAGACGGCAGAGCCTGAGAACCCGGCCGAGGAAGCGATCGCCGCAGAACTTGCCGGCGAGGCCAAGCCGCCCGTTACCTGACCGGCTGCTCGCCTCTCAGACACTGCACGATCCCGGTGGCGATCATCACCTGCCCGGTATAGTAAAGCGGCCAGATCAGCACATCGGGCAGCGGTGCAAGGTTGATAGGGCCCATGCGCGAGAAGATCAGCCAGTCGCTGACCACGAACAGCACTGCCCCGGTGCCGACGCGGTAGCGGGGGTAGTGGCTCATCCAGGCCGCGCTCGCCATTGCCCCGAGAAAGGCACCGTAGAGCGCGATCTCTATTGCCGCGCTCAGGAGGAAGCTGACCAGCGGAGTGCCGATCATCAGCCCCGCCCCGATCAGTTTCTGGG
>Ga0208370_100187_pt1 | contig 19505 bp, 16 predicted proteins | sample Subbio12Jun_QV11_FD_184822 | JGI IMG/M metagenome (GOLD analysis project Ga0208370, IMG submission 184822) | Serpentinite rock and fluid subsurface biosphere microbial communities from McLaughlin Reserve, California, USA -CR12Jun_QV11 (SPAdes) | ecosystem: Environmental > Terrestrial > Deep...
CGGCTCGCCGACCTCGGCGACGTAGAGAGTAAGGCCATCGAGAACGAAAAAGTCCCCGACTTCAATCGCACGGCGGCCCGCTTCGATGGGCTGGGACTGGCGCATACCGGTTTTGACTTCCGTTTGCACGCGCTCGAACGAGGGCCGGAAGGTCTCGAAGTCCTCGCAGGGCTTGCGATCCGCGATCTCCTCGGCGGCGCGCTTTTCGGCGCTGGTACGGACATGGCGCAAGACCGTGATGTCGTCCGCGCCGGCAACATCCGCCAGTTCGGCAGCCAGGTCGTCGATGTCGACAGTTTCGTCCGCCGAAGCGGCAACGGTCGGTGCCCCAGCAAGCAAGCCCTGATGGTCTAGCGGCTCAAGCAAGGCGCGGCAATCCGGGAGCGCGCGTAGACGGTCGAGCCGCACGGCATATAGGCGCTCGAATATGTCGCGGTTTTCGCCATGCTGCGGCGCACGCCCGTGCTGCTCTGTGAAGCGTTGGATTTCCTCGAAGCCAGCAATGACACGCTCCTCGCTGGCTGGGCGGCCATTTTTCTTCTCAGCCGGAGCGAACTCGGCAAGCTCCGCAGCGAGTTCGTCAAGATCAGAGTTACTCATAGCGTCCCTCCGCCTTGAAGCGCATGAAGGCGACGGCGCCTTCGGCCATGCGTCGCTCCCAGGCATCCTGAGAATCGAGCGCCGGAATACGGCCGCGCTCCTTCTTGAACTGGACGGCGCGAACGGCCATCTCCTTCGCCTCGTCCGGCGTCAGGCTTGTGCGTTTTGCCGAGATGGCCGCCGCGACCTGCTTCAAGCTGTCCTCGCTCATGGTCTTGGCAAGGATGGCGTAGGCTTCCCCGAAGGGGTTGATGCGGTCGATCAGGTCGATGTCCAACTCGCGCACGTCCATCGCGAAGCGGCGCACGCCGTCGATCAGGGCGGTGTTGGGCGACCCATCGCTCTCGCCTTCGGTGATGAGCCGCTTGGCCTGCTGCGTGAGGTTGAGGGCGGCGATGGCGTGCTGGCGCACGGCCTCCTGATCTTCGGCGTCGAGCTCGGGATACTTGTCCTTGATGATCTTGCCCATGCGAACCTGCGTCAGCTCCTCGGGCACCAGCTCCTCATCGAACAGGCCGCGCTCGATGGTGGGCTTGTCCTGCACGAAGGCCGCGATGACTTCGTTCAGGTCTTCCTGACAAATTCGCGCCGCCTCCTTGCTCTTGGGCTCGGCGATGCCCTTGATCTCGATTTGGTACGCCCCTGTCTGCTCATTGACACCGACATTGCAGCGGTCAGAGTCATAGCCAGCCTCGCCGTAGTTAAAACCCGGCGTCGGGCCACTGTCGGGGTTCTTGGGCTTGAACTCGAAGCGCGGAGCAAGAACCTGCTCCATCAGCAGGCTGGCCGCGATGGCCTTCAACGTATCGTTGACGGCCTCGGTGACAGCTTCCTCGGCCGCATCCGGCTCGGCGATCAGGTTGGTGAACCTTGCGCGGGTCTTGCCGGGCGCGTCGCGGGTAGCTCGACCGATGATCTGCACGATCTCGGTCAGGCTGGCGCGGTAGCCCACGGTCAGCGCATGTTCGCACCAAATCCAATCGAAGCCTTCCTTCGCCATGCCCAGCGCAATGATGATGTCCACATGGTCCCGGTTGTTCTTCTGTGCCGGGTCTTTGAGCGCGGCGGACACGCGGTCGCGCTTGGCGGCGTCGTCATCGACGAGATCAGCGATCCGCAGCACCCGGCCATCGGGACGCTTGACACGCTGGAAGCCGGTCGCAAGGTCGATGCCTTGCCATTCACCCAGCGTCTCGATGATGTGCTCCACTTCCCGCATCTTGTCCTTCGTGCTCTCGCGCGAATTGACGTTCGGGATGTGAATGATGGTCTTCTCGGCCGGGTCGAGGACGTTGAGGATGTCATCGACGTAAGGCCCGCTGTAGAAAAAGTAGCCGATGTCGAGTTGCTTGAGGTACTCGTAGCCGTTGAGCTGCTCGTAGTAGGTGTAGGTGACGGTATCGAACTTCGACTCATCCTGCGGCGCGAGCACGGCCTCGGCGTCGCCACGGAAGTAGGAGCCGGTCATGGCAACGATGTGAGTCTTGCCCCGTGCGAAGAACTGCCCCAGGTGCAAGCCGAGCTTGTTGTCCGGGTTCGCCGAAACGTGGTGGAACTCATCGACCGCGATCAGTCGGTCATCGAACGCTTCCACGCCGTAAGCATCGACCGCGAAGCGGAAGGTCGCGTGGGTGCAGACCAACACCTTGTCGTCGCCTTCAAGGAATGCGCCCAGCGACTTGACCTTGCCGCCGTTGTCGTTGCCCGGCGCGTTACACAGGTTCCACTTGGGTTCGACGTGCCAGTCGGACCAGAAGCCGTACTTCGACAGCGGCTCGTCGTTGAAGCTGGCACCGATGGACTTTTCCGGCACAACGATGATGGCCTGCTTCAAGCCTTGGTTCTTGAGCTTGTCGAGTGCCACGAACATCAGCGCACGGCTCTTGCCCGACGCGGGTGGCGACTTGATGAGCAGGTATTGCTCACCCCGCTTCTCGTAGGCCCGCTCCTGCATGGGCCGCATCCCAAGCGCATTGGCCTTGGTCGACGCACCGTTGCGGGCGTAGGTGACGGAAACGGACGGTACGGACTTAATCTTGTCGCTCATGCGTTGGCTCCCGCTTTGCGCTTCTTGCCCTTGGCCGGTGCAGCCGAAGCGGTCATCTTGGTATAGAGGTCAAACAGCTTTTCCAGCCGCTCGGTGTCGTTCTTGAAGCGCCGACCGATGTAGATGCGCTCCAGCACTTCGTCGTTGCGATCATGGGCGGCGCGCAGGTCCGCGGGCATGTTCTCGGGGTCGTACAGGTCCGCGATGGTCGCGGGGAAGTGATGCTCCCGCGCCAGCAAAATGTCCTCAGCGCAGCGCGTGAGGTCGGCCTTGTTCTTATCCGTCAGTGCCGGAACGGGAAAGGTGTTCCAGCCGACAGTGTTGGAGTAGGAAAAGTCGGTTCGCATGCGAACGCACACGGTCCCAATCCAAACCCAATGCAACTTCGACACAATTAGCGCCATATTCCACAGCGGGGCGTCATATAGTGCAAAACACTTGTTTGACGCTATGACGTCAGCCGTCAAGTAGTCGCAGGGCAAGTAGGGTCGGTTCTCCGAGCTAACACCAGGAACAAGTATTTGATTCCGTCGCGCCACGCCCGCGATTTGGACGAAACGGTGTGGCTGCTTGGCGAACTGACGTGTAGATTCGGCATCTGACTGCTTGCGATTCTCCGCCACCAACCGCAAGCGCTCAGCAATGAAGACGCTTCTCTTGGCATACTCCACGTCCTTGTCCGCAATCCACAAGCAGTACCGTAGCTTGCCGTTTATTAGCTCGGTCGAACCGACAAATCGCTTGACGAAGGGGCGCGCATCAACGTCCTCGGCAATGACCTTCTCTGCCAATTCGGCATCAAGAAAAAGGTGTCCGCCATCGCGTGGCATGTTGCCGAACAGCATCGTGGACTGCTCGCCAATCGGATCATTTGCCTTCTGAACATATGCGAGGCTATCCGGCACAAGGTACGGACCGATAGCAGAGCATTGCTTGACTAACTCCTCCTGGTAGAGCCTTTTGGGTAGCGTCGATTTTTCACCCAGACCGACGATCACCACCGTCACGCCAGCGTTGTGACTGGCAAGGTTCGCCCACTTGAACGAGGTGTGTGCAAAGCGGATTTCGTAGCCACGCTGGAAGGCTACCGGCCAAACGTCAATGGCCTGCTGGCCCTGGCATATGCTGTTGGTTGCCACGAAGGCGGCAACTGCATTTGGAACGCTGTCAGCGTAGTCGAAGAAGCGCGCAAACCATCCTGTCACGAAGTCGGTCGTCTTCGCCAGCTTGGGGTGCTTGACCCAAGCGTTCGCCAAATCGGCCTTTTGTTCGTCGCTCTGCCATTTGCTGCCCTTGTACGGCGGATTTCCGCAGATGTACGTCTCGCCGCCTTCGTTCTGAAAGTCGATCTCGGCTTGATCGAGTGGAGTTTCAAAGAGGTCGTCCGCCTGCAGCTTCACGCCAGTACCGGTCGCAGGGCACACGCTCAACCAGTCGATTCGCAGTGCGTTGTGACACGTGATCCAATTCTCGTTGCGCAGAGGCAGAAACTCAGCCAGCGCCAGCTTCTGTCCCCGGTACAGCACATCGCACTGGTACTCGGCGATGACCAGTGCGAGACGGGCGATTTCGGCCGGAAAGTCGCGTAGCTCGATCCCGCGAAAGTTGGTGACCGGGATTTCTGATGCGCGATCCGGTTCGCCGCGCCGCCGGTTGATCTCGGCCTCTATGGCGCGTAATTCCTTATAGGCGATGACCAGAAAGTTGCCCGAACCGCAGGCCGGGTCGAAGACCCTGATCTTGGCGATGCGCTTGCGCAGGTTGAGCAACATGCGGACGTTGTCGTCCGCTTCCTCCAACTTCTCCCGCAGGTCGTCGAGGAACAGCGGATTCAGCACCTTTAGGATGTTGGGGACACTGGTGTAGTGCATCCCCAGCTCGCCACGCTCCTCGTCCTCGGCGACGGCCTGGATCATCGAACCGAAGATGTCAGGGTTGATCTTGGTCCAATCCAACCCGCCGACGTGCAACAGGTAGGACCGGGCGATCTTGCTGAATCGGGGCACTTCGTCGCCACCAGAGAACAACTGACCGTTGACGTAGGGGAAGTCTTCGGCCCATCGGGGAATCTTGGCGGCGGCCCGATCCTCGCGCTTGGTGTTCATGGTGCGGAACAGCGTGGCGATGACCTCGTGCGTGTTGGACGAGTCCTTGGCGCTCATCTGCGCGACGGTTTCAGTGAAGCGGCCCTTGCCGACAAAGATGTCGGTGTCCTCAGCAAAGAAGCAGAAGATCAGCCGCGCCATGAGGTTGTTCATGTCGTGGCGACGCTCCGCCGCACCCCATTCGGGGTTGTCTTTCAGCAGTTCGACGTACAGGCGGTTCAGGCGGCTGGTGGCCCGGATGTCGAAGGCGTTTTCGCTGATCTGGCGGACGGTGCTGATGCCTGCCAGCGGCAGGAAGAAGCCGAAGTGGTCGGGAAAGTCTTTGAAGGCACAGGCGACGGTCTCGCCGCTGGTCAGGTCTTCGGCCTCGAAGTCCGCGCCGTCCGTGGCGAGGATGAACTTCGCCTTGGCCTTGGCCGTCGCCAGGCTGGCCTTGAGAGCGGCCAGCGTCTGCGTCACCCGCCCAGCGTCGCAGGTCAGGATGTGGATGTTGCTGGTTTGGAGAACACCACCGAGGTCGGACTTGTTCGACGCCCCCGCGCGCAGGCGCTTGATGGTCGTCGCCTTGTTGCCAAAGGCTTCAAGGAAGGCGTAGGGGAACTCTGCGGGGTCAAAGGGCTGCTCCGCAAGGTCTGTGATGGCTTGTTCGATTTCTACGGCGTTCATGGGCGTGTAGCCCCCCCTCTGGGCGAGGTCGCCAGGTTGCTGTCGTTTTGCGGGGCGCTCATGTCTTGTCCTGCGTTTTCTCGGCTATCTGCGCGGCAATCCAGCGATCCAACTCGCTGCGACGAAAACGCCAGGTGCCTCCGAGCTTGAACGCCGGAATCTCTCCTTTCTGGGCAAGGCGATAGACCGTCCGTTTGCCGGCTTTGAGGTAGGCCGCGACTTCATCCAGTGTGAGGATCTCGCTTTCGACTTCATTCATCTGAAAACCATCTGGTTTGGTCTTTCGTGACTTTGGATTGCCAAGTTTGCCCAATTCTACCAAAGGGTGGTAGGCGCTAGCCAGAAAGAAATCCACTAGGCATTGCGCGAATGTCGGCCAGCGCGACCAACAAATCCGGTCATGCCGTAGTTCCCATTCCCTGAGGCGCAAAGCGAGAGCGCGCCACAGCATCTGGCAATCCGCTTTAACGGGGAATGGCACGATGGGACAGACCAACCACCGCAGATCAGCATGGCCTGCGCTTGCCATGGTGTTGGCTGTGTCGTTCTCGGCGCTGCAGCCTGCCGTCGCCGCCGACGGCGTCGCCATGGAGCGTGAGCAGCTCGCCGTGCTCGCCCGCCAGCTCGACCTGATCGACCGCCTCGCCGAGCACGCCGCCGGTACCGCTCCGCAGGAACGCGCCCGCTACCACTTCGACTACGCCCGATTGCGTGCCGACCTGATGCGCGTTCGCGCCGGCCTGCAGGACTACCTCGTACCCGAGCGCGCCCAGCCGCGCGATCCCGTCCCGCTGGCCGGCGATTACGTCCGCCGCGACCGCGCCGACGACGAGGAGCCGTCGCCATGACGCCCTCTGCCGATCAGGTCGCCGCCTTCCAGGCCAACGGTGGCTTTGCGCCTTCGGCCGTCGCTGCCGTGGTGCTCGCTTTCGTGTTCGCCGTGTTGCTGCTGTGGGGCGTGTGGGCCATGCGCACCGCCTACGTCGGCTGGGCCGAGCACCGCATCACCGAACGTCAGTTCCTCGGCGTCGTCGTGCGCTTCGTGGCGATGTACCTGGTGCTGACCTTCTTTCTCCTCTCCTGACCGTCACGAAGGGCCATACGCCATGAACACTCCAACGACATCCCATCGCATTCCGTCCCGCATCGCCGCTCCGCTGCTGCCGCTGGCGCTCGCGGGCCTGCCGCTGTCGGCCTTCGCGCAGGGCCTGCCGACCATGGAAGACCCATCGCGCGGCCAGGGCAGCGGCATCCTGCAGACCTTGCAGAACTACGGCTACGACATCGTGCTGCTGATCGCGCTGCTCGTGGTCGCCTCGATGTTCGTCGGTGTCTGCTATCACGCCTACACGCGCTACTCGGAGATCCACACCGGCCGCGCCACCTGGGGCCAGTTCGGCCTGACGGTCGCCGTGGGCGCGATCCTGCTGGTGGTCGGCATCTGGCTGCTTACCAAGGCCACCGGCGTGCTGTGAGGGTGGCAAGCGATGGCCGTCCCTTCGGAGACCCCGCGCGACACGCTGGTGACCTTCCTGCCGCACCGGCTGAACCGCCAGCCCGTGGTCGTGCGTGGGCTGACCGCCGACGAGTTGTGGATCTGCGCCGGCCTGTCGGCCGCAGCCGGGTTCGCGCTCGGCCTGCCGCTGGCCTGGCTCACGCACAGCATCGCCATGGTGCCGACGCTGATCGTCGCCGGCATCGCGCTGGGCGTCTTCATCGGCGGTGGCTTCCTGCGCGCGCAGAAGCGCGGCCGGCCCGACACCTGGCTGTACCGGCAGCTCCAGTGGCGGCTGGCATTGCGGCACCCGGCGCTGGCAGCGCTCCTGGGCGGCCAGCGCCTCATCACCCGCTCGGGCTATTGGACGACCCGGCGCAACGCCGATCGAGGTGCGCCATGAGCGCGCCCGCACGGCCGCCCGAAGGGCGCGCGAACCTCCCTCGGGGAGGATGTCGCGTCAGCGACAGGAGGGTAGTTCAGTGAGCCGTTTCAAGAACGAGGTTGCGCACCTGCAGGCGCACTTGAAGACGCTGCGCCTGGGGGCCGGCGCGTTGTTCGTGGTGGCGCTGCTGCTCGGCTTCGGCTGGTGGAGTGCGCCGAAGAGTCTGACCATCCATGTGCCGCCGGACCTGCGCTCGGGCAGCACGCGCAAGTGGTGGGACGTACCGCCCGAGAGCGTGTATGCCTTCTCGTTCTACATCTGGCAGCAGGTGCAGCGCTGGCCCACGAACGGCGAAGAAGACTATCCGCGCAACCTGCGCGCGCTGTCGGCCTACCTGACGCCGAGCTGCCGGGCCTTCCTGCAGCAGGACTACGAGTACCGGCGCGCCAGTGGCGAGCTGCGTCAGCGCGTGCGCGGCATCTACGAGATTCCCGGCCGCGGCTACGGCGATGATCCGGCCACGCGCGTCAAGGTGGTTTCCGACCGCGATTGGATCGTCACGCTCGACGTGAGCGCGGACGAATACTACGGCTCCGAGCAGGTCAAGCGCGCCCTGGTGCGCTACCCCATCAAGGTCGTCCGGCTGGACATCGACCCCGAGCGCAACCCCTTCGGCCTGGCGCTGGACTGCTACGCCAGCGCACCCCAGCGCATCGAACCGCCGCCGACGCCGACCCAGGCCGGCGCGCCCGCCAACGCCTCCGGCCATCTGCAGGGAGACTCCCCATGAAGCCCATTGCCTTGTCGGCCCTGGCCGGCGTCCTGCTGATCCTCGGTTTCGTGCCGGCCAGCCAGGCCGTGGAAATCCTGCGCTGGGAGCGCCTGCCCCTGCCGGTGCCGCTGGTGGTCGGCCAGGAGCGCGTGGTCTTCATCGACCGCAATGTGCGCGTCGGCGTGCCGGCCAGCGTCGGCGACCATCTGCGCGTGCAGAGTGCGGGCGGCTCGATCTACCTGCGGGCGAGCGAGCCGATTCCGCCCACGCGGCTGCAACTGCAGGACGTGGAATCCGGCGCGCTGATCCTGCTCGACATCGCCGCCGAGCCGGCGAAGGACGGCCAGGCGCCGCTGGAACCGGTGCGCATCGTGGAAGCGGAAGCCCCGGCGAAGCGCTACGGAGGCGCTGCAGCAAGCGGCGCGGACGAGCAGGCCGATGCGCCCGTAGACAAATCCGTTCCCCGGCGCGAAACGCCGGTACCGGTCGTGCTGACGCGCCATGCCGCACAGAACCTGTACGCGCCGCTGCGCACCGTCGAGCCGGTCGCCGGCATCGGGCGCGTGAACCTGCGCCGCGGCCTCGCGCTGGACACCTTGCTGCCGACGCTGCCGGTGCACGCGCGGGCACTGGCCGCGTGGCGCCTGGAAGACCAGTGGGTAACGGCCGTGCGACTCACCAACACCGCCGCGCGCTGGCTCGACCTCGACCCGCGCGCCCTGCAGGGGAACTTCGTGGCGGCGACCTTCCAGCATCCGAACCTGGGGCCGGCCGGCACCCCGTCCGACACCACGGTGCTTTACCTGGTCACGCGCGGCCACGGCCTGGCCGAGTCGCTGCTGCCGGCGCTGAGCCCGATCGACGCCAGCGTGAACCTGCCGCCGGCCGCCGCGGCCGGCTCGACCGGAGGAGCGCGCGATGAAGAGTAATCCGCTGCTCAAGTGGCTGCTGATTCCGATGGCGCTGCTGCTGGTGTTCGTCGGCATCAAACTGTTCTCCGGCGCCCCCGGCGGCCAACCCGCCCCCAAGGGCGCGGCCAGTACGCTCACGCCCGAGGAGATGAAAGCCCTGGGCATCGCAGGCGACACGCCGCGCGATACCGTTGCCACGCTGGTGGCCCAGGTGAAGCAGTTGCGCACGGAGCTGCAGAGCGCGCTCGGCGACAACAAGCAGCACAAGGCCGAGAACGAGCGCCTGCGTGCGCGGGAAAGCGCGATCGACCAGCGCATCCAGAGCGCGCTGGAAGGCGAACGCAACCGCCTGGAGCAGGAACGCAACCAGGTGGCCAGCGACAGGCAGCAGACCCAGGGGCTGCTGCAGGATCTGCAGCGGCAACTGGACGGCCTTGCCGGCAAGGGTGGCCCGTCCGACCTGCCCGTCGGACTGGGGCTCGAAGAGGGTGACGGCCAGCGCTTCAACCGCGGCGCCGGTGGCACGCAGTGGGTCGAGCCCGACGACGCCAAGGTCGACGCCAAGAGCGGCAGCAAGGCGCCGAGCTTTCCTCTGAGCTTCGGGCCGGCCCAGAAAAGCCTGTCGGCCGCAGTGGAATCCGTCGCCGACGTCGGCAGCCGCGCGGTGGGCGCATCCACGAAGGCGGTCCACACCGTGCCGTCGAACTCGACGCTCATGGGGTCGATTGCCATGACGGCGCTGATCGGGCGCGTGCCGATCGATGGAACCGTCAACGACCCGTACCCGTTCAAGGTGCTGATCGGCCCGGACAACCTCACGGCCAACGGCATCGACATTCCTGACGTGGCCGGTGCCGTGGTCAGCGGCACGGCCTCGGGCGACTGGACGCTCTCGTGCGTGCGCGGGCAAATCCGCTCGGTCACGTTCGTGTTCCATGACGGCACCATCCGCACGGTGCCTGAGGACAGTAGCAAGGGTGGCAGCAGCGGCGGCAACTCGGGGCACAACGGCGCCAGCATCCAGGGCGGCCTGGGCTGGATCAGCGACCCTTACGGCATTCCCTGCGTCAGCGGCGAGCGGCGCAGTAACGCCCAGCAGTACCTGGGCAGCCAGGCACTCATCACCGCAGCCGGCGCCGGCGCGGCCTCGCTCATCAAGTCCGACAACGGCAGCGTGGCCGTGGTCGCCAACAGCAACGGTTCGCTGGGCACCGTCGGCATCAGCGGAAACGAAGCGATGGGCCGCATCCTCGCGGGCGGCGTGCGCGACATGGCCGATTGGGTCAACAAGCTCTACGGCCAGGCCTTCGCGGCGGTCTACGTGCAGCCCGGCGCCAAGGTGGCCGTGCATCTGGAGCAACCGCTCGACATCGACTACGACGCCAAGGGGCGTCGGGTCCACCACCGCACCGGAGAAGCCCATGCCTCAGATCTGGATTGACGCGGCCGCCGTGCTGCTGGCGGCCACCCTGCTCGGCGGCTGCGCCACCAGCAAGGAGAAGCTGCTGCCGCACGGCGACAGCACCATGCTCGACATCTGGAATCAGGAGACCGGCGGCGGCGCGGGCGGCGGCCAGGCCGCGCGGCAACTGCTCGACGCGCGCCAGGGCCTGCGCCGGCCGCTGACCGAGGCCGATGTGCAGGCGGCGCCCGGCGTGCAGGCGCGCTACACCCGTACCGCGCAGAACGAGATCTACCGCCAGTTCCACCGCCTGCCGAACCCCGACCTGGTGATGTACGTGTTCCCGCACCTGGCGGGCACCGACCCGGTGCCGGTGCCCGGCTACAGCACGGTGTTCCCGCTCTACCAGCGCGTGCAGTACGCGATGCCGGGCGAGCGCGTGGAGGACTACTGATGGCCTGGTCGCTGCCGTGGTCACGCAAGCCCGACGCATCGCCTGCTGACGCCGCGGATGCGGCCGATGATGCCTGGGCACAGCACGTAACGGCGCTGGCGGCACAGGGTGTCGCCGAGCCGGGCAGCGCGCTCGGCCGGGGCCGGCGCAGGCCGGCCACCCAGGCCGACCACGATGCGCTCTATGGCGTCGCGCCGTCGTTCGCGGACTTGCTGCCCTGGGTCGAGTACCTGCCCGACACGAAGTGCATGTTGCTGGAAGACGGCCAGTCGGTGGCGGCCTTCTTCGAGCTGGCGCCGGTCGGTACCGAGGGCCGCGAGATGGCCTGGCTATGGCAGGCGCGCGATGCGCTGGAGAACGCCCTGCAGGACTCCTTCGACGAGTTGGACGACAACCCCTGGGTGGTGCAGCTCTATGCCCAGGACGAGGCCGACTGGGACAACTATCTGCGCTCCCTGGCGAACTATCTGCAGCCGCGTGCGCAGGGCAGCGCGTTCAGCGACTTCTACCTGCGCTTCTTTGCCCATCACCTGCGCGCCATCGCCAAGCCGGGGGGCTTCTTCGAGGACACCACGGTGACGCGCCTGCCGTGGCGCGGCCAGGTCCGGCGCGTGCGCATGGTCGTCTACCGCCGCACGCCCGCGACCCCGACCCTGCGGCGCGGCCAGTCGCCCGAGCAGGCGCTGACCACGATCTGTGACCGCCTCGCCGGCGGGCTGGGAAATGCGGGCGTGAAAGCGCGGCGTCTCGGCGCGGCGGACATCCACGCCTGGCTGCTGCGCTGGTTCAACCCGAATCCGACTTTGCTCGGCGCCACGGCCGAAGATCGGGAACGCTTCTACGCGCTGACCCGCTACCCGGAAGAGCGGGAGGAGGGCGAGATCGAGCTCGCCAGCGGCACCGACTTCGCGCAGCGCCTGTTCTTCGGCCAGCCACGTTCGGACGTGCCCAACGGCCTGTGGTTCTTCGACGGCATGCCGCATCGGGTGATCGTGATGGATCGCCTGCGCACGCCACCCGTGACGGGTCATCTGACGGGCGAGACGCGCAAAGGCGGCGATGCCATGAACGCGCTGTTCGATCAGATGCCCGAAGACACGGTGATGTGCCTGACGCTGGTCGCCACGCACCAGGACGTGCTGGAGGCGCACCTCAACCACCTCGCCAGGAAGGCCGTCGGCGAGACCCTGGCCTCGGAGCAGACCCGGCAGGACGTGCAGCAGGCGCGCGGCCTGATCGGCAGCGCGCACAAGCTCTACCGCGGCGCGCTGGCGTTCTACCTGCGCGGCCGCGACCTGGCCCAGCTCGATGCGCGCGGCCTGCAGCTCGTCAACGTGATGCTCAACGCCGGCCTGCAGCCGGTACGCGAAGAGGACGAGGTGGCGCCGCTGAACAGCTATCTGCGCTGGCTGCCGTGCGTGTTCGATCCGGCTGCCGACAAGCGCCAGTGGTACACCCAGCTCATGTTCGCGCAACATGCGGCGAACCTGGCGCCGGTCTGGGGCCGCAGTCAGGGCACGGGGCATCCGGGCATCACGTTCTTCAACCGCGGCGGCGGCCCGATCACCTTCGATCCGTTGAACCGCCTCGACCGGCAGATGAACGCGCATCTGTTCCTGTTCGGCCCTACGGGGTCGGGCAAGAGCGCGACGCTCAACAATATCCTGAATCAGGTGACGGCGATCTATCGGCCGCGCCTGTTCATCGTCGAGGCGGGCAACAGCTTCGGCCTGTTCGGCGACTTCGCGGCACGTTTGGGCCTCACCGTGCATCGCGTGAAGCTCGCGCCCGGCGCGGGCGTCAGTCTGGCGCCGTTCGCCGACGCCTGGCGCCTGGTCGATACGCCGAGCCAGGTACAGACGCTGGACGCCGATGCGCTCGACGAAGACCAGACCGATGCCGGCATGGCCGTGGAAGGCGACGAGCAGCGCGACGTCCTCGGGGAGCTGGAGATCACTGCACGACTGATGATCACCGGCGGCGAGGACAAAGAAGAAGCGCGCATGACGCGCGCCGACCGCAGCCTGATCCGCCAGTGCATTCTCGATGCGGCCCAGCATTGCGTGGCGGACGAACGCACGGTGCTCACGCGCGATGTGCGCGACGCGCTGCGCGAGCGCGCCCGCGACGCCACGCTGCCGGAGATGCGGCGCGCACGGCTGCTGGAGATGGCCGACGCCATGGATATGTTCTGCCAGGGCGTGGACGGCGAGATGTTCGACCGGTCCGGCACGCCGTGGCCCGAGGCGGACATCACCATCGTGGACCTGGCCACCTTCGCGCGCGAGGGCTACAACGCCCAACTCTCGATTGCCTACATCTCGCTCATCAACACCGTCAACAACATCGCCGAGCGCGACCAGTTCCTGGGCCGCCCGATCATCAACGTGACGGACGAAGGCCACATCATCACGAAGAACCCACTGCTCGCGCCCTACGTGGTCAAGATCACCAAGATGTGGCGCAAGCTCGGCGCCTGGTTCTGGCTCGCCACGCAGAACCTGGACGACCTGCCGAAAGCGGCCGAGCCCATGCTCAACATGATCGAGTGGTGGATCTGCCTGTCGATGCCGCCCGATGAAGTCGAGAAGATCGCGCGCTTCCGCGAACTCAACGCTTCGCAGAAGGCGCTGATGCTCTCGGCCCGCAAGGAGGCCGGCAAGTTCAGCGAGGGCGTCATCCTGTCCAAGTCGATGGAGGTGCTGTTCCGCGCCGTGCCGCCCAGCCTCTACCTGGCGATGGCGATGACCGAGCCCGAGGAGAAGGCCGAACGCTTCCAGTTGATGCAGCAGCACGGCATCAGCGAGCTGGATGCCGCCTTCCGCGTGGCCGAGAAGATCGACCGTGCGCGGGGCATCGAACCTCTGACGCTGGACACGTTGGCCTGACGGGAGCAACACGATGCGCATGCCTTCATTCGCCCGCCGTCATCCCTGGATCGGTCTGCTGATCGTGGCGACGACTGGGGTTGCCTCGTGGATGCTGCTGCGCGCGCCGCATCCGGCAACCGAGCCCATGTCCCTGGCCGCCGCCGGGTCCGAAGCGTCGAAACCGGCCGGCCCGCCCTGGCTGTATGGCCGTGCCGATGCGCGCTTCACGGTGGTCGGGTACGCCGACCTGGAGTGTCCGTACTGCCGGACCTACTTCCCCGCGCTCAAGCGCTGGATCGACGCCCATCCCGAGGTGAACTGGCAGTGGCACCACCTGCCGCTGTCCATGCACGAGCCGGCCGCGACCGCCGGGGCACGCCTGGCCGAGTGCGCGGGCGAGACGGGCGGACATGCCACGTTCTGGCAGGCCGTGGCGTGGCTCTACTCGAATACCCGTGGCGACGGCCAGGGCCTGCCGGAGGGCCTGCGCTATCCCGACCTCACGCCGGCCATGCAGGGTTGTCTCGACAGCGATCGCCCCGATGCGGTCATCCGTGCCCAGGCGGCGGAAGCGGCACAGCAGGGCATCGCGGCGACGCCGGCCTTGCAACTGCGCGACCGCGAGTCCGGCAAGACCCTCCTGCTGCATGGTCCCGTCGAAGACGATGCCTTGCTGTCGGCCATCGATCTGCTCGCCGCCGGCAGCACGACCGCAGCCGAACCCACCCATTCCCCAGACATGCCCGCCGGCGTTGCCGGTGACATGCCCAGGTAGCCATCGATCTTCAAGGCTGCGGCGCGGCTCGTCCGCGTTGATCGAAACCCGTTCGCATCGCATCCCTTGACGCGAACAGCCACCGCACCCGCGGTGGTGGATGCCCGCTCGTCACCTGTTCCATCCCCATCGTCCCCAGGAGGGTTTGCCCTCCAGGGGCAGGCGCCCTCCGATCTCATCCATTGGAGGTTCGCCATGTCTCTCGTCATCGCCGACTCCCGCCCGGAGTCGCTCACCCTGATCGCCGCCCAGCACGAAGACTGGATCATCCAGCAGGCCATTACCCTGCTGGAGAACCGCGTGTTCAAGGCCGGTCCGGCGCTGGGCAGTCCCGCCGCCGTGCGCGACTACCTGCGCCTGAAACTGGTCGCGGAGCCGAACGAAATCTTCGCCGTCGTGTTTCTCGACAACCAGCACCAGGTGCTCTCCTTCGAGCCGCTGTTCCAGGGCACGGTCGACCAGACTTCGGTGTATCCGAGGGTGGTTGTCCAGCGTGCGCTGGCGCTCAACGCTTCGGCGCTGATCCTGGCGCATCAGCACCCCTCGGGGAACACCGAGCCCTCGGCCGCTGATCGTGCGATCACCGAGCGGTTGAAGAGCGCCCTGGCCACCGTCGATGTCCGGGTGCTGGATCACTTCATCGTCGGCAAGGGCAGCCCGTACTCGTTCGCCGAAGCCGGCTTACTGTAGTCCGCAGGCGTCCCTCCGGGGGCGCCTGTTCCTCTTGCCCCTCTCCACAAGAACTGCCATGAACGGTTCCGGTTGCCACCTTGGCGATGCGTTCTGATGGTCACGATTTCGGAAGCTTGCAAGCTTGCGGGATACGCGGCTGAACCGGCCTTTATTTGTTGAGAGGCACACCTTTACATGGCAGAATGTGCGTATTTTCTAGTTGCCAGCAACGCGAATGTCTGCCGTCACCGCCATCCAGTACACTCAGGATCAGATGCGCACGCTAACTGGCGTGTCCGCCGAAACGGTGCGGCATTGGCGCAAGACCGTGCCCTACTTGGCGTCCAAGACCGGGAAGGCTGCCCGATTCACCTTCGCCGATCTCCTTGGCTTGGCCGTTACCAATGAGCTGGTCAGCTCATTGGGCGTGCACATCGCCACCGTCAGCGTCGGCGTGGACGCGCTTTTTCGGTTGCTGAGCACCAGTGGCGCGTTGGCGCTGAACGGGTCTGTGGCGTTCGTGACGCCCACTTTGGCGAACCTGTGCGATATCGGCCCCGAGGGGGTTGGGCCGGCGCCGGCCCAACCGACTCTCGTGATCCCGCTCGATCCGTTGATCATGCGGCTTCAGCAGCACATGCTGCCGATCGTCCCGACGCCGAGCCAGGCAGCGTTGCCGTTTCCACCCGAAGCTATCCGGAGTAGGGCGTGAACACTGCCACGCTGGAACAGGTGCTCGCCGCAACCGGCTACCTGCCGGACGGGCGACCCGCGCCCGGCCTTCGGTTGGGGGCTGAGGCGCAGTCCTCGCGCCACGGCCGCGTTTTTGTTCCGGACGCATTGTGGCGCAGCGCGTCGTCGTTGACCGTCTACTTCAAGTTTGAGCAAAGCGCGCCTGCAGACGATCTGGTCAGCCAGTGGCGACGAGAGGTCTGGAACGAGGGGTTCGCGCCGTTGCTGTGGGTGATCTCGCCGCAGCGTATCGACCTGTACAACGGTTTCGGCACACCCGCGAAAGAAGGCGATGCCCAGAGACATTTGATTCGGCGTTTCGAGAACATCGAAGCTTCGCTTCATGAACTGGACGAGTTGGCCGGCCGACTGGCGATCGAGACGGGCCAATTCTGGGCCCAGGTGCCGGCCATCGATCGCAAGACCAGCGTCGATCAGAAGCTCCTGTCTGACCTTGGATGTCTCGAACGCGATTTGGTCGCAGGCAATCTCGCGCGCGATGCGGCGCAGGCCTTGATTGGGCGCGTGATCTTCACCCAGTACCTGATTGACCGCGAGATCGTCAGTGCGGCGCGGTTGAAGCGGGTATGCGGCCGCACGGCGTTGCCGGCGATCCTGCGCGACCGGCCAGCGACCAGCAAGCTGTTCGCATGGCTGGCCCAGACCTTCAACGGCGATATGTTTCCGCCCTCGTCGGTGAAAACGACACCAGCCGCTCACCATTTGACGCGGGTTGCGGAGTTCCTGGAGGCTGTCGATCCTGAAAGCGGGCAACTCAGCTTCTTCCCCTACCAGTTCGACGTGATTCCGGTCGAGCTCATCAGCTCGATCTACGAGCAGTTTGCACATGCTGAGCCGCAGACTGGAGGAAAGCGCACAGAAGCGTTGCGAAACGGCGTGCACTACACGCGACTGTCCGTCGTCTCGCTGGTCCTCGATGAGGTCATGGATGGTCTATCTGGACGGGAGTCGGTGCTGGATTTGACGTGCGGCTCCGGTGTCTTCCTGGTCGAAGCGCTGCGGCGCTTGGTTCATCTTCGCTCGCAAGGTCAGCCGCCCACGAGGGAGCTGATCCGCTCGACGCTCTACGGGCAGGTGTATGGCGTAGACATTAGCGAAGCCGCGATTCGCGTCGCTGCGTTCAGCCTGTACCTGGCTGCGCTTGAGCTGGACCCTGACCCGCAACCACCGCAGTCCCTGAAGTTCCAGCCATTGATCGGCAGGACATTGCTCGTCGGTGACGCTCGTACTGTCGAACGTGATGGAGATGGCAAGGCCGTGCTGGCGACGCCGACAGGGCTGAAGCAGTTCGACCTTATCGTGGGCAATCCCCCTTGGAGCTTTAGGGGGCAGACAGGAACCGAAGCGCGGCGCAAGACCAGGGTTGCGGGCGTACCTGCGCAACCGCGCGGTGAAGGCTTGGATTTCGTGTTGCGAGCGGCGGAGTTCTCACATGAGAAGACCCGTTTCGGCATCATTCTTAGCGCGATGCCGTTCTTCAGCCGCAGCGGCACCGGCATGGCAGCAGCTCAGCATGTGATGCGAGCCGTGGCTCCGATCACCTTGGTAAATCTGTCCAATTTGTGCAGTTGGCTCTTCGCGACAGCGGCTATGCCCGCAGTGGTTCTCTTTGCCCGTCATCGACCGAAGCAGCGAACGGATCAGGTCACGGTCGTTCAGATCCCGTGGACGCCCAGCGGTGCAAGGACTCATTCGTTCGAGGTGGCGCCGAGTGACGTCATCACTTTGACACTCGACGAGATCCAAGAACAGCCGTTGAAGCTCAAGGCAGCAGCCGTTGGCCGGCGCCGTGACCTCCTATTGCTGGATGACTTGACTTCGGCCCACAGAAATCTGGGCGAGCAACTCTCATTACTCGACACTACCTTCCAGGTTGGATTGATTCGCGGGGCCCCAGAGAATCAGACGCGCGATGCTCGCCCGCTAAAAGGATTGGATGTACTGCAAGTCAAAGACATGCAGCACTTCAACATTCCCGATGATTTGCCGACTTTCAGCCAATCGAAGGCACAATGGCCACGATCGCGGGAGATATATCAAGCCCCGCTTCTCATCGTGAAGGAAATGCTTCTGGGGAGTCCACGCGTCTTGGCGGCCGTCTCCGAGCGGGATCTCGTCTTCACGAACTCATACTTCGCAGTGTCTCTTCCGAGAGGGCACACGCGGACGGCACATTTGCTTGCCACCGTGTTGAGTTCTGCTTTTGCGACATGGTTCTTCTATCTGACCGCTGCAGAGTTTGGAATCTACAAGAGGAAGCTGCTGGCTCGCGACCTCAGCTTCCTACCGGTGCCTAATTTCACGAGCGCAGTGAAATCTGAGGCTGGCCAGCGCCTGCTGCAGATTGAGAAGAATCTGCGCGCCAACGGCACCGACGAGAGGGGATGGGCTGAACTGGACGAAGCTGTCTTCGATCTGTACGAACTGAACGATGCCGACCGAACTGTCATTCGAGACGGCCTCCTTCGCGCCGGGTGGCAATGGGAAACCGGCCGCGAATCATCCGTGGAGCCATCGGACAGTCGTACTGAGGTCACGGCGTATGCCAAGACGTTCCTGTCCGTTATCGAGGATTGGCTTTCCGTTCGCAATAAGCGGCACATGCGCGCCGAAGTGCTCGACTTGCCAAGCAGTTCGGCCTTGCGCGTCGTGCGCTTTGTCTTGGAAGAGGGGCCGGGTAATGCGAGCGTGAGCGTCGTGGCACCACAAGGCGAATTGGGTGAAGTACTGGCACGTATCGGCAGGCGCCTGAAAGTCAAGATTGCGACCGCGCTCAGTGCAGAGCGGGAATTGCGAGTACACGGACGCAACGAAGTCGTGATCATCAAGCCAGCAGCGCGGCGCTACTGGATGGGCATAGCGGCACTGGAAGATGCCGATGCAGTGGTCGCGGAGAGCTTTTCAGGGGGCAAAGTTTGAGGATCCCCTATGAGACACCTCCTGCACTGGGCAGAGAGTTCATTGAACTTGAGCCCGAGGTTGTGGCGGTCATTCTGCTGACACTGGCCGCAGGTTGGCAGCGAGCATGCGCAGCCGAGGACGTGAATGCCAACGCTGGAGAGGTAATCATGACCGAGCGCCTGCGGGACGGGATGCGCATTGCGCTGAAGAACTCCCCGTGGAAGCAGATCATGGTGCTGCCTGGCACGGAATCGCGATCTAAAAGCAACGTGATGCTGCCAGACGGACGTACCGACATCCCGCTGGCGTTCGTCGAAATTTTCTTGCGCACGCAGGAGCATGATCCGCACGCGATCATCGAATGCAAACGAATCGCCGGGTCGGACACTCACTTGTGTCGAGAGTACGTCGTCGAGGGCATGGATCGATTCATCCAGGAGAAGTACGGCGAGAACCATGCTATCGGCTTCATGGTGGGGTACGTTCTTGCCGGCGTTCCTTCGGAATCCGCGGATGGCGTCAACGCTTACTTGAGAAGAGTTTCGCGCTCGGTAGATCGCCTCGCCCCGAGCGACATCAGTGACGGGACTTGGCAGAGCCTACACGCACGCTCCAAGCCGTCGATGCCGATTCGCTTACAGCATGCGTTTCTTGGGTTCGCGGGCACCTCAGCGTCCCGCACCTGATCTCCGCCTCC
>Ga0208370_100188_pt1 | contig 19457 bp, 21 predicted proteins | sample Subbio12Jun_QV11_FD_184822 | JGI IMG/M metagenome (GOLD analysis project Ga0208370, IMG submission 184822) | Serpentinite rock and fluid subsurface biosphere microbial communities from McLaughlin Reserve, California, USA -CR12Jun_QV11 (SPAdes) | ecosystem: Environmental > Terrestrial > Deep...
GAATCGCGGAATTGTGAAAAACCGCAGAATTCAGCCATTCAAAGGGGTTGACTGGCGGAGAGGGTGGGATTCGAACCCACGTTACCGTTGCCGGTAAACCGCATTTCGAGTGCGGCGCATTCGACCACTCTGCCACCTCTCCGCAAGGCCCGGCGCGCCCTCAAGGGGCCGCCTGGTCGATGGCGGCGGACGGCGGGGAGCGCGCCCGTTAGCCCAAGCCGCGGGGCTTGCCAAGACCCGTGCTCGCACAAAATTCGGGCATATCTCGCACCCGCACAAGACCCGCGCTTGTTTTGCGCCGTCAAGCGTCCATATTGCTCGCATGGAACGCGCAGAGTTCTTCTCGAGCCAGGCCGGTCGCACCATCATCGCGCCGCGCCAGACCCGCGCCCGCTTCGGCATCGGCGACGTGGTCCGTCATCGCCTGTTCGCCTTCAGGGGCGTGGTGTTCGACATCGACCCGGTCTTCGCCAATTCCGAGGAATGGTACCAGTCGATCCCCGAGGACATACGCCCGCCGCGCGACCAGCCCTTCTACCACCTGCTCGCCGAGAACGAGGATTCCTCCTATGTCGCCTATGTGAGCCAGGGCAATCTCGTCGCCGATGCGGAAGGCGGGCCGGTGGATCACCCGACCGTCAGGCAACTGTTCGAGAGCTTCAAGGACGGCCGCTACCGGATGCGGCGCTCGCTCACGCACTGATCCGTATGCGCCGCCGCCTATGGGGCGGTGTCATGACCGGACGCACTCCGAACCTGCGGCCGCTCTGCGGGCACCCGTTCGGCCATGCGGGCTGGTGGTATTGTGGTAGCTTCAGCTCTTGAGCTTCCACCCGCTGCGCAGCAGGGCGAAGACCGCGCCTGCCAGAACGGCATTGAGCACCAGCAAGCCGCCCGCTGCCGCCAGCACCTTCCCCGCCCCGCCGATATCGCTCGCGCCCAGGAACCCGTAACGGAAGCCCGAGATGACATAGAAGAAGGGATTGAGGCGGCTTACCGTCTGGAACGCCCCGCTGAGGTTCTCGATAACGTAGAAGGTGCCCGACAGCAGCGAGAGCGGCGCGATCACGAAATTGGCGACGGCCGCGTTGTGATCGAACTTCTCGGCCCAGACCGACGTGGCCAGACCGATTGTCGCCAGCAACAGCGATCCCATAATGCCGAACCACACAACCGCCCATGGGTGCGCCATGCCGAGCGACACCCCTGGCCACAAGGCCATCGCCGCAGCCACAGCAAGGCCGACCGCCACCGCGCGGGTGACCGCCGCCCCGAGAATGCCCGCCATCAGCTCGCCGGGCGAAAGCGGCGGCATCAGGTAATCTATGATAGTGCCCTGTATCTTGCCTCCGAGCAGCGAGAAGCTGGAGTTGGCAAAAGCATTCTGCATCATCGCCATCATGATCAGCCCCGGCGCGAGGAAGCTGGCGAATGGCACGCCAAGCACCTCGCGTCCCTGCCGCCCCAGCGCAACACTGAAGATCACCAGAAACAGCAGCGTCGTGAAGGCCGGAGCCCAGATCGTCTGCGTCTGGACCTTGAGAAACCGGCGGACCTCCTTCATATACAGCGCCCAGAGCCCCACGCGATTGATCCCGGTGATGACGGGCTGGCCGCGCGGGGTGAACCGGATGCTCCCGCCGGTCTTGTCATCATCCGTCAATTCGGTCAGGGGAGCGGCCTTGCGGGGCGGGTTTGCAGGAATGTCGTGGGCCATGGCCGAGATGCCTAGGCGCGGGACACTTTTCTGACAAGCATGCTCCTCCCGGACAGGCGCCGGACACAGGAACAGGTAGAACATATGAGCTGGACGGACGAGCGCATTGCTACGCTCAGGAAGATGTGGGAAGGCGGCGCGACTGCCAGCGAAATCGCCACCGAACTGGGAGGGGTCAGTCGCAATGCGGTGATCGGCAAGGCGCACCGGCTTGGGCTGAAGGCACGCCCCTCGCCGGTCAAGGCGAACGAGAACAAGAAGGCCGCTCCCGCCCCGAAGAAGCCCGCTTCGGCTGCCCCGGTGCGCGCGCCCGAGCCGATCGACAGAGCCAGCCCCCCTGTCGCGGTGCCGGAACGTCCTTCGCCGCGCGCGCCTGCACCACCCTTGCGCAGCGAGGCCCCGGCTGAAAGTGCGGTGCCCGCACAGGCGGTGCCCGCGCCGGCACCTGCGGCTGCGGTCGATCTGCCGAAGATCGTCTCGGTCGGCCCGGGCGGCTTCCTGCGTCAGGGTCCGGGCGATCAGCAGGCCCCGATTCCGCCTGCACCGCCGCGCCGCCTCGTGCCCGCGAAGCCCAGCCCCGAGATCGCCGGCAAGACCAGCCTGCTCGATCTGTCGGACAAGGTCTGCCGCTGGCCGATGGGCCATCCGGGCGAACCGGATTTCCACTTCTGCGGCGAGCCGGTGAACCCGGGCTTTCCCTATTGCGTCGAGCATTGCGGCCGCGCCTATCAGGCGCAGCTGCCGCGCGGCGTGCGCCGCCCGCCTCCGCCCCTGCCGTTCGGCGGTCCGCGCGTCCGCTGAACCGGCACGCGAGGGGCCAATTGGCAATGACGGGGTTGTCGGGTCGTATCGGCGCGCTCGCCGCCGCCGCCGCGCTGCTGGTGCCGCACGGCGCGGTCGCTGCGGCGCTGCCCGAACCGGTGCGCGCGATAATCGATGCCGCCATCGCCACTGGCGATGAGGGCAAGGTGCGTACGGTGGCCGAGCTGGCGCGCGTCACCAACCCGGCCGATGTGGCCGAGATCGACGCCCTGCTCGCCGAGTTCGAGGCTTCGCTCGCCGCGCGCAAGCAGGCCGAGGCCGAGGAACGGGTGGCGAAGATCCGTTCGGCCGACCTGTTTGAAAACTGGTCCGGCAAGGGCGAGCTGGGTGCTTTCCACGCCACGGGCAACAGTTCGAACACGGGGATCACTGCCGCTCTTGCGGTCGCTCGCGAGGGAATCGCATGGCGCCATAACCTGACCGGGCGGGTCGATTACCAGCGCGCCAACGGGGTGACCACGCGCGAGCAGTTCCTCGCCCGCTACGAACCCAACGTGAAGTTCTCCGAACGCTTCTACGCCTATGCGCTGGCGCAATACGAGCGCGACCGGTTCCAGGGCTTTTCGGGCCGCTACGCCATATCGGGCGGGATCGGCTACGATGCGCTCAAGAAGGACGATCTCCAGCTCGCGCTGAAAGTCGGTCCGGCCTACCGGGTCACCGAATTCGTCGACGGGCGCGTCGAAAACCGGATCGCGGGGCTGGTCGGGATCGATTTCGACTGGAGCATCACCGACCGCCTGAAGCTCACGCAGGACACCAATGCGGTGGCCGAGGCGGGCGGCGCGGCGATCGCGATTATCGATTCGCGCAACACTTCGATCGATCTGGTCACCGGCCTTAACGCCACGATCAGCAGCAAGCTGACGGCGCGCTTTTCCTACGCCATCGAGTATGACAGCAACCCGCCGCCGGGCGCGGTGCAGACCGACACGCTGAGCCGGGTGACGCTGGTCTACGACTTCTGAGCAAACCAGATGGTGTGATGCGCGCCCTTGTTGTTCGGGCGTGAGCGGATGCCGCGTTCCTCGACATCGAGGCCAGCGTCCTTGAGCCGCTTGCGGAATGCAGGGTCAGGCGCGGCTGACCACACGGCGAGGATGCCGCCGGGGTTCAGCGCATCGCGCGCCTTGGCGAGGCCGGTGCGCGAATAGAGCCGATTGTTGGCATCGCGCACGAGACCGTCAGGACCGTTATCGACATCGAGCAGGATCGCATCGAACTTGGGCGAAGTCCCGTCATTGGCATCGTCGATGAGGGCGGCGACATCGCAGATCTTGAGGTCGAGGCGGGGGTCCGACAAGCTTTCGCCGGTAAGGCCCGCCATGGGCCCCTTCGCCCATTCGACGATGCTATCGGAAATCTCGGCAATAACGATCTGCGCTGCGGCACCCATCCTTGCGGCGGCGGCGCGATAGGTGAAGCCCATGCCGTAGCCGCCGATCAGGATGCGTGCGTCCGGCTTGCCCAGCTTTTCCAGTGTCAGCGCCGCCAGCTGCTCCTCCGAAAAGCGCATCCGGGTGCTCATCAGCTCGTTGCGCCCCAGCACGATCATGAAGTCGCGCCCGTGGCTGTAAAGTTCGAGGGTTTCACCGTCCTCGATCTGGGTGGTGTCGATCAGTTCGCGTTTGAGCATCGGTCCAGTCTCAATAACAAGGCCGCCCGGATCGCTCCGGACGGCCTCTTGTTCATGCCCCGGAAGGCGATCAGTCCTTCAGGAAGTCGGGCAGACCGGCCGGGCCGCTGCCCTGCTCGCGCCCGCCGCGATCACCACCCCGGTCACGCCCGCCACGCTCGCCGCCACGTCCGCCCTTGGGCCCGCGACGATCGCCGCGATCGCTGCGGCCACCTTCGCGCGGTTCACGCGGTTCGCGCGCCGGGCGGGTGTCCTCAAGCTCTTCGCCGGTTTCCTGATCCACCACCCGCATCGACAGGCGGACCTTGCCGCGCTGATCGATCTCGAGCACCTTGACCTTTACCTCCATGCCTTCGGAGACCACATCCGTGGGCTTCTCCACCCGCTCGTTGCGCATCTCGCTGACATGGACCAGCCCGTCCTTGCCGCCCATGAAGTTCACGAAGGCGCCAAAATCGACGATGTTGACAACCTTGCCCGAGTAGATCTTGCCCACCTCGGCTTCCTCGACAATGCCGAGGATCCAGCGCTTGGCCGCTTCGATCTCGTCGAGGCTGGAGGAGCTGATCTTGATCACGCCCTCATCGTCGATATCGACCTTGGCCCCGGTTTCAGCGACGATCTCGCGGATCACCTTGCCGCCGGTGCCGATCACGTCGCGGATCTTCGACTTGTCGATCTGGATCGTCTCGATCCGCGGCGCGTGCTTGCTGACTTCGGTGCGGGCGGTGCCCAGCGCCTTGGTCATTTCGCCGAGGATGTGCATCCGCCCGGCCTTGGCCTGTTCGAGCGCCTTGGCCATGATCTCCTGCGTGATGCCGGCGATCTTGATGTCCATCTGCATCGTGGTGATGCCTTCGGCAGTGCCGGCGACCTTGAAGTCCATGTCGCCGAGGTGATCCTCATCGCCAAGGATGTCCGAAAGCACGGCAAAGTCGCCGTCTTCGAGGATCAGGCCCATGGCGATGCCCGCCACCGGCGCCTTCACCGGAACGCCCGCGTCCATCATGCTGAGGCACCCGCCGCACACCGTCGCCATCGAGGACGAGCCGTTGCTTTCGGTGATGTCGGAAAGCACGCGGATGGTGTAGGGGAAGTCCTCCTTCGCAGGCAGCACCGGATTGAGCGCGCGCCAGGCGAGCTTGCCGTGGCCGACTTCGCGGCGGCCCGGCGCGCCGAAGCGGCCCACTTCGCCGACCGAATAGGGCGGGAAGTTGTAGTGCAGCATGAAGCTCGAATAGGAGAGGCCTTCGAGCCCGTCGATCATCTGCTCGGCATCCTTGGTGCCCAGCGTGGTGGTGCAGATCGCCTGCGTCTCGCCGCGGGTGAACAACGAGGAGCCGTGGGTGCGCGGGAGGAAGCCCACAATGGCTTCGATCGGGCGGACCTGCTCAAGCGTGCGGCCGTCGATGCGCTGGCCGTCCTTGAGGATGGCGGTACGCACGATATCGGCCTCGACCTTCTTCATGGTCTTGATCGCAACCATCTGCGTTTGCGGGGTTTCCTCGGCGAACGCGGCCTTGGCCTTGGCCCGCGCCTCGTTCAGCGCATTCGAGCGGGCTGACTTGTCGGTGAGCTTGTAGGCTGCGGCGATATCCGCGCCGATCAGCTCCTTGAGCCGCGCCTTGATGTCCGCGGTGTTGTCCGAAACGTCGACATCCCAGGGATCCTTGGCGGCCTGCTCGGCCAGTTCGATGATCGCGCCGATCACCTTGCGGCTTTCCTCATGCGCAAACATCACCGCGCCGAGCATTTCGGCCTCGGTCAGTTCCTTGGCTTCGCTTTCGACCATCATCACCGCCTTGTCGGTGGCGGCGACCACAAGGTCGAGACGGCCTTCGGCGAGCGCCTTGTCCTGCTTGGGGTTGAGGACATATTCGCCGTCGACAAAGCCGACGCGCGCCGCCCCGATCGGGCCCATGAAGGGCACGCCGCTGATGGTGAGCGCCGCCGAAGCCGCGATCATGGCGACGATATCGGCCTCGGTCTCGCCATCAAACGAGAGCACCTGCGCGATCACGTTGATCTCGTTGTAGAAACCTTCGGGAAACAGTGGGCGGATCGGCCGGTCGATCAGGCGGCTGACGAGCGTTTCCTTCTCGGTCGCGCCGCGTTCGCGCTTGAAGAAGCCGCCCGGGATGCGCCCGGCGGCGGAGAACTTTTCCTGATAGTGGACGGTGAGCGGGAAGAAGTCCTGCCCCTCCTTCACCGACTTGGCGGCGGTGACGGCGCACAGCACCACGGTTTCGCCATAGGTCGCCAAAACGGCGCCATCGGCCTGACGGGCAATGCGCCCGGTTTCCAGAGTGAGGGTCTTTCCGCCCCACTCCAGCGATACGGTTTTCGTGTCAAACATGGGTTTTCCTTCTGACCCGCGCGGCCATATTGCGCGTGCGGGGCCTCTTGTGCCGGGGAAGAACCGTCCCGGTCCGGTGCGGGGCGCTTGTATCGGCCCCAAAGGCGATGCCCGCCGAATTGCGGGGCGCTGCCCTTTCCTTGCCTCACGGTGATCCCCCGCGAAGGCGGGGGTCTCGGGCCGTGAGAGTGCGCCTGTCGCCTGAGGCCCCCGCCTTTGCGGGGGCGCGCTGGTGCGACGAGGCCCATAAGAAAAGCGGCCCGAAACCGAGCCGCCTCCCGAAACTCTTACTTGCGCAGACCCAGCTTCTGGATCAGCGCGTTGTAGCGCTCGACATCCTTCTTCTTGAGATAGGCGAGCAGCGTGCGGCGCTTGTTGACCATCATCAGCAGGCCGCGGCGCGAGTGGTTGTCCTTGTGGTGATCCTTGAAGTGCTCGGTCAGGTTGCGGATGCGCTCGGTGAGGATCGCGACCTGCACTTCGGGGCTGCCGGTGTCCTTGGGATCACGGGCGTTATCGGTAATAATTTCCTGCTTCTTTTCGGCGGTCACCGACATAGTGTTCTCTCTTACTCAGCGACATCGGGAAGGTTGAAACCCCTCACGACCTTGGCCGTCCCTTCCGCGATTTCCATCAGCGCAACCGGGATAGAACCCAGCTTGGCGAGATAGAGCCCGGATGATTGGGGCATGCCAGACAGCACCCGGCCCTGACGGACCGCCTGCGCGCTTGTCTGGTCGAGTGCGAGGGCCGGGATGTCGTCCAGCCCCGCCTCCAGCGGCAGGAGAAGGTGTTCAAGGCTTGCGCCCATAGCGGCCTCCTCCAGTTTGTCCAGCGAAATCGCCTCGCTTTCCGTGAACGGCCCGGCCTTGGTGCGCCTGAGGTAAGTGACATGGCCGCAGGTGCCCAGCGCATAAGCAATGTCGCGGGCGAGGCTGCGGATATAGGTGCCCTTGGAGACTTGGGCGATGAGGGTGACGCTCTCAAGCCCCTCCCCTTGAGGGGAGGGGTTGGGGCGGGGGCCATCATCCGGGTGTACCGCGTGTGGGGAGCCCCCACCCCCACGCCCTCCCCTGAGGGGAAGGGGAGACAGAGCATGTATCACCACCGCCCGCGCCTTCAGCTCCACCGCTTCACCCGCACGCGCCAGATCATAGGCGCGCTGACCATCGACCTTGAGCGCCGAATAAGCGGGCGGCACCTGCTCGACAGGGCCGGTGAAGCGCGGCAGCACCGCCTCCACCTCGGCCAGCGTCGGACGCACATCGCTGGTCGCCGTCACCGCGCCTTCGGTATCGAGGGTATCGGTCTCCTCGCCGAACCGCACCGTGAAAGCATAGATCTTGTCGCTATCGAGCATCCGGCCCGCAAGCTTGGTCGCCTCCCCAAGCGCGATCGGCAGCACGCCTTCGGCCAGCGGATCGAGCGTCCCGCCGTGCCCGACCTTGGTCTTGGGATAGCCGCCCGCGCGGAGTGCCCGTTTGACCGCGCTAACCCCTTGCGTGCTCCCCATGCCGCGCGGCTTGTCGAGGATCAGCCAGCCCGAAAGCGCCCCGCTTATCCGCGCGTTCATCCGCGCAGGGCCTCGGAGAAATGCTTGCGGCACAACGCCACGTAGCGATCATTGCCGCCGATCTCGGTCTGCCGCCCCTCGCGCACCGCCGCGCCGCCTTCGTCGATCCGCAGGTTCATCGTCGCCTTGCGCCCGCAGTGGCACACCGCCTTCAACTCTACCAGCGCATCGGCGATCCCGAGCAGGACCGCCGAGCCCGGGAACAGCGCGCCCCGGAAGTCGGTGCGAAGCCCGTAGCACAGCACCGGGATGCCCGCTTCATCCGCCAGCCGGGCAAGCTGCCAGACCTGCGCGGGGCTGAGGAACTGCGCCTCGTCCACCATGACGCAATCGAGCGACTGCACGCGGTGCGCGGCGCTGATGGCCGCCCAAAGATCGGTCTCGGGCGTGAAACTGTGCGCCTCGCTTTCCAGCCCGATGCGGCTGCGCACCATCCCTTGCGAACGGCGGTCGAGCGCAGCGGTCCACAGCATTGTCGCCATCCCGCGTTCGCGGTAGTTGAAGCCCGCTTGCAGCAGGTGCGCGGATTTGCCTGCGTTCATGCTGGCATAGTAGAAGTAGAGCTTGGCCATAGCGGGCTCTTATCCCCTCGCGGTGCAGCGTGCGAGGCTTGCGTTGAACCTTTTTGCCCGCCTCGTGCGTATGGGAAAGGTGATGGATCGTCGGACCCCTCTCCTGCGGCTGCTGATCTTGCCGCTGCTGGCCTTCATGGTGCTGGCCAATACGGCAAGCGTGCCGCAGCGCTATACGCTCGACGCAAACGCCAGCAACGTCACGGCCAAGGTGCCCTTTTTCGGGCTTGCCAGCAAGACCGCGCGCTTTCCCCGGATGCAGGGCGCGGTCACGATCGTGCCCGGCGCGCCCGAACGCGCGGTGATCGACGTGACCTTCGATGCGACCGCTCTGGAAGCGCCCGACAGCGTCACCCTGGCGCGGCTCAGGGGCGAGAAGTTCTTCTGGGTCGAGAAATATCCCACGATCCGCTTTTTCGGTCGCTCGCTCAAACTCGAGAGCGCGACCCGCGGCACGGTGGCGGGCGAACTCACCGCGCGCGGCGTGACACGTCCGGCGAGCCTTGCGGTCACCTTCGACGCCGATCCCGTGGCACAGGCCGGGAGGCCCGTCAGCTTCACCGGCACCACCACCATCGACCGGCGGGCGTTCGGGATGAAGAGTTACCCGCTGATCGTCGGCAATCAGGTCGACATCACCCTGAAGGCCCGAATGGTGCCGCGCTGATCCGCGCAGTTCGCAGGATGGGTGACGATTTCACCCTTACCGACGAGATCGCCGACCGCGCGCTGGACCTCGCCGCCGAGTGGCAGCGCCGAGGGACGCCGCAAGGCGAGCATGTCGATCCGATCACAATACCGCCTGCCGACCGACTGGCGGCACCAGATGTTCGGCCTGGGCGGGTGCCGCCAATACGCGCGCGACGGACACATGTGCGATCACCTGCTGCTCCAGATCGTCTATGACGACCTGCCCGAATTCCGCCTTGGCGACGTGGGTCTCTACCAGTTCTGGATCAGCCCGGAAAACCTCGCGGCGGGCCGGTGGGACGAGGTGCAACTGACCTTCGAGTGCGGCTGAGCTAGGCTCGGTCCTCATCCTCGTCGAGATCGCGCAGCACCTTGGGGTCGCGCAGCAGGGCCTCGATCCGGTCGGCCTCGGCGAAGCTCTCGTCCTTGCGGAACTTGAGCTTCGGCGCGAACTTCAGCCCCAGCCGCTGGGCGACCTCGCGCTGGAGGAAGGCGGTGTTCTGCCGGAGCGCATGGACGACCTCTTCGTCGCCTGCGCCGAGCAAGGGCTTCACGTAAGCGGTCGCATGGCGCAGATCGGGGGTCATGCGCACCTCGGTGACCGAAATATGCGCCGCGCTCACCACATCATCATGCACCTCGCCGCGCGCGAGCAGCTCCGACAGGATATGCCGCACCCGCTCGCCCACCTTGAGGACGCGGACCGATTGCTGCTCGGCGGTGAAGGGTTGCTTGGGCATCAATCGAGCGGGAGGATGTCGTCCAGATCGACGTCGAGCGCGGCGGCAAGCTTGCGCCAGATCTGGACAGTACCGTGGAGCTTGCCCTTTTCGATCTTGGCCAGCCAGGAACCTTGCTTGCCTACTTTGGCAGCAAGCTCATCTTGCGTCAGACCGCGATGCTCCCGCCACACCTTGAGCGCCGACTCGCCTGCAAAGATGCGATCAAGAAGCTTGCCAGGAACATATTCCTCTCCTGCTTGGGCGCGTTGCTGTGCGGCCACCGCAGCGCAAATATCCGCGTAATTCTCGGCCGCCTCCTGCAACCGCTCAAATTCGCTCTTGGTCAGCAGAACCATTTGCTGGCCCGCGATTTCAAGTTGCTGAACCGTCATCGCCTCACCCATCGTAAATGGACCCGCGCGGTCCAATATCGCGAATGACGAGCACATCATCTTCGATCATGAAGATTACTCGCCAATCCTGAACTCTCATGCGATACTCGTCCATTCCTTTCAGCCGAGTCACGTTCGGATGACTTAAATCCGGCTGCGCTGCAAAAGCATCGATCTTGTCTTTGATCAGCTTCCATTTGTGAGAGCGGCGCAGCGCCAGACGTGCCGATTTGGAATATCTGACTTCCACACTACAAAGCTACGTTGGACAATATGGAAGGTCAATGGGAAATCAACCCATCCCCGTGTCGGTCGCGGTCGGGCGCGGGGTGGGGATCGCGGTGGAGGTGGCGCGGGCGTAGATCGTCCCGTCCTCCGCCAGCAGTTCGCCCTCGAGGAAGATCACCCGCTGGCCCGCTTTCACCACCCGACCCTTGCCGATGATGGTCGCGCCTTCGGGGATCAGGCGAATGAGGCTCATGGAAATGTCGAGATTGAGCGGCGCCATGACGCCCCCGGTGGCCGCGACATAGGCGTAGCCCATCACGTCATCGAGATAGCCCGCGACCAGCCCGCCCTGCACACCCCCGCGCCAGGTGCACATCTCGCGCTTGACGGTGAAGCGCATGGTCGCAGTTTGTGTGGCCGCATCCCAGCTCACGAACTCGCTGCCGAGCAGCGCCGAATGCGGCGACTGCCCGGCATCCTGTGGATAGTGAGCGCCCGTCAACGGATGCTCCCCAGCGCAGCGGTTAGCGCCTGGTCAAGCTCTCGGTTATCCAGCTCTCTCCTTATCAGCGCCTTACCGACTCGAAGTGCCTTAAGATCGTGTCCTGTGATTACCTTGCCACCAATTTGACGAACTACAGCGTCAAGGATGTCCCACTGGCCCAGAACCATTATCAACGCGAGAAACCGATGAACGTTGATCGGGTGTTCTCTTCGCGCGTGGCTTGAGTAGGCATCCAGCATAGACTTCGAGACACTCTCGCCCAAAATTGAAGACAACTCCGCAGCAATCTCGGGGCGGCTTTCCTTGGCTTCAGCCAAACATCGGCTGACAGCAGATGCTATGAGCTTGTCGAAGTCCTTGAGGCCACCTGCATCATATGTTGGCGGAAGAACCCCCCAATAATCGGCGATTAGATCGTCAGTAAGGATCGGTTTTCTTTTCTTCACAGCGTCCGCTCACGCTCCTCGACCGAGAAGACTTCGAGCATGTCGCCCGGCTTGATGTCGTTGGTGTCTTCCAGCACGACGCCGCATTCGAGCCCGGCGCGGACCTCGTCGACATCGTCCTTGAAGCGCCGCAGCGAGGCGATCTTGGTGGCCGAGACGATGACATCGGCGCGGGTAAGACGCGCGAACAGCCCCTTGCGGATCGCGCCTTCGAGCACCAGCAGACCTGCCGCCTTGTCCTTCTTGCCAGCCGGGAAGACCTGCTTGACCTCGGCACGGCCCACGACCGTCTCGATCCGCTCCGGCCCCAGCTCGCCCGCCATCTCCTTGGCGACCGCATCGGTGAGGTGGTAGATGACGTCGTAATACATCATCCGCACCCCGTCGCGCTTCACCAGATCGCGCGCTTTGGCGTTGGGGCGAACGTTAAAGCCGATGATCGGCGCCTTGGAGGCGGCCGCCAGCAGCACATCGCTTTCGGTGATCGCACCGACGCCCGCATTGAGCACGCGCACCTTGATCTCGTCGTTCGAGAGGTTGTGCAGCGCATTGACGATCGCCTCGACCGAGCCCTGCACATCGGCCTTCACAACCACCGGATATTCGATGACGTTGGAGGCGAGGTTGTTGAACATCGTGTCGAAATTGGTCGGCGCGAGGGCCGTGCGCTTTTCGGTCGCGAGCTCCTGACGATACTTGGCGACCTCGCGGGCGCGCTGTTCGTTCTCGACCACGGTGAGCTGGTCGCCTGCCGAAGGCACGCCCCCAAGCCCGAGCACCTCGACCGGCATCGAGGGGCCCGCCTCTTTGAGCTGCTGGCCCTTGTCGTCGACGATTGCTCGCACGCGGCCCGACTGGGTGCCGACCACAAAGTTGTCGCCGCGCTTCAGAGTCCCGCGGGTGACGAGCACGGTCGCGACCGGCCCGCGGCCCTTGTCGAGCTGGGCCTCGATCACGGTCGCCTCGGCATCGCGGTCGGGGCGGGCCTTCAGTTCGAGCAGTTCGGCCTGAAGGTTGATCGCGTCGATCAGCTGGTCAAGTCCGGCACCGGTCTTGGCCGAAAGCTCCACGTCCTGCACCTCGCCGCTCATCGCCTCGACGATGACTTCATGCTCAAGCAGGCGCTCGCGGATCTTCTGCGGGTTGTATTCGGGCTTGTCCGACTTGGTGATCGCCACGATCATCGGCACGCCGGCCGCCTTGGTGTGATTGATCGCCTCGATGGTCTGCGGCATCAGCCCGTCGTCGCCTGCCACCACCAGGACGACGATGTCAGTGACATTCGCGCCGCGCATCCGCATCTCGGTGAAGGCCGCGTGGCCGGGGGTGTCGAGAAAGGTGATCCTCGACTTGTCCTTGGTGGTGATCTGATAGGCGCCGATATGCTGGGTGATGCCCCCGGCCTCGCCCTTTACCACGTCGGTGCCGCGCAGCGCATCGAGCAGGCTGGTCTTGCCGTGATCGACATGCCCCATGATCGTCACCACCGGCGGACGCGGCTTGCGGGTCTCGATGGGATCCTCATCCGCGCTGGTGTCGATGTCGACATCGCTCGCCGAGACACGGGTGATGTTGTGGCCGAACTCCTCGACCAGCAGTTCGGCGGTGTCCTGGTCGATGGTCTGATTGACCGTGACCATCATGCCCATGTTGAACAGCGCTTTCACCAGGTCCGCGCCCTTTTCGGCCATGCGGTTGGCGAGTTCGCCCACCGTGATCGCCTCGGGGACGACCACATCGCGGACCTGCTTCTCGCGCGGCTTGCTGGGGCCGCCCTGGCCCCGGCGCTCCTTCTCGCGGGCGCGCTTGAGAGCGGCGAGGCTGCGCGCACGGCGACCTTCGTCCTCGTTCAAGGCGCGGGTGACGGTGAGCTTGCCCGATCGGCGATTGTCCTTGCCTGGATCGATGGGCGCGGCACGCTTGCCGTCTTCCTTTTTCTTACCCTTGACCTCGGGCTGGACGGGACGCTTGGGCTCGGGCCGCTCCACGGGGGTGAAGCGCCGCGCGGCGGGCACGGCATCGGCGCGCGCGGCCGGGGCGGCAGCCTCGGCAGGCGCAGAAGGAGCCTCGATGGAAGACGCGGCCACGGGTTCGGGCGCGGCGCTGACCGCCTCGGCGCGCTGGCGCTCGGCCTCTTCCTCGACGCGGCGGTTTTCCTCGACCCGGCGTCGCTCCTCTTCCTCGCGCTCGCGGGCCTCGGCTTCCTCGCGCTTGCGCGCTTCCTCGGCGAGGCGCAGGCGCTCTTCCTCGGCCTCGAGCTGGAGGCGCTTGACGCGTTCCTGCGGAGTTTCGCCAGCAGGCGCAGGGCGGGCCGGGCGCGGTGCAGGCGGCGGCGCGGGCGGCGGCGGCGGCGGGGCCACCGGTTCGGGTGCAGGCGGCGGCGGGGCGGCACCCTCGCCGCCGGGCTTGCCGAGCACGCGGCGGCGCTTCACCTCGACCACCACCTTGTTGGTGCGGCCGTGGCTGAAGGTCTGCTTGACCTCGCCCGCATCCACCGAGCGCTTCAGGCCCAGGGGTTTGCGGATGCGCTGGTTGTCGTTGTCGTCGCTCATTATCGCTCGTCAGTCCTTCACGTATTCATCAATGGTCGCTGGCCCGCCATGCGGCAGGTCTGCGCTGCCGGTTGCGAACCGGCCCGTCTCGTTCGTCTCGCTCGCCCTGTCGTTTCCGGCGTAATGCACCAGCCGGGCAACGGCCTGGAGCACGCGCTGGCTCGCGCGCATGTCGCCGGAATGACCGGCCACGCCCAGGTGGACCACATTGTCGCGGCCCAATGCCACAGACAGCGCCGTGCGGTCCAGTGGCAAGACCTGACCGCGCGCGCCCGAGCCTTCGGCATCGGTGCCCACCCGCCAGGCCTGGTCGAGCTTGCGGCGGCCGTCCGCGCTGGAATCGCTCGCGTGGAGCAGCAGCGCGATCCGCCCGCCGCGCGCCTGTTCCTCGATCCGGGCCGAACCCATCACAATATTGCCGCTGCGCAGTTCGAGCCCCAGCCGGTCGCACAGGTGGCGTGCCAGTGCCGCCTCGATCCTTTCGGGCAGATCCGCAGGGATAGTGAGCGGCGCACCCCTGTAGGCGCGCATCAGCGCCTTCCTGAGGTGGCCCGAGGCCATCGCCTCTTCAAGCGACGCGCGCGGGACGCCGATCCATGCCCCCCGTCCGGGAGCCTTTCCCGCAACGTCGGGCAGCACCAGCCCGTCGGGCGATATCGCCAGACGCACCAGTGCGTCCCGTGCCGAGGTATCCCCGGTGAGGATGCAGCGCCGCTCGCTCCCCGCCTTGGCAGGAAGTCCAGGCCCGTCGATGTCGGGCGTCAGGCGCTCATTGGGTGGAGTCCGCATGGGCGGCCTCCTCGGTGGGCTCATCCTCGAACCAGTGCGCGCGCGCGGCCATGATGATCTCGTTGCCCTGCTCTTCGCTCAGGCCGTATTCGCCGAGCACCCCGCCCTTGTCGCTTTCACGCTGCGGACGGCGCTGCGGCGGACCCCCGAGTCCGGCGGCGTCGGCGGCGCGGCGACGCGGCGCCTCGCGCTTCTTGGCGATCAGTTCATCCGTGGCGAGATCGGCGAGATCGTCGAGCGTCTTGATCCCCGCCTTGCCGAGCGTGACAAGCATCGCTTCGGTAAGGTGCGGGATTTCGGCCAGCGCATCCTCGACGCCCAGACCGCGGCGCACTTCACGGTGCGCGGCTTCCTGGCGTTCAAGCGCTTCCAACGCGCGGCTCTGGAGCTCCTCGGCGAGTTCATCGTCGAAGCCTTCGATGCTGGCGAGCTCGGCGAGTTCGACGTAAGCGACTTCCTCCAGTTCGGCGAAGCCTTCGGCGACCAGCAGCTGCGAGAGGGTCTCGTCGACGTCGAGTTCTTCCTCGAACATCTTGGACCGCTCGGCGAATTCCTTCGAGCGCTTCTCCGAGGCCTCTTCCTCGGTCATGATGTCGATCTGGTGGCCGGTGAGCTGGCTCGCCAGCCGCACGTTCTGACCGCGGCGACCGATCGCAAGGCTGAGCTGATCGTCGGGCACCACCACCTCGATGCGCCCGTCATCCTCATCGAGCACCACGCGGCTGACCGTGGCGGGCTGCAATGCGTTGACCACGAAGGTCGCGGTGTCTTCGCTCCAGGGGATGATGTCGATCTTCTCGCCCTGCAATTCCTGCACCACCGCCTGCACGCGGCTGCCCTTCATGCCGACGCAGGCACCGACCGGATCGATGCTGGAATCGCGGCTGATCACGCCGATCTTGGCGCGGCTACCCGGGTCGCGCGCGGCGGCCTTGATCTCGATGATGTTGTCGTAGATTTCGGGCACTTCCTGCGCGAACAGCTTCTTCATGAAGTCAGGATGCGCGCGGCTGAGGAAGATTTGCGGCCCACGATTGTTGCGCTCGACCTTGGTGATGAGCGCACGCACCCGCTCGCCCACGCGGGCGGCTTCGCGCGGGATTTGCTGGTCGCGGCGGATCACGCCCTCGGCGCGGCCCAGATTGACGATCACGTGGCCGAATTCGACCGACTTGATAACCCCGGTGATGACTTCGCCCTGACGGTCCTTGAACTCTTCATACTGGCGCTCACGCTCAGCATCACGGACCTTCTGGAAGATCACCTGCTTGGCCGACTGCGCATCAATGCGGCCGAGATCGACCGGCGGCAGCGGATCGACGATGAAGTCGCCGACCTTGGCACCGGACTGGAGCTTCTCTGCCTGCTTCAGATCGACCTGCTTGAAATAGTCCTCGACCTCTTCGACCACTTCGACCACGCGCCACAGCGTCAGATCGCCGGTGAGCGGATCGAGCTTGGCGCGAATGTCGTTCTCCGCGCCGTAGCGGTTGCGCGCGGATTTCTGGATCGCCTCTTCCATCGCCTCGATGACGATCGCCTTGTCGATCATCTTTTCCGAGGCGACCGCGTTGGCGATCGCAAGGAGTTCGGCCTTGTTGGCGGAAATGGCACTCATCAGTCGTCTTACCTTCTTTCCGAAAACCGTTCGTGCTGAGCCTGTCGAAGCACTGCACTTTCTCATGCCCCGCCGTCCCGAAAAAGGAACAGCCCTTCGACAAGCTCAGGGCAAACGGGTGGGAGTGGGCGCTCTAACCTTCATCGTCGCCCTCTTCCGAAAACTCATCAGCCCCGCTGGTGTCAAGCGGGCGGGTGGCAGCGATCAGCGCGTCGGTGAGAACGAGCTTGGCCGTGTGGATCTGCGGGCGCGGCAGGCGGACTTCGCCCGCCTTCACTTCCTTCACGAGGACCATACCATCCTCGAGCCCGCAGAGCACGCCCTTGTTCACCCGCTGGCCGTCATAGCCCTTGTCCATCACGATGCGGACCTCGTGCCCGGCCCAATTGGCGAAGTCCTTGTCGCGGGTGAGCGGACGGTCGATACCGGGCGAGCTGACTTCGAGGTGATAGGCGCCTTCGACCAGTTCCTCGCCTGCTTCCTCGGCGGCGTCGATCACGTCGGAGATGCGGCGCGAAAGCGCGGCGCACTGGTCGAGCACGAGCTGGCCCGTCGCCGGATCTTCGGCCATGATCTGGAGCGCCATGCCGCCGTCGCCCGCTTCCGAGGGCACCATCGCCACGCGCACCAGTTCAAACCCGAGCGCACTTGCTTCGGGTTCGATCAACTGGGTCAGGCGGGCAATATCGGTCACAGAGGTCTTTCGTTACGGCTGCATTGCGGAAACGCGGTGTGGGGCCGGCCCCGTGCGGCGCCAGCATCCAAACCTTGTCGCGACAATGTCGGGATTGGTCGCCGCTCTAGTCGCCTTCGCCCCGTTTGGCAAGCGCCTTCGCCGCAGCGCGCGCTCAGATCTCGCCCGCGACCCAGCGCCGCACCTGCTCGCGCAGCGCTTGGCTGCGGCGCTGCTCGAAGCTCTCGGCGAAACTCCTGATGCGCAGCACTTCTTCGCGGCAGATTGGCTCGTCGAAAGCCATCGCGTTAAACGCCATGTCCTCGCCTCGCTCGCGTCGGACGATGGTGCCGAACAACTGCATGCGGGCAAGAGCGAGGTAGCCGGACTGGCCCACCGCCAGCGGCCGGGCCAGCGCGACGCGCGCGCCGGTGCGCGAGACATCAATCAGGATGCATTCCTGCGTCTCCCAGATCGAAACGAAGCGCGCCGGGATGGCCAGCCGCAGGCGCGCCGCAGCCCGGCGGCCGGTCGTGACCGCATCGTCGCGGGCGTAGGCTGGAGGCGGTTCGGGAGCCATGACCGCGAAAGTCTGGCCGAGCAAGGTGAAGATCGCCGCAGCACCCACCCCCGCGCGATTACGTGCTGGTCAGATCGGGCGATCGTCGCTGGTGTCGCCCGTCACCCACTTGCGCGCGGTCTCGATCAGCGCGCGCTTTTCGCGCTCCTCGAAATTCTCGAAGTAGCGGCGCACTTCGAGCACGATCGCGTCGGTCAGCGGCTCGTCGAACGCGAGCGCATTGAGGCCGAACTCGCTGCGGGTGACGATCGCAAAATGGTTGACGAGGCCACAGCGCAGGATCGCGCCTTCGCCTTCGCGCATGGAATCGAGGATAGCGACCTTCGCTCCGGTGCGCGACAGATTAAGGAGGATGCAGGTATGGACCTTCTCCACCGCCACAAGCTGGGCAGGCAGGCTGAGGCGCAGGCGCGGCGCGGAACGCCGCCCGACCGGCACCTTCGGCACGTCCGGGCCCTCGGGCTTCGGGTCCGCCATCCCTGCTCACCCCGCAGTCGGTCCGCAGCCGGACGGCCCGCCGCCGACGCGACGAGCGGTTCGACTGTGGACACGGGCGCGACCTGCCTTCCTGTATCCTAAACCAGGGTCGGTGGCAAAGCGTGGCGCGGACTTACGGGCAGATTCGGGCGCGTCTCGGCACACTTTGCCGCAGGGTGCGGAAGGCCGGTCCGATCCACCCTTGACCTTGCGTAAGATGCAGGAATTGCGTGAATAAATACATGCAGGCCGAAGCCATGGCAAGGTTTTGCCCTGATCCTCGCCCGATTCCAACCTTCGACAGTCTGGTCATCTATCGTGGAGGCATCAGCGCCATAAGAATCAGGCCCTTGACTATCCGGGACATCCCATCGGGCACAGACAGAACCGGCACGGGCTGACGCCGGCTGGGAGCCTTCAGTTTGGGCTCAACTATTTGAAAAAGCTTTATTCTCCTCCCTCCATCAGCCCATGCTTGCGAATGCAGTGGCGCAGCTGGTCATAGGTGAGGCCGAGCGCGCGGGCGGTCTGGCGCTGGTTCCAGCGGTGACGCCCGAGCGCATGGGCGAGAATCGCCCGCTCGTGGGCGTCGACGGCAGCGCGCAGATCGTCGACGGCATCGAGATGACCGGGCGACGACATGGCGACGACCGCCCCACCACTCACCCCACCACTCGCCCCACCACTCGCCGACGCCGCGCCGTTCGGCGCAGCCGCGCCGCCGCTCCGGCGATGTACGGGCGGGCGCGGCCGCCAGGGGCTGTCGAACGGGTCGAACTGGACATGGGCGATCGGCATCTCGGGCGCGTCCCAGCGATAGACCGCCCGCTCGACCACATTGCGCAGCTCGCGCACATTGCCCGGCCAGGGGTGATCCTCGAGCGCCTCCATCACGCGGGGTGCGAAGCCGGGCCAACGGTCCCAGTCGAGCTCGGCGGCCATGCGGCGGCCGAAATATTCGGCCAGCACGCCGATGTCGCCTTCGCGCACCCGCAGCGGGGGGAGCGTGATGACCTCGAAACTGAGGCGATCGAGCAGGTCGGCGCGGAACTCGCCCGCCGCCGCCAGCGCGGGCAGATCATCGTTGGTCGCGGCGACGATCCGCAAGA